>Ga0114129_10002074_pt1 | contig 27554 bp, 28 predicted proteins | sample RhiMetdeltSRZDD1_FD_80071 | JGI IMG/M metagenome (GOLD analysis project Ga0114129, IMG submission 80071) | Populus rhizosphere microbial communities from Tennessee, USA - Rhizosphere MetaG P. deltoides SRZDD1 (version 2) (version 2) | ecosystem: Host-associated > Plants > Roots > Rhizosphere >... | reverse complement strand
GGTGGCGCTGCGGCGGCTGGCCGAGTTCCTCGAAGCCCGGGCCGCCTTCAACGAGGCGGTGGTCTCGGCGCTCATTTACCCGGCCGTCATCACCCTCGTCGGTGCCAGCGCCGTGGTGTTCCTTATGACCTTCGTCATTCCGCGCTTCGCGACGATCTTCCGCGACCTCAACCAGGCCATTCCGTTGCCCACGCAGATTCTTCTGACGGTGAGTGCGACACTGCAGCAGTACTGGTGGGTCGGTATGGTCGTCGTGCTCGCCGCCATCCTCGTCTGGCGCATGTGGACGGGCACGCCCGAGGGGCGGATGTCTTGGGACCGCGCCATCCTGAGCGCTCCGATTTTCGGCGGCATCGCCCTGCACGTCGAAACGGCGCGCTTCGCGCGCACGCTCGGCACGATGCTACGCTCCGGCGTGCCGGTGCTGGGCGCCCTCGCCGTCGTCGGCGACATGATGTCCAACCAGGCGGTCGGGGCCGCGGTGTCGCGGCTGTCCGACGGCGTCAAGCGCGGCGGCACCATCGCCGCGGGGATGCAGGACCAGAGCATGTTTCCCTCGCTCGCCGTCCACATGGTGCGCGTGGGTGAAGAAACCGGACGCATGGAGGAAATGCTGCTCAAAGTCGCCGATACGTTCGAGACCGACGTGCGCATCGAGATGAAGCGCACGCTGGGCCTGCTCGAGCCGACGATCATCGTCCTGATGGGGGTACTCGTGGCATTCATAGTCGTCGCAATGCTGATGGCCATCTTTTCGATCAACGAGGTGGCGCTGTGAGGCGGGGCCTTCTCCGAAACGAGCGCGGCTTCACGCTGATCGAGCTGCTCGTCGTCATCATCGTGCTCGGCCTTCTCGTCGGCCTCGTCGGTCCGCGCCTCTTCGGCCACGTCGGCACGTCCAAGCAGGCCGCGGCCAAAGCGCAGATCGAGCTGTTCGGAACCGCGCTCGATGCCTACCGGCTCGACGTCGGCGGCTACCCGACATCGGCCCAGGGCCTGGCGGCCCTCGTGGCCAACCCGAACGTCCCGAACTGGAACGGACCTTATTTGAAGAAGCGGGAGGTGCCGTCCGATCCCTGGGACGCGCCGTACAAGTACGTCTGCTGCCCCGGCCAACACGATGATTACGACCTGTGGTCCGAGGGAGCGGACAAAGCGCCCGGCGGCGACGGAGAAAACGCCGACGTCACGTCGTGGCAGTCCCTGAAATCGCGAAAGGCGGCCCAGCAGTAAGCGCGCCACTCGCGCGCGCACGATCCGAGGCGGGTTTCACCCTCCTCGAGCTGATCGTGACGCTGCTGATCCTCATGCTGGTCGTCGGCCTCACCGTGCCCGTCGTCGGCCGGAGCAGCGACGCCGTGCGCAGCCGCGCCGAGGTCGCGAGCTTCTCCGCCGTGTTGCGTAAGGCGCGCGAGCGCGCGATCACGAGCCGGGTGGCGCAGACGGTCGTGATCGACCCGACAAACCGCAGCATGACCGTGACGTCTGGCAGCGAAACCGAGGCGCGCGAGACACGGCAGCTGCCCGAGCGTCTCATCGTCGAGGCGACGCCGCCGCCTGCACTGACGGTGCGCTTCGAGCCTCAGGGCACTTCGAGCGGCGCCGACTACAAGGTCAAGGCGGGCGAGGCCGTCTACCGCGTCACGGTGGATCCGATCACCGGGCGCGTAAAGAGCACCAGGCTATGAGGCGACTGGGGCGGCGAGCAGCGCGAATGTTCGCGCGCGGCGGACAGTCGGGATTCACGCTGCTCGAGGTCCTCGTCGCGCTCGCCATCCTCGGCTTCGCGGTCGTGGTCTCGATCCAGGCGTTCGCGTCGGGACTGCGGCTGCTCAAGCTCTCGGGTGAGCATCAGGAGGCGATGCTGCTCGCGGACCTCAAGGCACGTGAGGTCACCACTCCGACACAGCCCGCCCGCGACAGCGGTGTGCAGGGTCCGTTCACGTGGGAGCGCGAGGTCAAGCAGGTCGTGGCGCCCGACCTCGAAGTGGAGGGGCGCACCGTGAAGTGGCGGCAGTGGGAGGTCGACGTCTTCGTGCGCTGGGGTGACTCGCGCCAGGTCACGGTGGCGACGCTGAGAACCGTGGCGGGCGACGGCACGCCGCCTCCGACGAGGTCGAGACCATGAGGCACTCGCGCGGCTTCACGCTGCTCGAGCTCCTGATCGCGCTGGCCATCGTCGGGCTGCTGCTGACGATCGCCTTCAGCGGTCTGCGAGTCGCCATGGCGGCGTGGACGCGCGGCGAGGATCGCGCCGAGGCGCATCAGCACGTGCGCGCGCTCGCCTTTACGATGGCGCGCGCGCTCGGCGCTGCCTATCCCTATCGCGCCGCGAAAACCGATACGCCGGAAGTCGTCATGCTGTTCAACGGTGCCGAGCAGAAGCTCGAGTTCGTCACCCAGGCACCGCCGCTGCCGCTGCAGGCGCCGGTCGCGTTCACCGCGGTTGCGATCTCGCTCGAGTCCGGCGAGGAGAGAGGCCTGGTCGTCCGCGAGCGCGCCTTGCCGAATTGGGATCCGTTCACGAAGGGCGAGATCGTCATGCGCGACCCCGCCGTCACGTCCCTCGCGTTCAAGTTCCAGAACGAGGACGGTGACTGGGTCGACAGCTGGGACGCTCAGGACATGAAGGCGATTCCCCGCGGCGTGCAGGTGACGCTCGGCGCCACGCTCAACGGCCGAACGTTGACGCTGCCGCCCATCACGGTCAGCATCCGCACGACGGGGGCCGTGAAGTGAGCCGTGATCGCGGCTTCGCCCTGATCGCGGTGCTGCTCGTGCTCGCGATGGTTGGCGTGCTCGGCGCCGAGTTCGCTTACTCGATGCGTCTCGAAGCGACGTCAGTGCGCTCCTACAAGGACACGCTGACCGGTGCCCATCTCGCCGAGGCGGGCATCGAGCAAGCGATCCGCGAAATCGCCGGCGACGTCATGTATGCCGTGCTCGCCGAGGACGGCAACCTCACCTTTTACAATCGCACGAACCTGGAGCTGAAACGACTGCCGCGCACCAACGTGCCGCTCGGCGCCGGCCAGTTCTCGTACCGGATCACCGACGAGGAGGCGCGCCTCAACCTCAACACGTCGCCTCCCGACCGTGTCGAGCGGCTGCTCGAGGCGCTTGGGCTGGAGAAGTCCGTCCGCGACACGATCAACGACAGTCTTCAAGACTGGCGGGACACGAACGAGGAGCACCGCCTCAACGGCGCGGAGAGCGAAGACTACTATCTAAAGCTGCCGCTCCCCTACCGCTCCAAGAACGCCAACCTCGACTCGATCACCGAGCTGCTGCAGATCAAAGGGATCACGCCGGCGATCTACTCCGGCACCCCGGGCAAGCCGGGGCTGGCGGCCTACGTGACGGTGAAGTCGCCGGGTCAGGTCAACCTCAACACCACGTCATGCACGGTCCTGCGCTCGCTCGGCTTCGGGGACGCCGAGTGCTCGGCCGTCGAGCAGACGCGCCGGGCTGGCGCCTACGTGAGCGTCCCGGGACAGTTCGGCGGGCGCGGATTGTCGCTCACGACGCGCACGTTTCGGATCGAGGCGGACGGCATCATCGACGGCCAGGTTCGGGCCCAGCTGACCGCCATCGTCCAGCGGCAGGCCGGGACGACCGGCGACACCGTCTCGGTGCTCGAATGGTCGGGTGTCCGGTGAGGGGAAAACTTTTGCCACTCGCGGGCTTTCCTCGTAGGCTAGTCGAACAAACTTCAAGGCTGGTTGAATGAACTTCAAGCCGATCCGGGTCTCTGTCGTCCTTCTCGGTGACCGGCTGGCGACGGCCGTGCTGACGGGCTCGCGCGTCGAGGCCTTTGTCGTCGAGGCCGAGACGCCGGCCATGGCTCTCCGGGCCGAGCTCGACGCCCGCGGGCTGCCGGCGCGCACGGCCTCGTTCGCGCTGGCCCGCAGCGCAGTGACCGTGAAGCCCATCGACCTGCCGCCGGTGACCGGCGATCTCCGCCAGATGGTCGGGTTCGAGCTCGAGCGGCACCTGCCGTTTCAAGCTGAGGACGCCTCGTACGATTTCGTGGCGCTACCCAACGAGCCCGGGAGCGAGCGGCCGGCGACCGGCGAGCAGCGCGTGCTGATCACCGCCGCGGATCGCCGCATCGTCGACACCGCCCTGCGACTCGCTGAGGAGGCACGACTCCGTCCGCTCTCACTGACGGTCGCCGTCCATAACTTGCCGATGCTGGCCCGAATGCCGCGCGGCGGCCACATCGCCTGGGTGCATCGCGCCGCCGGCGCGACGGACCTGCTGCTGCTCGTCGGCGAAACGCTCATGCTCAGCCGAACCTTGCCGGGCACCGAGGAAGCGGTCATCGCGGACGAGATACGGCGGTCGATGGTCGCCCTCCGCTGGCGGGGCTGCGACGCGGTGTGGATGTCCGGCGATCCGGACATGAGCCAGCCGGCCGGCACCAACCCTCTGGCGGAGCTCGGCGCGCCGATCACCGAACCGGCGTGGACGCCGCGGGCCGTGCGTCAGATCGACGAGCTTGCGGAGGAGCACCGCGGCGCGCTGCAGCTCGCCCTGGCCGTGGCCGCCGGGCGCGGCGTGCGTCCGCTCGAGCTCCTGCCGTCGGCGGTTCGCCCGCGCCGACTGACTCGGCCACAGGCGTTCACCGTCAGCATGGCAGCGGCCACCGCGCTGCTCGCGATCCTCGCGCTGCTCGCCCCCGGCTGGCGCGAGCAGCGGCGTCTCAATCGCATCGACGCGGAAATCGCCCGCCTGGACCCGGACGTCAAGAACGTCGACCGCGTGCTGCGTGACCTCGAGCGCAAGCGCAAGCTGCTCGCCACCCTCGACGGAGTGGAGGCGGCGGGCGTGCGTCCGCTCCCGGTGTTGCGCGAGCTGACGGAGATCCTGCCGAACGACGCCTGGCTGACGACCGTGTCGCTCGACGCCAAGGGTGTAGAGCTCACGGGCGCCGCGTCGGCGGCGAGCACGCTCATCCCATTGCTCGAAAATTCACCGCGCCTGGAGCGGGTCGAGTTCTCGTCGCCGGTCACCCGTGGCCGCGACAACCGCGAGCAGTTCCGCATCCGCGCCGCGTGGGAGGCTGCCGGCGCCGTCGCGCCCATCGGAGGGCCGCCGACCGCGGGAGCTCCGGTGCCGGCGGGCCCACCGGCCGCTGTCGTGCCCACGCCATCGGCTGGCGCTCCGCCCGGGCCGACACCTGCCCCGGACCTGACGCGGCGGCCGCCGGCACCGGGAGGTGTCCGACAATGATGCGCTGGCTCGCCCGCTTCTCGCCGCGTGAGCGTGCGATCGTCGTCGGTGGGGCCGCCATTCTCCTGGCCGTCGGCTTCTGGCTGTTCGTCGTCACGCCGCTGCGCGACCGCAACGCCGCGACCGCCGAGCTCGTGCCCGAGCGCGAGCGCCTCCTGGTGCGGCGGCTGGACCTGCTCGCGCGCCGCGGGCAAATCGCGTCGGAGCTCCAGGCCGCCAACGCGCGGCTGGATCGGCTCAATGCCCGCCTGCTCACCGCGGCGTCCCCTGCAGTCGTCGCTTCGGAGCTGCAGAAGCTCGTGAAGGACATGGCGGCCGAGGCCAGGACCGAGATCCGGAGCGAGCGGATCCTGCCGCCCGAGGAGCGCGGCGATCTGCTCGAAATTCCCGTAGAGATCGCCGTTTCGGCCGAGATTAGGCAGCTCGTGGATTTGCTCGCTCGCGTCGAGGGCGCGCAAAAATTGTTGACCGTCAAGGACTTGCGGGTCAGAGTAGTGAACGTCAGTCAGCCCAAAGAGTTGCTGGCGACCCTGACCGTGTCCGGCTTCATTCTGCAGCCTGCGAAGACGAAAGCGTGATGCCAAGGAGACTCGTGGCCGCAAACGTAGTGCTCGCTGCCCTGGCGGCGGTGCTGGTCCTGTACATCGCGCGGCAGTTCATGGCGCCGATGCCGCTGCCCGTCGGCGGCCGCCGGGCAGCCGCGAGCGGCACGGGCGCGCCGGCGATGGATGGGCCGCGGCCACCGGCAAGCGCTTACAACGTCGTCGCCGCGCGCAGCCTCTTCAGCCCCACACGAACCGAAGCGCCCTCGGGAGCCGTGGTGACCGGCGCCCCGCTGGTGAAGCCCAACCTGTTCGGCGTCGTCGTGCGGGAGAGTGGCTCGATCGCCTACCTCGAAGACCCGACGACCAAGCGCGTCGCCGGATACCGTGTCGGCGATCGCATCCTTGGTGGGACCGTGCAGGCCATCAGGGCCGACGTCGTCACAATCGACGTGCCGGGCGCGGGCGGCGCGCTGGACGTGCGACTGCACGATGCCGGGAAGCCGCGTGCGACGCCGGCGGCCGTGACGGGGACGCCGCAGCCGACGGTGGCCCCGGCTCTGCCAGGCGTGATTCCGCCCGCGGCGCCGCCACCGGCGCAGGTGGCGCAACCCACGCAACCGCCGGTCGTGCAACCCGGCCAGGTGCCGCCCATTGTCCTACCAGGTCAGCCGCCTGCGGCCGTGATTCCCGGACAACCGCCGGTCGTGACGACGACGCCTCCGCAACTTCCGGGGCGACGACCGCTTCCACCGAACCTGCTGCGCCGTCTACCGCCTGGAATGGCCGATGCTCCGCAACAGTAAGCTCAACGCCGTCGTCGCGAGCACCCTCGTGCTCTCGCTCGTCGCCGGCTGCACGGCGAAGGGCAAACAGGCCCCCAAGATCACCACGCCGCCCGAGGGCCCGGTGCCGCCGCCGCCAACGGTGACGATCCAAACCGAGCCGACCATACCGCCCGTCTCCGTCGGCCCGCGTCCGCCCGAGGCGGTTGCGCCGCCACCGACCGCGCCGGCGAGGCCAGCGCCCGCGCCGACGCCGACGCTTGCACAACCGCCAACCGCGCCCACAACGGCGCCGAGCGGGCGGTTCATCGTGCTCAACTTCGACAACGCCGACATCGAGACGGTGATTCACGCCGCGAGTGAGATTGTCGGGTTCAACTACGTACTGTCACCCGACGTGCGCGGCAAGGTGACCGTCCAGACGTCAGGTCGCATCCCGCAGGAAGACGTCTTCGGCGTGTTGCTCGGCATTCTCGAGGTGCACGGCTTCACCGCAGTGAAGTCCGGCAACCTCTACAAGATCGTCCGCGTCGAGGGCGCGCGCGAGCGCGCGGTGCCGACCATCGTCGGCGACGTGCCGGTCGACAAGCGCTCGCCGGACGAGATCATCACGCAGATCGTCCCCGTGCGGTACGCCTCGGTGAATGATCTCGGCGTCCTGCTGCGGCCGTTCGTGTCGTCGCGGGGAACGCTCGTGGCCAACCGCGAGACCAACGTCCTCATCATCACGGACGCCGCGTCCAACATCCGGCGCGTGCTCGACATCATCAAGATGGTCGACGTGCAGGTTTCGCTCGACGAGCTCCAGATCATTCCCGTGACCTTCGCCGATGCCACCGAGGTCGCGACGATCCTCAATCAGCTGTTCGCAGGCGGTCGCCTGCGCGCGGCGGTCGGCGGCGTGCCCGGCGCACCCGGCGCGCCGGCGCCAGTCCCGGTGCCCGGTGCCGCCGCGCCGGTCCCCGGCCCTGCCGGCACGTCAACCGTCGAGCGGCAGCCGATGGTCATCGCCGAGAAGCGCTCGAACTCGCTCATCGTCAACGGCCGAAAGTCCGAGATCGACATGATCCGCCGCATCCTGGCGCAGCTGGACATCAACGTCACCGGCGGCCGACGCGTCTTCATCTATTTCGCCGAAAACGCGAAGTCGAAGGATCTCGCCGCGACGCTGAATGCAATCTACGGTGCCAAGGAGACGGTCGCGACCGCGTCGCCGACACCGCCGCTGACCGGGCGGACCGCGGGACAGCCGCCCCAGCCGACGCCACCGCCGCCGACGGTCGCACCCGGCGGCCCGCTCACCCCCGGCCTCGCTGACATCGGTTTCGTCGAGGGTCAGTTCCGCTTCATCGCCGACGAGACCACGAACTCGATCGTCGTCACGACCACGCCCCGTCAGTGGGTGGACATCGAGCCGACGGTTCGCTCGCTCGACAAGATGCCACGCCAGGTGCTGATCGAGGTGCTCGTCGCGGAGATCACGCTCAACGAGGACACTTCGCTCGGCCTGGACTGGGCGCTGAAACAGGGGAAGTTCAACCTCGCGCAGCAATCGATCACCACGTCCTCGACGAGCACGCCGACGATTCAGGCGCCGTCGGGCTTCCAGGCCCTCGGAGCGGCGACGGCGCTCGCGGGGCTGCCCGGTGCTGGCCTCACCGCCTTCACGTTCGCGACCGACAGGTTCTTCGCGATGCTCAACGCGATGGCGTCGGACAACCGCGTCAACGTCATCAGCAATCCGCACGTGATGACGTCGGAAAACAAGAAGGCCATCATCAACGTGTCGACGTCGGTGCCGATCATCACCGGCCAGCAGACGAGCACAGTCAGCGTGCCGGGTCAGACGGCCGGCACCACCAGCACGACGATCACGACGGGCGGCGTGAACCAGACCGTCGAGTACCGCGACGCCGGCGTGATCCTCACCGTCACGCCACGAATCGGCGAGCGCGGCACGGTCGCGCTCGATGTCAAACAGGAAGTCAACTCCGTCGGCCCCGCGGTCGCGCCGACGAACTCGCCGTCGTTCCTCAAGCGCGAGGCCGAAACGTCGGTCGTCCTGCTGAACAACCAGACGCTTGTGATGGGTGGGCTCATCCAGGACAAGCGAACGCTGAACCAGCGCGGCGTGCCGATCTTCTACAAGATCCCGGTGTTTGGATTCCTGTTCGGCTTCAAGGAGTACACCATCGAAAAGAGCGAGCTGGTGCTCCTGATCACGCCGCGTGTGGTCGGAACGCCGATCGATGCGCAGCGCATCACCGACGAGATGCGGCGCGCGACGCCGGAGTTGAACGACGCGCTCCGAAAGGCGCCGCGGCCGCCGGGGACCACGCTGCCGGCCCCGATGCCGGGCGCGGGGTCCGTGCTGATACCGGCACCGCCACCGAGCGGGCCACCCGCGGGTGCGCCACCATCGGGCGTGCCGCCGATCCCGCCCGCGCCGCCTCCTCCCTGAAGGGGCGCGGCGCGGTCATCGCGGACAGCGCTTCAGCGGCCAGTGAACTTCGCGGGCCGCTTCTCGAAGAACGCCGCGAGACCCTCCTGATGATCTTCCGACGAGATCGCGATGCCTTGAGAGAAGGCCTCGAGGTCGAGCGCCGCGGCGAGATCGGATGTGGCCGCGCGATTCACCATGTGCTTGGCCATCCGCAGCACGGCCGGTGGCCCACCCGCGATCTTTTCGGCGAGCGCTCGCGTGGTGCTCTCGAGATCGGCCGCGGGCACGACACGATTGACGAGTCCGATCCGCGCCGCCTCGGCGGCCTCGATGATGTCCGCCGTGAAGATCAGCTCCTTCGCGCGCGCCAGACCGACGACGCGCGAGAGCAGCCATGTGCCACCGCCATCGGGCACGAGGCCGATCTTCCAGAACAGCTCGCCGAACTTCGCGCGGTCGGAGGCGATGATCAGATCGCAGCAGAGCGCCAGGTTCGAGCCCGCGCCGACGGCGTAGCCGTCGACCATCGCGATCGTCGGCTTCGGGAAATCGACCAGCCGCAACACCATGCGGTTCAGCGACTCGACGCGCGCCCGGCCCTCGGCCGCGCTGTGACGCTTGGCACGCATCGTCTTGACGTCACCGCCCGCGCAGAAGTGCCCACCCGCACCAGTGAGCACGACGACGCGCGCTGCCTCGTCGGCCTCGATCTCGTCGAACACGGCCGCCAGCTCGCGACGCATCACGAGATCCAGCGCGTTAAGCGCTTCGGGCCGATTCAGCGTGATGGTGGCGATGGCGCCGGCGCGCTCGACGATCAGCGTCTGGTAGCCCACGGGTGTGCTCCTTTCAGGGCGCGATGTGGTCGCGCCATCATAGCGATCGCTCCGCGGGGTGTCCACACACCGCGTGCTACAATTTGCGTGGTGTGATGCGCCTGATCGGCATGGTGCACCTGCCTCCGCTGCCCAGCAGTCCTCGCTGGGACGGCTCCATGGATCGCGCGATCGCCGTCGCTCTCGCCGACGCGCGCGCCCTCATCGACAACGGCATGGACGCCCTCATCGTCGAAAACTACGGCGACGCTCCGTTCACGCGCGGCCGCGTCGCGTCCGCCACGGTCGCGGCCATGGCCGTCATCGCCCAGGAGATCCGCCACGCGATCCCCGACACGCCACTCGGCATCAATGTGCTGAAGTGTGACGCGCGCTCGGCGCTGGGGGTTGCCGCCGCCGTGGGCGCGCGCTTCATCCGCGTCAACGTGCTCGCCGGTGCCGTGGTGGCCGATCAGGGTATCGTCCAGACGGACGCGTATGACGTGCTGCGGGATCGCCGACTCCTCGGAGGCGACATCGCGATCTTCGCCGACGTACAGGGCAAGCACGCCGTGCCGCTGGCTCCCGTCGAAATCGAGCAACAGGCGCGCGATCTCACCTCGCGCGCGCTGGCCGATGGCCTGGTCGTGTCGGGCCGCGCGACCGGCGAGGCCACACCGATCGACGACGTCAAGCGCGTCCGCAGCGCCGTGCCCGACGTGCCGATTCTCGTGGGCAGCGGCGTGACGCCCGAGACGGCGCCGGAGCTGCTGTCGCTCGCCGACGCGCTCATCGTCGGCACGTCGCTCAAGCGGGACGGCGACGTGAACAACCCCGTCGACCCCGCGCGCGTGCGCCGGCTGGTCGACGCTGTCGGTGGCCGTTAGGCTCACTCGCCGCCTTCTCGTCGGCGTCACGCTCGTCGTCGTGGTCGCCGGCTGTCGCAGCATGGCGCCCGAGCGATTCGGCGAGCTCAATCCACATCTCGGCGAGCTGCTGCTCGTCGGCTTTCACGGTACCAGTCTTGCCGGCAACGCGGATCTCGACAGGCTGCTGTGCGAGACGCGCGTGGCCGGCGTCATCCTGTTCGCGCGCAACATCGTCGACGCCGCACAGACGGCACGCCTGACGCGCGACATCATCGCTCGCGCTCGCGAGTGCACCGGTCAGCCGCTGCTCGTGGCCGTCGACGCCGAGGGCGGGCGCGTGATGCGCCTGGGGCCGAAAGCCGGCTGGACGGAGACGCCGTCGCACCAGGATCTGGGCCAGGCGGGCGATCTCGTCGAGACGGAGCTGGAGGCGCGGCGCATCGGCGGCATGCTGCGCGACGCCGGAATCAACTGGAACCTCGCACCCGTGGTCGACGTCGGCTACAACCCGGCGAATCCGGTCATCGTGGGGTTCGGTCGCTCGTTCGGCGCCAACCCGAAGCTGGTGGCTGCCCAGGCGCGCGCGTACATCACCGGAATGCACGAGGCGGGCATCCTCACCGCCCTCAAACACTTCCCGGGCCACGGCTCGAGCCTCGCGGATTCCCACGCCGGCTTCGTCGACGTCACGGACACGGCGCGTCCCGACGTCGAGCTGCTCCCCTACCGGATGCTGCTCGCCGAGGGGCTGGTCGACGCCGTCATGACGGCCCACGTCTACAACTGGCACGTCGACGCCTGGGTCCCCGCCACCCTGTCCCGATCCACCATCAACGGCGTGCTCCGCAAGGACCTCGGGTGGCAGGGCGTCGTGGTCAGCGATGACATGAGGATGGGCGCCATCGAGCAGCACTATGGGGCCGGGGACGCGGCAGTGCGAGCCCTACGGGCGGGTGTCGACCTGATCCTCATCGCCGACGACCGCCTGCCGGAAGGCCGCTCGGCCTCGTCCGAGACCCTCACAGAGGTGCGTCGGGCCGTCCGTCGGGGTCGGGTGCCCGAGAGCCGAATCGACGAGGCTTTAGCGCGCATCGCCGCTCTGAGGTCTCGATTGACCCCTCCAGCCGAGGTTCGCTAGGCTCGTTGGGTGAGGGTGAGGCGCGACTTTCGGCTGCCGCTCAAGCTCAAGCTCAGCCTCCTCATTACAACTCTCGTCGCTCTCGCGGTGTTGCTCGTTGGCTTCTCACTCATTTCCCGGCAGAAGCAGGCGCTCACGAAGGAAGTCACCAAGCGGGGTCTGACCATTGCCGCCAATCTCGCGGGCGGCGCCAAGAGCGCGCTCGCGACGAACGACGACCTGTCGCTGAACATTCTCGTCAAAGAGTCGATGCAGGATCGCGACGTCGTCTACGTTGTCTTCGCGGACGAGCAGGGCGTCGTGCGCGCGCATCCCGACGTGAGCGCGATCGGCCACCCGGTCGTGCGGCCGGCCTCGCTCGATCCGGCCGGTAATCAGCTCCTCGTCCAGACCTACACGCGCGGCGGCGACGAGATCATCGACATCTCGGTGCCGCTCGTCTTCAGCAAGACGCCGCTCGGCACGTTGTACGTCGGCTTCAGCAAGGGCGCGATCGTTACCGCCGTCAGCCAGGCGCGCAACCAGGCGATGGGCATCACCGCGTTCATGGTCATCGTCGGCGTCGCGGGCGCCGTCGCGCTGGCGACGCTGCTCGCGCGGCCGATCTACCGGCTCATGGACGCCACCGACGCCGTCGCTCAGGGCGACTTCAGCGTGTCGGTGCCGGTGACCTCGCGCGACGAGCTCGGCGTGCTGACGGAGTCGTTCAACCGCATGGCGCGCAGCCTGCGCGAGAAAGAGATGATCAAGCGCGCGTTCACGCGCTACGTGGCGCGCGAGGTCGTGGAGGAAGTGCTCAAGGATCCCGAGCACGCGATGCTGACCGGCGAGCGCCGCGAGGCCACCGTGCTGTTCTGCGACATCCGCGGCTTCACGTCGCTGTCCGAGCGCCTGACGCCGGAGCAGGTCGTGAGCCTGCTCAACCAGTTCTACACGCTGATGATCGAGACCGTCTTCAAGCACGACGGCACGCTCGACAAATTTCTGGGCGACGCGGTGATGGCGGTCTTCGGCGCACCGATCGCGCACCCCGATCACGCCGCGCGCGCCGTGATGACGGCGCTGGACATGCGTCGGGCCATCGGCGAGCTCGGTGCGCGCCGCCGGGCGGCGGGACTGGACGCTTTCGAAGTCGGGATCGGCGTGGCCCTCGGCGAGGTGGTCGCCGGCACGGTGGGCACCGAGGAGCGCATGGAGTACACGGTCATCGGCGACAGCGTCAATGTCGCCTCGCGGCTTCAAGATCGCGCGAAGCCCGGCTCGATTCTCCTGTCGCGCCGCACGTACGAGGCGGTCAGCGATCTCGTCGACGCCAAGTCGCTCGGCGCGATGAAGGTCAAGGGCAAGGAAGAAGAGGTCGAGGTCTACGAGGTGCGCGGCCTATGCGCGCACTGAAGGCCCTCAGCGCGGTCCTGGTCGTGGGCGTCTGCGCGACACTCGGATCCGCTGTCGCGGCGCCTGCGTCTGGCGCGAAGGTGGTCGGCGAGTCGGACGATTTCGTCGTCGTCGTGCCCGTGCGCGAGGAAACCGCCGAAGCGCTCGCGCGAGCGCATCTCGGCGATCCGTCGAAAGCGTGGATGATCGAGGATTTCAACGGAGGCCGTCGCGTCTTCAAGGCGGGCGAGCGCGTCGTCGCGCCGAAGCGGCCGTGGAACCCGTCCGGCATCGAGTCCAACGGCTACCAGCTCGTGCCGATCCTCGTCTATCACAACCTCGGACCGCAGTCGAAAGGCCGGCTCGTGCTCGGGGCCGACGCCTTCGCGGAGCAGATGCGCTATCTCAAGCGCGAGGGCTATCACGTGGTGACGCTCACGGAGTTCGTCGACTGGACGCGCCTCAAGCGCCAGCTACCGAAGAAATCCGTGGTGCTCACCTTCGACGACGGCTATCACGCGTTCCGCGACTACGCGTATCCGGTCCTCAAGAGCCTCGGGTTCACGGCGACGCTGTTCGTCTACACCGACTACGTCGGCGGCGGCCGCAACGCACTGACGTGGGACGAGCTCAAGCGCCTGGTCGCCGAGGGCTTCGATGTGCAGGCCCACAGCAAGACGCACGGTGACCTGCGCCGCGCGGCCGGCGAGACCGACGCGCAATACGCGCAGCGCATGCAGGCCGAGCTCGCCGAGCCGCCGCGCCTGTTCCAGCGACAGCTGGGACAGGGCGTGCAGTTCCTCGCGTATCCGTACGGCCGTGTCGACGACGACCTGCTGGCTCGCGTGCGCGAGCAGGGCTACGCCGCGGCCTTCACCGTGCGGCGTGAAAGCAACGCGTCGTTCGTACGGCCGCTGGAGATCAACCGCAGTCAGATCTACTCGGAGATGACGCTCGAGCAGTTCGCACGGAACCTCAACGTCTTCCACCAGGAGAACCTGCGATGAGACTCGCGGCCACGCTCGGCGTGGTGTTAGTGCTGAGCGGCTGCGCCACGGCGCCGTCGCGGCGCGAGGCGTCGCGCCCGGACGTGCTCGGACCCACCCGCACCCGCGCGCGCGCGCTCGAGCGCGACGGCCAGCTGCGTCCCGCTCTCCTCGAGTGGAAAATCGCGCGCGCCATCAATCCCAACGACGCCGAAGCGCGCGCGAGCGAGACGCGTCTGGTCGCGCGCATCGACGGCCTCGTGGCGGCCAAGATCGGTGACGCGCGCGCGGCGCTGCAACGCGGTGCGCCGCTGCAGGCGCGCCAGGCGCTGTTGTCGGCGCTGGCGCTCGATCCGTTCAACGCCACTGCCGCGGACCTGCTGCGCGGTATCGGCGACGTCGAGTTCGCGAGCTACACCGTACGCCCGGGCGATACGCTCGCGTCGATCGCCGAGCGCTACTACGGCGATCGCGCGCGCGGCGAGGTGATCTGGGAGACGAACAAGCTGCCGCCGGGCAAGCCGCTCGCGGTCGGCGCGGTGCTGCGCATTCCCGAGATTCGCGGTGTGCCGTTCTATGTGCCGGGTCGCACGCCGCCGCCCGCCACCGTCGCCGCGGCTGTCGCGGCGCCGCGCGCGCCCGAACGCGCCACGCCGCCATCGCCCACGCCGGCACCGGCGCCTGCGGTCGCGACGCCATCGGACGAGCCGCCGGAGGTCAACCCCCAGCTGGCCGATGTGCGCGACGCCCTCGATCGTAAGGAGTTCGCGAGCGCCCTGAGCGATATCGATCGGTACCTCGCGGAGAACCCGCGCGACCGGGAAGGCGCCGAGCTGAAGAAGCTTGCGCTCTATCGCCAGGGCCAGAGCGCGCTCGAGAACAAGAAGTACGACGACTCGTATCGATCGCTGACGCTGCTCGCCAAGCTGCAACCGGATTACCAGGACGCCGCCACGCTGCTGGCGCTGGCGCGGCGTCAGGTGATCGACCGCCACTATCAGCAAGGCATTCGGCTCTTCCGCGAAGAAAAGCTGCCCGAGGCCATCGCCGAGTGGAAGCTGGTGCTCGAGATGGAGCCGCAGAACGCCAACGCGCGGCGCAACATCGATCAGGCCGAGCGTCTGCTGAAGGGCCTCGAGCAGCGCAAGGCGCCGTCGCGCTAGCGGCCGGTTAGCCGGTCGACTTCGGCGCGCGTCGGCAGCGAAGGCTGCGCGCCGCGCTTCGTGCATGCTAGCGCCGCGGCCGCATTCGCGAAGCGCAGCGCCGCGCCGAGCTCCCGACGCTCGGCCAGCGCCACCGCGAGCGCGCCGTTGAACGCGTCTCCGGCCGCCGTCGTGTCGATCGCCTCGACCTTCACGCCTGCAATCCGATGCGCGCCGGCCCGACCGCGCGACAGCGCTCCCGCCTCGCCCAACGTGACGATCACGGTGCCGGCGCCGCGCGCAACCAGCGCATCAGCAGCGGGTTCCTCACCGGCGACTGCCGCCAGCCGCGCCGCCTCACCCGCGTTCGGTGTCAGATAGTCGACGAGATCGAGGCGATCGAGCGGCGCGCGCGGAACGGGCGCGGGATTGAGAATCGTCGCGGCGCCGTGTCGTCGCGCAAGCGTCAGCGCGGTCGAGACGCAGTCGAGCGGAATCTCGCACGAAGCGACCACGACCTCGGCCCACGCGAAGTCCTCGGTGCGCGACTGGACGTGCGCGACGCTGAGCACGCGATTGGCGCCCGGCGCCACGCCGATCTGGTTTCCTCCGACGCGGTCCACCATGATGAGCGCGGTCCCGGTCGCGGCCTCGGTGGTCGTCGCCACGCCTGCAATGCCGATCCCTTCTTCGGCGAGCGCCGCTCGCACTTCGCGGCCCGAGGGATCGTCGCCCACGCAGGCGACCAGCCGCACCTCCGCCCGGAGCCGCCGCGCGGCCACCGCCTGGTTGGCGCCCTTGCCTCCACGCGCGACGAGCAGCGTGCCCTCCGTGACGGTCTCACCACGCTCGGGCAGACGGTCGAGCGCGACCGTGAAGTCGACATTCGCCGAGCCGACGACTAGGACTCGCGGCACGGCCGTAGTCGAGGAGCGCCACGGCTTCCCCGGGGCGCGACGAATGTGGGGGGCGTGGGGGGCCATGTCGGGGCCCCCCACGCGGTCAGGACGCGGGCCACAGGCGCTCCGCGAACATTCTGAGAAACCGCGGCGCATCGACGACTCGTGCGAAGCGCGCGTTCGGTTCGCCCGGGGCGCGCCGAGTCTCACCGTCGCGCCCGATCGCCAGGCGCACCGGCTCCCACTCGACCAGTGTCGGATCGAGTGCGGTGCCGACGGCGAGCGGGTCGTGCAGATCCATGCCGCGGCGGCCGCGCTTTTCGTCCATCCGCAGAGCGTAGTCGGTAAACCGCTGGACACGGTCGGCCGCCTCGCGCGGCGCGCGCGCCAGCGCCGATTGAAGCGCCGTGCGCTCTAGCACCACCTGGCGGGTCGCGTCGAGTGGCACGAGATCGATCTTCACGCCCGCGGCGAGGACGCTGGCCAGCGCCTCGGGATCGACGTGGGCATTGAACTCCGCGCCGGGCGTCACGTTGCCGGGCACGTCGACGGCCCCGCCCATGGCGACGAACCGTCCGACGGCTCGGATGGCCGCGGCGTCACGCTCGACCGCCCGCGCGAGGTTCGTCAACGGCCCGAGGGCGACGATTGTAAGGTCTTCCCGGTACCGGCGTGCGGCGTCCACGATGACGCCTGCCGCGTCTATCGAAGCGACGCGGGGCTCGGCGGGAGGCCAGTCCGGCAGGTCGCCGAGGCCATCGCCGCCGTGATACGGGGCGATGCGGAGCGCCCGCGCCAGCGGTTGCGCGGCGCCAGAAGCGACCATCGGCCGTCGGGACGGTCGCCTCAGGTCCAGGAGACGGAAAACGTTCAGCGTCCCCGCCGGCAGCGCAACGTTGCCCGCCACAGTGGTGACGACGTCGACCGTCCACTCCGGCGAGCCCCAGGCCAGCAGCAGCGCCAGCGCGTCGTCGATGCCTGGATCGGTGTCGATCAGCGCGTGGCGCATCGAATCGGTAGGCACGGATGACGAATCCTATACAATGTCGAACAACCATCGGGAAAGGAGGAGCCTGGATGGACATCGAGATTCTCTATTGCGGCGAGTGAAACTATCTGCCCCAGGCCTCCAGTTTGCAGGCCGCCATCAAGGACAAGTACGGCATCACCGCCACGCTGCGCGAGGGCGTCGGCGGCATCTTCGAGGTCTTCATCGGAAACAAGGTCGTCTACTCCAATCAGGAGACGTATCGGTTCCCTGAGAACGAGGAGATCTTCGAGAAGATCGAGGCCGCTAAGAAGGCGTAGCCGCACGCTCCAGCTCCTCCCGAAACCGCGGGTGGGCCACGGCGATCAGGGCCGCGGCCCGCTCCCGCTCGCCTCGTCCTTTTAATTTTGCCGTTCCGTGCTCGGTCACGACCCAGTCGGCTAGATATCGCGGCGTCGTCACCGCGGCGCCGCTGCCGAGCCGGGCCACGATCCGTGACATCTCGCCGTCGCGGCTGGTCGACGGCAACGCGATGATCGAGGCGCCGCCACGCGAGCGGCTGGCGCCGAGCACGAAATCGAACTGCCCGCCGATGCCGGCAATCTGCCGGCCGCCGAGCGTTTCCGCCGTCACCTGCCCCGTGAGGTCGATCTCGAGTGCAGAGTTGATGGACACGAAGCGGTCGAGACGCGCGATGACGTCCGGATCGTGTACGAGCTCCGACGACTCCATGTTGACGCGATCGTTGTCGCGCACGAAGTCGAAGACCCGGCGCGTGCCCATTGCCTCGGCGATGTCCATGCGGCCGCGATGTAGCCGCTTGGCCGCGCACGTCACGACGCCGCGCTCGACGAGCCGCACGCCCGCGTCGACCAGCAGCGAGTGCAGCGCCAGGTCGCGGTGGCCGTCGAGCGCCTCGAGCACGGCCTGCGGAATCGCGCCGATGCCCACCTGCACGGTCGCGCCGTCGGGCACCAGGCCGGCCACGTGGCGGCCGATCGCGCGCTCGATGTCGCCGACGGCCGGAGGCGGATATTCCAACAGCGGCTCGTCGACGTCCACCCACGCGTCGATCTGGCTCGTGTGCAGCCAGCAATTGCCGCGCGTGCGCGGCATGTTCGGATTGACCTGCGCGATCACCAGCGGCGCCGTGCGCGCGGCGGGCAACGCCACGCCGACCGAGACGCCCAGTGAGAGGTAGCCACTCGCGTCGGCTGGTGCCGTGTGCACGATCACGCAGTCGGGCGCCCAGTACCCGCCGCGCACGAACTCCGTCATGAGATCGAAGTAGCGCACCGGCACGAATTCCACCCGGCCGCGCCGCCGCGCATCCGCGAGGCGCGGAGACATCTGCCACACGGCCGCGCGCAGCGCGGCGTGCTCGGCCCACGCCCAGCCGAAATCGCCGAGCTGGATGCCGGCCAGCACCGTGAGATCGCGCAGCCGATCGCTCTGCGCGGAGATTTCGGTCAGCAACGCCGTGGGCTCGCCGCAGCCAGGCGGGATCAGCACCTTCATGCCGGGACGCAGCCGCTCGACGGCGGCGCGTGCTGAGAGATGAGCGAAGTCGCGTGGCATCGGCCGGGTTATGATAGCGCCCCGTGACCCGAGCGCTCCTCGTCCTGGCGCTGCTCGCCGTCCTGGCCGGCTGCGCCGCCTCCAAGCCGCCCCCGCAGCAATATCCGCGCTCGGGCACTTCGCCGCGTGCGCGCTGCGTGGCAAACCCGAACGAGGGCGAGCTGCGTCCACTGTTCTTCCTGTTCTGCGTAGAGAGCCCGTAGCGGAGCGGTCGCAGCGTAGTCGTCAGCTGCCAGTCGTATGGTCAGTTGTCGAAGGAGACACACGATGGCCGAATCCGATGGAGCGATCATTCGGAAAGCGTACGAAGACTTCGCCAAGGGAAACGTCCCCGCGGTCTTTGCCGTCTTCGACGCCAGCATCACGTGGCACGTCCCCGGCCACAGTCCGCTGTCGGGCCAGTTCAAGGGTCACGAGCAGATCGGCGCCTTCTTCCAGCGCACGATGGAGCTCTCCGGCGGCGCATTCAGTATCGACGTGCACAACGTGCTGACCGACGGCGACCTCGTCGTCGCGCTGGTGACCGTCAATGCGAAGCGACGGGGCAACTCGGCGTCGTTTCCCGAAGTGCACGTCTGGAGACTGAAGAACGGCAAGGTCGTCGAGTTCCGCGAGTATCAGGGCGACGAGCAGCGCGAGGATCAGTTCTGGAACCTATGAGTTAGCGACCTCCGACCGTGGCATAGACCTTGCCGCGAACGTCTCCGGCCGCTGGAAATGCGCTCACAGGCCGGCCGGACGTTCCAAAAATGGCACCGTCGTGACAGGGAGGCCACGGATGGAGAGCGAAGCGAACGCGCCAGGCGCCGGCAGCAGCGTCTTCAATCACCCTCCTCGACCGCGAGCGACGCCGACAGTCGTCGCCGCTCATGCCCCTGTGCAGGCCCCCGCGACGATGCCGGCTGCCACGATGCCGGACGCCGAGCGCCGCACGCTCGAGGACCAGCGGCGCCGAGGCGGGCAGTGGTTCTACTGGATCGCCGGGCTCTCGTTGATCAATGCCGTGCTCGCGTTCAGCGGGCAGGGATGGCGCTTCATCCTCGGCCTCGGCATCACGCAGGTCGTTCAGGAGCTGGCCGAGCGGTCGGGAGGCGCGGGCGTGAAGGCGGGCATCGTTAGCCTGGCGATGATCGGCTTCTTCGCTGCGCTCGGCCAGCGAGCGGTGCTCGGCAACCAGTGGGCGTTCGTCCTGGGTATGGTGCTCTTCGGGCTGGATGGATGCATCTTCCTGCTCGCGTGGGATTGGATCGGCGTCGCGTTCCACGGCTTCGCGCTCGCGATGATCTGGAAAGGCTACATGGCCGCGCGGCGCCTGCCGGCCGTGAACGCGTAGGCCGCTCAGTGACACACCGCTATCGAGCGGTATCAATCGCACGCGTTCACATCATCGTCCGTCGCGCCATACTCGCGATGATGTTCGGGATCGTCATGATGCCCGGACTCAACGCGTCCGCTGATGATCTGACCTGCGCGCAGCAGCCGGGCAGCCGGTTCTTCTGGATGGAGCGGGCCTTCTGTGACCTCGAGCTGAATGGACCGGACCGCGCGAACGGCGTCATCATCTGGAACCACGGAATCTCCGGCACGAGTCAATCGTGGATGGCGCCCGCGCCACCGGTGTTGCGGCTACTGCAAAGCCGCGGCTGGGACGTCTTGATGCTCAAGCGTCACCATGCTGCCGAGACCGAGAATGCGCTTTATCGCACGGTTCAGCGGACGCTTCAGGAGGCAGCGACCCTGAAGAAGTCCGGCTATCGCAAAGTCACGCTGGCGGGGCAGTCATTCGGTGGCTATGTCACGCTTGAAGCGGTGGACACCTCCCCTGACATCGACGCTGCGATCGCTTTCGCTCCCGGCGTCCGCGCGGCCAGCGCCACGGGCCGGCTCGACCCCTCGATCACCGACCGCATCCTGCAACGAGCGAAAGTCGGACGCCTGGCGCTCCTGTTCCCAAAGGACGATGCGCTGTTCGGTTATCTCGTGCGTGGTGAGAGCGCGCAAGCCATTCTGTCGCGTCGTACGTTGCCTTATCTTCTTCTCGACGAGACCAGCGGCATCAGTGGTCATGGCGGTGGGGCGACCGGCCGCTTCGCTCTCCGCTACGGCCTCTGCCTTGCCGACTTCCTCGCCGCGACGACTCCGCCGGCGGGCCGCTTCGTCTGCCCTCCAATCGCCGATGAATGGCCGGTCGTTCGCGAGTTACTTCTTCCAGCATCCATCGATCGCACCAACTTGCTTCGTGAAGCCTCGACGTTTCCCGAGCCCGTCGGTTCGTTGATAGGACTCAGATGGGCAGTGCTGGGGGACACCGTGGTTCTGCTCGCGCCTGTCTCCTCGGGGCCGGGTCAACTCCGGCTTCTGTATCGCTCCACCGGGGTAACAAGCGGCGTGTACGACGCAACCGTGAAGGACGGCGTTATACGCGCAGTCCTCTCCAACAAGTCGACGGTAACTCTCAAGCCGGACGGGAACGGCGTACTGACGTGGAGTACATCCGACGCGTCGCGCTCAGTGAACGCCCCACTCATGCGTGGCCGCGACGACCCATAGCAAGTCACACGCGCCGGCACGACCACTCTACGGCGCTTCAATACTGGTTGCTTCGGGCCTGAGATACCGCTCCACGCGTTCGCGAGGTGTCAGTCCTGGCGTCGGGTCGAGCTCGGCGGCCAATTCCTCCGCCGCACGCTCGTGATCGGTTTCGACGTCCGGCGAAGCGGCGGGCGGTGTGACCTCGGCGCTGAGACTTGCGGGCGTGTCGGTCCGCACGCTCGCCGATTTCTGCAGCGCGGCGAACACGTCGGCAGCGGCCGCGGTGCGTGCGCCGAGCGGTCCGAGCCCCCACTTTTCGGTCAGCGACTTGAGAAGGCTCGTGTGGTCGAAGAGATCGTTGCAGACCTGCGGCGTGAGCCACGGAGAAACGAAGACCGCGGGAACGCGAACGCCGAGCCGGTCGAACGCGAACCCGTCGACGTTGTAGGCGTCCGGCGGCACGGCAGCCGGCGGAGGCACGTGGTCGGCAAATCCGCCGTGCTCGTCATACAGAATGACTAGAAGTGACGTCCGCCACAGCCGATCGTTCGCGCGAAGCTCGTTGTAGACCTCGGCGATCAATCGCTGGCCGCGGATCGGGTCGTGCGGCGGGTGATCGTCGTTCGGCCCCATGGTGTACGCCGGCTCGAGGAACACGAAGTCGGGGAAGTTTTGCTCCCTGCCCTGCGCCAGGTATTTGAAGAGAAACAGCGGGTAATAGCTGTGCGTCGGATCGTATCCGCTGCTCGCGTCCGGCTCGCGCTGGTCGCTCAGCAGCAGCGCGAGCGGGACGTCGCCGTAGTACACGCGCGACGAACGGCCAGCTTCGAAAAGCCGCCGAAAGACGCTGGGTTGGTCGTAGTCGAGCGGGCTCGGCATTACGACCCGCCCACGCGACGTGCCGCTCAGCATGAACAGCCGGTTCGTCCACGTGGGCCCCGGCACTGACGCGTGCCACCGGTCGCACACGGCGAAGGTCTTAGCGAGCGTGTGCAGCGGCGCCAGCGATCCATCTGGATAGAACGACATGATCTTCTGCCGCTGCTCGCGTGTGGTCGCCGGGTTGTTCGCCGCATAGTTCGCGACGAAGCCGCGGTTGGCGTTCTGAAGCTGCGTCAGGACGTCCGGCGTTTCGTGCTTCGGGTCGGGATCGACGATGCGCGCCGCCGGGTCGCGCCAGTTCTGCAGCGGTGTCTGCGCGTAGTCGTTCTGACCATCGCTGTTCGACCACTGCGGGGACGCGCCATCGACGCCCGGCAATCCGCCCAGCATGTGATCGAACGAGCGATTCTCGAGGGCGAGCAGAATGACGTGCTTGATCTGTGGAAACGGGTCCGCCATTCGTCAGCTATGTTCGCATTCTCGACCGTGACACCCCGCCTGAAAAGCGTCGCCGCGCTGCTACCATCGCCGATCTGGCGGGCGCAGTTGAAATAATACGAAGCCGCCACCCGTACTCTATTGGCAGACGGCGAGGAATGTGCCAGCAACCCAAGGCCCGGACGCGGACAATCGACGAGCGGAGCTCGAGCTTGCGCGTCGCGCTCGCCGCGGCGATGCGGTGGCCTTCGACGAGCTGGTGCGCCGGTTTCATCGGCCCGTCCTTCGCTTCTGCTGGCGACTGCTCCGATCCTCGGACGCCGAGGACCTCGCGCAGGACACCTTCGTGCGGGCTTTCGTTCACTTCGAGCGGTTCGATCCGGAGCGGCCGGTTTTGCCGTGGCTCATCGCCATCGCTCGCCGGCTTTGTCTCGATGTGCTGCGGCGGCGAAAGACGATGACCAGCCTCGAGACGCTGTCGGTCACCGGTCCGCCGTCGCCGGGGCCCGAGGGGAAGGCCTCGTTGCGCGAGCAGCTTTCGCATCTCGATCGGGCGCTCGCCGATCTCGACGAGGGGCCGCGAGACGCGATCATTCTCTTCCACATCGAGGAAATGTCGTACCGGGACATCGCGGCGGCTCTGGAGGTACCGATCGGGACGGTGATGACGTGGCTCCATCGCGGCCGCGCCCGGCTCAAGACGGTGCTGGAAGGCGCGCCCTTCACATGAGCCGGTCAGCCGACGAGCGTGATGAGCTCACCAGCCTTCTCCGGAGTCTTCCAGCGCCGGAGCCGTCGGCAGAGTTCGTTGCCGGTGCGCGCCGCCGATACCTCGAGGCGATCGAGGCCCGCGATCGACGTGCGGTCTTGACAGGCCTCGGAGCCGCTATCGTCGGCCTGGTGGTCATCGCCCTACTCCTCACGACCACCATCGGGCCCATCACGCTCGTCGCCTGGTTCGCCGTGACCGCAGCCAACCTCGCCAGATGGGTGACCGCCGTTGCCGTTGTCATCGACCTCGTGCCGCTTGGCATATGGGCGTCTGCCGTACTGGCCTCCACCGTGTCCGTGCTGTCACTGGTCCTCATATTCCGGGCACGATCGCTGGTGTTCGCGAAATAAGGCGAGCGCTCGACCGTACTCCAGAGCGAAGGGAGATCGGACATGAGCATCGCCAGGCTGATCGCCGTTCTCGCCGTTGCCCTCGCGCTGTCGCCCGGCCTGGTCTCGCCGGCCGCCGCCGCCGGCGGCCGGCTGGATGGGCGCCTTCCCGACAACACGCCCGTCGTCTCCATCGACCAGCCGCGCGGCACGGTCCTCGATGCGCTGAACGCGATCGCCACGCAGACAGGCTGGAACCTCGTGGTCACAGCGCCGGAGAGTGCGACGACCCGCCCGCTCACCCTGAAGGTGTCGAAGCGCCCCGCCGGTGAGGTCCTCGACCTGGTCCTCGAGGCCGCCACGCTGCGTGCCTCGTTCACCAACGGCGTGCTCCGGGTTCGCGCGGACGCAGCAGCAGCCTCAAGCGATTCCTGGCGCGGCCGGCGGCGCGGTTCTCGCGGCCCCGAGCGCGTGGTGTTCGGCCACTCGCTGAACATCGGTGCCGACGAGACCGTCGACAAGGCGGTGGCCATCGGCGGGTCGCTCACGATCGCAGGCCACGTACGGCGCGATGCGGTGGCGATCGGTGGCTCGGTCACTCTCCTACCGAACGCCCGCGTCGATGGGGATGTGGTGTCGATCGGTGGCGAGGTGTCGGTCGCTGAGGGCGCCACCGTTGAAGGCGACTACGTGAGTCTCGGCGGGGCGATCCCGACGACGGTCGGCTCGATGACTCGCTGGGTTGTCGGCGGCCCACACATGTTCTCAGTGTTGGGCTTTGCCGCGCGGCTGGCGCGCGCCGCGCTGCTGTTCGTCATCGCGGTCCTCATTGCCGTCGCCTTCCCCGGCGCCCTGATGCGCATTGTGACGTATCTCGTCAATCGCCCCGGGCTCTCGGCGCTCGGCGGCCTTGCGCTCCTCCTGGGATTCGTGCCGCTGTGCGTCCTGCTCGCCGTGACGATCATTGGCATTCCGCTGATCCCCGTGGCGGTCATCCTCCTCGTTGCGCTCTTCTTGTTCGGCTTCACGGTCTCGGCCGCATGGCTTGGCGAGAAACTGCCGGTCAGTCAGGAGCACAGGACGCCCAGCAAGTCAGTAGCGTGGGGCGCGGCCATCCTCGTCGTTGTCAGCCTGATCCCGTGGATCGGCACGGCGGCGCTCATCATCGTGGCCGCGATGGCCGCCGGCGCGGCGATGCTCTCGCGCTTCGGCCGCCGAGCGGAAATCGCCGGCGCGTAGGCGCGTGGTGGATGGCGCTGGGACTGCTAAGATGACCGCGTGAGCCGCGTCGCGCTCGTCACCGGCGGCGGCCGCGGCATCGGCCGCGCCATCGCGTTGCGCCTGGCCGCAGACGGTCTGGCGGTCGCTGTGGCCGCGCGCTCGCGCGATCAGGTCGACGACACCGCGCATGCTGCCGGCGCCCGCGCGCTGGCGCTGATGCTCGACGTCACCGACGCTGCCTCGATCGCCGCGGCGCTCGAGCGAACGACTCGCGAGCTCGGCCCCGTCGATGTGCTGGTGAACAACGCCGGCGTCGCCGAATCGGCGCAGTTCGTGAAAACCGAGCCGGATTTCTGGGACCGTCACTTTGCGGTGAACGTACGCGGTCCCTATCTGCTGACCCGCGCCGTGCTGCCCGGCATGCTCGAGCGTCGCTGGGGCCGCGTGATCAACATCGCCTCGCTCGCGGGACTGTTCGGCTCGCCCTATGTCACCGCCTACACCGCCTCCAAGCACGCGCTGGTCGGCTTCACGCGCGCGCTGGCCACCGAAGTATCGGGCAAGGGCGTGACCGTGAACGCGCTCTGCCCGGGCTTCACGGCGACCGACATCGTCTGGAACGGCGCGCGCAACATCGTGGCCAGGACGGGCAAGTCGTTCGACGACGCGGTCAAGGCGCTGGCGGAGATGAATCCGGGCCGACGGCTGATCGAGCCTGACGAGGTCGCCGACGCGGCGGCGAAGCTCGTGGCCGATGACATGACGAACGGCGACACGATCGTGATCGACGGCAGCGCGCCGGCGGCGAAAGGAGTCACCCGATGAAGGAGCACATCTCAGACGTCCGGCCGCGCACGCTGCCGAAGCCCAAGGGCTTCTCCTACGGGATGGAGGTCAAGCGCGGCCGCATCATCTTCGTCTCCGGTCAAGTGGCGGTCAACGCCGAGGGCGCGATCGTCGGCCGCGGCGACCTGGTCGCGCAGTTCCGACAGACGTGCGCGAATCTGCAGGCCGTGATCACGGCCGCCGGCGGCGACATGACCGACTTCGTCAAGCTGACGATCTACGTGCTCGACGTCGCGGATTACAAGAAGCAGCTCCCCGGCATCGGCGAGGTATACCGCGAGTATTTCGGCAAGCACTTCCCCGCCATGACCCTGGTCGGTGTGCGCGATCTCTTCGATGCCGCCGATGGCGCGCTCATCGAGATCGAGGGGTACGCGGCGCTGGCGTGAGCGCGGCGGTTGAGCGCTTCAAGATCCGCCACCGGCTGCCGCCGGCACGCTGGCCCACGCGCGAGCAGGCGGCCCGCGCGCGCCTCTTTCAAGCCGCGCGCATCGGTCCGGTCGTCGCCGAGCAGCGCACGTGGGTGCCCGCCATGGTCCCGTGGCGCGCCACCGAAGACGGCTTCGTCACCGACGAGGTGCTGGCCTGGTACGCGCGCTTCGCCGAGGGTCGGCCGGGCGTGCTCGTCGTCGAGGCCACCGGCATCCGTGACGTCGCCAGCGGTCCGCTCCTGCGCATTGGCGACGATCGTTTCGTGCCCGGGCTGCGCCGCCTCGTCGACACGGTGCGAGAGAAGAGCGCCGGCCACACACGCCTGTTCATCCAGGCCATCGACTTCGTCGCCGTGCGGCGCCGTCCAGAGCCCGAAAAATTCCTGCGGCGCTTTCTCGAGATCGACGCCGCGCTGCGACGCCGGATGGCCGACGCGACGAACGACCGCGCGTGGCTCGATGCGCCCGAGGCCGCGTTGCGCGAGTGGCTGGTGTCCGCCGACCGTGCGCTGCTCGACGCGGTGCTGGACGAGCGCCAGCGCGAGTCGCTCGACTACGGCTATCGCGAGCGCATCTGGGACACGCACCTGCCCCACATCCGCGAGCTGCCACGCGTGCTGCCGGACCTTTTCGCCGAGGCCGGCCGCCGCGCGCGCGAGGCCGGCTTCGATGGCATCGAGCTGCACTACGCCCATGCCTACACGATGGCGTCGTTTCTCTCGCGGCTGAACACGCGCGACGACGGCTACGGCGGCTCGCGCGAGCATCGCGTACGGTTGCCGCTGGAAGTTCTGCGCGCCGTGCGCGCGCGCGTCAACGACGACTACGTCGTCGGCATCCGGTATCTCGGCGACGACGTGGTCGCCGGCGGCAGCGACGTCGAGGACGCCGCGTGGTTCGGCGCGCGCTTCGCCGAGGCCGGCGTGAACTATCTCTCCGTTTCCAAGGGCGGGCGCTTCGAGGACGCCAAGCAGCCGCGCGTCGGCGAAGCGGTCTATCCCTACACCGGACGCTCGGGCTACGAGTGCATGCCAACCGTCATCTCGGACGAGCGCGGCCCCTTCGGGCGCAACGTCCCGCTGGCCGCGCGCATTCGCCGCGCCGTGCGCGAAGCCGGCCTGGACACGCCGATCGTCACCAGCGGCGGCATCGGGACGTTCGAGCAGGCCGAGGCAGTCCTCGAGCACGGCGAGGCGGATTTCGTCGGCGCCGCGCGCCAGTCGCTGGCCGATCCCGACTGGTTCAGGAAGATTCGCCTGGGCTATGGCCACCTCGTGCGCCGCTGCGAGTTCACCAACTACTGCGAGGG
>Ga0114129_10002073_pt1 | contig 27556 bp, 13 predicted proteins | sample RhiMetdeltSRZDD1_FD_80071 | JGI IMG/M metagenome (GOLD analysis project Ga0114129, IMG submission 80071) | Populus rhizosphere microbial communities from Tennessee, USA - Rhizosphere MetaG P. deltoides SRZDD1 (version 2) (version 2) | ecosystem: Host-associated > Plants > Roots > Rhizosphere >... | reverse complement strand
TGAACGGCTCGTTCACCTTCTCTGCCAGCGACAAGGACTTCGACGCGGCCGATCCGCGCACGTACCCTGATCGCCTGCAGGTGCGTGTGCCGACTGTCAGCGATTTCCACGTCAAGGGCAAAGAGATCGGCGTCTTCGCGCAGGACAAATGGAAGATCAACAAGCGCCTGACGGCCAGCCTCGGCGTGCGCTACGACGTCGAGATGGTGCCGATTGACCAAACGGGCAACTACCTGTTCGCCAACCCGTCAGACTACCCGATTGACAAGAACAATTTTTCGCCCCGCATCGGCGCGACGTGGACCGTGGACGACGCGGGCACCGCCGTGGTGCGCGGCGGATGGGGCCTGTACTTTCAGAAGACCGCGTACTCGAACTTCAGCGACATCGTGTCGGCCGGCGCGTTCACGGACTCCGCGCTCGTGAACTTCTGTGGACCGGCGAGCGCTCCAATCTGTCCCTCGGCGACGACCGTCGATCCCGGTCCATCGGCCGGCCGGCTGCCGACCAGTCCCTTCCTGGTCAACGGTCCCGTCGTGAACCGGGCGCTGCTGAACACGCTGTTTCCTCCGGGGACGAAGCTGCCGAATGCGGGCACGGTGAATTTCGACAGCCCGGACCGGCATTTGCCGTTCTCGCGTCAAGCGAGCATCGGGTTCGAGAAATCGCTCGCAGGGAACATCGCCGTCAGCGCCGACTATATTCACTCTGAGTATCGCGATCTCTACATGCGCCAGGATTTGAATCCGGGCCTGCGCGACACCACAGGCCGCACCGCCGCGCTGCGGCGCTTCGATTCGAGGTTCCCCGCGGCCGTGCTCGAGTTGGTCAACCTTGGTTACGCCGATTACAACGCGCTGCAGACGAGCATCCACAAGCGCTTCAGCAACCACTACCAATTCCGCGTGTCGTATACGCGGTCACGTGCCGACGGCATCGTCGGCGCTGCCGGCGCCACCGACACAATCAACACGCAGACGATCGATCCCGTCACCAGAGCCGTGTCGTTGAACCTGGACCAGCGCTTCCAGTTGTCGGATCAGGATCGTCCGCACATTCTCTCCGTGGACGGATCGGTTGAGGTGCCGCACACTCGCGGGCTCCAGTTGAGCGGCGTCTGGCAGTACCAGAGTGGGACACCATTCACGATCAACGACAGCACCACCGATCCGAACAGGAACGGCAATTTCACCGACGATCCGCTGCCGCCAGGGGTTTATAGCGGACCAGCGTCGAATCCGAACTCCATCACCGTCGAGAACAAGGGCGGGATGAACGGCGCGCGCGGACCAGACTACAGTCTCATCAGCATGCGCGCCGGTTACCGGATCAGGCTGCCGGGTAATCGGTCATTGCAGGCGCACGTCGACGTCTTCAATGCGACGAACCGTGCGAATTTCAACAATCCGATTACTCCGAACGGTTCGACTGCCGACCGCCGTGACGCGGCTACGTTCCTGGTCCTGCGATCGATTCGGGGCGGCGGCCCGACGCGGACCGCGCAGTTCAACTTGCGGTATCAGTTCTGACGCGCATCGCTTCTGTCGCCGCCGCGGTCTTCGCGGCGGCCGGCACGGTGAATTTCGACAACCCGGACCGGCAGTTGCGGTTCTCTCGTCAAGCGAGCATCGAATTCGAGAAATTTCTGATCCTGCGTTCGATCCGCAACGGCGGCCCGAGCCGGACCGCGCAGTTCAACCTGAGGTACGACTTCTGAGCTAGATCGAGACACTCGACGGGGGGCAACGGACTGGCACCGTTGCCCTTCGTCAAACCGCCGTTGACAATCCCCACACAACAAGCGTATTTAGGCCCTCACGTTTCCCTTACGCTGCGCAAGTAAGTCATAAGCGGTCGGGTCCGGAGGGTCCATGAATCGAGTTGTGTCGCTGTCCCTCGTCGCCGTCGGATTCTCGCTCGTCGTCGCCAGCGCCGCGTCCGCCCAGCAGGGCACGGCTGACCTGCGCGGTCGCGTGATCGATGCTCAGCAAGCCGCACTCCCCGGCGTCCCTGTCGTGGTCCGCCATCAGGAGAGCGGCCTCTTCCGCGAGACGGTCAGTGGCCCCGACGGCTCGTTCTTCCTGAGCGCCATGACGCCCGGCCCGTATCAGGTGGAAGCGGAGCTCCAGGGGTTCAAGAAGTTCCGGCGGAGTGACGTCAGGCTGGAAGTGGGCAAGACCACGCAGATCGACGTGGCGCTCGAGGTGGGTGGGATCGAGGAGACGGTCACGGTCACCGGCGAATCGCCGATCGTCGACACCACGTCGAAGGAGATTGGCGGCCACATCAGCGCTCAAGAGTTCGTCGACACGCCTTCGTTCAATCGCAACTTCGCCGGATATCTCGGCATGCTGCCGGGCGTCGTCGCGACCATCTCGGCGACGACCTTCGGCGCGGACTCGATCAGCGTTGCCGGGCAGAACGTTCGCAACGTCAACTACACGATGGACGGGTCGAACAACAACGACACGTTCAACGGAGGCAATGGCGGCGCGCAGGCGCGCGTGCCGGTCGAGGCGGTGCAGGAATTCCAGCTCCTGACCAGCCAGTTCGACGCCGAGTACGGCCTCGCATCGGGCGGCATCGTCAACTCGGTTTCGAAACAGGGGACCAACCAGTATCACGGCAGCGCGTTTCTGTTCTTCCAGGACGAGAAGCTGGCCACCAACGAGTACTTCGCCAAACGCGAGGGGCTCGAGGAGGCGCAGACCAAGCAGCAGCAGTTCGGCGGCACGCTCGGCGGACCGATCGTCAAGAACAAGGCGCACTATTTCGCCAGCATCGAGCGCGTGATCCTGGACGCCGGCGTGACGACGAACATCCGCACGCGGCCGGACCTGAACCGCACCGACTTCGAGAGCACGCGAGTGTGGAACACGTTCATCCGCGGCGACCAGCAGCTCAACACCGCCAACACGTGGGGCATCCGGTGGCTGCGCGAAACATCGCCGCAGCCGCTCCAGATTCAGGACACCAATCACACGCCGTCGCGGCACGAGGCGGAAACCGACGTCGACTGGACCGTTGTCGGCAATCTCAGTTCGGTGATCGGCTCGACGCGGGTGAACACGTTTCGCGTGTCGGCGGTGTCGGAGGATGTCTTCTTCGGCAACCCGAACTTCAACAGCAACGGTCACGATCAGAAGATCCTGCTGCCCCAGTTGAACTATCTGAGCTTCCAGGATCAGCAGAGCGCGCGCGCCAACCGTCGGCTCGACGTGGCGTACGGCGCCGACAACGTGTTTGCCTGGTTCGTGCCGGGGAAGGGCGGCGATCACGACCTGAAGTTCGGGATCAACTACCTGTACTCGACGCTGCGCGTGCAGGACTACGGCAACATGAACGGAACGTTCACGCTCAACACCGACCTGCCGTTCGATCGGAACAATCCGCGGACGTATCCGGAGCGGCTCTCGATGCGTGTGCCGGATGCCCTCGACTTCTTGATGAAGGGTCACTTCGTCGGCATGTTCGCGCAGGACAAATGGAAGCTGCGCAACAACCTCACGCTGAGCCTCGGTGCCCGATATGATTTCGAGATCCTGCCGACGCCGAACCAGGAGAACCCGCTCTTTGCGAGCGACCCTGGCGGCTATCCGCGAGACTTGAACAACATTTCGCCTCGTCTCGGATTTTCGTGGGCGCTCGACGGCGCCGGGCGGTCGGCCGTGCGTGGCGGGACCGGCCTGTTCTTTCAGCGGACGTCGTACACGTTTCTGACGAACATGTTCTCGAACGGCCGGTTCTCGAATTCGTTCACGGTCCAGTTCCCCACGAACAACGTCGATCCCGGTCCCCGGCAGGGGAACTTCCCGACCGACCCGCGTCTGGTCAATGGTCCGGTGGCGAACCACTCCTTGATTGACGCCAGCTTCCCGCCGGGCACGCGCGTGCGCAACGCCGGCACCGTTCGCTTCGACAATCCCGATCGGACGCTCGGGTGGGCGCGGCAGTACAGCATCGGGTACGAGCGGCAGGTCGGCGCGACCGTCGGCCTCAGCGTCGATTTCATCCGCTCCGAACAGCGGAATCAGTACGTCCTGAAGGAGCTGAATCCCGGCGTTCGCAATTCGACGCTGGCAACGGGCGCCGTCACGCGAACGAACCCGCTCGTCGGCACGGTGGGTGAGTGGGCAGCCAGCGTGGTCACGCTCACCAACGACGGCTGGATCGACTACAACACGATCCAGGTGTCGGGTACGAAGCGCTCCTCCAACGGCTGGCAGGGCCGCCTGTCGTATGCGTTCTCGCGCGGCCGCGGCAACACCGCGACCGGACAGGCGGATACGGCGGCATCGCAGTTCCTGGGCGATCTGAACCTGGATAGAGAGGTCGGGCCGACCAACGTCGATCGCCCGCACATTCTCACGCTCTCCGGCTCGTACGACGTGCCGAAGACCGGCGGGCTGAAACTCAGCGCCGTGTACAGCGCGCGCAGCGGAACGCCGTACTCGCTCGTTGACACGTCCCTGGACAGCGATCGCAACGGTCTCACGCTCAACGAGTATCTGCCGGCCGGCACGTACTCCGGCGCCGGCGAAGACGCGTTTACGGTCGAGTACAAGGGAGGCCGCAACGGAGCGCGCGGGCACAACTATCAGCGCCTCGATCTCCGCACGGGCTACCGCTTCCGCCTCGCAGGCGGCCGCACGATTGATGCGTTTCTCGATCTGTTCAACGGGACGAACGAGCCGAACTTCGCGAACCCGATCGCCGCCAACACCGCGAGCGATCGTCGCATTCCGGCGACGTTCCTGAGACGCACCGCCACGATCGACGAGAGCCCGAGCCGCACCGCGCAAATCAACGTGCGGTTCGGCTTCTAACGAGAGTCTCGCCGAGCCGTTCATCAACGAACAGTCCCGAGGGTAGCCACATGCGCAATCTGAAGGCGATTGGCCTGACGGTGATGTGTCTTGCGCTGTCTGCGATGTCGGCCCGGGCCCAGCAGGGAACCTCAGATCTTCGTGGGCGTGTGATCGACGCGCAGGAAGGCGTGTTGCCCGGTGTCACGATCGTTGTCCGCAACCAGGACAGCGGCCTCTACCGGGAAACCGTGAGCGGCGCGGACGGCTCGTTCTTCTTCAGCGCGATGACGCCGGGAATGTACGAGATCAGCGCGGAGCTGTCCGGCTTCAAAAAATATCAGCGCCGCGATGTTCGACTCGAGGTTGGAAAGACGGTCTCGACGGATGTTCAGCTCGAGGTCGGCGGCGTGACGGAGTCGGTCACGGTCAGCGCGGAGTCACCGCTCGTCGATACGACCTCCAAGGAAATCGGCGGCTACGTCACGGCGCAGGAGCTGACCGATGTGCCGTCGTTCAGCCGCAACTTCACGGCGTACCTCGGTCTCCTGCCGGGCGTCGTGGCAACGGTCTCGACCGACTCGTTCGGCGCGGATGACATCAACGTCAACGGGCAGGCGGCCGCGAACGTCAACTACACGTTCGACGGATCGAACAACAACGACACGGCCAACGGCGGCGCCGGCGGCGCGCAGGCGCGTATCCCGGTGGAGTCCGTTCAGGAGTTTCAGCTTCTCACCGGCCAGTTCGACGCCGAGTTCGGGAACGCCTCCGGTGCGGTTGTCAACGCGGTGTCGAAATCGGGCACGAACACGTTCCATGGCAGCGCGTTCGGCTTCTTCCAGGACCACAGACTGACGGCGCGCAACTATTTCGCCCGGCGGGAGAACCTTCCGAAGCCGGAGACGCGGCAACAGCAATGGGGAGGCACGCTGGGCGGGCCAATCGTCCGGAACAAGGCGCATTTTTTCTTCAGCCTGGAACGGATCCTCTTCGACAACGGCATCACGATCAACGTGCCGCCGCGGCCGGAGCTCAATCGGACCGACTTCGAGAAGACTCGCGTCTGGAACACGCTGCTTCGCGTCGATCACCAACTCAGCGCCGCGCACACCTGGGGAGTGCGGTGGTTGCGCGATACCTCGCCGCAGCCGCAGCAGCTGGCGACCACGTGGACGCCGTCCCGAGCCGAATCGGAAACCGATACCGACTGGACGGTGGTTGGCAACCTGAGCTCCGTGCTCGGATCGACCAAAGTCAATACGCTCCGGCTCTCGGCCACACGTGAGGACGTATTCTTCGTCAATCCCCAATTCACCGAGAACGGAGGGCGTCAGGAGGCACTCCTGCCGCTGCTCGACTATCTGAATTTCGACGATCAGCAGAGCGCGCGGGCGAACCGCCGGTATGACGTGGCGTACGCCGCCGACGAAACGTTCTCGTGGTTCGTGCCAACCAGAGCCGGGAGCCACGAATTCAAATTCGGCGCGCAGTACATCTGGGCGTCGCTGCTGTTCCAGAACTGGGGGAACCAGAACGGCACGTTCTCGTTTTCACACAACCTCCCGTTCAATGCGGCCGATCCCCGCACGTATCCCGAACGGTTGTCCATCCGCGTGCCGGGACCGCGCGAGTTCACGTTGAGGGGCCACTTCCTTTCGGGCTTCGCGCAGGACAAGTGGAAGATCGGGAATCGGTTGTCCCTCAGCCTCGGCCTCCGGTACGACCTCGAGGTGATCCCGCTGCGTGAGACCGATAACCCCCGGTTTCCCGATCCCGACACGTACCCGCTGGACCGCAACAACGTCTCGCCGCGTCTCGGGTTCAGCTACGCGATGGATTCCACCGCGCGCTCGGCGCTTCGCGGCGGATTCGGCCTCTTCTTCCAGCGCACGCCGTTCACCTTCTTCGATGAGTTCCTGGGCAACGGTGTGTTTTCTCCATCGTTCACCGTCACCTTCCCGACCAACAACCCGGATCCCGGGCCGTCGAACGGCCGATTCCCGACCGATCCGCTGCTCGTGAACGGCCCGACCGTCAACCGCCAACTGGTGAACGCGATGTTCCCGCCAGGTGCCGTGCAACGAAACAACGGGGACGTGTTCTTCGACAATCCCGCCCGTCATCTGCCGTACGCCCGTCAGTACACCATCGGGTACCAGCGACAACTGGCGCGAGACCTTGCCGTGAGCGTGGACTTGATCCGATCGGAGCAGCGCGAGCTGTACTTGCGGAGAAACCTGAATCCCGGCCTGCGCGTCTCGACCTCGCGGACCGGCACCATCCAGCGCGTGGACCGGAACTTCGTCACCAACGTGTGGGAGATCGGCAACTACGGCTTCGTCAATTACAACGCGCTTCAGATCGAAGTCGACAAACGCTTCAGCCGCGGGTTCAGTTTCCGCACGTCGTACACGTTCTCGCGCGGCCGGGGCAATACCGACGACGGGCAGAACGACATCATCAGCACGCAGCTGCTCGACGATTTGAACCTGGATCGGGGTGAAGGCCCGATTGGCAACGATCGACCGCACGTGCTGGCGGTGAGTGGGACGTACGATGTGCCGCGAACAGGCGGCTTGAAGATCAGCGGCGTGGTGTCAGCGCGCAGCTTCGCCCCGTTCAGCCTGACCGACACGACGTTCGACCTCAATCGAAACGGCCGAACCGACGATGAATGGCTGGCGGCTGGCACGTACAGCGGCCAGGGCCCCGATTCCATCACGGTGGACGCCGGCGGCGGACCGCGAGGCGGGAGGGCGTTGCATCTGTTCCGCCTCGATCTGCGCATGGGATACCGGCTTCGTCTGCCGCGAGGCCGGACGCTCGACGCGTTCGTCGACGTGTTCAACGCGACCGATCGCATCAACTTCAACAACCCCTCCGGAGACCGCAGGTCGCCGAACTTCCTGGTGTTGACGTCCACAACCGGGCCGTCGCGTACGGCGCAGCTGAACGTGCGGTACGGGTTCTGAGCGGAAAGGGCGGGATAGACTAACGCGGAATGCGGAAGATGCTCGTCGTCATCCCGGCCGCCATCATCGTTGCCACGCTTCGCGCGCAGACGCCGGCGCAGTTCCGCCTCGAAGAAACGACCATCGCGCAGATTCATGCCGCGTTTCGCGACGGCTCGCTGACGTGCCGCTCGCTCGTCGAGGCGTATCTGCGCCGCATCGAAGCGCACGACAAACACGGCGCGAAGCTGAACGCGATCGTCTTGATCAATCCCGATGCGTTGAAGACCGCGGACGATCTCGATCGGCGCTATCGACAATCAGGTCCGGCCGGTCCGATGCACTGCGTGCCGGTCCTGGTCAAAGACAACTACGAAACGATCGACATGCCGACGACAGCGGGATCGCTGTCGCTCAAAGGCATGATGACCGGCAAGGATGCGTTCGTCGTCAAACGCCTGCGCGAGGCCGGCGCCGTGATGCTCGCGAAATCGAACATGGCGGAGTTCGCGTTCAGTCCGGTCGAGACCGTCAATTCGATCCTGCCGGGCTACACGCGCAATCCGTACGACACGAGCCGCGTGACCGCCGGATCGAGCGGCGGATCCGCGGCGGCGCTCGCGGCGAACTTCGCCGCAATCGCGCTGGCGAGCGACACGGGTGATTCGATCCGCGGTCCGGCGGCGCATCAGGCGCTCGTCGGCCTCCGCTCGACGATGGGGCTGGTGAGCCGCGCGGGCGTCGTGCCGTTGAACCTCGCCGCCGATATCGCCGGCGCGGTCACGCGCACCGTCGAGGACACGGTCGCGGTGCTCCAGGTGATTGCCGGCGAAGATTCAAACGACCCGGTCACCGCGGCGAGCCGTGGACGTGTCAACCCGAATTACGCCAGCGCGCTCGACAAGGCTGGCATGAAGCGCGCGAGACTCGGCGTGCTCCATCAGGCGTACGACACGCCCACGCTCGACCGTGAAGTGGACGACGTGTTTCGCGGCGCGATGGGCGAACTGCGACGTCTCGGCGCCGAGGTGATCGATCCCGTCGCGGTCGAGGGTCTCGATGCGCTGCGGCGCACGCAGAGCGGCGGCTGCAACCAGTTCAAGTACGATCTGAATCGGTACCTCTCGGGGCTCGGCGACAAGGCGCCGATGAAATCGCTCGCCGACATCATCAAGTCGCGCGCCTTTCACCCCTCGATCCAGGCGCGCCTCGAATCGGCGCAGACGGCAGACGACGTGCCGGGCGAGAGCGCCGGCTGCAGGAGCCGTGATGAATTTCGCGTGAAGCTGCGCGCCGCGGTGCTGAAGCTGATGGACGACCAGCGGCTCGACGCGTTGATCTACCCGACGTGGAGCAATCCGCCGCGGCTCATCGGCGACCTCAACACGCCGGGCGGCGATAACAATCAGTTCTTCTCGCCCAGCACGGGATTTCCCGCGATCACCGTCCCGATGGGCTTCACGCGCGGCGACACGCTCCACCCCAACGCGCAAACTCCGCGCGTTGGGGGCCCCGGGCTGCCCGCAGGTCTTCAGTTCTTCGGGCGGCCATGGGACGAAGCCACGCTGATACGCCTGGCGTATGCCTACGAACAGGCCACGCACCATCGACGACCACCGCCGGAAGTACAATAATCCGTTCGCGTGAAGAAAATCCTCATTGCCAATCGCGGCGAGATCGCCGTGCGAGTCATCCGCGCGTGCCGCGAGATGGACATCTCGCCGGTCGCGGTGTACTCCGAGTGCGATCGCACGGCGCTGCACGTGCGGTACGCCGACGAAGCGTATGCGATCGGGCCGAGCGCGCCGCGCGACAGCTATCTCCGCATCGACCGGATCGTCGACGCCGCTCTCAGGGCCGGCGCCGACGCCGTGCACCCGGGCTACGGATTCCTCGCCGAGAATGACGCATTCGCGGCAGCGGTTCGCGATGCGGGTCTGGTGTTCATCGGGCCGTCGCCGGAAGCCATCGCCACGATGGGCAGCAAGACCGACGCGCGCACCGCCGCGAAGCGCGCCGGCGTGCTCGTGGTCCCCGGCACCGAGGATGTGATCGGACCCGAGGTGCGGGACGCCGATATTGCGCGGATCGCGGCGTCGGTGGGCTACCCGGTCCTGGTGAAGGCGGTCGCGGGCGGCGGCGGCAAGGGGATGCGAACCGTGACCGAGCCGGAGGAACTGTCGAGCGCGATTCGTGCTGCCCGGTCCGAGGCGGGCGCCGCGTTCGGCGACCCGTCGATCTATCTCGAACGGCGGCTCACGCGTCCGCGTCACATCGAAGTGCAGCTGCTCTGCGACACCTACGGGACCGTCCTGCCGTTCGTCGAGCGCGAGTGCTCGATTCAGCGCCGCCATCAGAAGGTCGTCGAAGAGACGCCGTCGCCGGCGGTCTCGCCCGCGGTGCGGCGTTCGATCACCGCGGCAGCGGCCGCGGTGGCGAAAACGGTCGGCTACACGAATGCGGGCACGATCGAGTTCCTGCTCGACGAAGACGGCCGGTTCTACTTCCTCGAAATGAACACCCGGCTGCAGGTCGAGCATCCGATCACCGAGATGGTGACGGGCGTCGATCTCGTGCAGTGGCAGATCCGGATTGCCCGTGGCGCGCCGCTCTCGCTCGATCCGGCGGCGCTCCTGACGCCCAACGGACACGCGATCGAGTGCCGCGTCTACGCGGAAGATCCCGACAACAACTTTCTGCCGTCGCCGGGGCACATTGCCGCGCTGCGCGTCCCCGCCGGACCGGGCATCCGCGACGACAGCGGCGCCGCCGCGGGACTCGACGTGCCGATCTTCTACGATCCGATGATCTCGAAGCTCGTGGCGTGGGCGGAAGATCGGCCGCGCGCGATCGCCCGCATGCGACGGGCGCTCGGCGAGTACCGCGTCGCCGGCATCAAGACCACCGTCCCGTTTTTCACGTGGCTGCTGAAGCAGCCGGAGTTCGTCGACGCGCGCTTCCACACCGCGTATCTCGACGAGGTGTTGAAGATGCGCAACGGCCGTCCGTTCGTCGAGGCGGCTCCCGAAGCCGAGGAGATCGCGGTCATCGCCGCCGCGGTGCAGGCGGTGCTGTCGCCCGCGCCGTCGAACGCCGAGAGCGGCGCCCCCGAGCCGATCCCGGCGGGGCTCTGGAAATCGCGCGCGCGCATCGAGGCGCTCCGATCGTAGTGGGCAGCCCTCGAAGGCTGTCGATGCGAACATGCAGTATGAAATAGAGGCGGCGGGCCGTGTGCGGCAGGTCGGAGTCGTTCGAAGCGGCGACGGTCTTGCAGTCACGGTCGACGGACACACCTGGCACGTGGATGTCGCGCGCATTGACGCGCATACGCTGTCGCTCCTGGTGGACACCGTGTGGCGAAAAAGCTATGAGATCGTCGCCACGCTCGATCCGGCAACCGCGCAGCTGACCGTATACGTGGGCGCCACGCCGGTACGCGTCACGCTCAACGGCCGGCGCCGTCGTAAGACCGACGCCGGCGCCGGCGCTGACGGACCGCAGCGCGTCGTGGCGCCGATGCCCGGCAAGGTGGTCAGGGTCCTCGTCCGGACCGGTGAGGCCGTTCGCGCGCGTCAACCGCTCGTCGTCGTCGAGGCGATGAAGATGGAAAACGAGCTGCGCGCCGGCCGCGACGGGACCGTATCGGAGATTCGCGTGCAGGAAGGCGCGTCGGTCGACGCCGGTGCGTTGCTCGTCGTCATTCAGTGAACATCCTCAAACGAATTCGCGGCAACCGCATTCTGCGATACGTCAGCTTCAGCCTCGCGATGCTCGTGGCGTTGCTGGCGGCGGCCATCGTCGTGTCGGTGACGGTCGATCTCGGTCCCTCCGTGCGCGGCACGGCGGAGCGGGAAGGGTCGAAGTACATCGAGCGCCCGCTGCACATCGGCACGCTCCGGATTCATCTCTTCACCGGCAAGGTGCTCGTCGAGGACCTGCGCATCGACGGGCTGCATGCCGGCGATCGCCCGTTCTTCACGGCGAAGCGGCTTGCGGTCGGCCTCGACTGGCGGCCGGCGTTCAGCCGCCGGCCCGACATCACCATCACGTCGGTCGAGATGACCGACTGGGAGATGCTCGTCGAGAAATGGCAGGACGAGCACAACTTCCCGAAATTCACGCGCGACAATCCGCCGCGGGGCGAGCGGCGCGTGACGGTGACGATGAAGGATCTGCGCGCGCAGCGCGGGCAGTTCACGTACGAAGATCACGAGACGCCGTGGAGCGTCGTCTGCCGCAATCTCGACATCGACATGGGCAACCTGCCGGCGTATCACGGCACGGCGACCTTCACCGGCGGGACGGTCGCGATCCAGAACTACGTGCCGATGTGGGCGAACATGAAGGCGCGGTTCACGCTCGACGGCCCGCGCATCAAGCTCGAGCGCGTCGACCTCGACTCCGACGGTGCGAAGAGCGTCGCCCAGGGCGAAGTGGATCTGGCGCACTGGCCCGAGCAGACGTTCCGCGTGCAGTCGCGCGTGCACTTTCCCCGCATGCGCGAGCTGTTCTTCAAGGACGAATCCTGGAATCTCACGGGCGACGGCGACTTCAGCGGCACGTTTCATCTCTTCAAAGGCGGCCGCGATCTCGCGGGCACCTTCACCAGCGCCCTGGCGGGCGTCAACGAGTACCGGTTCCCGTCGCTCTACGGATCGCTGCGGTGGACGCCGTCGGCGTTCGAGGTGTGGGACGCGGGGGCGAAGTTCTCCGGCGGCGACGCACGCTTCACGTACTCGATCAAACCGCTCGGCGCGAAAGTCCGCCCGCTCGCGCGGTTCGACGCGACCGTCGACCGCATGGACCTCGCCGCGCTCACCGACTTCGAGCAGTTCCCGGGTCTGCGGTTTGCCGGCACGGCGAATTGGCACAACCTGCTCGAGTGGCCGCTCGGACAATTCAGGGAACATCGGGGCGAGGGCCGCGTGGTCGTGAATCCCCCTCCGAGTGTCACCGCGATGACGGCGGCGCTCGACGCGGCGCCGGCGCACGATTCAGCGTCCCGCGAGCTGGCGCCGCTCGCGCGCCATTTGCCGATCGCGGGCGAGCTGGCTTATCGCTACGGCCCCGACGATGTGACGATCGACACCGGCGTGTTCGCGACGGAGCGCACCTACGTGACGTTCCAGGGCACGACCGCGTGGGGCGGCCAATCGCGCCTGCGATTCCATGTGACGAGCAGCGACTGGCAGGAAAGCGATCAGGTGCTCGTCGGCATCATGAACGACTTCGGATCGCACGCGCGCGCGGTCCCGTTCGGCGGCAAAGGCGAGTTCGACGGCGTCATGACCGGGGCGTTCCGGCAGCCGCGCGTCGCGGGCACGTTCACCGGCGACGACATTCGCGCGTGGGACACGATGTGGGGCAAGGCGGACGGCCGGCTCGTGATCGACAACAGCTACGTGACGATCACCGACGGCCTCGTGCGCCGCGGCGACTCCGAGGTTCACGCCAACGGCGTCTTCTCACTCGGGTATCCGCGAGACGACGGCGGCGATGAGATCGACGCGCGCTTCCGCGTCGTCCGGCGCGATCTGGACACGCTGCGCCATGCGTTTCGGATCGACGACTACCCCGTGTCGGGGTGGCTGAGCGGCGAGTTCCACCTCACCGGCGAATACGAGCGGCCGATCGGATTCGGCGGCATGACGATCGACGAGGGCGTCGCGTACGGCGAGCCGTTCGAGAAGGCGACCGCATCGCTCCGCTTCGACGGCACCGGCGTGAGGCTCGACGGTGTCGAGATCGCCAAGGGCGGCGGCACCGTCACCGGCGCCGCGTTCGTCGGGTGGGATTCAACGTATTCGTTCAACGCGGACGGCCGGCGGATTCCGATCGAGAAGATTCAAGCGTTCAACTATCCACGCGCGCCGTTGTCCGGCGTCGCCGAGTTCACCGCAGGCGGCAGCGGCGTGTTCGATTCGCCGCGCTACGACGTCCGGTACCGCTTGAACAACCTCGCGGTCGGCGACGAACCGGTCGGCCAGGTCACCGGGACGCTGGCGCTGCGAAACAACGAATGGAGCGGCGACGTCGACGTGGCCTCGTCGCGCCTGGCGGTCACCGGCACGGGCCGCATCGCGCGCACGGCGCAGGCCGACGCGGAGCTGACGCTCCGCTTTCACGACAGCTCGCTCGATCCGTACGTCCGCTTGTTCGTGCCGAAGCTCTCGCCGTACACGACCGCCGTCGCGAGCGGCTCGATGCGCGTCGTCGGCGAGCTCTCGAACTTCGATCGTCTGCTCGTCGATGCGACGGTCGACTCGGTCGAGATGAAGTTGATCGACTACGCCATCCGCAACGGCGGGCCGGTTCGCCTCACACTCGACAGGAACCAGCTGAAGGTCGGGCAATTCCAGCTCGTCGGCGTCGACACGCGGCTCGGCGTGACCGGCGGCGCGGATCTTGGGAAGAAAACGCTGGCGCTCCAGGTCGCCGGCGAAGCGAATCTGGGAATCCTTCAGGGATTCTTCCCGGGCAGCGTACGCGGGTCGGGACGCGCGGAGCTGACTGCCGCCATCAACGGATCGATCGACAAGCCGCTGTTCTCGGGCAGCGCGACGATTACCGACGGCCGCGTGCGTCACTTCTCGCTGCCGAACGCGCTCGACGCCATCAACGGCACGCTGTACTTCGACGATCGCGGAATCCGGCTCGACGATGTGACGGCGGCGCTGGGCGGCGGCCAGGTTCGGTTCGGCGGCCGCATCGGCTTCGACGGCTATCTGCCGGGCGAGCTGAACGTCACGGCGCGCGGCGAGGAGATGCACCTGCGGTATCCCGAGGGCATCCGGTCGGTCGTCGACGCGGACCTCGCGATTCGCGGCAACTACGCGACGCCGACGCTCGGCGGCGTCGTGACGGTCAGGAGCGCCGTGTGGAACCGGCGCATCGTCACGCCGGGCAGCATTTTCGATCTCGCGTCGCGACGGCCGTCGTCCACCGGGCTGCCGGCGAACGAGCCGGAGCCCTCGCAGACCGTGCCGCTGCGATTCGATCTCCAGCTCATCGTGCCGTCGACGCTGCGCATCGACAACAACCTCGCGCGCATGGTCGCCAATGCCGATCTGACGCTGCGCGGTACGTACGATCGTCCGGTGCTCTTCGGCCATGCCGACATCGATCGCGGAGAGGTGACGTTCGAGGGGCAGCGTTATCGGATCACGCACGGGTCGATCGACTTCACCAACCCGAACCGCATCGAGCCGTTCTTCGAGATCGAGGCCGAGACCAACGTGCGCGTGCCGGGCCAGACGTACCGGGTGACCGTCGGCGCGGCGGGCACCGCCGACCAGCTCCGGCCGACGGTGAGCGCGGATCCGCCGCTGCCGACGGCCGACGTGCTGGCGCTGCTCTTCAGCGGCGCACGGCGCACCGGAACGTCCTCCGACATCGGTGCGGAGCTGCGCGCGCTGCAGAACCCCACGCAGGCCCAGACCGACATCCTTGCGGCGCGCGCGACGCAGGCGGTGACCGCGCCAATCTCGTCCGAGGTCGGCAAGGTGTTCGAGCAGACGTTCGGCGTCGATACGTTTCAGCTCACGCCGTCCTTCTTCGACCCGTACAGCCAGCAGACCTCACGAGTGAACCCGACGGCGCGGCTCACGATCGGCAAGCGGATTTCGGAACGCGCGTACCTGACGTTCTCCCGCAGCCTGGGGACGGCGCTGAACGATCAGATCGTGCTGCTCGAATACGAGCAGAGCGATCGCCTGTCGTGGATTCTGTCGCGCAACGAGGATGCGCAGACCTACGCGCTCGAGCTTCGCGTGAGGCGCGTCTTCTGATGGGAGCAACTCTCCACCACGGAGAACACGGAGGAAGGCAGGCGGGATCGGCGCGACCGTGCAGAGCAGGATTGATCCTCTGTGTCCTCTGTGTCCTCTGTGGTGGAGAGTTTGACCGAGCGTCGGCCGCAGTCGCCGACTACCTCGGCAAATCCGTGGCGTCCGTGCGGTTCGCGCTGGAAGGACGCGAGCTGACCGATCCGGCGTTCGCGCCGATCATCGCCACGACCGTCGATCAGCCGTTGTCGATGGTGCAGGTGCGCGAATCGATTGCGCGTCTCATGAGCCTCGGCCGCTTCGAGGACGTCCATGCCGACGCGACCCTCGAGAACGGCCGCGTCGCGCTGCGGTACGATCTCATTCCCATCCATCCGGTCACCCGCATCGCGTTTTCGCGGCGCACGAATGCGCCGGGAATCGACGTCGGCGCGCTGCGGCAGGCCGTCGCCGATCGGTACGGCGCGGCGCCGCCCGTCGGGCGCACGATCGACATGGTCCGGATCCTCGCCGAGGCCCTCGCCGAGCGCGGGTACCGGCATCCGACGATCGTCCCTCGCGTCGAGCTCGCGCACGGCCCGGAGCGCGCGACGTTGTCGTTCGACATCGATCCGGGGCCCCGCACGCTCGTCCAGAAGATCGAAATCGTCGGCAGGCCGACCGTGTCGGAGGCCGAATTCCTGCGGCGCCTCGGTCTGGCGCCCGGCGCGCCGTACCGGCCCGAGCAACTGAGCCGGCGCATCGAGCGGTACGTGCAGGAACGACGCAATCGCGGCTACTACCAGGCGAAGGTCGTCCCTGCCGTGACGCTGGCCGACGAGGATCGCGCGGCGAATCTGACGCTCACGGTCGATGCGGGACCGCTCGTGCGCGTGGTGTTCACCGGCGATCCGCTTCCCGGAGACAAGCGCGACGAGCTCGTGCCGATTGCGCGTGAAGGATCGGTGGACGAGGATCTGCTCGAGGACTCGAGCAACCGCATCGAGGAGTACCTGAAGAGCCTCGGCTATCGCACCGCGAAAGCGCCGTACACGCGCCAGGAATCGGACGGCGAGCTGTTGATTACCTTCGCGGTCGCGCGAGGGCCTCAATACCGCGTCTCACAGGTGGAGATCACCGGCAACGACGCCATCCCGACGCCGGAGCTCGTGCCGGCGCTGCGCGTGCGGGTCGGCGAGCCGTTTGCCGACGGCCGGCTCGACGCCGACGAAGCGACGATCGCGGAATTCTACCGCCGCCGCGGCTTCGCGGCGGTCCGAACGACGTCGGCGGCCGAGCCGCAGCGCACGGCCGCCGCCGCCGCGCAGGTTCCGATGATCGTGCGCATCGTCGTCAACGAGGGCGCGCGGACCATCGTGGACAGCGTGGCGCTCGAGGGCAATCGGACCGTCGACGAAGCGGAGTTGCGGCCGAAGATTGGCGCGACGCCGGGCGCGCCGTTCGTGCCAGGCCAACTGGCGATCGATCGCGACGCGCTTCAGGCCGCGTACAACGATCTCGGCTATCCCGATGCGACGGTGACCGCGCGAACGGCCTTCAGTCAGGGCAACACGCACGTGGCCGTGACCTACGCCGTTCACGAGGGGCCGCAGGTCTTCATCGATCACGTGCTGATCGTCGGCAACATTCGAACGAGCACCGAGACGATCGAGCGCGAGCTTCAGGTCGGTCCCGGCGATCCGTTCGGCCTTCGAGCACTCAACGAGAGCCAGCGGCGCCTGTCGTCGCTGGGCCTGTTCCGCCGCGTGCGGCTTGCCGAGCTGCAACACGGCGACGCCACGAGACGCGATCTGCTGGTGACGGTCGAAGAAGCGCCGGCGACGACGGTGGGCGGCGGACTGGGCGCCGAAGGGCGCATTCTCGTCGTGCCCGAGAGCGAGACGGGCGGCGTCGCGGCCCAGCGCTTCGACGTGGCGCCGCGCACGTTTTTCGAGTACGGGCGCCGCAACCTGTTCGGCAAGAACCGCTCGATCAATTTCTTCGGCAGCATCAGCTTTCACCTGCAGAACCGCGAGTTGTTCGCGACCGGCCCGCGTCTCACCGAATATCGCGTGCTGACGACGTACCGCGAGCCGCGGCTGTTCGACACGGCGGCCGACGGTCTGCTGACGGCAACGGTGGAACAGCAGTTTCGTTCGAGCTTCAGCTTCCGCCGGAGCGCCGCGAGCGCGCAGGCGGCGCGGCGCGTCACGCGCACGGTGAGCGTGACGGGCGCCTACCAGATTCAGCGGACCGAGCTGCTCGAGGTGAACGTCCAGGAGCCGGAGATCGGGTCGCTCATCGCCCGGCTGTTCTCGACCGAGCCGCTGCGGTTGTCGTCCTTCTCGACGTCGGTGATCTACGACACGCGCGACGACAACGTCAATCCGACCGCGGGGGAGTACATCAGCGCCAACGGCCAGCTTGCCGCGATGGCCATCGGATCGCAGGTCGGATACCTGAAGTCCTTCTTCACGGCGCAGAAATTCCGCATGCTCGGGGGGCCGAACGGCATCGTGCTCGCCGGCAGCGCGCGGCTCGGCGTGGCGGCGGAGTTCGACACGGCGAATCCGATTCCGGAACCGGAGCGCTTCTTTGCCGGCGGCGATACGACCGTCCGTGGTTTCGCGCTCGACACGCTCGGCGTGCGCCACAACCCGAGCGATCCGCAGTCCGACACAATCGACAAGAACGGATTCCCGATCGGCGGGAACGCGACCGTGATTCTCAACGGCGAGCTGCGCGTCCCGTTCCGCGGCGGCCTCAGCGTCGTCAGCTTTTTCGACACGGGCAACGTGTTTCAGCGCGTGAGTCAACTCAACATCGCCGAGCTTCGCAACGCCGTCGGATTCGGCGTGCGCTACAAGTCGCCGTTCGGCCCGCTGCGCGTCGACCTCGGGTTCAAGACGCACGTCGAGCCGATTCCCTGCAAATCCGACAGTCCCGCCGGTAATTGCTTCGAGTCGCGGCCGGCGCTGCACATCAGTTTCGGACAAGCCTTCTGACATTGCGGATTGAGGATTGCGGATGGCGGATTCATTGTCGACGGGTGATTGGGGCCGATTGCGGATTGATTGGCGATTGCCGATTGTCGCGGTCTCGCTGCTCGCGCTGTTGCCTCGCGCGTCGGCGGCAGAGACGATCGATCGCGTGTTGGCCGTCGTCGCGGGACAGATCATCACGCTCAGCGACGTCACGGCGGCGCGTGAGCTCGGGTTGCAGACGCCGGATAACGCGGCCGATCCGGTCAGAGCGGTGCTGTCGAAGCTGATCGATCGCGAGCTGGTGCTGTCGGAAGTCGAGCGCTACGCGCCGCCCGAACCGGCGGCCGACGCGATCGAGCGCGAAGTCGACCGGATCCGGGCGCGGTTTCCATCCGCCGAGGCGTTTGCCGCGGCGCTCGCGCGATCGGGTCTCGAGGACAGGCATCTTCGCGAGATGCTGCGCCAGGACCTCCGCATCCGCGGGTACGAGTTCCAGCGGTTTCTGACTGCCGATCCCACGCGGCGGCAGACCTTGATCGACGACTGGATCGCCGGCCTGCGCCGGCGCGCCGACATCATCGATCTCTATCTCGCGACCCGATAGGCGTTGGTCGCCGGTCGACTCGTGACCCACGATTAACGGCTGACGACCAGGAATTGCAGGATCTGAATCAGATCGAAGCCGGCGTGGCTGATGATCGGCGCCACGACCGATCGCCGCCGCAGGTAGACGACGCCCCAGAACGCGCCGAGCAGACCGGTGACGATCGCGGCATCGACGCCCTGCAGCAGGTGGCCGGCGCCGAAGGCGGCGCTGGTCACGATCACGCCGACGCCGCCGCCGCCCAGCCAGACCTCGAAGCGGTGCAGTTGGAATGCCCGCTGGATTTCTTCGCGTACGCCGCCCGCGACGATCACGACGAGCGCGAACAGCCACGCGTCGCGCGGCGACTGGATGAGCGCCTGCAGCGGATTCTTTGCGACGGTGTGCAGAAACGGCGCGACGCGCTGGATCGTCACGAGGACGACGATCGCGATGAAGAGGACGACGGGGATGAACAGGAGGCCCGCGCCGATTTCGCGTCCGATCGGCCGCCGGTCGATGAAGATGTCGCGCGGCCGTTCACCGTGCGCGTACAGGAACACCAGAACGAGACCGATGAGCAGCGCCGAGTCGACGAGCGAGACGCTGACGACGTAGCCGACGTGCAGATCGCCGCTTGGCGCGAACGGCCGGTAGCCGAACACGCCGAGTGTGCCCTGCAGCGCGAGTTGGGTCGGGATGCTCGAACAGATCAGCACTTCGAGAAGCGCGACGGCGCGATGGACCGCGAAGGAGGCCGGAGGCTGCGGGCTTTGGCTTTCGTCTGGAGGCTGAATGGGGTCTGGGGACACGCAGCGTAAGCGTAACGTATCCCCAGCCCCGAATTTCCAATCCGAATCCCGGATCGAATCGCGAAACGCTACGAGCGAACCCGGATGGTCACCGGTGCCGCGAGGCGCAGCGTGAGCGGGGCGCCTTTGCCGAGGTGCACTTCTTTGCCGCGTTGATTCAGCACCACAGCCGTGCCGGCGCCGCCGGCCGCAGCGCCGCCGATGACCGCGCCCTTCTTGCCGCCGATCAATCCACCGACGACCGCTCCGCCCGCTGCGGGAATGCCGATTTCCATCGCATCGCGTTTCTTCGTCCCGGCCGCCGTGCGTCCGACCGCCGAGGTCTGGATGCTGTAACGTTCATCGTCGCCACGCGGCGTTAGTGTATTGAACCGCACCGCGAGGTGGGCGCGTCCCTTGACTTTGCCCGATCGCGTCGCGTCGGTGACGACGCCGCTGACACCCGAGCCTTCCGCCACAACCGTCTGTCCCTGCACGACGATCGGCCTGGAGAGATGCGCGTGTACTGCCTGTTCCACGCGGCTCGTATCCGATCCGACGGGCGTGTCGAGAACGATCGCGAGCTGGGTGCCCGCAGGGATCGTGACCTCGCGGAACGCGGCCGTGCGGACCGCGTCCGCTTTTGCGGAGTCCGTTCGTCCAGCCGTCGCGACGGGCACTCCGCTCGAATCCGCACTCGCCGGGGACGCTGCCGACGGCGTGGTTTGCGCGACGGCGGGCGCCTCGGCACGATTGCACGCACCGGCCGCCACGCTGCACGCCAGGACGCCGATGATCAGGACTCGCATGTGTCCAGCCTCCTTAAAAGAGCAGGTCGTGACCTCAGGCTTTGCAAGTTCCCGGCCACCTGCTGAGGTCGCCATTTTTCTCAAACGTTGAGCTTGCGCCCGGGTGTGTGCCGCGCACACACTGACACTGTAAAAATGACATGGCTGAGCGAGGACATACGATGACTGTTACCGACGACAGCGCAGCGACTGCGGTCGAGGCCTCCGCGAAAGCGGTCGCCGAGCGCGTCCTGATTGTCGAAGACGACAACGCCGCACGCGTCGGACTGGAGCAACTCGTCAAGAGCTGGGGCTTCGTCGCCGATTCGGCGGCCGACGGCGAGGACGCGCTCGAAAAAGTCACGAGCTTCCGGCCGGCGATCGTCATCAGCGATCTCGTGATGCCGCGCATGGATGGGCTCGCGCTGCTGCGCGCGCTGCAGCAGCAGGGCGCGGACGTCACGACACTGCTGCTGACGGCGCAGGGCACGGTGGAAACCGCGGTCGAGGCGATGAAAGAAGGCGCCTACGACTACCTCACGAAGCCGATCGATATTCAGCGGCTGAAGATTCTGCTGGACAAGATCGTCGAGCGGCTCGAGACGATGCGCGAAGTCAAGCAGCTGCGGCGCCAGCTGCGCGAGCACGGGACGTTTGGATCGCTCATCGGCAACGCGCCGGAGATGCGGAAGATCTACCAGGTGGTCGAGCAGGCCGCGCCGACCGGCGCGTCAGTGCTCATCACCGGAGAATCGGGCACCGGCAAAGAGCTCATCGCCCAGACGATTCATCAGCTCAGCCCGCGCGCGACGTTTCCTTTCGTCGCGATCAATTGCGCCGCAATTCCCGAGACGCTGCTCGAGAGCGAGATCTTCGGCCACGAGAAGGGCGCGTTCACCGGCGCCGCGGATCGGCGCGCCGGGTGCTTCGAGCTGTCGGATCGCGGCACGCTGTTCCTCGACGAGATCGGGGAGATGACCCCGGCGACGCAGGTGAAGCTGCTGCGCGTCCTGCAGGAGCGGAGGTTCCGGCGCCTCGGCGGCCGCACCGAGCAGTCGGTCGACGTACGCGTCATCGCCGCGACCAACCTCGATCCGGAAGAGGCCGTGAAGCAGGGCAAACTCCGAGAGGACCTCTTCTACCGGCTGAACGTCTTCGCGTTCCGGCTGCCGCCGCTGCGCGAGCGCAAAGAAGATCTGCCCCTCCTCACACAGGCGTTCATCAACGAGTTCAACAACCGCAACCAGAAGAACATCGCCGGCGTGGATCAGCAGGCGATGCGGCTCATCGAACAGTATGCGTGGCCGGGCAACGTGCGCGAGCTGAGGAATGTCATCGAGCGCGCGACGATTCTGTCGCCGGGCCCGTTCATCGAGGTGAAGCACCTGCCGGCGGCGCTGGCGGCCGATCCGGCGCCGGAACATCAGCCGCAGGTCGCGCTCGGACCGGGCACGACGGTCGAGGAAGCGGAGCGGCGGCTGATCATGATGACGCTCGAGCACACGCGCGACAACAAGACGCGGGCCGCCGAGATTCTGGGCATCAGCCTCAAGACGCTCCACAACAAGTTGAACAAGCTTCGGCTGCGGAAAAAACCCGAGTAAAGGCGTAGCTGAATCCGAGTCATGCGGCTGGGCATCAAGGGCAAGCAGGTTCTCGGCGTCACCTCGATCGTCGGTGTCGTCGTCGTGGTGATGAGCCTGCTGCACCTGTCGCGCCTTGCGCGCGTGAGCCTGGCGGAGAGCCGCGCGCGCGCCGAGCTGCTGTCGAACGCGATCTATCACCGCGCGCGCGAGGTTGCGAGCACCGGCGATCTGGCCACGGCGCTGCGCGACGATCCGGGACTGCGCTCCATCCTCCAGTCGAGCCTGTATTCGGACAACGTGACGTACGCGGCCATCGTCGACGTGCACGGCGGCGTGATCGCGCAGTCGCTCGAAGGCCTGGCGCTGCCCGAAGGCGAAGATCTCTCGGCGATGCTCGACCGCTCGTCGATGTCGCAGCTCGCCGCGATCTATACGGGCCAGGGCCGCACGCTCGAGCTGCGGCAGCCGCTGCTGCGCGGCGATACGCGATTCGGATCCATTCGCATCGGCATCTCGACGCTGCTCATTCGGGACACGCTCAACACTGCGCTCGGCCCCGCCGCGCTGACCGCCCTGGGCGCGCTCGCCATCTCTGTCGTCGTCGCGTCGCTGCTCGCGCAGCTTCTCCTGAAGCCCATACACGTGATTCGCAGCGGCCTCACACGGCTGGGCAAAGGGGAGTTCGGCGTTCAGCTCGATCTCAACCAGCACGACGAGTTCGGCGAGCTCGGCACGTTCTTCAACGCCGTCAGCGAGCAGTTGTCGGTCGATCGCAGCCAGATGGCCGGACAGGTGGCGAACCTGGAATCGGCCGTCGAGCATCTCGAGGACGCGGTGGCGATCGTCAACCCGCGTGGCGAGCTGATGTTCGCGAATCCCGCGATGCGAGCGCTTTTGCCCGCGGCCTCAGCCGGAGTTGCGCTGGGCGACGTGCTGCCGGAAGATCATCCGCTGCGCCGGCTGGGCGAGCAGACGCTGATCAGCCGCCAGTCGCGCGGCCCGTTGCCGGCGACGTTCCGCGAAGGCGCCGAACGGCTCGTGATGACGCACGCGATCAACGATCCGCAAGGCGAGCTCGTCGGCGTCATGCTGATTGCGAGAAACCTCGAGTATCTCAGCCAGGTGCAGTCGACGATCCGGTATTCGCGCAAGCTCGCCGCACTGGGACGCCTTTCGGCCGGCGTCGCGCACGAGGTCAAGAATCCGCTGAACGCGATGATGATCCATCTCGAACTGCTGCGCCAGCAGTTCGCGTCGCGGCTGGCGCCGATCGCCGCCGGCCGTCGCGGTTCGACGGCGGTCGTGGACGATGCACCGAGAACGGCGCGCAATGCAGCGGGACCGGCGTTCAAAGCGCCGCGAGCGGCGCTCAATGCGGCAGGAGCGGCGCTCAATGCGCCGGAAGCGGCACTCAATGCGCCGGGACCGGCCGTCAATGGCCCGGTTGATGAAAAAGAAGCGTTGGAACACGTCGACGTGATCGCCCGCGAGATCAAGCGGCTCGATCAAGTCGTGCAGGGGTTCCTGAAATTCTCGCGGCCCGAAGATCTGAAGCTGCAGCCGATTCGAGTCGCCTCGCTCTTCGACGAAGTCGTCCCCATCGTCCGCCCCGAGGCGGAGCGCGCCGGCGTCGAGCTGACGGTCGAGTGCGATCACGCGCCGGATGTGAACGGCGATCCGGCGATGCTCCGGCAGGCGTTTCTGAATCTCGCGCAGAACGCGTGTCAGGCGATGCCGCAGGGTGGCACGCTGCGGATCCGCTGCGAAGCCGCCAAAGATCATCGCGTGTCGATTGCGTTCACCGACAGCGGCCTCGGCATCAGGCCGGAGCACCTCCAGAAAATCTTCGATCTGTATTTCACGACGAAAGAAAAAGGCAGCGGCATCGGTCTCTCGATGGTGTACCGTACGGTCCAGATGCACGACGGAGAGATCGAAGTGCAGTCGACGCCGGGCGCGGGAACGACGTTTCGAGTCTTGTTGCCGCAGGCATGAACGCGAATGACGAACAGACGTGCCGTGTTGATCGTGCTCGCTCTTGCGGCGGTGGTCGCGAGCGGTTGCGCGCGCACGCAGGCAGCCAGGACGACGCCCGACGGCCCGCCGCTCGACATGCCGGCCCCGCCGCCGCGCGATGTCGAACCGAACAGCACCGAAGTACCGCCGCCGCTCCCGTTGCCGCAGGAACCGGCGCGCACGACGCTGCCGCCTCGACAGCGTCCGGCGCCGACACGCGAGCCCGCACGGCCGGAGCCGCCGAAGCCCGAGCCGCCTCCGCCTGAACCGCCGAAGCCGGCACCGCCGATCGAGGAGCCGAAGCCGCCCCAGGGATCGTCGACACTGCAGACCAAGCCCGCAGGCGAAGAGGACAACGTCGAGCGAACGATCCGCACGACGCTGACGCGGGCGACGACCGATCTCAATCGCGTCGACTATCGAACGCTCAACACCGAAGCGCGTACGCAGTACGACTTCGCCAAGGCCTACATCCGTCAGGCGGAGGATGCGATGCGTCAGAAAAATCTGGTGTTCGCAAAAACCGTCGCGGACAAGGCCGCGGGCATTGCCGCTCAGCTGGCGGGTCGGTAAGCAATCCTTTACACACCGCTGAACCCAGATTCTCTATCTCATCCTTGCGCGTCGCACGTGCTCGCGGTGTTTTCACGATCGACGCGCGTCGATCGAGAGCCTCGCGCGTCTTCTCGCCGCGCGTCATGCGTGGCACTTCACTTGCTCAGACACAGGGCAACCGCATTCTTCTCGCAACCTGCGAGGAGAAAAAAACCTGCTCTTACTTCCTGCCTGTGCACCACGGGAGGCCGAACGATGGCCTCCCACCTGCCGCTTCTTACGGCTCAGGTCTGGAGCTCGACCGTGATCGTCCATCGTCGCTACATCTTGCGACTGACCTAAAAGAAAGGCACAATTAGTAGTGTTTACACGCTTGACAAAGCAATTGGCCGGGCGCATATTTGTGCGCCGTTAGCGGAGAGGCAGAGACCGAGAAACCTCCCAGCTTCTCGAGAGCCGCCGCCAATCCACAACAAGCTGCTGGCCACCTGCGGGGCAGACGCGTGGTCGCATCGGTGGAGGAGATTCAATGAAAGAGCGCGCTGCTTATCAAGCCGCGAGTGCTGGGCAGCAGATCGCGGACAGCAGTACGGGTGCGCATGCGGCGCCGCCGCTCGACACGGCGCGTCCGAAATCGAAGGCGACCGGCACAGCTCCTGGTCTGACCTTTCCGCGATTCTTCACCGAAACGGGACTCGATCCGTTCGACGAGATCGAATGGGAGCTTCGCGCGGCCGTCATCGGCAACGAGCGCGGCGAAGTGGTCTTCGAGCAGCGCGACGTGGAGATTCCGCGATCGTGGTCGCAGCAGGCGACGAACATCGTCGTCTCGAAATATTTCCGCGGACAGATCGGCACGCCCGAGCGCGAGCGCAGCGTGAAACAGCTCATCGGCCGCGTCGTGGACACGATCACCGCGTGGGCGCGGGCGCAGAAATATTTCGCGACCGACGACGATCTGGGCGCGTTCAGCGACGATCTGAAGCACATCCTCGTGTACCAGAAAGCGGCGTTCAACAGTCCGGTGTGGTTCAACTGTGGATTCGAGCCGGCGCCGCAGTGCTCGGCGTGCTTCATCAACTCGGTCCAGGACACGATGGACTCGATTCTGACGCTCGCGCGGACCGAAGGGATGCTCTTCAAGTACGGATCGGGCACCGGCACGAACCTGTCGCCGATTCGATCGTCGAGGGAGCTGCTCGCGGGCGGCGGCACGGCGTCGGGGCCGGTGTCGTTCATGAAGGGCTACGACGCGTTCGCCGGCGTCATCAAATCGGGCGGCAAGACGCGGCGCGCGGCGAAGATGGTCATCCTCAACGCCGACCATCCCGACATCGTCGAGTTCATCAACTGCAAGGTCGAGGAAGAGAAGAAGGCGTGGGCGCTCATCGACGCGGGCTACGACGGATCGTTCACCGGTCCGGCGTACGCGTCGGTGTTCTTCCAGAACTCGAACAACAGCGTGCGGGTCAGCGACGACTTCATGCGCGCGGTGCTGGACGACGGCGACTGGGAGACGCGCGGCGTGGTGGAACCGCATCCCGTGATGGACACGCACAAGGCGCGCGAGCTGATGCGCCTCATCGCGGAGGGGACGCACGTCTGCGGCGATCCGGGGATGCAGTTCGACACGACGATCAACGAGTGGCACACGTGCCCGGAGACCGATCGCATCTACGCGAGCAATCCGTGCTCCGAGTACATGTTCCTCAACGACTCGGCGTGCAACCTGGCGTCGATCAACCTGATGAAGTTCGTGAAGGTCGTCAATCAGGATCCGAATCATGTCGAGTTCGACGTCGTCTCCTACAAGGCCGCGGTTCGCACGCTCATCACGGCGCAGGAGATCATCGTCGACAACGCGAGCTATCCGACGCCGGCGATCGAGAAGAACAGCCACGCCTATCGGCCGCTCGGCCTCGGCTACGCGAACCTCGGGGCGCTGCTCATGTCGCGCGGCCTGCCGTACGACAGTGATGCCGGCCGCGACTACGCGGCGGCGCTCACCGCGTTGATGACGGGCGAGGCGTACGCGCAGTCGGCGCGCATCGCGCGCGACCACGGCGGTCCGTTCGCCGGCTACGACAAGAACCGCGAGCCGTTCCTGCGCGTGATGCGGAAGCATCGCGACGCGATGCGCGACGTCAACCCGCGGAACGTCCCGTCAGATCTGTATCAGGCCGCCAAGGGATCGTGGGACGACGCGGTGGAGCTCGGCGAGCAGTTCGGCTATCGCAACGCGCAGGCGACCGTGCTCGCGCCGACCGGCACGATCGGCTTCATGATGGACTGCGATACGACCGGCGTCGAACCGGACATCGCGCTCGTCAAGTACAAGAAGCTGGTCGGCGGCGGCTTGATGAAGATCGTCAACCAGACCGTGCCGATGGCGCTCAGGAAGCTCGGCTACGCGCCGCCGCAGGTCGACGCCATCGTCGACTACATCGACGCGCACGAGACGATCGAAGGCGCGCCCGGCCTCAAGGAATCGCAGCTGCCGGTGTTCGACTGCGCGTTCAAGGCGGCGAAGGGGCAGCGGTCGATCCACTACATGGGGCACATCAAGATGATGGGCGCGACGCAGCCCTTCATCTCGGGCGCGATCAGCAAGACGGTCAACGTGCCGAAGGAGGCGACCGTCGACGAGATCACGCAGGCCTACGTCCAGTCGTGGAAGCTGGGCGCGAAGGCGATCTCGATCTACCGCGACGGCAGCAAGCGGACGCAGCCG
>Ga0114129_10002072_pt1 | contig 27560 bp, 23 predicted proteins | sample RhiMetdeltSRZDD1_FD_80071 | JGI IMG/M metagenome (GOLD analysis project Ga0114129, IMG submission 80071) | Populus rhizosphere microbial communities from Tennessee, USA - Rhizosphere MetaG P. deltoides SRZDD1 (version 2) (version 2) | ecosystem: Host-associated > Plants > Roots > Rhizosphere >... | reverse complement strand
CGTACGCGCGGGTGAGGAACGCCGCGAACGTGGACGCGAACGGCACGAAGCCGACGACCTGCATGCCGACCGCGACGGCCACCATCCGCTGCTCGGCGATGTACATCTCGAAGAAGCGATCGGGGGCGGTCTTCCTGAAATCTTCGGCGTGTGTCGAGTTGCTCACTTCCGCGTCGAGCGCGACAACGTCGGCGCGCGCGGCGCCGAGAGCGGCGATCGCTTCGCCGTACGCCTTCCGCGTGGCGACGGGCTCGGTGTAGCGCTTCAGCACCGGTGCCTTCGGCGGTGGCGCCGGTGCGGGCCGCCGGGCCGGCGGACTCGGCGTCTCGAAAACGCGCGAGGGCTCGTCGCCGATCTCCGCGAGCGCCTGTTTTGCTTGCTCCGCGTCGAGCGCCTTGCCGTGCCACCCGGGCTTGTCCTCGAGGAAGGAGACGCCTCTGCCTTTCACGGTGCGGGCGACGATCGCCGTCGGACGTGAGGCCGAACGCGCGCGCGAGAACGCGTCGTCGATCTGCGCGAGGTCGTGACCGTCGATCACGATCGCGTCCCAACCGAACGCCTCCACGCGCGTCGCGTACGCGTCGGTGTTCCACTCGAGCTCGGTCGGCCCGCGCTGACCAAGGCGATTGACATCCAGGATCGCGGTGACGTTCTCGAGTCCCTCATGGCCCGCGAGATCGAAGCCCTCCCAGATCGAACCCTCGGCCGATTCGCTGTCCCCAACGACGACCCAGACGTGGAAGGGCGCCTTCAGGAGCCGCTTGCCGGCCAGCGCGACGCCGACCGCGATCGGCAGACCCTGCCCCAGCGAGCCGGTCGCGACATCGACCCACGGAAGGATCGGCGTGGGATGACCCTCGAGGCGCGATCCGAATTTGCGGAACGTGAGGAGCTCTGCATCGTCGATCGCGCCCGCGGCGCGGAACATCGCGTAGACGAGCGGCGACGCATGGCCCTTGGAGAAGATGAGGTGATCGCCCGCGGGCGCGTCGGGTTGGTCGAAGTCGTAGCGAAGATGACCAGCGAGCAACACGGCCATGAGGTCTGCTGCGGAGAGTGACGATGTTGGGTGCCCCGAACCCGCGGCGGTCGAACAGCGGATGCTGTCGGCCCGAAGCTGGCGCGCCAGCGAGCGGTACAGATCGAGGCGCGTCGCGGCCTCGCTCACGGTCGCCACGATCACACCCTACCGCAGGACGACCAGGCGGACCGAATATCCTCGGTCGCACCACGGGGGTGACGGCATGGACATCGGGCTTTACGGCCTCGGCCGGATGGGCGGCAACATGGTCACGCGTCTGGTCCGGGGCGGCCATCGCGTCGTGGCCGGCAATCGCAGCGCGGGGCCGGTCGACGAGGCGAAGAGCGGCGGCGCCGTCGGTGCCTACACGATCGAGGAGATGGCGAAACAGCTGAAGGGCCCGCGCGTCCTCTGGTCGATGGTGCCCGCGGGTGAGGCGACCGATCACACGCTCGACGAGTTCGCGAAGTACGCGAACAAGGGCGACGTCCTGGTCGACGGCGCGAACTCGTACTTCCGTGACTCGATGCGGCGCGCGGAGAAATACGGGGCGATGGGCTTCGATTACCTCGACGTCGGCGTCTCCGGTGGCGTGTGGGGCCTCGAGAACGGCTACTGCATGATGGTCGGCGGCAAGGCCTCCGCGGTCGAGCGCGTGAAACCGGTGCTCGACACGCTTGCGCCTCCGAACGGCTGGGCGCACTTCGGGAAGAGCGGCGCAGGGCACTTCGTGAAGATGGTCCACAACGGCATCGAGTACGGAATGATGCAGGCCTACGGCGAAGGCTTTGAGCTGCTCCACGCGAGCGACTTCGAGATCGACATGAAACGCGTCGCCACCGTCTGGATGCAGGGCAGCGTGGTGCGTTCGTGGTTACTCGAGTTGGCGGAGCGCGCGTTCGAGCAAGAGGGTCCCGACCTCGCGAACATCAAGGGCTGGGTAGCTGACTCAGGCGAGGGCCGCTGGACTATTCAGGAGGCGATCGCGCATGACGTGCCGGCAACGGTCCTTGCGCATTCCTTGTTCGCACGCTTCACGTCGAGACAGGACGACTCGTACGCGATGAAAGTCGCCGCCGCACTGCGGAATCAGTTCGGGGGCCACGCAGTCAAGAAGTGAGACAGCCGTTGCGACATTGCGGTGTGCGGCGTGGCGAGACGCCGCGGCACTGCTCTCGCTCGCTGCTGGCTACGCCGGCCCGCTGTTCACGGAGCGCGATCTGTTCGGGCCGGCTGGGCGCAGACGCTCGCTCGAGCAGCGCCGCGCCGTCCACGCCACGCCTCACGCCGCCACGTCGTGCCGGCTAAGGGAGTGACGGTCACGGTCGCGAATCCCTTACGCGAAGGCTTGCGACTTGCGCGTAGTCCGGAACCTGCCTGTCTCGTCATCTTCGGAGCGTCGGGCGATCTCACCGCGCGCAAGCTGGTACCGGCGCTGTACAACCTTGCGCTCCAGCATTTGCTGCCGGCCAGCTTCGCGGTGATCGGTTCGGCTCGGCGCCCGCTGACCACGCCCGAGTTCCGGACCGAGCTGCATGACGCCGTGGCGGAGTTCAGCCGCACGCGCCCGATCAACGAGGAGGTCTGGACGACGTTCGCGCGCGGGGTCCACTACGTCCAGACGGCGGACGACGGTGGGTACGACGAGCTGGGTCGCGTGCTCGCCCGCATCGACACGCAGATCGGCGCGAACGGCAACCGCCTCTTCTATCTCGCGACGCCACCGGCCGCGTACGAGCCGATCATCCGCGCGATCGGAGCGCACGGCCTGCGCGGAGAAAGCGGCTGGTCGCGCGTCGTGGTGGAGAAGCCATACGGCCACGACCTGAAGAGCGCGATGCAGCTGACGAGCGTCATACAGGAGGTCTTCCGCGAGGACGAGGTCTTCCGCATCGATCACTACCTCGGCAAAGAGACGGTGCAGAACATCCTCGTGCTGCGCTTCGCGAACAGCATCTTCGAGCCGATCTGGACGCGTCAGTACGTGGATCACGTGCAGATCACGGCCGCCGAGTCGATCGGGATCGAAGAGCGCGCCGGCTACTACGACAGCGCCGGGGCGATGCGCGACATCGTGCAGAACCACCTCCTGCAGCTTCTCGCCCTCGTCGGCATGGAGCCGCCCGCGGCATTCGATGACCGCTCGGTGCGTGACGAGAAGGTGAAGGTCCTGCGCGCGCTGCGGCGGATACCGGCCGACCACGTCAGCGCGCTCACCGTCCGTGGTCAGTACGGTCCGGGGTTCATCGGCGGCGAGCGCGTTCCCGGGTATCGCGAGGAGAAGGGCGTCGCGCCGAGCTCGCAGACCGAGACCTACGTCGCACTCAAGTGCTTCATCGACAACTGGCGCTGGGAGGGCACGCCCTTCTACATCCGCTGCGGGAAGCGGCTGCCGAAGCGCTCGACCGAGATCGCGATCCGCTTCCGTGTCGCGCCGCACCGGATCTTCACGCGCGAGGCGTCTGAGGGCGTCGAGGCCAACGAGCTCGTGATCCGGATCCAGCCCGACGAAGGCATCTCCCTCACCTTCGGGGCCAAGGTCCCGGTCCAGGGCCTACGGATCCGGTCGGTGAACATGGACTTCGGCTACGGCGAGTCGTTCATGGTGGATGCGCCGGACTCGTACGAGACCCTCATCCTCGACGCGCTCCGCGGCGACGCGACGCTCTTCACGCGCCGCGACGAGGTCGAGCAGCAGTGGGCGTTCGTCGACCCGATCCTCGCCGGCTGGCATGAGGACCGGCAGCCGCTGGCGACGTACCCAGCCGGTTCGTGGGGGCCGGAGGACGCCGAGGGGCTGATCGTTCGCGACGGCCGGACCTGGCGACGAGCGTGACCCTCGTGGACGACGCCTTCTGGGGCGCGAGCGCGACGAGCACCGACGCGCTCGAGCGCGAGCTCGCGCGACTCCGCCGCGCCGCCGTCGCGCACGCGAAGGAGCGCGGGCGAACGCTCGCGCGAGCATCGGTGCTCAACCTGGTCGTGTACTCGGAGCGCGAGATCCACGCGCGCCGCGCGGCGCGAACCGTGGCCGACCTTGCCCTCCGTCACCCGTCCCGTGCCGTGATCGTGCTCGGGGACAGGGGTCGCGAGGGCGTCGTCGCGTCGGTGGAGCTTCACTGTCACGTGCCGCAGGTCGATGGCGCGCAGCCCGTGCTGTACGAGCAGATATTCGCGCGCGTTCGCGGAGATTTCGACGAGCGTGTGGCGAGCGTCGTCATTCCGCTGCTCGTTCCCGACCTGCCGGTCTTCCTGTGGTGGACCGGCACGCCGCCCAGCGATGCTCGCCATCTCGACGATCTCGTGGGCCTCGCCGATCGGCTCATCGTCGATTCGGCTGACTTCGCGCGCGCCGACCGCACGTTGCCGGAGATCGCGTCGCTGTCGCGCCTGAAGGTGGGTATCACCGATCTCAACTGGGCGAGGCTGACGCATTGGCGCGAGCTCGTCGCCCAGTTCTTCGACGTGCCCAACTGGCGTCCGTTCCTCGACCGGATCACCGGAATCCGCGTTGGGTTCGCGGTCGACATGGACGGCCGCGACATCCATCCGTCGCAGGCCCTGCTGCTTCTCGGGTGGCTCGCGTCGCGTCTTGGCTGGCAGCCCGTGGAAGCGCTCGCGCCGGCGGAGGCGGGCGGTCTGCTCTTCCGTATGAAGCGCGCGGACGGCGCGGCGGTCATGGTGCGCCTGCGGCCGCGGTTCGAGCGCGGCCTCGACGCCGGCGATGTGTCCGGCCTTCGCATCCAGGCCGCGAGCGCACGAGCCACGGCGGAGTTCGTGATCAAGCGCGCGCCGGACGACCGCCACGCTACCGCGACCGCGTTCGTGGACGGCTCCGTCCGAGGCGAGCGAGTCATTCCGCTCCCCTCACTCGGCATCCGCGAGCTCCTCGGCGAAGAGCTCGCGATCGCCGGAAACGATCGGGTCTACGAGGACGCGCTGCGCACGCTGATGGGACTGGCCTGAGCCTTGCGGCACCCATGAAGGACATGCCGAACGACGAGCTCGCCGCGGCCAAGCGCGAGGACGCGCCGGAAGGACGCCTGCTCGCGGACAGGTACCGCCTCACCGTTCGTATCGACGAGGGCGGCGCCGGGGAGGTGTGGCAAGCGCGCGACGAACGGCTCGGCCGGGACGTCGCGATCAAGCTCCTCGGCGCGAACGCGGACGACGCGTTCCGCGAGCGATTCGCCGATGAGGCGCGGCGCGCCGCGTCGGTGATCCACCCGAACGTCGTGACGGTCTTCGACGAAGGCCGGGACGGAGCGGACGCGTTCATGGTCATGGAGCTCGTACGCGGCCGGACGCTGCGCGACGTCGTCGCCGACCGCGGCCCGCTGCGACCGCACGAGGCGGCGCGCATCGTCGCGCAGATCGCCGCAGCGCTCGACGCGGCTCACGAGGCGGGCGTCATCCACTGCGACGTCAAGCCGGCGAACGTCATCGTCGATCAGCAGGGCACGGCCAAGCTGACCGATTTCGGCATCGCGCGCGCCGCGCGCGGACCGCGCGAGCACGAGCTCATCGGCACGGCGCGATACATCGCTCCCGAGCGTATCGAGGGCAAGGCGCCGACGGAGCGGAGCGACGTGTACAGCCTCGGCCTGGTGGCGTACGAGCTCATTGCCGGCCGACCTCCGAACGCGGAGATGGAGACCGAGGACCTTCTGCGGGTGCGTCTGGATGGACGTGCGCCGTCGCTGCGCTCGGTGCGCGTCGGCATCAACGAGGAGATCGACACCGTGATCGCGAAAGCGCTCGCGCGCGATCCGCAGGCTCGCTACGCGAGCGCGGGCGCGTTCGCGCGCGATCTTCTCGCCGCGTCGCAGCGCGACGACGCGACCGGAGTGCTGCCGCCGGTGTCGGCACGGCCGCTGCGGGCCGGTGGCCGCCGCGAGTTCCGCGTCGACACGACGATCGCGCTCCTTGCCATCGTCGCCGTTCTTATCGCGACGCTCGCGGTCTTCGCGTCCTTCCAGGGCCGCGCGGGCAACACGCCGCCCGCGGCGAGTCCGGTCGCATCGGCCGCAGCGCGCGTCGCGCCGAACGTGGTCGGAAAGAACCTGAACCAGGCAGCCAACGAGCTCATCGCGGCCGGATTCCGCTCACCAGTGCCATGGCAGGTCGATCCGCTCGCGCGCGGGACGGCCTGCAGCGTGGTGCGTCAGGAGCCGGCGGCCGGCACGGCGTTCGCGGTCGGCGCCGAGGCGCGTCTCTTCATCGTTGGGAACAACTGTGGCGGCAACAGCGGAAAGAAGGACAAGGACTGACGCGCGTGGCGACCGGTGTGAGGACGGACACAGGCCGCGTGCGGGAGGGGAACGAAGACCGCTACCTCGTCCGCGACGAGCGGGGCATCACTCTGCTCGCCGTCGCGGACGGAGTCGGTGGATCGAGCGGCGGGGAGATCGCGGCGGACGCCGCGCTGGTCGAGCTCGGGACTCGCTTCTTCGGAGCGCCTGCGGACCGGCCGACCAGCGACGCGCTCGCGGAGGCGATGCGGGACGCGAACGCCGCCGTCCTGCGCGCGGCCGGCTCATCGGGTCATCGCGACGCCGCGACGACCATCGTTGCGGCCGCGGTGCGCGCGAACGAGGCGATCATCGCGAACCTCGGCGACAGCCGCGCGTACCTGATCCGCGACGGGATCTCACGGCAGCTGACGGAAGACCACTCGGGCGACCTGGAGCACGCGATCACGCGTTTCGCCGGTGATCCGCGCGGCATCCAACCCGACATCTTCGTCGAGAGCCTTCGCCCGGAGGACCGTCTCCTCCTTTGCAGCGACGGTCTCACGCGCCACGTCACACCCGAGGAGATCGCTGCGGCGGTCGGCGGCAGCGAGGACGTGCGCGTCGCGGCCAGCGCGCTCGTCGATCTCGCGAACGCGCGCGGCGGCGAGGACAACGTCACGGTGCTCCTCCATGCCCCGGGTCGACCGGCGACCGTCGCGCGCGCCGCGGGGCGAGCGGTGGCCTTTGCCGTGTTCGCGCTGCTCCTCCTGGTCACCGTCGGCGGTGCGATCGCCGTCCTCTACGCGGTGGGCTCGGCACCTCCGCCCGCGACCGCGACGCCGAGCGCTTCCGCGTCGCCGGCGCCGACCGCATCCCCATCGCCGACTCTCAGCCCGTCACCATCGCCCTCTCCGACAGCGAGCCCGAGCCCCTAGGGGGGTTGCAGGGGGTTCTCCCCCTGCGATGAGCAGGGTTCTCCCCCTGCGATGACTAGATCCCGAAGCGCTCGAGGAGCCTTCGCGCGGCCGGCGCGCCGATCGCGACCGCGAGCGCGCCGATGACGACCGCACCTTCGATGATCCAGGCTCCCGCGACCGTCGCGACCGTCAGTGGGTTGGCGCTCACCGGCGTCGGGCACGATTCCGTCGGATAGAAGGTCGGGTCGTAGTGCCAGGTCGGAAGGATCTCGTAGATGCTCCCGAGCTCGCCCGGGATCGGCAGCCCCGAAACGTACGGATAGAAGATGACGAACGCCGCGGCGGCCACGCCGAGGAACACGAGGACGCCTTTCCGCCGACGCTCCCAGAGCACGGCCAGCACCGCGGCCAGCGAGAGCAGATAGAACGGCAGGACAGTGAAGAAGTGATAGAAGAAGAGCACGCGCGAGATCGGAATCCACGCGATGTACTGCGTGAGCATCGCCAGCGACAGGACGCCCAGCGACCACGACCGCGTGCGGATCGCGAGCGCGACGGTGAGCGCGGCGGCCGGCAGCGCGGCCCAGTACAGCACGATGTTGCCGGCGTCGTAGATGTAGCCGTTGGTGCCGCCGGTGCTCTGGCCGAAGTACCAGTAGACCGGCTTGAGATCGAGCGGCCAGCTCCACCACGGCGACCCCGCGCAGTGCGGCGCCGTGAGCGAGCTGTGATACCAGAACATCTGCTGCGTCAGCTCCCACAGGTTCCAGCCGTACGGAGCGGTCGGCCCACCGAAATGCGGGATGTACCCACCGAGATAGATCGCCAGCGGGATCAGGGCGAAGCACGCGAACAGCCGGGCCGCGTTGCGCCCGCGACCGGCGAGCAGATCGAGTGGACCACCGGTCCCGGGACGGCCCCGTTCGTACGCGAACGCCGTCATCGCGACGGACAGGACGAAGACGCCACCCAGCGTGTAGACCGCGGCCCACTTCGATGCGACGCCCAGTCCAAGCAGCACGCCTGCGATCACGAGGTCGACGACGGCCCAGCGTCGCGGTGCATGCGCCGCGACGATGAAGTACCACGCGGCGACGATGAAGGTCGTCACGTAGATGTCGTTCATGCCGATGCGCGCCTGCGCGAACATCGAGCCGTCGAGCAGCGCCGCGGCTCCGACGAGCCAGCCGATCACGGGCGAGGCGAACAGGCGGCGCGAGAGCAGCACCAGGAAGAACGCCAGTACCGCCCCGAGCACGACACCGGGGAGGCGCCACGCCAGAGCGTGACGTCCCGTCTCGACGCGCTCGACGCCGCCGGACCCCGCGACCAGGAGCTTGTCGTCGTCGTTGTCGATGGCCAGGAGCGAACCCGACACGGGTATCGCCGTGTACGGTGACGCGCCGTGCACCTCGACCACAACGAGGCGGCCCTCGACGAGCGCGTAGAGGAATTGCGTTCGCGGGACCAGCGTCAGCGCGGTGGCACCGGACGAATACGCACCGGTGCGCGCGTTCGCGAGCGACACGGACTGACGCTGACCGCTCGGCAGCTCGTATACGTCGAGGGTGGGAGCATCGGCGCGCGCGACGAACAGGCGGTTCGGCGCCTGCGCGTACGCGATCGCGCGTCCTGGCCCGCCGCCCTGCAGCTGACGCGTCTCTCTGCCGGTCGCCGGATCGACGACCCGCACCTCACCGCGGGCGTCGAGCACGTACAGCTCGGTCCCATCCCTGTTCGTCGTCACGGCCACGCTGCCGAGCTGTGAGGTGCGCGGCGCGACGTCGATGTCCGTGTAGATCGCGAGACCGGATTCCGTCGCCACGACGATCCGGTCACCGGACATGAGCAGCGACGTGATGCGACCGCTGATGGGCAGCCTCGCGAGCCCGATCTGTGCGTTGCTCCCCTGCTCCGCCACCGGCTTCTCGAAGAGCTCGGTATCGGTGACCCAGACCAGGCGCTCGCCGTCGAGGAGCAGCCCGCGCACGCCCGTCGCACCGATCACGGCGCTGCGGTGCGCGCCAGCGTCACGCGAACGCAGCGCGATCTCGCCGCTGGACGTCGCGAACGCACGGGTGCCGTCGTGGCCGACGGCGAACGCGACGACGTTCGCGCCGGGCAGCGTCTCGCGGGCCACGACACGGTCGTCGCCGAAGGCGACGATGCCGAGCGCCATGATCTCCTTCGCGAGATGCGGGTGGGTCCACTCATAGGGGTCGCGCTGCGCGAGAAGCTCGAACGCGGTGCGCGCGTGGTACACCTCGTCGAAGTACATGTCGCGCGGGTGATCGAGCCGGTAGCCGCGCGTGAGCAGCACCGCGAGGGCGACGAGCAGCGCGACCGTCAGATCACGCCTTGTGGGCGCACGTCCGCGCGCGAGTGCCGCGGGAAGACGCCACGCCGGGCGCAACTCGGCGGAGGGGCGCGGCTTTGACGTCTGAGCGAAAGAGCTCTCGAGACGCGCCTCGCCACGGGCGAGCCACCACACGACCAGCCCCGCGGTACCGAGCATGACGACCGCGATCAGGATCTGCCCGCCACGCGAGAAGAGCGTGGCCTCGAGCCAGTCCGGCGACTTCAGGTCGTTCTGCCCGTAACGCGTGAACGCGAAATACAGCGAGAGCGCGAAGCTGAAGGACAGGGCCACGTACGGCCAGAGGAGCCGCGCGCGCACGGCGGCCAGCGGGAGAAGGAGCACGAAGGCGGGGAAGAGATATCGCTCGTGCGCTCGGGTCGGCAGGAAGTAGAAAGCGCAGGCAGCGATCGCGCCCGCCGCGAGGAAGGTCGCCGTGTCGCGACGGCCCCACAGCAGCGCGCACGACAGGAGCAGTCCCGCCACGAGCAGCACGATCCCGAACACCACGAACGGACCGTCCGATTCCCAGAAGTCGCCGACGATCGACCACACGTTGAACGCGTACAGCGAGGTGTAGGGATAGGTCTCGGCTGCTTTCCTCACGAGCGTGAAGAGCTCGACGAGTCCCACCCGGAACGGTGCCGCGAGCGCGAGCGTGGTCAGGACGCCGGCGAGGCCGACGCGAAGGAGCGGTTGCCAGCGTCCGTAACGCATGAACTCGATGAGCACGCCGGCGGTGATGAGGATCGCCCCGATGCCGAACTGCGGCTTCACCATCGCGGCGATCGCCGCAAGCGCTCCGGCGGTTGCCCAGCGGCCGCGCCCCGCCACGACCAGTGCGGCGAACAGCGGAAGCGAGCCGACGGCGTCGATCTGGCCCCAGTACGGACCGGCGAAGATCGCGCCGGGATGGAGCGACCACAGACCCGCGGCCAGCGTTGCGCTCGACCGGCCTCCGTGACGCCACGCCAGCATCGCCGCCCCCGTCGCGATGGCGATGTCGGCCGGGATGCTCGCGGCCTTCACCGCAAGACGCAGCAGCTCGCCGTCAAAGAGCGCGCCGAGGAGCCAGAGGACGTAGAGATACCCCGGCGGGTAGTCGACGAAGTACTCGGGCGCGTAGAAGGCGCCCGGCCCGACGCGGACCATCTGCTCGGCCCACGCCTGGAAGGTCCCGACGTCGCTTGGGAAGCCGGGCGACCGCAGCGTCAGCAGGCGCAGCGCGACCCCAAGGGTGATGAGACCCGCGATCGCCAGGTGCGCGCGTCGATCCGATTGCGGGGCCGAAGGCCCCAGGGGGGTTGCAGGGGGTTCTCCCCCGGCGATCGATCGGAGGGTTGCAGGGGGTTCTCCCCCTGCGATGGATCGGCGGGTTGCAGGGGGTTCTCGCCCTGTAACGGATCGGGGGGTTGCAGGGGATTTTCGCCCTGCGGCGCGTCTGGTCATTGCCAGTAGCTGAAGCGCGTGATCGCGACCATCGCGTAGATGTTGATCGCGATGGACAGGATCACGATCGCGACGAAGAGCCACGACGGTCGCGAGCGCCACGTGGTGTCGCGGCGCGCGTCCCCCGCGACCGCGAGGGCGACGAGGAACGGCTGGGCGTCGAGCGAGAAGCGGTAGCCGAACTGCTGGAAGCCCACGGTCCCGTGAAAGATGTCTGGGATCAGGGCGAGCAGCGCGGCCGCGGCGACCGCGGCGGTGGCGATGTCACGCCGCAAGGCGCGCAGGCCGGCGAAGAACCATAGAAGAGCGGGCGTGACCAGGAAGAGCGCCGTTCCGATGCCGCGCGGTCGGAGAAAGAACGGTGTTCCCTCCACGAGATCGGGCGGCTCGAGGAAGATCGCGTAGAAATGCCGCGGTAGGTAGAACGGTGAGAACAGCCCGCGCGTGAAGAAGACGTCGCCCTGCGTGAGCTTCACGTATCCCGAATCGAACAGCGAGCCCCAGCGGAGCATGTCGTATCCCACGTACACCAGCGCGAACGGAAGCCCGCCGAGGACAACGCCCGCGAGCGCTCGCGGGTAGGACGTGCCTGCGCGGTGGGCGAGCAGCAGCGCCAGCGCCGGAGCGGCCGCGGCGACCGGCAGGCGGGCCAGTGCCGCGAGCCCGATACACGCGCCGACAAGCAGCGCGCGTTCGCCGCGCGCGGCGAAGAGGAGCGCGGCCGAGAGGAACGGCATGGCGACGGCGTGAGCCGCATACCACGCGCGCCCATCGACGCTCGAAAAGAACAGCGTGGTCCCGAACGTCGACAGCAGGGCCCCGGTGATCGCGACCAGACGCGGTGCGCCGAACGCGCGCAGCGCGAGGAAGAGGATCCCGGCGGATATCCCCCCCGCGATGCGAGACACGAGGACCTGCGACAGATCTGTCGGCAGCAAGAGCGTGAACGGGATCGCGAGTATGGCCGGGAGAGGCGGATACACGACGCACCAGCGCTGGGTCCCGCACGCCACGAGCTCGTTCAGCCAGGGCGGCGCCTCGCTGAGCCACCACTGACCCTGCGCGATCGCCCACGCGAGCCTGCCGTAGTAGTCGTAGACCGTGAGGAGGTCCAGCCCGGCGACGAGGTACGCCACGGCACCTGCGGCCGCGAGCGCGATCGCGATCCTGCGGTCGCTCCAGGTCATCCCGAAGCAACACGCTAACCTTGCGCTGCGTTGTCCGCACGACTAGGGAGCCTCTCGTTCTTCTTTCCGGCGCTCAACGAGGAAGACCACGTGGAGGCCTTGGTGCGCGACGCGCTTTCCGTGCTGCCGCGCTTCGCGGATGACCTCGAGGTCACCGTCATCGACGACGGCAGCACGGACCGGACCGGAAAGATCGCGGACGACCTTGCGCGGTCGGATGCGCGCGTGCGCGTCGTCCACCACGGGAAGCGCCGCGGCTACGGCGGCGCGGTGCGCTCCGGACTGGTCTCCGCGACGAAGGAGTTCGTGTTCTTCACCGACGGCGACCGGCAGTTCGCTCTCACCGATCTCGAACGGCTCATCGACCGGATCGACGGCGTCGACGCGGTGATGGGCTATCGGCTCAAGCGTCAGGACCCGGCGCGCGCCAGATTCGTGGCATTTGTGTACAACAACGTGATCCGCGTGCTGTTCCTCGGCGGCTTCCGCGACGTGGACTGCGCCTTCAAGCTCTTCCGCCGCGAGGTCTTCAAGAAAGTTCCACTCGAACGCATCCGCTCGAACGGCGCGTTCTTCTCAGCCGAACTCCTGATCATGCTGCGGCGCGCCGGGGTCAAGATGCGCGAGGTCGGGATCCCGCACTACCCGCGGACCGCCGGTAAGGCAAAGGGTCAGCAACCGAAGGTGATCCTGCGGGCGATAAGGGACTTGCTGCGTCTGCGTCTGCGAATGTGGGGTCTACCTCTCTAACGAGCTAGACAGCGGCGCGACGACAGACCGCGGCACTGCCCGCGCGAGCGTCTGCGCCCAGCCGGCCCGTCCGCCCGCGCTAGGTGATTGGCGGCCGGCGTAGCCAGCAGCGAGCGAGGGCAGTGGCGCGGTCTGGCACCGCGCAGCTTCTAGCTCGTGCTCTGCCCCGGCGGATCGTCAGGCAGCGATTGGATGAACTCTTTGAACACCGCGATGTTCTCGTCGTCCTCGTTCTCGGCGGAGATCGCCGAGCGATCGAGGACTGTGTCCGACACGAGGATGCGCGCATCGCAGCGCACGGCGAGCGCGATCGCATCCGACGGCCGGCAGTCGATCTCCACCTCGCGCTCGCCCAGCTGGAGGAACAGGCTGCCGTGGAACACGCCGCCGCCGTTGTCATCGGAAACGAGATCCTTCACGACGATGCGCGTGATCTCGACGCCGAACTTCGCGATCACATCCATCATCAGATCGTGCGTCAGAGGACGCTCGCTCGCGACGCCGGCAAGACGCGTCGCGATGCTGTGCGCCTGGTCCGGTCCGATCCAGATCGGAAGGAGACGGTTCGTCTCCTTGGCCTGGAGCAGGACAACGTGCTGACCCGTAAGGACATGCACCCGGACCGACTCGACCGTGCATGGGACGAGCATCGCCCTAGGCTAACGCCACTGGCACCGCCCGCGCCTGTCTGCGCGTCATCCGAAGCGCGCGCGGCGTTCCCCGACGCCACGACGGAAGAACACGAGCAGCAGCAGGCCCGCGACGAAGCCGAAGATGTGCGCGAAGTACGCCACCTGCTGAGCGGCGACGTGACCGGCGACGCGCAGCTCCGCGACGCCCTCGAGGATCTGGAGAACGATGAACATCCCGATGACGATGAGCGCTGGTAGCTCGACGATGGTAATGAAGAAGCCGAGGAACACGAGGGTCGAGATCCGCGCCGTCGGCGACAGAAGAAGGTAGGCGCCGAGGACGCCGGCGATCGCCCCGGACGCGCCGACCATCGGCCCGGGAGCGATGAGTCCCTGCCCGATCGCGGCGACGATGCCGCAGAGCACGTAGAAGATCAGGTACTGCACGCTGCCGAAACGGTCCTCGACGTTGTCGCCGAAGATCCAGAGATAGAGCAGGTTCCCGATCAGGTGCAGCCAGCCACCGTGCAGGAACATGTGCGAGATCAGTGGCGCGAAGGTGTCGAAGGAGAGATCGCCGGAGGCGATCCGACTCGTGAACTCCAGCCAGTCGAACGAATAGCGGTCGAAGAACGCGTCGAGCGCGCCGGGCTGGCGCGTCAGGTACACGACGTAGATCCAGGCTGCGAGGTTCACCGCGAGCAGGAGTCGGTTGACGATCGGAATACTGCGTACGGGATTGCGATCCCGTAGCGGGATCAACGAGCGATGCTCGTCGCGACGATCTTCGTCCCGTGGAGTGTGTAGGCGACCTGAAGCGATTCGGACACGTAGAAGCCCGCGGCCGGGGGCAGGTTCCTCGGAAGCGCGAATCGCGCGAGCTCGCGGCCGTCACGCGTCAGCTGGACGACGAGCTTTCCAGCCGAGTCGAGGAGGTAGATCGATCGCTGCGCATCGATCGCCTGGACGGCGTTCGCGCGTGGCGCTGTGCCCTCCCAGCGCGGCACGAACTCGATCCGCGCCGCCGTCGTGACCAGCGGATTGCGCCGGAAGCGCTGCAGCTCGCCGGCGGCCGTCACGATCCACACGTCCCCATCGACCGCAAGGGCGCGCGCGGTGTTCGGCGGGAATGGAGTGGTGAGATAGGCCGTCGCCGTCCGGAACTGCTCGCCGTTGTTCGATTCGTGCTTCCACAGCTGGCCAGTCTCGCTATCGAGGACGTACAGGTTGTCCGTGAAGATCGCGATCGCCACCGGGGTCTTCCACTTGTCGCTGTCGCCGGGCGTGACGTCGTCGAGCTGCGTCGTCGCGCGCCACAGCTTGCGGGCGTCGTCGAGGATGTACACCGCGAAGTCCTGCAGGGCGATCTGGACCGGATTGGCCGCGGGGCCTTTGACCCCTCGCTGGAGCAGGGATTCCTGCTGGATGGGGTCACCGAACACGCGCCAGAGTCGTCCCTCCCCGGCGTCGGTGATGAACAGGCCGTTCACGTTGCCGACGACTTGGGCGAGCTTCGTACCCGGCGCGAAGCGGGCGAGATCAAGGATGACGCCGTCCATGCGATCCGCGAGCGCCGTGACGTCCGCGCGCAGGGTGGCGATCTTCTCGGGAACGGCGAAGGGCGAGCGCGCTGCTTCGTCCAGCTTTTCGGTCGCGTTCGACAGCCTCTCGCGCGCGGCGCCGTAGTCCGGCTGCGTACGTTCGGCCAGGCGGTGCGCCGACGCGATGAAGTCCTCGGCAGTGACGATGGCCAGCTGGTACTCCCGGCTCGCCCGAGTCGACTCGTAGTCGCGGTACGCGAGTGCGCCGACGCCGGTCGCCGCGACCAGCAGCAGCACCGCGAGCGTGGTCATGGCGCGGCGTTGCCGCCGCGACCGCGAGCGGGCGGTGTCCGGATGGCGGGGCAGGGCGGCGCCGCGCCTCGGCATCAGCTCGAGACCGACCGCGACGCTCTTCGTCGCTGCGGACGTCACCGGCGTCGCCGCGCCGCGCATCAGCCGCCCGAGGCTCCGCGGGATGCGCGTGAGTGCATCGAGACGCGAGCGGATGTTCTCGGCCATCGCGACGTCCTCCGGCCGGAGGATCGGAGGCGGTCCGGGCGCGAGACGCGCTGCCGCGCCGGTGGACTGCGAGACTTCGATGAAGATCGCCGCATCGCTGCCGGCGACGTTGTCCGCGATCGCGCGGTTGTGGATGTGCGCGGCCGCCGAGCGTGGATGCAGCGTGACCGCGGCGTTCTTCAGCGCCTCCGCTCCGAGGCCCTCGACCAGCGCCGCGCTCGCGAGGATGATCGTGTCGCCGGCCTCGATCGACTGCCGCCACACCTTGGGGAGAACGTCGGCGTCCACGCCGAGCGATGCGGCCTCACGCGTCGTCGTCTTGTGAACGAAGTCGGCGAGCTCGCCGGGCTCGTCACCCGGAAGGAACAGGCGCGCGCGCCGCACCAGGAAGACCTGCGCGCCACCGACTCGCGACGTGTACAGCTCGTTGTTCACAACGACGGCGCACGCGCACTGGAGCGTCACGGACCCGCGGTTCTCGCGAAGACGCTGCGTCGCGCGCCGGTTCGCCTGTCGCAGCGCGCGGCGCAGCGAGACCTCGATCCCGGCGCTGAGGTCGTAGTAGTACTCCTGACGCGCGAGCTCGGCGACCTCGCGCGCGATCTTCTCAGCGGGGCCGGGGGGCGAGTTCTCGAACAGCAGATACAGGCGGCCCTTCGTGCGAAGGGTCGCGCCGGTCTCGGGCTCAGTGATGAGGATCACGTCGGCGCGGCTTGCCCGCACGTCCGCCGTGCTGCCGACCGTCGTGGCGAAGCTCAGCTGCGGCATATCTCGCGAGTCTCCCAGACCCCGGCGTTCACGGCGAGGGAACGCACCGGACGCGCGCGATGCGGCTCGCGGGCGCGCGGTCCGCGAGCGCGCGGATCAGCTCGCGCTCGCGGAGTCTGATCTCGCCCGCCCACTGCGCGGTGGGCACCAGGACCACGAGCGTGTCGCCATCGGTGCGCACCGCGCGGGTATTGACCGCATCCTCACCGAGGACCGTTGTCGCGGCCGCGTGCCACACGCGCACCGCGTCGGCGCGAGCGACATCGCTTTCGATCCCCAGCGTCCGCAGCGCGCTCTGGATCGCGCGAGCGATCGGTCTCATCCGACCTCGCCGCGCCGTACCGGCACGAGCGTTGCGCGCTCGCGAAGAACGTCCGGCAGGGCCGTGGTGATCGCCGCGGTGAGCAGCGTCTGCGCGTCCTCCGGGATGGCGCGGGCCAGCGCTTCGCGTCGCGCCGGGTCGAGCTCTGAGAGCACGTCGTCGAGCAGAAAGACCGGCTGCTCGCCGACGCGTGACGCGAGCCACGCCGCCTCGGCGATCTTCAGCGAGAGCACAGCGCTCCGGTGCTCTCCACGGGACGCGAATTCCGGCAGGGTGCGCCCCTGGGATGTCACGACGAGATCGTCGCGCTGCGGCCCCACCAGCGACGTGCCCTGCCACCGCTCGCGCTCGCGCTTCTCGCGCAGCACCCGCTGATACCCCGCCGCGCGCTCCTCCAGCGTCTCGCCCTCGACCTGGCCGGCGTATGCGACGGCGAGCCCCGCCGCGCCGGTGAAGAGCTCGGTTGCGCTGACGAACGGCGCGGAGAGCTCGCGCACCAGACGCGACCGCCGGAGTGAGATCGCCGCAGAAAGGCGCACGAGCTCGCGATCCCAGAACGCCATCTCCTCCTCGGACAGCTCTATTTCGTCGCGGGCCGCGCGCAAGAGCGCGTTGCGCTGCTCCAGGACGCGCTGGATCTCGCGCATCTCGCGTCGGTGCGTGCGATCGATCTGTCCGAGCATCGCGTCGAGGAAACGGCGCCGGCCGCTGGGCGCCGCGCCGAGCAGCTCCACGTCCTCGGGAAAGAAAGCCACGACGACGAGCTCGCCGGCCGCATCCTCCGAGCGCTTCCCGGCTCCATCCAGGAGATAGCGCCGTGGCCGCCTCCGCTCGCCCTCGGGCGGCGCGAAGAGCAGCGTCTCGATCCGCCGGTGGTCTTCCGCGCGATCCACCTCGGTGCGGACGCGGGCCGTCGTCGCGCCCCACCGCACCATCTCGGTGTCGTCGCGCGCACGGGGTGAATCGCCGCGCGCGATGAGATGGATCGCTTCGAGAAGATTCGTCTTGCCGGCGCCGTTCGGCCCGACGAAGGCCACCGCGCCGCGCGCGAGCACAAGCTCGACCTGCGCGTAGCTGCGAAAGTCCTCCAGCGCGAGGGTCGAGACCCTCACGTCTAGGCCGGGATGCGAAGCGGCATCACCACGTGGAGGTAGTCGGGGTCGCCGACGATCTTGATGACGCCGGGCGCGAGCGGGCCGCCGAGCTCCAGTGCCACCTCTGGCGCGGTTAGGCTGCTGAGCGCGTCGGACACGAAGCGCGAGTTGAAGGCGATGGTCGTGTTCTGACCCTCGACGGTGGCGTCCACCTTCGCGGTCTGGTCTCCGACCTCGGCGGCGTTCGCACTGATGATGAGCGGCGGGTGATCGGAGGGATTCACCTGGAAGCGCAGCATGTTGGCCGAATCGCGCGCGAACAGGGAGGCGAGGCGTGTCGCTTGAAGGAGCTCTTCGCGCTGCACCGTGATCTTCGTCGCGGGCTTTCCCTGCGGGATCACCTGACGGTAGTTCGGGAACTGACCCTCGATGACGCGGGACACGAGATCCGCCTCCGGCGTGTGGAAGATCACCTGGCTGCCGTTCGGCGTGACGAAGATGTCGACCGGGTCGTCGCTGTCGTCGATGATGCGCTGCACTTCCTGCAGGCTGCGCGCGGGGATGATGACCTCGAGCTTCGTGTCGACCTTGTCCAATAGCTTCGCGTTCCGTACCGATAGACGGTAGGGATCCGCCGCGGCCATCGTGATCTTGTCGCCCTCGAGCGTTGTCAGAACGCCCGTGAGCACGGGCCGGCTGTCATCGGTGGTCGCGACGAACGCCACCTCGCCGATCATCTGGCGGAGCGTGGACTTGCTAACGCGCGTGGTCGGCTTGTCGGGAGCGACAGGGATGATGGGGAACTCCTCGGCGTCCATGCCCTTGAAGTTCGCCTCATACGGATCGCGGCGCAGATGGACGGTCTTGGTGCGCACGTTGAGGGAGAGCTCGGTGGGGCCGGCCGGCAGTGAGTTGACGAAGTCGGTGAAGAGCTTGGCCGGCACGGTGATCGATCCCTCATCGTCGACCTTTGCCGGTACCCAGCAGTTGATCCCGACCTCGAGATTCGTCGCGGTGAGCTTCAGGCGGCCGCCCTCGGTGCGCAGCAAGACGTTGCCGAGGATCGGCAGACTGCCTCGCGTCGAGACGGCCCTCCCGGTGATCTGCAGCCCGCGCGCGAGGTTCTCCTGTAGACAAGTGACCTTCAACGCGGATCCTCCGTACCTTCCCCAGTTGATCTATTAAGACGCCGGTACCAGCAGTAGTGGTGTGGACTATGAGCGTTCCGAGATGCTGTTGTCGTGCCGCGACGCGCCAGGCGTGGCCGAAGCGCGTGTGCGTACGCCCTCCTCATCGTGTGGACGGAGCCAGGACGGCCTGGGGACCGCAGGAGCGTCCTGGTAGGCCGATGTCTATTTGGCCGACCGTAGTCCGTGAAGCGAACATGCCAGTTACGTACATGTCCACAAATGGGTGCGCTTATCCACACATTGTGGGGGCTTATCCACACCTGGACACCTGGGCGAAACCCACGGAAATTCGCGGGTTTTGTGAGCTCCGCGGCTACTCCGTGTACAGCATCTCCCGGAGAGCGCCAACGTCCCTCCGGAAGTCGTCGTTCTCCGCCATCTCGCGCTCGATCTTCTCGCAGCCGTGGAGCACGGTCGAGTGATCGCGCCCACCGAGCGCCTCCCCGATCCTCATGAGCGGCGCCTCCGTCTCCTCGCGCATGAGGTACATCGCGATCTGGCGCGGGAGGACGACCTGCTTGTCTCGGGCCTTTCCTCGCAGCTGGTCGGAGGGCACGCCGTAGTAGCGCGCGACGGTCTCGACGATGCGGTCGGGGGACAGCGTCTTCTGGCGCGGGTTGTACAGGATGTTCTGGAGCATCTCCTGCGCGAGCTGCGTGGTGACGGGCACCGCGCTGAGCGTCGCGTAGGCCACGATCCGCGTGAGCGCGCCCTCGAGCTCTCGGATGTTCGACACGATGCGCTGCGCGAGGAAGTCGATCACCGGCGGCGGGACCGCGACCGACTGCGCCTCGGCCTTCGCTCGCAGGATCGCGATCCGGGTCTCGAGATCCGGCGTCGAGATGTCGGCGATGAGTCCCCATTCGAAACGTGAGCGGAGGCGGTCCTCAAGGCGCTCGATGGCCTTCGGCGGACGGTCGCTCGAGAGGACGATCTGCTTTCCCTCCTCGTGGATCGCGTTGAACGTGTGGAAGAACTCCTCCTGCGTGCCCTCTTTGCCGGTCAGGAACTGGATGTCGTCGATGAGGAGCACGTCGATCCGCCGATACCGCTCACGGAACTCCTCGCTCTTCTGACCGCGGATCGAGTTGATGAACTCGTTCGTGAACTTCTCGCTGGTCGCGTACGCGACGCGCTTCTTCGGGTGTCGCGAGATGACCGCGTGCCCGATCGCGTGCATGAGGTGGGTCTTGCCCAGCCCCGAGCCGCCATAGATGAAGAGGGGGTTGTAGCTGTGGCCCGGACGCTCGGCGACGGAAAGCGCGGCGGCGTGCGCCAGGCGGTTGTTCGACCCCACGACGAAGGTCGAGAACGTGTAACGGGCGTTAAGCAGGGCCGCCGCGGAGCCCTCGCGGCGCTCCTGCGTCGGCGCGGCCGCGGCCGGTGGCGCCGAACTGCCCCCGCCGCCGGACGAGGCGATCGGGCGGTCGGAACGGACCGATGCGGCCGTGAGGGTCACGAAACGAACGTCAACGGTTCGGCCGACCAGGTGCCGGAGCGCATCCCGGACCTGCTGGCGGTACTTGTTCTCGAGCCACTCGCGCGCGAAGGCGTTGGGAACGCCGACGCAATAGACGTCATCCTCTTCTGAAACGATCGCGGTGTCCTTGAACCACGTGTCGTAGTTGGCTTTAGTGAGTCCGAGCTGCAGCTCGCCAAGGGCCGCGTGCCAGAGCTGCTTCAGGTTCAACGGCTCCCCTTCTCTGCGCTCGAACACACGACGCTCCCCACAACACGATCACGCGAGATGCCGCCACACCGAACGCGAAGACAAGGAAAGGATCCGCCCGCCGGAAGCCACGGAACAGTAGCACAGTCACACTGCTAGACTTTCTCGCACACACAGCACAAAGCACACTTCCACTTGATGTTTCATCCGTCCATTTTTTTCGGGGGAGAAGGGACAGTTCGTGAAGCGCACGTATCAGCCGAAGACGCGTCGTCGCGCGCGAGTGCACGGTTTTCGCGCGCGCATGAAGACGACGGGCGGCCGCAAAGTGTTGGCACAACGTCGCGCGCGTGGACGGAAGCGCCTGACCGTCGCCTGAACGACCTCGCCGCTATGAATGCCGCGCGTTTGCGGCGCTCCACCGATATCGCGGCAGTGCGGAAGATCGGGCGCGGCGTTCGCGATGCCGCATTCGTCGCGCGTCTGCGGCCCAACGACCTGAGCGTGATGCGTCTATCGGTGTCCGCACCGCGTACGGTCGGCATCTCCACGATCCGCAACCGCGCGCGACGCCGCGTTCGCGAGGCGTTCAGACAGGCGTGCGCTGCGGCGGATGGCGCGCCGGCGCAGGACATCGTCGTCACCGTGCGCCGCGAGGCACTCACGGCCGATTTCTCCGCACTTCGCCACGCCGCCGCGGCGGCGCTCGGCACCGCGCGCCAGCCGCGCGCATGAAGACGCTGGCGCTGTCCGCGCTGCGCTTCTACAAGGCGCACGTGAGCCCGAGTCTGCCCGCCGCGTGCCGCTACACGCCCACCTGCTCCGAGTACGCGATGGAGGCCATCGAGCGGCACGGCGTGCTGCGGGGCGGGTGGCTCGCGACGCGCCGCCTGCTGGCGTGCAATCCGTTCAGCCGCGGCGGGTATGACCCCGTGCCGGAGCAGTAGTGGACATCCTGACGCTCTGGAACGGACTCCTGATCCACCCCATCATGAACATGACCATCCTCGCGTACTCGCTCGTCCGCGATTTCGGCCTCGCCATCATCATCGTGACCGTCGCGATCCGGCTCGCGCTCTATCCCCTGTACGTGACGCAGATCCGGTCGCAGCGCGCGATGCAAGAGGTCGCGCCGGCGATGGCCGAGCTCAAGAGGAAATACGGAAAGGATCGCCAGCGCTTCAGCCAGGAGCAGATGAAGCTCTACAGCGAGCGCGGCGTGAATCCCGCCGCCGGATGCCTTCCGCTCTTGCTGCAGATGCCGCTTCTCATCGCGCTCTACAACGCGCTACTGCAGCTCGGCTGCGGTCTCGGCCCTCCACCGAACAACCTCTGCCCGGGCCTCACGTACGAGATGGTCGAGGGCTTCCGCTATTCATTCATCTCCAACCCCATCGCGCCCGGTGGTGCCCTCGACACGACCGCGAACTGGCTGCCGTGGATCACCCGAGGGCTGCAGCATCCCGACCCGCTCTTCATCCTGCCGGTGATCGCCGGGCTCGTGCAGCTCATCGCGTCTGTGATGGCGATGCCCGCAAAGCAGGTGCAGAGCGACGATCCGGCGGCGCGCATGACCCAATCCATGGCGTACACGTTCCCGCTCATCACGGTCGTGATCGGCGCTCAGTTTCCGGCCGGCCTGACCGTTTACTGGATCGCGACGACGGTGTTCCAGATCGTCCAGCAGTACTTCGTGAGCGGATGGGGACAGCTGCCGAAGTACCTACCGTTCCTGCGGGGGATCCCGACACCCGCGGATCGCGAGCTGCATCGCCGCGAGCAGGCCGCGATCGTCGAGGCGCGGCAGGACATGAAAGACCAGGACAGCGAAGAGGCGGAGGAGCGTGAGCCAGAGTCGGCGACGCCCAGCCGATCGAACGGCGGACGTCGTCGCGGACGGAGGAGGGGGAAGAGATGAGCCCACTGCGTGGGGAGGAGTTCACGGGGCGCACCGTCGAGGAGGCGATCGAGCGCGGCCTGCGCGCGCTCGGGCGCAAGCGCTCGGACGTCGACATCGAGGTCCTCGAGAAGGGAAAGCCGGCGAACGTTCTGGGCATGGGCGGCGAGGACGCGCGCGTGCTCCTGTCGTTCCAGGAGGACGATCGCGCGGCGGAGCCCGAGGCGGTCATCGACGAGGCCGAGGTGCCGCGCCGTCCCGACGTCGTGCGCGCGGGGCGTGAGGACGAGGGCGACGAGGCGTCGCCGGCCTTCGCCGAGGAGCTCGCGCTCGGCGCGAGCGTTCTGCGGGAATTGCTGGAAGCGATGGGCGTCGATGCCGAGGTGGCGCTCGAAGATCGTCCCGGCATGGAGGGCGTCGACGTGCTCGGCGCCGACCTCGGCGCGCTGATCGGTCGCGGCGGTGAGAACCTGGTCGCGCTCCAGCAGGTCGTCAGCGCGATCACGTCCAAGCGCGTCGGCCGGTCCGTGCACATCCCGGTGGACATCGAAGGCTATCGACGGCGCCGTGAGGACCAGCTGCGGGAGATCGCGCAGCGCGTTGCGTCGCGCGTGCGCGCGAGCGGCCAGGCCGTGACCCTCGAGCCGATGCTCGCCTACGAGCGGCGCATCGTGCACCTGTCCGTTCAGGGCCAGCCCGGGCTGAAGACCGAGTCGGTGGGCATGGAGCCCAACCGCCGCGTTGTCATCAGCTCGACGGCCCCCGGCGCCCGCGGACCCTTTGCCGGGGGCGGGCCCGGGGGCTTCCGACCCCGGCCGCCGGGCGGCATGGGCGGCGGCGGCTACGGGCCTCGCCGTGGCTATGGGCCGAGGCCGGGCGGCTATCGACCGCGTCCCGAACGAGGTCCCTAGCCGCACGGGCCGGTGACAAGGCGCAGGAGCGGCCGTTAGCTTCCTTGCCGTGACCGACCCGAACTGGACCCCTTCGCGCGTCCGCCGCAACTTCCGGATCGACCTGTTCAGCGCGCTCGGCGCGGGCGCCTTCGTGTCCGTGCTCGTCGCCTTCATGCCGGTGATCGTCCGGCGGATGGGCGGCTCGACGACGGACGTCGCGATCATCGTCGCGGGTCCGTTCATCGGCATGCTTCTGTCGCCGATCTTCGCGTATCTGCTCGCGCACCTGCCCGTCGTGCGCGTGGTCGCCGGCGCGTCGACGCTCTCTCGCGCGGTCTTCCTCGTGAGCATCCTCGTGGCCGCGACGCCGTTCGCCCTCGCGGTCACGACAGCGGTGTTCTGGATCATCGCGGTCTCGAATATCGCCGCGTACACCGCGCTCATGCAGGGCATCTATCCGGACCGCGAGCGCGCGTTTGCCATGGGCAACGTCCGTGTCGGCGCCTCCGTCGCCGGCATCGTCGCCGCCGCGATCGCCGGTAGCTTCATCGATGCCGTGCCGGTGCAGTGGGTCTTCGGGGCCGCGGCGCTGGTCGGGCTGCCGTGCGCCGCGGCGTTCTTCGCGATCCGCTACGACGGCCCCGCGACACCGCCGGCGCGTCGGCCCGCGATCACGATCGCGCGCGACGTCTGGGCGGACCTGCGCTATCGCAAGCTGCTGCTCGCCTTCACGATCTTCGGCACAGGCAACCTCATGAACTTCGCGGTATTCCCGATCATGCTGGTCGACCACTTCGAGGCGTCGAATGGTTTCGTCGGAACGCTCGCGATCGTCCAATCAGCCACGCTGATCGTCGCCTATCCCGTGTTCGGACGGCTGATCGACCGCGGGTCAACGCTGCGGCTCACGCTCATCGCGACGCTCCTCACCGTGCTGGTGCCGATCGGCTACCTCGTCGCACCCGGCGCGTGGGCCCTCCTGCCGGTCGCGGTGATCACGGGGATCGTCGTGTCGAGCGGCGAGCTCACCGGGTTCACGAACATCGTCCACCTCGCGCCCAAAGATCGGATCGGCGAATACGCGGCCGCGAACGCGTTCCTGCTCGGCCTGCGCGGCACGGCGGCGCCGTTCGCAGCCGCGGCCCTCTTGGGGATCGCATCGCCGCAGGTGGTGCTCGTGCTCGGGACGCTCCTGATGATCACCGGCGCGCTCGTGCTCGCGCAGTTGGTGCGCGAGCCCGCAGCAGTGAAGCCCCTGGCCGTGGCTGCCGAGGCGTAGCGCCCCCTCCGATCGAGCGGCGGCGCGTTTAGCGCAGAGGCACGCCGCTGCGGCGCATCGCATCGGCGAAGCGGTCGGCGATCAGCTGATAGCCCGCGTCGGACGGATGGAAGCCGTCGCTCGACACCGTGATCGTGCTGACCAGTGGTGCGCTACCGGTGAAGAGGTCGACGGCCACGACGCGCGTTGGATGTCTCGCCGCGATGGCCGCGATCACCTGGTTGTACGCCTGGATCAACCTGAACAGGGCCTCCTTGTCGGCCTCCGCGTACGCGGGCACGGGTCTCACATCGGGAACGTTGCCGAGAAAGATCTTGGCCTCGGTACCGGATACGAGCGCGTCCACGATCGCGCCGAGATCGTTCGCGTACGAGGCGGGCTCGATGGTCGCGTTCATGTCATTCACCGCCAGCCAGATGGAGACGACGGTCGGGCGCTGCGCGATCGCTCCGGGCAGCTGCGCGGTGCGCGCCTGCAGCGCGATCGAACCCGAGACGCCGAGATTCACGAACGCGCTTCCGGGCGGCAGCAGCTTCGCGACCCGCGCCGGCCACGAACCGGTTGCCGGATCGGTGGCCCCGACGCCGACCGCGTCGGAAGCGCCGATCGCGACGTAGCGGACCGTTCCCGCGGGCGCGGCGGTGGGACTCACGCGTACCACTGTGGACGAGGTCGGGGTCGCGGGCGCGGCGGTCGTGGCGCGGGACGCGGGTCCCGAGCACGCCGAGGCGACCAGCAGCCCAAGGAACACATACGCACGGAGCAAGGTTAGAATTGATGGTGCCTGAAAGGGCCACGGGGATGCGTGGTTTCGACAGGGCAGGCGACGTGAACGTCGCGAGCCGAGGTACGTCGTTCTTCCTCGTTAATCCGAACGGCAGCCAGATAACTGGCAACAATTCCTACGCACTCGCTGCCTAGTCAGTGAGCGTCCTCCCGGTCTCCCCTTCGCGGGCCGGGAAGGGCGACTTAAGCGAAGGTGCGGTCCGCTGACCGGCTGGTAGGCGGACTCAAGATTTCCGGCCTGGGGAAGCTGGGAGCGCGTCGGTGCGCGCTGGGCTTCCCGAGACAACAAAACGCCGACTACGCTCGTAGATGCGTTCACATCAAGGGCCTTGGACGGGGAGTTCGACCCTCCCCCATCTCCACAGCGGTAGGAGCCCATGCGCAGGTGCCTTCACCGGCAGGGCGACGACGCCGATGTACGAAGTACGGGCGACGAGGAGCCGCGGGTGACGAGATCTCGGCTCGACCTGACACGGCCGCAGATCCTCGCATTCCGACGGCACATCGGCGCTCTCGACGAGCGGCTCCCACGCGGGGACCACTCGCTCCGGCGCGCGGCGTGGGCCGGCCTGCAGGACAGCATGCCCCGAGCCGCGCTCCTCTCGATCCATGCACGAGTCGCGGGAACGACACCGAGCACGTGGGAGGACCCATCGCTCGTGCAGCTCTGGGGGCCACGGTTCAGCGCGTACGTCGTTGCGGCGCGCGACCGCGCCATCTTCTCGCTCGGGAGGCTGTCGGACGACACCAAAGGCCTCGCCGATGATCTCGCAGCACGCCTACACGCCTTTCTCGAGGGCAGACGGATGACCTACGGCGAGGCGGGTCGCGGACTCGGAGAACAGCCAAATCGCCTGCGCTACGCCGCACCCACGGCCAGGGTGCTGATCAGGTGGGAGGGCGCGCGACAGCCCACTGTGTGGACCGTGCCGCCACCCGAAGTCGATCCGCGCGCCGCTCGTCTCGAGCTCGCGCGTCGGTACCTTCACGTCTTCGGTCCAGGGACGCCCAAAGCGTTCGCTCAGTGGGCGGGCATCTCCTCACGACACGGCAGTACGGCGTTCGACGCTCTCCGCGGATCGCTGACGGCGGTGCGGACGCCGGTCGGCGACGCGTGGATCCTGACGCGCGACGAACCGACATTTCGCGCCGCGCCGCGACGCGCCTCGCCGGCACGGCTCCTTCCGAGCGGCGATGCCTACTTCCTCCTCCAGGGAGCCGATCGCGAGCTCCTGGTACCTGACGCGGATCGTCGCCGCGCGCTGTGGACCCCGCGCGTGTGGCCGGGCGGCCTCCTCGTCGACGGAGAGCTCGTCGGAACATGGCGACGCGCGCAGGAGACTGTCCGGGTCCAAACCTGGCGCCCTCTCTCACGCGCGGCACGCGATGCGGTCGAAACGGAGGCGGCGTCTCTGCCACTACCCGGCATCCGAAGACCGATCGCCGTCCGCTGGGACTGAGGCCAACGCAAAGGGGTGACCACAGTCATCGAGCCTGAGATCGGGACCGCGCGAACGCGTGACGGCATCGAGCTGCGCACGGCGCACTGGCCCGCCGTCGGCACGCGCCGCGCGAGCCTTCTCGTGGTGCACGGCATCGCCGAGCACATTGGGCGGCACGCCCATGTCGCCGCGCGCTTCGCGCAGGCCGGCATCGAGACGCACGGGTACGACGTACGCGGATTCGGCGCGTCGTCGGGCCGACGGGCCTACGTCGAGCGCTGGTCGCAGTATCACGATGACCTCGAGGACCAGCTTGCGGCGATTCGCGCCGGACCGGTCATCCTGTACGGGCACTCGCTGGGCGGGCTCATCGCGCTCGGATACGTCCTCACCGAGTCGCCGCGCGCCAGCCCGGATCTCCTCGTGCTCTCCGCACCGGCGATCGTGGCGACCGTCGCGCGCTGGAAGCGCGCTCTCGCCGAGATCATCGGCCGGATCGCGCCACGCGTTGAGATCCCGAACGACCTGCCGCGCGGTGGCCTGTCGCACGATCCGCGGGTCGAGCTCGAGTACCGGTCAGACCCGCTCAACGTGCACCGTACGACGGCGCGGCT
>Ga0114129_10002071_pt1 | contig 27561 bp, 19 predicted proteins | sample RhiMetdeltSRZDD1_FD_80071 | JGI IMG/M metagenome (GOLD analysis project Ga0114129, IMG submission 80071) | Populus rhizosphere microbial communities from Tennessee, USA - Rhizosphere MetaG P. deltoides SRZDD1 (version 2) (version 2) | ecosystem: Host-associated > Plants > Roots > Rhizosphere >... | reverse complement strand
GTCGCAACGTGTTACTTCTTTAGAGGATGCTCGCAACAATTCGTCTCGGATCGGATCTTCTGCTCTCCTCGACCCGGCTGAAGGGCGCCCGCGTCGGCGTCGTCTGCAACCACGCGTCCGTGGATCGCGGGTTCCGGCACGTGATCGACCGCGTGGCGGCGGCTGAAGGGGTGACTTTGGCGGCCATTTTCGGCCCGCAGCATGGATTCCGGTCAGACGTGCAGGACAACATGGTGGAAACGCCCCACCGCGACGACCCCCGGCGGCGCGTGCCCATCTATTCGCTTTACAGCGAGACCCGCGAGCCTACGCCCGAGATGCTGCGGGGCATCGACGTACTCCTGGTAGACCTGCAGGACATCGGAGCCCGCATTTACACCTACATCTATACGATGGCGAACTGCATGAGGGCGGCCGCCCGTCACGGCGTTCCAGTCATCGTCTGCGACCGGCCGAATCCGATCGGCGGGACCGGAGTAGAGGGCGCCCGTCTCAGGCATGGTTGGGAATCGTTTGTCGGGCTGTTCCCCATTCCGATGCGCCACGGGATGACGATCGGTGAGCTCGCGAGGCTCTTCAATAAAGAATTTGGAATCGGAGCGTCGCTCGACGTGATTCCGATGGAGGGGTGGACGCGGTCAGCCTACGCCGATTCGACCGGCCTGCCGTGGGTCATGCCTTCGCCCAACATGCCCACCCTGGATACCGCGATCGTCTATCCGGGCACCGTCCTCTTTGAGGGAACGATGCTTTCCGAGGGGCGAGGGACGACGCGTCCATTCGAACTGGTCGGGGCACCGTGGATTGACGCGGAACGATTTGCCGCGGAGATGAATTCGCTCGGGCTCGAGGGTGTGTACTTCCGGCCTGCGGGTTTCGAACCGACGTTCCAGAAGCACGCAAAACAGCCGTGCGGCGGCTGCCAGATTCATGTGACGGATCGCGAATCGTTCACGCCGGTGAAAACCGGAGCTGCGCTGATTGAGATGTTCCGGCGTTTTGACCCGGTCCGCTTTGAATGGCGCCGGCCGCCGTACGAATACGAGCACGAGAAGGTGCCAATCGACATCCTTGCGGGCTCCGACACGCTGCGGCAACAAATCGAACACGGCGTACCTGTCGAGGAAATTGCGGCGAGCTGGCGCGATGATGAAGACGAGTTCCGCCGCTTCCGCCAGCCGTACCTGCTGTACGAATAGGCGCACCTGAAGGTGCGCCTCTACGCCAACCGTGGATGTAGAGGCGGACCTTCAGGTCCGCCTTTACGTTGGTGACCCCGATCGCGTTTTCGCGAGTCCCGGCGCCTTCTTCTCCTGCACCACGGGTGGATGAAGGTGGTGCGTCGTCAGGTGTTCTTTCAGCAGCTGGAACGCAGACTCCGGCGTATCGGCCCGCATCAGAAGATCGAGATCCTGTTCCGCAATGGCGCCCCATTCAACCAGCGGCTTCATGTTCAGAACCTGATCCCAGTATTCGCTGCCGTAGAGCAGGATCTGGATCTGCTTCGCCAGCTTCTCGGTCTGCATCAGGGTAAGAATCTCGAACATCTCGTCGAGCGTGCCGAAGCCTCCCGGAAAAACGACGAGCGCTTTCGCCAGGTACGCAAACCAGAACTTGCGCATGAAGAAGTAGTGGAACTCGAAGTGAAGGTCGTCCGTAATGTACGGATTCGGCCCTTGCTCGTGCGGAAGGCTGATGTTCAAACCAATCGTCTTGCCGCCTGCCTCGGCGGCACCGCGATTGGCCGCTTCCATGATGCCGGGACCGCCGCCGGAGGTGACGACAAACCGATGGTGCGTCGTGTCGAGCCCGAGAGACCACTCCGTCAGCATGTACGCGAGCTCACGCGCCTCTTCGTAATATCGCGACCATTCGACCGCACGGCGGCCGCGCGCGACTATTTCCTCGACCTCCCGGCTGGAACCGACTGCGTGCGTCCGCATCAGCGCTTCGAGCGCGTGCTGCGCCGCCTCGCGGCTGTGGATGCGCGCGGATCCGAAGAAGACCACCGTGTCCTGGATGTTCTGCAGCTTGAACCGGCGCTGCGGCTCCAGGTACTCGGCGAGGATGCGGATGGGACGGGCATCTTCGCTCTTGAGGAAGGTGTGATCCAGGTAAGCCTTCGGCTGCGAACCCATTCCCCGATTATCGGTTCACAGGTCGAAAGTGCACAATGAAGCGTGCTCGAGTTCACGACCGATCTCGTTATCGTGGCGCCGCCGACCAAGGTGCTGGACGCATTCTTCGATGCAAAAGCGCTTACCGCGTGGTGGCAGGCCAAGCAGGCCGTCTGCGTGCCGCGGCCGCTGGGCAGCTATGCGATCGAATGGGAACCAACGGAGTGGCGTGACGAGATTCTTGGCCGTCTGGGTGGAGCGCTGCACGCGACCGTTATGGAATTCAAGCCGGGACGCGAATTCTTTCTCGCCGATGCGTACTGGCTGCCGCCGGACGGCGATCCGATCGGACCGATGGCGCTCGAAGTCACGTGCAGCCGCCACACGTGGGGGACCCAGCTGCACCTGCGGCAATCCGGTTACGAAGAAGGTCCACGGTGGCGCCGGTACTACGAAGTGTGCGCGCCTGGCTGGACTCGCGCGCTCGAATCGCTCAAGAAGTTCGTCGAGCGGGGACGGATCGATTAACCACGAAGGCCTTAGTGCCATCACGAAGACCACGAAGAGACACTAGAATTTCTTCGTGTCCTTCGTGCTCGCGCGCAGCGCGCGCCTTCGTAGTTCAAATCCGCTGCAACTTCAGAAAGTTCGACGGTCCGTGCGCGAGATCCGGTGAAATGCTGACGACAACGATCACGGACGAGGGTGCGACGAGCGATCGTGAGATCAGCATCTCGGTAATTCGATCGAGTGCCTGCGCAACGTCCGTTCCGAGATCGCAGATGACCGGAACGACGCCCCATGCGAGCGCGAGCTGCCGTGCCACGTCGCCGCTACTGGTCGCCGCGTAGACCGGCGCACGCGGGCGAAGCGCCGATAGCACGCGTGCCGTCTTGCCGCCGCGGGTGACCGCCACGATTGCTGCCGCGTGGCTGCGATCAGCCAGCGTCACCGCCGCCTCACAGAGCGCGCGTCCGGACCCGGAAAGCAGTTGCGTGTTGTCCAGCGGGATGAACGCGGCTGCCGGCATCTGCTCGGCATCTCTGATGATGAGATCGAGTGTCTGCACGGCCTTGATCGGAAAATTCCCCGCAGCGGTTTCGCCCGCCAGCATGATGGCGTCGACGCCATCATCCACGGCGTTTGCGGCATCACTCACCTCGGCACGCGTCGGACGAGGCTCGGTCCGCATCGATTCGAGCACCTGGGTCGCCACGATAACGGGAATCCCGCGCCCGCGCGCCTTGCGGGTAACCTCCTTCTGTACGCGCGGCACGCGTTCGAGCGGCAGCTCCAATCCGAGATCTCCGCGCGCGACCATGATGGCGTCGCATGCGGCAAGAATGTCGTCGACGTGGTCAACGGCCTCGGGCCGTTCGAGCTTCGCCACCAGCGGCGTACGCCCCGCACCTGCTCGGTGCAGCATGTCGCGGGCCTGCTGAAGATCGGCAGCGGTCTGGACAAAACTCAGCGCAACATAATCCACGCCCTTGCTGACGCCGAAGGCGAGATCGTCAGCGTCCTTGGCGGTCAGCGCGGTGGTCGGAAGCACCGCGCCCGGGACATTGATCCCTTTGTGTTCGCCAAGCGTACCGCCGTCGACAACCGTCGTGCGGATCTCCTTGCCAGTGACATCGTCAACCCGCAACTGAATGTGGCCGTCGTCGAGCAGGAGCGTGCTGCCCGGCGCAACGGCCCGCGTCAGCTCGTAGGTCGTCGAGATCTGTTCGCGGTCACCGCGCACATCGCCGACGACGACGCGCAGCGAATCGCCGGTCTTGAGATTCACCGGCGCATGGTCTTTCAGCTCGCCGGTACGAATCTTCGGCCCACTGAGGTCCTGCATGATTGCGACCTGACGGTCCACCGCTTCCGACGCTGCGCGGATGCGCGCGATGGCGGCGGCATGCGTGTCGTGTGTGCCATGCGAGAAGTTCAATCGGAATACGTCGACACCTGCGCCGATCAATGCACGAATGGTGTCGTCGCTGTCGCTCGAAGGCCCGACGGTCGCCACGATCTTTGTGTGCCGCACCCCGTCAGAGTACGCTGTACGGCCATGACGGTGAAAGCGTGGCTGGAGATGGCAACCCATGATGCAGAGCGCCGCGGCCTGCCCGAACTCAAACCGCTGCTCGAGGCGCTCGCGAGAGCCACTTCGGCGTTGAGGACTGCGGAATGGAATGCCGACGCCACAGGCGAATTCGCCTCCGATACGAATCCCGAATCCGGGATCCCGCATCCCGAATCCCGAACATGACCGCTGAACCGCAAACGATCAGCGAATTGTCGCGTGCGCTGAAGGCGCGCCAAACGACCGCTGAGGCGGTGATCGACCGCTGCCTTCAGCGCATCGCGGAGCGTAACCCGACGCTCAACGCGTTCATCACGGTGTTCGAGCGTGAGGCGCGAGAAGAGGCGCGCGCCGCGGATCGGGAGATCGCCGCCGGAACCTACCGCGGTCCGCTGCACGGCATTCCGATTTCATTGAAGGACCTGTTCGACGTACGCGGAGCGGTCACGACAGCCGCCTCGCGGGTGCGTGAGGGGCACCTCGCCGATCGCGACGCCCCCGCTGTGGCCGCGCTCCGACAGGCAGGCGCCGTCATCGTCGGCAAGACGAACCTTCACGAGTTTGCGCTTGGCACAACGAACGAGGATTCCGCGTTCGGACCCGCACGGCACCCGCTCGATCCAAGCCGCTCGCCCGGCGGGTCCTCGGGTGGCTCGGCAGCTGCCGTCGCAGACGGCATGTGCTTCGCGTCGCTGGGAACCGATACCGGCGGTTCGATCCGCATTCCGGCCGCCGCGTGCGGGCTTGTGGGGCTGAAGCCGACATATGCGGAGCTGTCGACGGATGGCGTCGTTCCTCTGAGTCCGACCCTGGATCACATTGGTCCAATCTGTCGATCCGTTGAAGACGCCGCGATCGTCTACGACACGCTTCGCGGCGGCCGGCGGCCCCTCGACTTCGGTCGGGGCAGATCCGTAGACGCGACGCCCGATTCACGTCCGCTCCGGCTCGCGATCCCGCGCCATTACTTTCTGGCCACCCTTGACGCGCAAGTGGCCGCGGGCTTCGAGGCTGCCTGCGAACGGCTGCGGGATACGGGTGCAACGCTCACCGATGCGTCCATCCCGCATGCGGGAGATATCGTCGCTATTTATCTCCACATCGTGCTGTGCGAAGCTGCGGCGTATCACGCCAAGACCTTGGAACGTCGTCCCGAGGATTACACGCCAAACGTCCGCCTGCGCCTCGAAATGGGACGTTACATCCTCGGTGAAGACTATGCCCGGGCATTGCGTGGACGCGAGTTGATCCGGCGCGAAGTCGATGCGGCCCTCGACGGTGTCGATGGCCTTTTTCTCCCGGCGCTCGCGATCCCCGCACCGAAAATTGGTGTTCCGACGGTCAGGCTCGGCGGAGCGGACGAACCGGTCCGCAACGTGATGCTCCGTTGCACACAGGCTTTCAACGTGTCGGGGCATCCCGCCGTCGCGCTCCCGTGCGGCGCTACCACGGAAGGGTTGCCGATCGGCGCACAAATCGTTGGTGCGTACGGCGACACGGCAGGTCTACTGCGCGTCGCCACCGCGGTCGAGGCCGCTCTCACGGCTCCAGTTGCCGCAACCGAGATCTATCGCGGGCCGGGGAGATCTCGTTGAGGCTTGGGCCGATCAGGAAGGTCCGCGGGCGGAATGTCTGGCGGAGGCACCACCGGAATATCCGGCGGGGGTGCATCGATGATGTCCGGGACACCTTCACGTCGTGGCGACTCAGGCTCAGGCGGCTGCGGATGTTCGAACATGCAACTGTTTGGTGCAATGTACCTGCCGTCCGCAATCCTTCGTGCCTCGAGCGGGCGAAGCGAGTCGAGAGGTGCTGAGCCGTTTTTTTCATGATTGGGAGCGGCACCTCGCTTCGATCACCAAAGATCGCGTTGTTCGGCCGTTTGACTGGGGATTGGACTGGATCTCTGCCGTGCCGAATGGTTCGGCGGGTTCCGTGCTTCGCCGGTGGGTCGACGATGTGATGCGCGACACCGAGGGCTTTTTCGCGGCGGCGCTGGCTCGTGAATACGAATTCGACGCGCGCGCAGGCGAGCTTCGTTTTCCGAGCGCGCTGACGACACCACATCCGGCCAACAACACGGTACTCGCGCGATGGTTTCCTGCTGCTGGCGAACCAGCCATCGGCACGAACGGACAGCGAGGACGCGCCGTCGTCGTGCTGCCGCAGTGGAATTCGGATGCGAACGGCCACATCGGCCTTTCGCGGCTGCTCGCCAGATGCGGTGTATCGGCCCTGCGCCTGTCGCTTCCCTACCACGATGCCCGCATGCCTCCAGAGCTGACGCGGGCCGACTACATCGTCAGCGCCAACATCGCGCGGACTGTGCAGGTGTGTCGTCAGGCGGTGCTCGACGCCAGGCGCGCAATCGCCTGGGTGGCGCTGCAGGGTTACGAACGGATCGGCATCCTCGGGACGAGCCTTGGATCGTGTCTGGCGATGCTTACCTCCGCGCACGAACCGCGCATCCGTGCGCAGGCGCTCAACCACGTGTCTCCGTGGTTCGCCGACGTGGTCTGGCGCGGCTTGTCTACGCGTCACGTCCGCGAATCGCTCGACGGCCACGTGACGCTCGACGAGCTGCGCGAGCTGTGGCGTCCCATCAATCCGTGGTCATACCTGGATTGCGTCTCCGACACGCGAACGCTGCTCGTGTACGCGCGCTACGATCTGACGTTTCCCGTAGACCTGTCCCGTGTGCTCGTCGACGAGTTTGCGCGACGCAACCTGCCGCACGAGGTGGCCGTGCTGCCGTGTGGGCACTACAGCACCGGGATCGCGCCATTCAGTTATCTGGACGCGTATGTGCTGATTAGATTTCTGCGCCGGAATCTGTAGGCGGGTCTGAAGACCCGCCTCTACGACACCTCTACGAAAGGCCTCTACGAAGCGTAGAGGCGGACTACGAAACGTAGAGGCGGACCTTTAGGTCCGCCTGTCACCAATCACGAACCACCAACCACTAACCAGAAGGCGGGAGCACGTGCATCTCGGCGAAACCGAGCTGCGTGAGAGAGTCCTCGGTCGCTTTGCGATCGCCGACGACGAGCGCAATGACGCGGCTGGGATCGAGATACGTCTGCGCGACGCGCGTGACGTCGGCGGCGGTAACTGCGTTCACCTTCTGCACGAATTCCTCGAAGTAGGAATCCGGCAGATTGAACAGCGCGAGCTGCCCGACCGAGCGTGCCACCTGTTGGGCGATCTCGAAGTTCCTCGGGTACCCGCGCGTCAACGACGCCTGCGCCACTGACAGCTCCTCGGCGGTCGCAGGCCGTTGACCGCGCAGATCGGACATCTCCGTCAGCGTGTCGCTAATCGATTCGGCCGTCGCCGCCGTGTGGACGCTCGTCTGCACGGCAAACGGCCCGATGCCGCGGCGCCAATCGAAACCGGTCCGCACGCCGTAGGTGAATGCTTTCTGCTCGCGCAGCTTCATGTTCAGCCGGCTGACAAACTGCCCGCCGAGAATTGCGTTCATGACGAGGAGCGCCGGATAATCCGGCGTGTCGCGACGGGCCGACAGGTGCCCCAGCCGAAGTTCGGATTGCGCGGCACCGTCACGGGGAACAACCGTCAGGCGCGGTGAGCTTCCCATGTCCACGGCCACGTCGGCGGCCGTTCGCGGCGCCGCGAACATCTGTCGATCGCCCGTCCAGCCCCCGAATGCATCGCTGGCGATCGTCACGAGGTCGACGTGGGACAAGGCGCCGACGACCACGAGCATCGCCCGCGAGGGAACAAGTGTTCCTGCGTGAAATTGAACGACCTCCTCGCGTGTGACTGCACGGAGGGCGCCTTCTGTGCCGATCGCCAGATGTCCGTATGGATGTGAGGGGTACAGCAGCCGGAGGAACGCCCGTTCCGCCACCGCAGGAGGTAGATCGGTGAGCTGCCGCAGTCGATCGAGCCGCAGCTGGCGGACACGCTCGAAATCGGCGTCGCGCATGGAAGGCGCGAAGAGCATCTCGGACAACAGCTTTGCGCCACGCCCGGCAAACCGCGCCAGCGTCGTCAGGTTGAAAATCGTTGCATCGGCGCCTACCTCGACGTCGTACTCGGCGCCAATGCGCGCCAGCGCGTCCGACACATCGATAGCGGAGAGCGACCCGGTTCCCTCGTCGAGCATGTCGGCCGTGATCGCGGCGAGACCTTCGCGGGCAGCCGGGTCGGCGCCCAGCCCACCATCGATTTGCATCACAAAGGTGACGACGGGCACACCCGAGTGCTCGACGGTTCTGACTTTCAAACCGTTGGCGAGCGTGTGATGCGCTATTTCCGGAAAACGAAAAGGTGGATCGGGACCTAGCGCAGGGAGACGCGAGCGATCGACTCGCGTGATCATGAGACAGAAACCGGTTCGGAACCGGGCAAGGCGAGTGCAGCCTGTCCCCGCGGAACGATGCTCAGCAGAACACGACGATCGAAGGCGAGGTACTTGCGCGCCGTCGCACGGACCGATTCGCGCGTCGCGCGCCTATACCGGCCGAGGTCGTGACCGAAGAAATCCGGGTCGCCCCTGAAGACGTTGTACGCATTGAGTTGATCGGACTTGCCTCCAAAACCACCGACTGTTTGGAGCCGGTACATGAAGTGCGCCTCGGCCTGGGCAAGTCCCCGCTCCATTTCTTCTCCGAGCGGACCTTCGTCGGCGAGCTGTTGAATCCGCTCGTCGATGAGCGCCGCGATCTCGGTCAGCGATTGACCCGGAGCCGCGGTCGACGCCAGCAGGAAGAAGCTGCCGATCTCCCGCGAATGCTGATAGGCCGAAACATCCAGCGCCATCCGCTTGTCGTACACAAGTGTGCGATACAGGCGCGACGTCTTGCCGTTGGCAAGAAGATCGGCAAGCAGGTCCCCTTCGGCATCCCCTTCGGCGAACATGGCCGGCGAGTGCCAGGCCAAGTAGACACGCGGCAGTTCGACACGATCTTCGAGCACCAGGCGGACCTCTCGAGCAACCGACGCGTCAGCGTGCACACTCGACGGCTTCTCGCCCGCGGGAATGTCACCGAAATAGGTTTCCGCCAGCTCGAACCCGCGTTCGGTGTCGATGTCGCCTGCCAGCGCCAACGACGCGTTCGCCGGATGGTAGTAGGTGCGGAAAAACGAGCGCACGTCTTCGAATTCCATCGCGCGCAGGTCTTCGGCATCGCCGATGGTCAGCCAGTGATACGGGTGGTCCGGAGGAAAGAGCGCAGCGCTCAGCGCCATGAGCGCCATTCCATATGGTCGGTTCTCGTAATTCTGTCGCCGCTCGTTGAGCACGACGCCGCGCTGCGTTTCAAAGCGTTCGCGGGTCAGCGCCGGCAGGAGATACCCCATGCGGTCCGACTCCATCCAGAGCGCCAGCTCCAACGCGCTGGTGGGCACCACTTCCCAATAGTTCGTGCGATCGCTGTTGGTCGAGCCGTTGAGCAGCGCGCCCGCCTGCTGCAGCGGAAGAAAGTATCCGCCGTTGTAATGCTCGGAACCTTCGAACATCAGGTGCTCGAACAGATGCGCGAAACCCGTGCGTCCGCGCCGCTCGTTCTTCGAGCCGACGTGGTACCACAGGTTCACCGCGACGATCGGGACGCGGCGATCCTCGTGGACGATGACGTCGAGGCCGTTGGGGAGCGTGCGTTTGGCGTAAGGGAGAGTGATTGTGGTGGTCACGCGCCCTCAGCGAACCGGAATGAGCGGAATCTTCCCTTTGTTCGCTTCTGCGGTCTTGTGCGCGAGGATCGACACCTGCGCCGCGGTCTGCTCGGCGACAAGCATGAACGCGCGGCCCGCCGACGATCCTGGCTCGCTCACGACGATGGGGACCCCGGAATCGCTGCCTTCCCGAATCGGCTGATAAACGGGCAGGCGCCCCAGGAACGGGATGCCAAGCTGCTCGGCGAGCCGCTCTCCGCCGCCGTGGCCGAAGATGTCGGCTTCGTGGTGGCAGTTGGGGCAGGCGTAGTAGCTCATGTTCTCGACCAGACCCATCGGCGCGATATTCAGCTTCTGGTACATCCGCACGGCGCGGAGGGTGTCGGCGAGCGACACCTTTTGCGGCGTCGTGACGACTATTGAGCCGACGACCGGCACCGTCTGACTCAAGCTCAGTGCAACGTCGCCCGTGCCTGGAGGCATGTCGACGATCAGGTAATCGAGACCGCGCCACGCCACCTCGCGGAAGAACTGCTGTATCGCTCCATGCAACATCGGACCACGCCAGATGACCGGAGCGTCGTCAGAGGTCAGAAAACCCATCGACACGACCTGAACGCCGTACTTCTCGGCCGGCACGATCTGCTTGCCGTCGGTCGTCAGCTGCGTCGCCGACAAACCGAGCATGATCGGGACGTTAGGGCCGTAAATGTCTCCGTCGAGGATGCCGACCCGGCTGCCGCATCTGGCGAGGGCGAGCGCAAGGTTCACGGCGACGGTCGTCTTGCCGACGCCTCCCTTGCCCGCGCCAACGGCGATGATGTTCTTGACGCCCGGCAGCGGAGGACGTCCAGTCTCGGGGGCCGAGACCGAACGAACATTGGCGGTCATCCGCACATCAACGGAAGAGACACCGGGCAGCGCTTTCACCGCCGCCGTGGCCTGCTCCCGCAACTGATCCTTCACCGGACACGCGGGCGTCGTCAGCTCGATCGTGAACGAGACGTTACCGTCCTTTAGCGAGAGGTCTTTCACGAAGCCAAGGGAGACGATGTCGCGCCGGAGATCCGGATCGTTGACGACCCGCAGCGCGTTGAGCACAGCTTCGCGTTCGAGCGTGGCGGCCATTCGTCTATCTTAATTGAGGCGGACCGTTCGACGGCGGACCTAAAGGTCCGCCTCTACGTTCGTTGTGAAGCCTTCTCAATCATCGTAGAGGCGGACCTTCAGGTCCGCCCTAGACGACAGCGACAGGTTCGAACAGCCGGCGTCCGGCATCGGTCAACAGAATCCAGAGCGCGTATGCGCCAAGCGCGGTGCCAAACGGCAGCACGAGCAGGTTCACGACTGCGAGGCCGAGCGTCAGCACACGACCGGCCGGGTGCCGCCGACGAAGCAGGACGCTTGCGCCGACATGCGCGGCGCCCCACACGAGCGCCACGACGCCCATAACCGCAAAGGCGGTTGCGGTTACGCCTGCCGCAAACCCGACGGCAGAGCCATCGGGTCCAAACAGAATGGCGAGCGCGCCGGCGGACAAGAGGAGCAGTGAGACGCCCACCAGCATCGCGAGCGCGCCCCAGAGCGTGCAGAGAATGGCGAGGATATCGACGTGCCGTTCCACCTAACCGCGGGCGGGCGGGCTGACGAGGACGCGCAGTTCGATGCGGGTGGAAAGGTCGTGTCTGACGGCGACGGAGAAATGGAAGCAGGCCCCATCTTCGACGCCCGCCGGAGTGGTGATGTGAACCTGGTGATAAATCAGTTCGATACCCGACCCGGCGCATGTCCCACACGGGTGGCCCCACGTCTCGCCGCGTCCGCCGCACGCGCGACACGTGCAGCGCACCGGAACATCGAGAGGCACGGTGGCGCCTTCAATCGCTTCGCGCGGGGAAATCTCGAGAGCGGCGGTCAGCGTCTTCGTATGCTCTTCCGCGACGAAGGCGCTGCGCATGCGTTCAATGGCCGGTGCGACCGATGGGAAATCAATCGCGACTTCGTCGGCAAACCACCGCCGATCGTGACGCGGCTCCTCGCCGCCACGCACCGCGATCGCATGCCCGCCGAAACGACCGAACGCGTTCCAGGCCATTCAACTGCTGTTACGATAGGGGCCGCTCGAAGAGAAGTCAATGGGCCCAAAAGAATGTCCGATGTGCGGCGAAACGATGCAGCTGCGTGAACGCGAGATCATCGATCGCGTGCCAGGCACGGCGCAGACCCGCACCTCGAAATTCCGTGAATGGGTCTGCCCGGAATGCGACTACTTCGAGGAAGCCGAGGAGGGTTAGCGAGCGCCGAGCGTCAGCAGCAGCTCTTTACGCAGGCCTTCGTCGATCTCGTCGATGTTGAGCGCGGTCTCGCACTCGTCGCAGAGTATTTCCAGAACGGCGGGACGTCCTTCTTCCGAAACTTCCACGCGCGACTCGTCGAAATGGACGACGTGCATCTGCAGCGTCTTCACCAGAAAGTTCTGGTCATTCCCGCAGCTCGGACACGTCAGTGCCACTCGAGTCTCCTCGTTGATCGCCAATATTGTGAACTCCCCTAAAAGCGATTGTAGGAGATGGGATCTGCTGAAGCAACGCGAATTGTTGTCCGCAGCGCAGAAGAGCTGGGATTTGTTCGAATTTGCCCGCTTCGCGGCGTTTTTACACCAGAATGACCGATCCGCCAGCCGCGTAGACGACCCGCGCATCTATCGAGGCGCCGTCAAAAACCTGCCTGACTGCCTCCAAATAGAGTCGGACTTGCTCGCGATCAACCAGCCGCTCGCGTCCGGTCTTGAATTCGAGAACCGTGAATGCGCCGCGGGCGGTTTCAACGACGCAATCGATGGTGCCACGGACGATGCGTCCGTCCATCCGCATCGTGAAGGGAACTTCGTGAAGCACGCGACCCGTCCGGTACAAGACACGAACGTCTTCGCAGGCGCAAATCGACTCGTACGCCTCCACGGCTGCCCCCACGGTGCCCTGCAGGTCATCGAGGTCATCAACCTCATCGCTGCGCACCAGCCGCACGGCGATCTCGCGAATTGGCCGCCCATCAGGGAGGCCGGATCCCGGCTCCGGGATCCCGATCCTTTGAAGAAGCCGATGCACAAGCGTTCCGACAAGACGTTTGGATGTGGGCGGCGTGTGTTCGAGACGGCTTCGGTCGGTTTCTGTCGACACCAACGAAGCGACAGCGATACGCGCCGGAGCTGCGTCACCAAGCGGGTCGAGAGATGCGATACCGGGATTCGGGATTCGGGATTCGGGATTCGTTGGTTCGGGGTTCATGAGACTTGCATCTCGAATCGATCCCGAATCCCGGATGCAACGTATCCGATGCACGGCGCCTGACGAGGCGCGCCACTCGACGACTTCACCGGTTGGGGCGAACTGATCGATGAGCGTTTGCGGGAGCACCGCCGCAAGGCTTCCGCGGCCTGGCTGCAGCGTGCCGTCCTTCAACACGCTGCCGAGGTACAAACGATCCCGCGCGCGCGTCAGCGCCACGTACAGAAGGCGCTTGCTCTCCTCGGCTTCCTTCGCCGCCGCGTCCTCGTCCCCATCCGATCTGAAATCGCCAACGGCCACCGATACGTCAGCGTCGCCTGCGCCCGCAACGACGCGAATCGGATCGCGGAAGCCGGCGGTTCCACGCGCGAGGTTCACCACAAAGACCACTGGAAACTCCAGTCCCTTCGCGGCATGCACGGTCATCAGGTTGACGGCATCTACCGCGTCGATGACGGCATTGGATTCGTCGCCGACGGCGAGGCGATCCAGGTGCGCGGCAATTCGGCCGAGCGTTGCGTAACCGCGGTTCTGAATCCGACGAATCAGCGCACGAATCTTCTTGAGGTTTTCGCGGGCCTGCGGCCAGCGCGGCCCTCGCATCTCCACGAAGTAGGCCGAGTCGGCGAGCACGCGATCGAGCACTTCCGCGGGCGGCAGATGATCGACGAGATCACGCCAGCTGGCGCATGCGTCCCGCAGCCGCTTCAACGCCGCCGCGTCCGGCGCATCAAGTTCCGCCACGGGCCACGAACCACCCAGCGCAGCCGCGATATGCGGCGACAGCCTGCGGAGCGCTTCATCGGAGATCCGCGCGAAGCGCGAGCGCAAGAGTGCAGCCGCTCGCATGTCCGATAGGGGGTCGGCGAGATACCACAGAAGCGCGAGCACGTCCTTGATTTCGTCAGCATCGAAAAAACCAAGGCCCTTATAGACGTACGCCCCGATGCCACGCCGCTCGAGCGCCGCTTCGTACTCACGATGCGAGTCGCGCGTCCGGAACAGGATGGCGACATCTGACGGCGTCATCCGACGAGCCACGCCGCTCGTCTTGTCACGGACGACGGTCTCTTCTTCAAGCAGTCGCGCGATTTCGGCAGCGGTCGCGTCGGCGCATGATTCGGGGGTATCGGCCGTGATCAGGCCGAGTGGTGCCTCTCCGAGGTTCCTGTCGACCGGGAACTGATCCTCTTCCGCATACCGGAACGCATCACGGCGATGGTCAACCTTCGGGATGTCGCGCGCCACGTCGTTGATGAATGCGAGCAGCGCCGGAACGGCCCTGAAGCTTCTGGAAATGGTGCGTCGCGCGTCGCCTTCGGGCCGAAGCGCTTCGATATACCTCCGCGCATCGTCAAGGATCGACACGTCGGCATCGCGGAACGCGTAGATCGACTGCTTGCGATCGCCGACGATGAAGATTGAGGGCGAAAGCGGACCGGAAGAAGCGAGGCCGGCTCCCTCGCCCCACGACTGCACCAGCAGCGAAACAAGTTCCCATTGCGCGCGGCTCGTGTCCTGAAACTCGTCGACGAGCACGTGGTGATACCTCGATTCGAGGCGATAGCGGCTCTGCGCGAATTCGTCCATCTGCCGCAGCAGGTCGAGTGTCCGCTGCAGCAGGTCGGCGAAATCGAGGACGGCATGCGCGTCCAGTGTACGGCGGTACTCGGTCTCCGCAATCCGGTACATGCGGAGAATGCCGCGAGACACGAGCACGTTCAGGTCACGTTTGTACCGATCGGAAGCTTCCCTGACCGACGCCGCATGATTCACGACCAGGTCGCGATGCGCCGCCCACACCCGCTCGGATACGAACTGTGCTTTCGTGAAGGCAATGCGTTTCCGCGGCTCCCCTTGATCGGTCAGGAAGTACTCGCGCACGCGCGCGTAGGCTGCCTGCACGACCGCCGGGTCCAGTAGCGTTCCCGTGGCAATGCTTTCTTCCAACCGCCGTAGGTCGCGCGCAAGCAGCAGGAAGAACGGTTCGGGAGGACCGGTCTCGAGAAAGCCGCCAAGCCCGCGAGGCATCACCCTGAACGCGCCAAGGAGCGCCGCGGCGGCACGAGTCGTTGCAACGGCTACCGTGAGATCCGCAGGGCCGCTCTGGAGGTACCGATAGAGGACCGCCGGTGCAACCAAGCGCCTGTTGAGAAGCGCTGCAAGGCCTCGCCGAGCGCGCCGATCGCCAAGCTGAGCAAAGACGAGCGCCACATGTTCGTCCTCTCGGGCCAGGCTGCGGCATGTTCGCAATGCGCGATCGAGTGACTCGTCAATCAGCCGTGGAACCTCGGTTTCATCGGCGACGTCGAACGCCGGGTCGAGGTCGGCTTCGAGCGGAAACTCCCGCAGTAACGACAGACAGAACGCATCAATAGTGCTGATCGCGATGTCCTCGGTGCGATCGCGGAGCTCACGCCAGCGCGCCGCGGTTATCTCGCCGCGCGTGGCGGCATTGCGTAGTGTCGCAACGATCCGCTCGCGCATCTCGGCCGCGGCCTTGCGCGTGAAGGTCATCGCGAGGATGTTCGACGGGTCGACGCCCGCGCGCAGCAAATTGATATAACGCTCGACGAGCACGCGTGTCTTACCCGTTCCCGCCGACGCTTCCAGCGCGACGTTGTAGCGCGGATCGACCGCTCGGAGACGTCCCTCACGGTCGCGCGCGTCGATGCGGGATTCGACGGAACCGTGATCGAGCACGTTACTCATCGCCCACGTAGTCCTTGCGGCAGACCGACGGATAGGCGCAATAGGAACAGATACGCGTCTCGTACGGCCGCACGGGGAACTCTCCTCGCTCGATGCCGCCGACAACATCGAGCAGGCGTGCCCGTGCGTCGGCGAGCACGGCATCCTGGTCGCTGCGAGTGCCGAGCACAGAAACGAATGGCCGTTTTCCGCTGAAAGCCACGTAGGCCGCCTCATCGACGCGCCACTCGCCTTCCCCACGCTCGGCCAACCGTTCCTGGGCGCACAACGCGTACACGGGTACCTGCAGCGCCCGTCTTGGCTGCGGCGGATACCCGGTCTTGTAGTCGATGACGCGAACACGCCTGCCGCTCAGCAGATCGATCCGGTCAGCGACGCCCCGCAGCGGCACGGTGCGGCCATCACCGCTTCCAAGTGAGAAGCGGCCGTCGAGGCGGTACTCCAGCCACCGATCGACGACGTCGACGGGACGAGACGCTTCGAGCCCCAGAACGACATCGACGATACCGACCGAGATCGCCGAGCCGAACAATCGCGTGTGTTCGAGCGCAGCATCCGCCTCGGGAAGCGTTGCCAGCAGTGGTTCAGCCACTTCCGCGAACAACGCGCGCGCGGCATCGGTACGTTCCGGCGTGATCGTCCGCTCTCCGCGTTCGTCCCACTGCTCGAAGAATCGTTGAAATACCTCGTGGACGAATCGGCCACGGGCGCGCGGCGACAGCGATGGTTCGTCCTCGGGAATCTCGTCGAGCCGCAGGACATGTGACGCAAAAAACTGAAAGGGGCAGTCTTGATACCGCTCGAGCGCGCTGACGGTATATCCGCCCGCAACGTGCCCATCGGTTCGTCCGGTGGGAATCGAGTCGGAGGATCGTTCGAGTCTCCACGCTGCCCAGGCACGGGCAGTTTCGGACAAGACGATGCGAGGACTGAGTCGGGATTCGGGATTCGGGATTCGGGATTCGATCGTTCGGGGTTCGCGAAGTTCCGCTATTTGGTCCAATAGCACGGACGGCGCGACGAGCGAATCGTGCTCGAGCGAGAACGTGGACACGACGAGCTGCTTCCGCGGCAGCCGCACCAGATCTGCGAATGCGCTGCGCGCTGACTCGATCCGATCGGAATCGGCGGGCCATCCCAGGTCCCGGAGGATTGCCGGCGAATAAAAAATGTTGCGGTGCGGCTTCTCGGGCCACTCGCCGTCCACCAGGCCGGCGATCTGGACGTAGTCGAACTCCCCAAACGGCGCGCTGTCGGCATCCACAAGGTGCACACCCGATTCGCCACTCCGCGGCGCGAAGGTGTGTACTTCGATGTGCCTGCGCACCATCGATGCGACCTCGTCAAAGGACACCGCGGCCGAGGAAAATTGCCGGTACGCGTCGCGAAGTGCGCGCATCAGCCCGAGGACTGCGGCACGCGCACGAAGCTGACGCGCAACCAGTGAATCGTCCATCTCTCCCGCGCGAGGCACAGCCGCGCGATCGTTCAGAAATGTCAAGACGCGATCGAGGTGATCGGCGACCGTCGCACTCGTCCGCAGCGGCTCGAGTTCGCGCGCGATGGCCTCCAGCACGGACACGGCGACTACGGCGCCCTTTGAAACGCGCGACCCATCCGCACGCCACCCCACGTGGAGCCGCTCGAGAACATCGAGTCCGCCCAGATAGCCCGCCTCGCTCAGCGCACGATCGAGCGCTGCAACTTCCGCCAGACGAAGAGTTCGACCTTCAGCGGTGATGAATTGAAGGTGCGGCGAACTTAACAGCGCGACGCCGGGAAGGCGCGCGAAATTTCCACTGATGCACGAGAACAGAACGTCAACGACAGCGGCATACGGTTCGGCGGCCAGCGGAAGCGCGTCGAACATCTGATGTGGGATTCCGGCTGCACGAAACACCTCACGCGCGAGATATACGTAAGGGAGCCGCTGGCGGACAACGAGCGCGCTGCGGTCGAGAATGTCTCCACCAGAAATGTCCTCGCGGACCCATCGCGCGAATTCAGTGATCTCCTCTTCACGATCGCGACTGACAACGTAGGTGGAAGGGACTGCGTCGCAAAGGTCAAGAAGCGGCAGGCCTGAGCTGGCGGGCTCCGCACGGACTTCCTCGATGCCCGGAAGCCATTGATGAATCCGTTGGTGAAATGACCCCGCGAGCGTCGCATCGGTCACCACGACGTCGACACGCTGCAGTCCGGGGAGACGGGCAAGAAGATCCCAGTCAACGGGAAAGAGTCCGTATCGATCCGCGGCGCGATCGCGCACGGCGACGATCACGTGCCGCCAGGGTTGGTCGGCTTCTGTGTCGAGCAAACGTTCACGGATGACGTGTTCGTCGACACCGCCAGCCTCCTGGCATCGCCGTTCGAATTCCCGGAATGCGCTAGCGAGAAACCGCGTCTGGCGAAGGAGCCGTTCCGCTCCTCGATCGTGTTCGGCGCCCCCGACCAACCTTCCAAGCGCCAGACGCTCGAAGTCGTTCACCGACTTCTGATGCCGCTTCAGCGAATCGAAGAATTCAAGCATGGCGCCGACCAGTCCAGGCCGGATGCGAAACGGCGGCTTCACACCCGCATCGACAGCCGCTTCGCAGGCGACGGTGAGCAGCGCTTCCCGTTCCGGAACCGTAAGCGACGGCATGTGCTGCGGCGCCCGCTCGAACAGTCGATCGTGCAGCTCGGCTCGGGTCACCATGTCGGGAAGGACTGTTGCGGCGGGCTCGGGCAGGCCGTCTTCAATCGAACGCAGCAGGTGATGTGCTGCTGCGCGGGTCGGCACGACGATCAGCCGGTTGCGGGCGTCGAACGGAGAACCCTCCGTCGCAAGCGCCGCCAGGATGCTTCGAAACGACCGGAGGTCCGCCGCCCGCACGAGTCGGGTCGTGCGGGGTGTGATCACTGGAGACGAGGCGGTTCGAGCAGAGCGCGGATTTCGCGTTGGACCCGATCGACCATGAGCAGAGCACCGGCCGCAGACGAAGAGGCCTGCAATGCGACGGCGACATTGCCGGAGGAGACAGCGTCGTAGCGGATGTCGACGGCCGTTTCAGCGAATCGCCATGCGCTGACGAGCAGCTCGTGCGTCTCACGAAGGAAATCGGGCACAGCCATCCGCTGAAGGCGGTCGGCACCGCCGGCGAGACGGCTCCGAAGCGTCACGAGCGTGGTGGGCGACGGGCCCGTCAAACGGCGGATGGCGTCGAGTGACGGCTGTATCTTCACGAGCTGCAGGAGTTGGCTGTTGATCGTGTGCTGGTACTGGCGATAGGTTGAACGCCGAATCTGCCAGCGATCGCGCAGCAGGCGCAGCTGTCTGGCGTTGTCGAGCTGCAGCCGCAGTGAGGCGTCGAGGGCCTGCACGACCTCCGGCCTTCGCCGGCCCAGTTGCGCATCCTCTTTCGCAACGCGATTGATAATGCGCTCGACGTCGCTGATACGCGCCTGCCCCGCCGCGTTGGTGGCCGACGCCAGCAGCCGGCGCGTCACCGTCGCATACCGCTCGTCGACGACAGCTTCGTCGTGAATTTCATCTTCAGCGAGACGGCGCAGCCGAGCGGCTTCAGACGGTGAAAGGGCCGCTCCCGCTTCCGCTACGAGTGCCAGCGATTCCTGCAGCAGCGATACGCGATCGGCAACGTGCGTCGCCACCCGCGCGGCCCTGAACGTCGCATCAATCTGCTCAACGATGCTCGGCGGACCGAGTATCGGTTCGTAACCTGTTTCCGCCGGCTGGGCTACAAGCGCAAGGCTGAAATCGTTCCGGCCGGCGGACGCGCGAAGATCCGAAATCGCTTCGTCGAGCAACGACACGACCTCCCGGACGTCACGCTCGCGGTAGCCGTAATGTGCGGCCGGCCAGTTGGCCAGCGTCTCTCGCGCGTGCTCCGCCGAGCTCAACGCGGCGTTCTTGTCTGGAGACAGCGCGACCTCGTTGAGCACACGTGCGATGTCGTTGCTCAGACGCTCGAAATCCTCCTCGCCCCGTGTGTCCGCGTAACGTTGCGCCCGCACGGCCGCGGAATACCGCTCCGTCCGCGGCCAATCCACTTCCGCGGTCGGCACGGACACGACATGCAGCCGCGGCTCGTCGGCCGGTCCACCGACCGGCATCGAGAAGACAACCTGATCGTCGACCCGGGCGAATTCACCGAAGCTGACGAGGGAGGCACCGTCGCGCAGGAACACGCGAAACAGCGTCGCGTCGGCGGCCGCATGGGCCGCCGTGGCCGCCACCAGCGACACGAACACAATCAGCGCTGCGAGCCTGAGGGACATGAATGGTGAACTTGTATTGTATCCGCCCAAGAGTGTGGAAATCCTGTGGACGATACGTGCAAAAGCTGTTGAGAATCGGACAACGAATTTTTTTTTACGATGCCATCCGAGCAATCCGTCGCCGGGCCACCTGTGGACAGCCCCTTCGCGTGTCGCTTCGCTTGATTGCACCGCCTTGCCGAATAGAATCGTCCGCGCTCGTAACTCCAACCAGCAGACATCACAGACGTGAACATTCATCATTTTGAACACATCATCGGCGGGCGCGCGTACCAAGTGGAAGTGACCCGCGTCAGCAACAGGTGGCGGGCGCAGCTTCGCCGAGGCCCAGGCGTGCCGACCGCCATGATGCCCTTTTACGGCCCGACGCCGGACGAAGCCGCCGGCCACCTGTTGCACTGGCTTGCACTGGCGCATCAACGGGTCGCGGTGGCCGCCCCGAAGGCGAGCCGCGCATGACTGTATAGCGCCCGGATGACAGGCTAGGTCATGCTCTGAATACGACCGGATTCGACGGGATTTTGGCTGGGCGCAGCGTCGAGGACGCGTGCGGTCAGCAGCGTCACGTCGTCGGGCAGCTGAGCACCAGCGAGGTCATTGTGTACGGCGTTGAGAATCGCGTCGAGCACCTCCGTGCCGCGCAAGCCCTCGCGCCGGATCAGCATTTCCATTCGCGCCTGCGAACATTCGTTGGTGTCGCCGAGCACCTCGGATACACCGTCGGTGTACAGGAGGAGCTGATCGCCTTCGTCGATCCGAACCGTTCCGAGGTCCCACGTCGACGCCGCCAGTGCCGGCGAGATGATGGGGCCATTACTTTCAAGCCACTCCGTCTTTCTTCCCATGTTCCACAGAAGGATCGGCGGGTGGCCCGCGTTGACATACCGAAGCTGCCGCTCGCGGGTGGAGACGAGGCCTGAGAACAAGGTCACGAACCGATCGAGCGCGAACGCACTCAACCCGCTCCAGACTCGCCGCACGACCGCGCACGGGTCATAGCCGTCGGCGTTCGACGCGCGAAACGCGCTCTTCACCACTCCGGTCAGCATCGCCGCGGACACCCCATGACCGGATACATCCGCGATGAGCAGCGCGGTGCGTCCGTTTCCGACATCGACATAGTCGTAGAGATCGCCGCCGAGCCGGACGTATGGCACGTACCGACAGCAAATGTACAAACCGTTGAGAAGCGCTTCGGGCTCGGGCAGGAGGCTCTGCTGGAATGCGCGTGCCTCGGCCATCTCGGTCTCGAGCCGCTCCAGGGTGCGCTGGTGATCCTCACGACGCCAGCGCAGCTCGAGACAGCGCTCGACGAGCGTCAACAGAACATCGCGGTCGAACGGCTTCTGGATGAAGTAGAACGCCGGACTGCGCAGAGCCCGAACGAGCTTTTCGTCAAGATCGTCGAGGCTGCCGGTCATCAGGATCACGTCCACGTCCGGAAGACGCGCCTTCAACTGCGTCATCAACTCGAAGCCGTCGAGATCGGGCATGCGGATGTCGAGGATCGCGAGCTCCGGTTTCAACTGTTCGGCAAGCGATAACGCGGTGCGCGACGAGGACGTGCCCCTCACGTGATGGACTCCACCGAGCACGCGGTCGACCGCGCGAACGATTCCGGGTTCGTCGTCGACGACCAGAATGTGTGCGGCTCTCATGCGTACTGCAGTTGCGCCGCGGTCTGTGCCACCGGCAACACGATTTCGATGTGCGTGCCCGCGCCAGGGTTGCTCCGCACGACGATGCTTCCATCCACTTCCCAGACAATGGAACGGCAGATCGAGAGACCGAGGCCGTTGCCACCCGGTTTCGTCGTGAAGAACGGCTCGAGTACGCGCGCCAGATGTTGCGGAGCAATGCCATCTCCCGAGTCGACGACGGACAGTTCTACCTGACCGGCTGCCGCTCGTGCGCGAACGACGATGGAACCGCCGCCCGGCATTGCGTCACGCGCATTGGTGAGCAGATTGAGAATGACCTGTTCCAGATCGGTCTGGCTGCAGCCCGCCGCCGGCAGGTCGTCAGGAACATCGATGACGAGCTCGATTCCGCTTCGTCCCATTCCGTATTTGAGGATTGCGGAAGCGGTCTCAATCGCGCGCCGCACCTGCGCGTGCCCGGTGCGTCGCGCCGCACCGCGGGAGAACGAGAGCATCCCTCCGAAGATCCGGCGGCACACCTGCAGCGACTTCTGGAGTTGCTCGAGGTCCTCGGCGATGACGTCGGGCTTCAGGCTTCCACCGCGAACGTCCTCCCGCAGCTGCTGTACGAGCGGGAGCATCGCCCCCAGCGCGTTGTTCACGTCGTGCGACACGCTCCGTGCGAGATCCGCCATTGCGTGCTTGCGCTCCGCTGCAAGCACACGGGCTCGCAGCGACTCGGCGCGGTGCAGATTCTGGATGGCGATGGCGGCGTGTGAGCGGAAATGTTCAACCAGGTCGGCGTCATATGCCGTTAGTTGCCCCGGGTGCAACGCAGCGATCTTGAGCATGCCGACCAGACCGTCGCGCGTCACCAGTGGTGCGCACAGCATCGAGGCCTCGCGCGCGTGAGCGTCGCCGGGCGCCGGTTCGCCGTTGTAATCGAGCAATGCCGCAAGGGTGGTGACAGGTTGATCCGTCCAGCCCTCCCAGCCGGCGGCGCTGCGGTTGAAGCCGAACACTCGGCCGGACTGCAGCCAGACTTCGGCGGCGTCGCTGATCGGAAGCCGCAGCCCGATGCGGCGGCTGCCAGCTTTCGTCCACGCAATCTGTTCCGCGACGAGGCGCAGGGCTGCTTCACCGTCTTCACGAATGAACAATGCGGATGAATGGTCGTAGTGTGTGAGCGATCGAAGGCCGTCGAGTATTTGATAGAAGAGGTCCTTGGGAAGGATCTGCTCCATCAGCTTCCTATCGATGCGGTCTCGCACGCCGAGGATCCGGTCACGATCGATTCGCTCGATCGCATTCGACAGCATGAGGGCGACCCGGACGAGCAGCCGCGCATCGTCGCGATCGAGTGCCGGATCACGTCGCGTCACCGCAAGAGCGCCCCACGCGGCGCCTCGGCGCCGCAATGGGCCGATCAACACACCAGGGCGTAGCGGAGGCCGCTCGTGCCGGATGAAGCGGCTCAACGTATCCAAATCCCAGTGACCATCGGTCGGACGCGCCAGGAGTAGGTCGGCGGTTGTCTTTCCGGGTAGCAGCGTGGCGATGCACGTCTGCGCGGCCTGAAAGAAGTCGTGCGTCTCGCGCAGTCCGACCCGAAGCGCCTGTTCCGGCTCACGCACAACGCGCAGCTGAGAACCGAGGCGATCGAGAAGCTTCAGCGCCGAGAATTCCCGATCCATCGCCGGCATGTCGGCCCATCAGCATTGCCTCAGCCCGGCCGGCGGTCAAGCGTCCGAGCTGTGCTATCGTTCGCCTCCTTCGGCCATGACAGGGAGGCGTCATGAGATTAAGGGTCGTCCTCGTCGTCCTGGTTCTCCTGGCAACGATCACACCAGTCGCCGTCGCGCAAATCACGACAGCGACCATTTCCGGAACGATCAAAGACGAAACCGGCGGCGTCCTGCCGGGCGTCGACGTTGTCATCACCAACGTTGAAACCGGCCTGACTCGAAGCACCGTCAGCGACTCGCAGGGGTATTTTGCGGTGCCGGGACTGGCACCGGGAAGATATGAGGCGCGCGCGTCGCTCCAGGGCTTCGCGACCGGCCTTCAGAGCGGCATCGTGCTGGCCGTTGCACAGCAGGCCGCCCTCACTCTGACCCTCAAAGTCGGCACGGCGTCAGAAACGATCACCGTCAGCGGGGAGAGCCCGCTGGTGGAGGTGCGGACATCGGCGCTTTCCGCCGTCGTGACCGAGAAGACGATCGAGGAGTTGCCGCTCAACGGCCGCAACTACATCACGCTCGCCACGTTGCAACCCGGCATCATTCAATTCACTGAAAAATCGGGCACGGCATCGGCGACACGCGGCGTGCAGTTGAACATCAACGGCATGGGAGGCCGGTCGAACAGCTTCCTGATCGATGGCGCGAACATGAAGGGCTACGCCGGTCTGGCGACCGTAACCGCGGCCGATTCCACGCTCGGGGTTGAAACCATTCGTGAATTCCGCGTCGTGACCAATTCATTCTCGGCCGACTACGGTCGCGCCATGGGCGGCATCATCAACATCGCCACCAAGTCGGGCACCAACGAGGTGCACGGATCGGCGTTCGAGTTCTTCCGCAACAACAGGTTGGATGCGCCCAATTACTTCGACGTGGGCGATGCGCCGCCATTCACGCGACATCAGTTCGGCGGCGTCATCGGCGGGCCCGTGAAGAAGAACAAGATCTTCTTCTTCGGCGGATACGAACGGCTGCAGGAAGATCTCAGCCAGACAGTGATCACGGCGGTGCCGACGGCCGCCGCGCGCGCCGGCGTCGTCAACCCGGCAGTCCGGCCGTACCTCGATCTGTATCCGATGCCGAATGGACGCGACCTCGGCGCGGGCATTGCCCAGTACTCGTACGCCTTGAACCGCCCGACGCGGGAGAACTTCTTCCAGGGGCGCATCGACATCGATCTCTCGAACAAGGACGTGTTGTTCGTGCGGCACACCTACGACGGCGCGAAGCAGGTGTACCCGCTGATAACAGGAGTGATCGGCACGACCGGATTCCCGCAGTTCTTCTCGAACGCGCACTCGAAAAACCAGTTCTTTACGGTCGAGGAGGACAGGACGTTCACTCCCAGCTTCCTGAACGCGGCGCGTTTTTCGACCAGCGTCCTCATCTGGGAGCAGACGCCGGGCACCTCGCTGGCGCAGCCGCTGCCGTTTTTCAAGGAAGCGCCGTTGATGGGCACGATCGACGTCGGCGGGCTGTCGCGTCTGGGCAACGACAACACGCTGCCGTCCACGAACAACATCACCTACTGGACGTGGAGCGACGACATCACGCTGACACGCGGCAAACATCTGCTGAAGACCGGCGGGCTGGTGGAGCACGCGCTGTCGAACAAGATGACGACCGTCAACAGCCGCGGTTTGTACACCTTCGCCAACCTTGCGCAGTTTCTCGCCGGCACGCCGAGCCGGTTCCAAGGCATCGTGCCCGGCTCGAATCTGGTGCGCGAGCGGCCGAACACTCTGTTCGGCTTCTATGTGCAGGACGACTATCGCGTGACGACAGCACTGACGCTGAATCTCGGCGCCCGGTACGAGGCCTTCACCGTGCCCAACTCGAAGGGCAATCTCGATGTGCACCTCGACGACCTGCTGACGTCGACCACGACGACCATCGGCAAGCCGTTCGTCAACCCGTCGCTCAAAAACGTCGCGCCGCGACTCGGTTTCGCGTGGGATGTCACCGGCGACGGCCGCACGGCCATCCGCGGCGGCAGCGGTCTCTATTACGACACTGATAATCCGTACAACAGCTCGATCGGTCTCACCGCGACAAATCCTCCATTCGGAGGCGTCGTCAACGTGACGGGCGCCAACATTCCGTTTCCGGCGCCGGCCTTTCCAACAGGCACGACCGGCGGCGCGCTTGCGCTACGCCTCGTGGACTACCACATCAAGCAACCCTACGCGTGGACCTACAACGTAAACATGCAGCGCGAGCTCGCCGGGAACTGGGGAATGATGGTCGGCTACGCCGGTTCGCGTGGGTACGACCTGGTGAGCGCGATCGAAGCCAATCCCGTCGTACCGGTCACACAGGCCGACGGCACGCTGTTCTTCCCAGCCGGCGCGCCGCGGCGCAATCCAGCGTGGAGCAGCATCGATTACCGGACGTCGAACGGGCGCTCCACCTACAACTCTCTCCAGACGAGTCTGATGAAGCGCTACAGCGACGGCTATCAAGTCCAGCTGTCGTACACGCTCAGCAAGACGATGGACAACAACGACTCACAGCTGGGGATGGACTCGCAGACCTCGTCGGTCTATCCGCCGAATCCGTACGATCCCGACGCTGAATGGGCGCCGTCGATCTTCGACGTGCGGCATGTCTTCGCGGCCAACGCGACATGGGAGCTGCCGTCGCGCAGCAACATGCTGCTCGCCGGCTGGCAGGTGAATGGAGTCCTGTCGCTTCGCGGGGGCTATCCCTTCTCACCGTCGATCACGACGCCGAACTGGTCGCGCAGCGGCAACACGGCGGGCGGCAGCGAGGATCGGCCCAACGTGAAACCGGGTACGGATCCGAGGAAGATCATCACCGGCGATCCGAACCACTGGTTTGACACCAGTGTGTTCGAGCTGCAGCCGCAGGGAACGTTCGGCAACACGCCGCGTAATTTCCTTCGCGGGCCCGGGTTCGCGAACGTCGACCTGTCGCTGGTGAAGAATCAGGGATTAGCTGGCGGAACGAGGCTGCAGTTTCGGCTCGAGGTGTTCAACCTGCTGAACCGCGCGAACTTTGCCGTGCCGACGCGTGCAGTGTTCGCTGGAGCGACGCAGAACGAAGCGCCGCTCGCGACGGCAGGGCAGGTGACGCGGACCGCCAACACGTCGCGGCAAGTGCAGCTCGGGATCAAGGTGATTTATTGAAAACCCCAAACCCCAAACCCCAAACCCCAAGCCCCAAATTCCAAGAAGGGTAACGAGCCACAGTTGAGATTTGGGATTTGGAAGTTGGGATTTACCTCTAAGTCGTGCGTATGAGGGAGTATCTGGGGTCTGCACCGAGGCTCGCAGCCACGGGCAGCCCCAGTTGCATGCGCACGATGTTGGTCCCCTGCACAAGCGCAACCATCTTGTAGAACGCGTGGCGGCGGCTCATGCCCTCGCGTCCCATGCCGCAGTCGGACGAAATCACGAGCCGCTCGACCGGGATCAGCTTCAATACCCGGCGAATCAAGTCTGCGACTTCGTCCGGCGACTCGACTTGCAACGTGTGGTGATCGATCACACCGATGCACACCTTCTTATCCGTGATCGCCTGCGCCACCGCCTCCAGGTCCATCGCATTCGAGCTTTTCATCTCGAAGGTGATCACGTCCGCGTCGACCTGGTTCAGCAACTCCAGCGCAGGCTTGTACGACTGGACGGTGGCAAACATGCGTTGCTGCGACGGGTTGCCCCAGCACGTGTGGCACCACACCTCCGTCTTGTCGCGAAGCCCTCTGACGGTGTTGTTGAACACCTTCAGCATGAACTCGGGGTTGATCACCTTGTCCACGTACCCGCGCGCCGCGAGCAAGTGGATCTGCGGCTCCTCCATCTGGATCACCTGGCATCCGCTGTCGGCCAGGTCGTGCAGCTCCTCGTTGAAGGCGTCGCTCAGCGCCATGATGCGCGACGGAATGTCCTTGTAGTATTCGTCCTGGACGGCAAAGGCCACGAGCTCCGGCGTGACGGTCCCGAATTTGACCGGTCTGGTCGTCAACCGCTGGGCCGCCTTGAACAGCTCCGCGTACTGCATCTCGCCGCGTCCAACCGGCCCGATCACCTTGGGCATCACGCGCGCTTC
>Ga0114129_10002070_pt1 | contig 27564 bp, 22 predicted proteins | sample RhiMetdeltSRZDD1_FD_80071 | JGI IMG/M metagenome (GOLD analysis project Ga0114129, IMG submission 80071) | Populus rhizosphere microbial communities from Tennessee, USA - Rhizosphere MetaG P. deltoides SRZDD1 (version 2) (version 2) | ecosystem: Host-associated > Plants > Roots > Rhizosphere >... | reverse complement strand
GCTCACCTCTTCACCGAGGAAGCCGCCCGGATCGTCCTCGGTGCGCGTGCGCCGCTCCTCGATGACGACCTCGCGCTCGGAGCTGATCTCCTTGGGATCGAGGAGGAGGTTCTGCATGCGATCCGCCTCGAGATCGATCACGAGGTCGAGCTTGTCGGCGGCGATGTCGACGTAATACGAGGTGACGTCCTGCGAGGTGAACGCGTTGTCCTGGCCGCCGTTTTCCTCGACGAGTCGCGCGAACTGCTTGGGTCCGTGGCTCGGCGTGCCCTTGAACATCAGGTGCTCGAGAAAGTGAGCGATGCCGGTGGCGCCCTGCCGCTCGTTGCGCGAGCCGACTCGATACCAGACCTGGAACGAGACGATCGGGCTGCGCGCGTCCTCGAGCAGGAGCACCCGCAGGCCGTTGTCGAGCGTCGCGGCCACGACACGGTTGTCGCCGTGTGCACCGGATGGAAGCAGCAGCGCGACGATCACGAGGAGGGGAAGCACGATGCGCATCGTCCGATTATACCGCCCACGCTCAAGCGGGCCGGTGTATCATCCAGCCTGATGCGCGTCGTCCTGCTCGCCTGGCTGCTCGCGATGCCTTCCTCGGCGTTCGCGCAGACGGCGTGCACGGAATCGCTCGCCTCCCTCTTCGAGCGGGTCTCGCCGAGCGTCGTGTCGATCCAGATCACCAAGATCAACAAGGCCAAGCCGCAGCGCCGGTTCGAGACCGTGGTCGGCTCCGGCGTGATCATCGAGCGCGACGGCCAGGTGCTGACCAACGCGCACGTCATCGACGGCGCCACCTCCCTCTCGGTCACGCTCGATTCGGGTGCCCGCACGCCCGCGCGTGTGCTCGGTCTGGACACGGTGACCGACCTCGCGCTGCTCCGGATCGAGACGTCCGCGCCGCTGCCCGTCGCACGGCTCGGCGACTCGTCCGTGCTGCGCGTCGGCGACGAGGTCGTGGCGATCGGCAACCCGATGGGGCTCGAGCAGACGATGACGCGGGGGATCGTGAGCGGGCTCAATCGCATCCTGCCCGGCTTGGCCGAGCAGCCGATGATCCAGACGGACGCGCCGATCAACCCCGGCAACTCGGGCGGCCCGCTCGTCGATCGGTGCGGCGCCGTCGTCGGCATCAACACGTTCATCTCGGAAGAGGCGAACTCGATCGGGTTCGCGCTGCCGATCAACGCCGGCAAGGCGATTCTGCGCGACCTGCGCGAGAGCGGCCGCGTGATCCGCCCGTGGCTCGGCCTGCAGGGCCGCGAGGTCGACTCGCAGCTCACCTCGGTGCTGCGCCTGCCGCTCTCGCCCGGCTATCTCATCGAGGTCGTCTACGACGGAAGCCCCGCCGAGCGCGCCGGCATTCGCGGCGGCAACCTGTCGGTGGTCGTGCAGGGCGAAGAGTACCTGGTGGGCGGCGACGTGCTCACGTCGATCGACAACACGCCGGTCCGGACGCATCAGGACTACCTGGCCAAGGTGAAGACGCTCAAGCCGGGCCAGCGCACGCGGATCACCATCCTGCGCGATGGCCAGCGCCGCGAGCTCTCGCTGACGGTCGGCGAGCGTCCTCGCCTGCCCTCGGACCTCTCCGACTAGCCCTCGCGCTCCGTCCCGGCCGGCTCGTCGTCCAGGAGACGGCGGGCGGTCTCGAAGATCCCTCGGAGCATCGGACGCGTCAGCTTGCCGGTGAACGTGTTCTGCTGGCTGGGATGGTACGTCGCGATCAAGGTCACGCCGTCATCGAAGCGTGTGATCGCGCCGTGACCGAATCGAGGCGCCGGACGCTGCCGCGGCGCCCCCAGCGCCTGCCGGCCCCTGAGGTATGCCTGCCAGCCGATGCGGCCGAGCCCCACGACGACGCGCACCTCTGTCATGAGCCTGAGCTCCGTGAGCAGATACGGCTCGCACCGCGCGATCTCGGCCACGGTCGGCTTGTTGTCGGGCGGCGCACACCTGACGGCGGCGGTCACGTAGGCGTCGATGAGCGCGAGGCCGTCCCCGGGGCGCTCGGACGTCGACTGGTTGGCGAAGCCAGCGTGATGAAGCGCGTCGAAGAGCCAGTCGCCGCTTCGATCGCCGGTGAACATCCGGCCCGTCCGATTGCCGCCGTGGGCGGCCGGCGCCAGACCAACCAGCAACAGACGCGCTCGCGGATCGCCGAAACCCGGCAGCGGCTTGGCCCAGTAGCGCTGGCCCAGATAGCGCCGCGGCGGCAGCGCCGCCACGGCCTCGCGGTGTCGCACGAGTCGTGGACACCGGCGGCAGGCGACGATCGTTGTGTTCAGGCGGGCGATCGAGCGAGGATTTTGCAATCCGCCGGGATTGTGACACGGTGAAGGCGATGCCGTCATCCGCCGACCGCGCTCCGGCCACCCGCGTTCCCACGATCATCGTTCACGGAGGCGCCGGCGCGAACCCGGCCGACGCGGCCGAATTCCGCCAGGGCGTGCGCTCGGCGGTCCTGGCGGGCTGGACGGTGCTGGCCGCCGGCGGCTCGGCGCTCGACGCCGTCGAGCGCGCGGTGCGCGCCCTCGAGGACGATCCGCGCTTCAACGCCGGCCGCGGCTCGGTCCTGAATCGCGACGGCGCCGTCGAGGTCGACGCCTCCATCATGGAAGGCGATCGCCTCCAGTGCGGAGCCGTGGCCGCGCTGTCGCGCATCGCGAATCCAGTCACGGTCGCGCGCCGCGTGCTCGAATCGCAGCGCCACGTGCTGCTGGTCGGTGACGGCGCGCTCGCCTTCGCTCGCTCCGCCGGGGTCCCCGAATGCGACCCCGCCACGCTCGTCACCGATCGCCAGCGGAAGCGTCACGCCGAGCTCTCGCGCCAGCCGGCCGCGCGAAGCGGCGGCACCGTGGGGGCGGTCGCACTCGATCGCAACGGCACGATCGCGGCCGCGACGTCCACGGGCGGCACGCCCGGCAAGCTCCCTGGACGCGTCGGCGACAGCGCGCTCATCGGCTGCGGCACGTACGCCGACAGCTCGATCGGCGGTGTCTCCTGCACGGGCGACGGCGAGGCGATCGTTCGCGTCGTCCTGGGCCACCGCGCGCTTCGGTTCCTGAAGGACGCCGACGATCCGGACTACGCGGCGAAGGTGGCGGTCGATCTCCTGGTGGACGAGGGCGGTGGACAGGGCGGTCTCATCCTGGTCGACTGGCGCGGCCGCGCCGGGTTCGCCACCTCGACACGTTTGATGCCAGTGGCGATCATGGCTCCTACCCTCCAAGAGCCGCGGGTGCCGTTCTGAAACGGATGGTCGAGCCGGCCGACGTCGCGGCCGCGCGCAAGCGGCTCGAGGGCGCGATCTACCAGACCCCGTGCGCGTACTCCCAGACGCTCTCGGAGCTCAGCGGCGTGCGCTGTTTCGTCAAGCTCGAGAACCTCCAGATGACCGGCTCGTTCAAGGAGCGCGGTGCCGCCAACCTGCTCCTCCAGCTCGATGCCGAGGAGCGCGCCCGCGGCGTCGCCGCCGCCAGCGCCGGCAACCACGGTCTGGCGGTCGCCTATCACGCTGCGCGGCTCGGCACGACCGCGGTGATCGTGATGCCGGAATGGGCGCCGCTGATCAAGGTGACGTCGGCCCGTCGCCACCGCGCGCAGGTGATCCTGTTCGGCGCCAACTACGATGAAGCGTACGGCCGGGCCCGGCAGCTCGCGACCGAGCGCGGCTTGGTCTTCGTACATCCCTTCGACGACGAGCGCGTGATCGCCGGTCAGGGCACCCTCGGCCTCGAGCTCCTCGAGCAGTGTCCGGACGTGCACGCCGTCGTGGTCGCGGTCGGCGGCGGCGGTCTCGCCGGCGGGGTCGGGCTCGCGATCAAGGCCGAACGGCCCGACGTGCGAGTGATCGGCGTCCAGGCCGAGGCACTGGCCGCGATGCAGCAAGCGCTCGCGACGGGCAGCCGTCGGACCTTGCCGCCGGCGTCGACCATCGCCGACGGCATCGCGGTCCGTCAGGTCGGTGAGCTCACCCTGGCGCTGGCCTCGAGCTACGTCGACGAGGTCGTGACCGTCACGGAGGAAGAGCTTGCCAACGCGATCTTGCTGTTGCTCGAGATCGAGAAGACCGTGGTCGAGGGTGCCGGCGCCGCGCCGCTGGCCGCACTCCTCAACCGCAGCCTCGGCCTCGGCGGCAAGAACGTGGTCCTCGTGCTCTCCGGCGGCAACATCGACGTCACCATGATCTCTCGCATCATCGAGCGCGGCCTCGTCAAGGACGCGCGCCTCGTGCGGCTGAGCGTCGTCTTGCGCGATCAGCCGGGCGCGCTGGCGCGGCTCGCGGCGCTGGTGGGCGAGGCGCGGGCCAACATCGTGCACATCGAGCACGAGCGCGCCTTCTCGCGCGCGGCGATCGGCGAGAGCCGCGTCGAGCTGACTCTCGAGACCTCCGGTCGGGAGCAGATCGACGTCGTGAAGCAGCGGCTGGTCGACTCGGGCTATCGGGTCGAAGAGCGCCGCGCCTGAGGCTCAGGCGTGTGACGGCGCCGAGCTCTCGCCGAGGGCGCCGGCGATGATCGCCCGCGCTCGCTGAGCGAGCGCGCTGGCCGCCTGACGGGGCTCGAGCGCGGGATCGGGCTCGAGTAGCGGATGGTACGTGATGGAGATCCGTCCTCTCCTGGGAAACCACTGCCCCGGCGGCCACGATTCGTGCCCGCCCGCGATCGTCACGGGCAGTACGGGCACCTTCCGCGTCGCGGCCAGCCGAAACGCGCCGAGCTTGAAGCGTTCGACCTTGCCGTCCAGGGTGCGCTCGCCCTCGGGAAAGATCATCAGGACGTGGCCCGCGTTGAGCAGCCGCAAGGCCTCGCGCATCGACGCGGGGTCCGTCGAATCGATGCTGACCGGAAACGCTCTCAACCTTCGGATCAGCCAGCTGAACACCGGGATCTCGAAGAGCCGGTCCCAGGCCATGTAGTAGACGCGGCGCCTGACGGGAATCGTGACCAGTGCTGGATCGGCGTAGGTCTGGTGGTTCGGCGTGATGATCAGCGGTCCGCTGGGGGGGATGTTAGCGATGCCGTTCAGCTCGAGAGCGAAGTATGCACGGCAGAGGCGCGCGAAGCCGGGTCGCGCCAGATCGAGCAGCGGCGTCCGCACGGCCCTTAGACTACACAAAAACGGCGGGGCCGGATTTCTCCGGCCCCGCCCGCACAGGTGGGTGCGACGTCAGTTAGTCTTCGTCGGCCGTCTCGAGCTCGTCCTCGGCCGGCACGAACTGGCGCCCGAGGCGCTCGAGCCGGTCCTGGCACCGAACGCACGTCGTGACTTCAGGCATCGCCTGGAGCCGCGCGGGCGAGATGGTCTCTTCGCATTCGACACAGGTTCCATAGTCACCGCTCTTCAACCGCTCGAGGGCCGCGCTGAGCCGGTTGACCCGGGCCACCAGAAGCTCGCGGGTGGCGAATCCGATCTCGCGGCGCTCGTTCTCCTGGATCTCGTCGACCTCGTCCGCGTAGGGCGAGTTGTCGCCGATGGCTCCAGCTAACTCCTCGACCGCCACCGCTCCGCCCATCATGCGGAGCCGGCCCACGGCCGTTCTCAGGTTCTCTTCCAACCGCTCTCGAATCGTCTCCATGTGTAGGCCTCCCTGGCACCCGTCGCCCTCTAAACTCGGCCAGCAACGAGTGCAACCCCTATGCCTGAGATGAGACGACGCGAGAAAAGGATTGATTCACCAATTAACACGGGGCGTTGGAGTCAGCGCTGCCCGAGGGATACCGGCGTGTTGCCCCTCTGATCTGTCATTTTTGTCGGCAAGATGGGCACATTTTGCCCACCACGCCGGGCGAGATTACCGACTTCCGGAAATTCGCGTCTGCAAAGCAAAAAGGCCTCGCACCGGGCGAATTTTCCGCCCGGCGCGAGGCCCGGAGTTATCAGGCGAGAGAACGGCCCCCCAGGGGGCTTCGCTCACGCGCGAGAGCGAGACGCCTCGATGGCGCCCTCTTCCCAGATGCTGTGCTTGCGCGTCTCCGGCATCACGAAGATGGCGATGAGGAACATGACCGCCGGAACTATGATCGGGTACGCGAGCGCCCAACCCAGGCTTCCAGTATTCAGATAGGCCGCGGTCGTCACGATCGGCACCAGACCGCCACCCCAGCCGTTCCCGATGTGGTACGGCACCGACACCGAGGTATACCGGATGCGGCTCGGAAAGAACTCGGCCAGGAAGGCGCCGATCGGGCCGTAGGTCATGCCCACGTAGTTGACGAGAATCACCACGATCAGAATCGCCATCGGGTAGTTGACGTTCGCCGGATCGGCATAGCCACCGAGCGCGGTGTAGAGCGGATAGTAGGTCAGCGAAGCCAAGGCCATGCCGCCGAGGATGATCGGCTTGCGGCCGATCTTGTCCGACAGCCAGCCCCAGAAGATCAGGGTGGGCGTGGCGATCAGAAGCGCGACGCCGACGATCGTGCTCGAGGTGAGCACGTCGAGCTTCTTCACGGTCTGCAAGAAGTAGAGCGCCCAGAACTGCCCGCTGTACCAGACGCAGCCCTGTCCCAGCACGACCACGCTGGCGATGATCACGTACTTCAGGTTGTTGCTGAGAAACGCCTCACGCCATGGATTGGTCGTCGTGCGGCCTCGCGCCTTGATGTCCTGGAAGATCGGCGTCTCACCGAGCGAGAGCCGGATCCAGATCGCGATCGCGACCAGGAGCAGCGAGATAATGAAGGGAACCCGCCAGCCCCAGTCGTTGAACGCCTCGACGCCCAGATAGGTTCGGATCCCGATGATCGTGGCCAACGAAACAACGATTCCGAGGGTCGGCGAGGTCTGTAGCCAGCCCGTGTAGTAGCCGCGATGCTCGTCCTCGATGTGCTCGGCCACGTACGTGATCGCGCCCCCGTATTCCCCGCCCAGGCACAGTCCCTGGATGAGCCGCAGCGCGAAAAGAATGAACGCCGCCGCGAGGCCGATCGCCTGATAGGTCGGCACGAAGCCGATGAGGGCGGTCGCGATTCCCATGCCGCTCAACGTCGCGATGAAGGTGTACTTCCGGCCCACCTTGTCGCCAAGCCACCCGAACACGAAGGCTCCCAGCGGTCGGATCAGGAAGCCGACCGAGAAGATCGCAACCGTGCTCAAGAACGCGGCGACCGGGTGGCCTTTCTCGAAGAACTTCACTGCGAGGATGGAGGCGAGGCTACCGAAGATGTAAAAGTCGTACCACTCGATGATGTTGCCGACGGATGCCGCGATGACGACTCGCCGGAGCTCGTTGAGTGGAACTTTAGCCGCCCGCATAGGCCTCCTTTATTGTCGACGGTTCGTATCGTTGGCGCGCGCCTATCATACCGAAAGTGCCCGCCACATAAGCAATTTGCTCGACCACGGCCTAGCCCTCCTGCTCCTCGTACTTCGTCTTGAGCTGAGCCACTACCGTTGGGTCCGCCAGGGTCGTGGTGTCGCCCAGCGCCCTGCCCTCGGCAATGTCGCGCAGCAGGCGGCGCATGATCTTACCGCTTCGCGTCTTGGGTAGCTCGGCCGAGAAGATGATGTCGTCGGGGCGCGCGAGCGCCCCGATCTTCTTGGCCACGTGAGCCTTGAGCTCGTCCATCAGCTGCGGCGAGCCCTCAACCCCGCCCTTCACCGTGACGAACGCCGCGATCGCCTGGCCCTTGATGTCGTGCATCTTGCCGATCACCGCGGCCTCGGCGACGGACTTGTGATCGACCAGGGCGGACTCGACCTCCATCGTGGACACGCGGTGCCCCGAGACGTTCATGACGTCGTCGACGCGGCCGAGAAGCCAGAAGTAGCCGTCCTCGTCGCGCTTGGCGCCGTCGCCCGTGAAGTAGATGTTGTCGTACTTCGACCAGTACTGCTTCACGAACCGGTCCGGATCGCCCCAGATGCCGCGCAGCATTCCCGGCCACGGCTTGCGCAACACGAGATAGCCCGCCTTGGCGGGCTTGCCTTTTTCGTCGAGCACCTCGGCGTCGATACCCGGGAACGGCAACGTCGCGGATCCGGGCTTCAGCACCGTGAGGGCCGGCAACGGCGAGATGAGGATGTGGCCCGTCTCGGTCTGCCACCACGTGTCCACGACCGGGCAGCGGCCACCACCGATCACCTTCCAGTACCAGACCCAGGCTTCCGGGTTGATCGGCTCACCCACGGAGCCGAGCAGCCTGAGACTCGAAAGATCGCAGCGCTTGGGATACTCCTCGCCCCACTTCATGAACGTCCGGATCGCGGTCGGCGCCGTATAGCAGATCGTCACGCCGTACTTCTCGACGATCCGCCAGAACCGATCCTTGTCGGGATGGTCGGGCGTGCCCTCGTACATCACGGTCGAGGCGCCGTTGGCCAGCGGCCCGTAGACGATGTACGAGTGGCCGGTGACCCAGCCGATGTCGGCCGTGCACCAGTACACGTCGTCGTCCTGGATGTCGAAGATCCACTTGTGGGTCGCCGACACGCCGGTCAGGTAGCCGGCGGTCGTGTGCACGATGCCCTTGGGTTTGCCGGTCGATCCCGAGGTGTAGAGCAGGTACAGCAGGTCCTCGGAATCCATCGGCTCGGGCTCGCAGTGGGCGGGCGCGCCCTTGACGAAGTCGTCCCACCAGATGTCCCGGCCGCTCTGCATGTCGATCGGCTGACCCGTGCGCTTGAGCACGATCACGGTCTTGACGCCCGGCGCGCCGCGCAGCGCCTCATCGGTGTTCTTCTTGAGCGGCACGGTCGCGCCGCGGCGGTAGCCGCCGTCCGCGGTGATCACGAGCGTGGACTCGGCGTCGTGGATCCGCTCGCGCACGGCCTCGGGTGAGAAGCCGCCGAAGATCACGCTGTGCGCGGCGCCGATGCGCGCGCAGGCCAGCATCGCGATCGGCAGCTCGGGCACCATCGGCATGTAGATGGTTACGCGGTCACCCTTGCGCACGCCGTGGCGCTTGAGCGCGGAGGCGAACAGGTTGACCTCGCGATAGAGATCCCAGTACGTGAGCACGCGCGAATCACCGGGCTCGCCTTCCCAGATCAGCGCCGCCTTGGTCTTGCGCGGGCCGGTCACGTGGCGGTCGAGGCAGTTGTAGGCCACGTTCAGCTTGCCGCCGATGAACCACTTGGCGTACGGGGGCTTCCAGTCGAGCGTCTTCTTCCACGGCTTGAACCAGGACAGCTCGCGGGCCCGCTGCTCCCAGAACTTCACGGGATTGCGCTGGGCCTCGGCGTAGATCGCCTTCTTGTTCATCACGGCGTTCTTCACGAACGCCTTGGGCGGCGGAAACTTGCGCTTCTCCTGGAGCAGCGCCTGGATCGGGAGATCCGCGTTTACCTTCGGCTGAGCCATTGGTGCCCTCGTGTGCTGGGTGACAGGTGAATCGACAACTCCACCGCCGGCCCGCCCCTTACCGTGAGGTCGCCGTGGTCGCGGCGCGCGACTTGCGCCGCGCGACACCGGTCTTGATCGCGGCCTCCGAGACGGCCGCCGCGACGGCCGGCACCACCCGGCTGTCGAACATCGACGGGGTGATGTACTCCTCGCCGAGCTCTTCCTTGGTGACGATCTCCGCGAGTGCCTGGGCGGCGGCGAGCTTCATCTCGTCGTTCACGCGCCGGGCGCGCACGTCGAGCATGCCGCGGAAGAATCCGGGGAAGCAGCAAGAGTTGTTGATCTGGTTCGGATAGTCCGAGCGGCCCGTGGCCATGACCCGCACGTACGGGCCGGCCTCCTCGGGCAGGATCTCGGGAATCGGATTGGCCATCGCGAAGACGATCGGGTCGCGGTTCATGGCCTTGATGTCCTTCAGCGACACCACGCCCGGCCCGGAGAGGCCGATGAACACGTCGGCGCCCTTGAGCGCATCGGCGGCGGTCCCCTTGAGCCGCTTCTCGTTGGTGTGCTTGGCGAACCACTCCTTCATCGAGTTCATGTTGTCGGTGCGCCCCCGATAGAGCGCGCCGGCGCGATCGCACGCGATGATGTTCTTGGCGCCGGCCTTCATGAGCAGCTTGGCCGTCGCGATCCCGGACGCGCCGGCGCCGATGAAGACAATGCGCGCGTCCTGAAGCCGCTTCTTGACGATCTTGAGCGCGTTGATCATGGCGGCCAGCACGACCACGGCCGTCCCGTGCTGGTCGTCGTGGAACACCGGGATCTCCAGGTCTTTCTGGAGCCGCGTCTCGATGTCGAAGCAGCGGGGCGCCGAGATGTCCTCGAGGTTGATGCCGCCGAAGATCGGCGAGATCGCCTTGACGATCGACACGATCTCGTCGACGTCCTTGGTGGCCAGACAGATCGGGAACGCGTCGACGCCGGCGAACTCCTTGAAGATGAGCGCCTTGCCCTCCATGACCGGCGCCGCGCCCGCCGGGCCGATATCGCCCAGCCCCAGCACGGCGGTTCCGTCGGTCACGACGGCGACGGTGTTCTGCTTGATCGTCAGCGCGTAGGCCTTCTGGGGATCGTGATGGATCGCCATGCACACGCGCGCCACGCCCGGCGTGTAGGCCATCGACAGGTCGTCGCGCGTCTTGACCGACATCTTGCCCTTGACCTCGATCTTGCCGCCGAGGTGCATCAGGAACGTCCGGTCCGAGACGTTGACGACCTTGACCGCGCGCACGCCTTTGATCCCGTCGACGATCTTCTGGCCGTGCTGCTCGTCCCGCGCCTTGAAGGTCAGGTCCCGCGTGATCGTCGTCCTGCCGACCTGGACGAGGTCGATCGCGCCGATATCGCCGCCGGCCTTGCCGATGGCCGAGGTGACCTGCCCCAGCATGCCGGGCTTGTTCGTGATCTCCAGCCGGACGGTGAGACTGTAGCTCGCACTGGGCGACTGCATTGTGGACCCTCCCTATGTAGGGCGCACGCCTCGGCCGGCGGGATCCAACCCCGCGACGGCCTGCGGCGCGCAACAGATAGTCATTCGCGCTCGATCGGGCCGGCGTCGCCGGACCAAGGGCGCCGCTGCGGCGGGCACTGCCCCGCTGGAGCGCGCGTATTCTAACTCGCTTGTGGACGATTTCGCGAACCCCCAACCCGGCCGTGCCGCCGACGCCGTGCGGGCCGGGACGGACTCCTAAAATGTAGTAGGCTGCAGTCGGGAGGCGGCGCACATGATCGACGTCAAGACGGCTGATCAAGAGCTTCAGCTCTACATCCGCCCACAAACGTTCCCGGTGGCGATCCGGATGCTGCGCCCCGGCGAGCCGATCCCGGACAAGGCCCGGCGGCCGGCGCGCGATTTCAAGAAGCTCAGCATGAACTGCCAGGTCATCGACATGGCCCGGCGCTACGGCTGGATGATTGCGTTGACCCGCGAGGACCACATCTGCTCGCTCGGCATCGCCGCGCTCGGCTTCGAGAAGCCGACTCACCTGCACAACTCCGGCACCCTGTGCGAGGGCATGTACACCGAGACGAAGACGGCGGGGCAGCGCTCGGAGGCGGCGGTCGACAAGTTCGTGCCGGGCGAGTACTCGACCCTTCTGGTGGCGCCGCTCGATCGCACGACGTTCGAGCCCCACCTGGTCTGCATCTACGCCAATCCCGCGCAGGTCATGCGCCTGACCCAGGCCGCGCTGTGGAAGCGCGGCGGCAAGCTCACCTCGTCGTTCGGCGGCCGCATCGACTGCTCGGAGATCATCGTCACCACGATGCGCACGGATCAGCCGCAAGTGATCCTGCCCTGCTCGGGCGACCGGATCTTCGGTCAGACGCAGGATCACGAGATGGCGTTCACGATCCCCTGGAACCAGGTGGAAGACGTCATCGAGGGCCTCAAGGGTACGCACAACGGCGGCATCCGCTATCCGATCACGCAGTTCATGGAGTACGAGGCCAAGCTGCCGCCGAAGTACATGGAGGCCAGCCGCATCTGGGAGGTCGAGCACGGCCGGGCCCAGTTCACGAACCGCGACCGGGTCGTCGCCGCCTATCGGCGCTCGTTCGCCGACCGCGTGCCGGTCTATCCGATCGTCGCCTCGTTCGCCGGGACGCTCGACGGGCTCTCGATCGAGGAGTATTGCACCAACGTGCCCAAGGCCATCAAGGCGATGATGAACTATTACGAGCGCTACCAGCCCGACGTGGTGCTCGCCTACAATGACCTCGCGAAAGAAGCGGAGGCCTTCGGCTGCCGCGTGAAGTATTCCGACTACGTCGTGCCGTCGATCGACCAGCACGTGCTGAACGACGACAAGGGCAAGCTGGCCAAGCTGGCGATGCCCGATCCCTACAAGACCGCGCGCCTGCCCGGATTTCTCGAGCAGTGCGAGTCCCTGGTGAAAGCCAAGCCGCCGACGGCCATCGGCGCGGTCGCGGTCGGGCCGTGGACGATCGCGATGCTGCTGCGCAATCCGGAGACGATGCTCCTCGATACCTTCGAGGATCCGCAGTTCATCCACGATCTGATGCGGATCACGACCGACTTCTGCAAGCTCTGGGGCGACGCCATCGCCAAGACCGGCATCGGGCTGTCGTTCTCCGAGCCGACCGCCTCGATCAGCTTGATCTCGCCGGACAACTACCGCGAGTTCGTCGCGCCCTACCACAAGGAGCTGGTCGACTACTTCAAGGCCAAGAAGGTCGGCGTGACCACGCACATCTGCGGGACGACGTATCCGATCTACGAGGACTTGCTCCGCTGCGGCTTCACGACGGTCTCCTTCGATCTCGACCAGCAGGCCGATCCCAAGCTCTACGTCGACCAGCTCACCCGCTTCATGGAAGTCTCGAAGGGACGGGCCGTGGCGATCGGCAACGTCGACGCGACGAAGTTCGAGCGGTCGACGAAAGAGGCGATGGTGGCCGACGTCCGCCGGTGCATCGACGCGGCGGCGAAGCACTCCGCCTTCATCCTGTCGACGTCGTGCGAGATCCCGCCGCGGTCGGATGCGGAGATCGTCAAGTGGTTCATGGACGCCGCGCGGGAGTACGGGCGCTACGAGCGCATCTTCGACGGCGCCGAGCCTGCGGCGGCGGCGCACTGAGCCCGGCTCTGTAAAAACGGCACGGGGGTCAGTCGGCTGACCCCCGTGCCTGCGACTTCAGCAGCTGGCTGCTATGTCGCGTTGTTCGAGTGGTTCCCCGCTACCACTTCACTGGCTTGGACGGCCGGTGCGCGTAGCCGCTATCCCGCCCGCCGCCGCCACCCGGTCCGCGCCCGCCGCCGCCCGGCCGCCCACCGCCGCCCGGTCGGCCGCCCCCGCCACCGCCACCCGTACGGGCGGCCTGCGGATTCGAGATCTCGACCGTGATTCGCCGGCCGTCGAGCTCCCGGCCGTTCAGCTGAGAGATCGATGCCTGGGCCTCCTCCGCCGTGTTCATCTCGACGAACCCGAATCCCCGGGACTGCCCGGAGAACCGATCGGTGATCACGGTCGCAGACAGGACGTTGCCGCACTGTGTGAAGAACTCCCGGAGCCCTTCGCTGGTCGTGGAGTACGCAAGGCCGCCTATATAGAGTTTTGATGCCATGGGAACCCCCTCGGACTGTCTTCCGCTCTCTTGCACGCCCCGCGAACGCGGAAGGTCTCTTTCATCGGAGGCGAGGTCCGCCCAAAGCGGCAGACGCTTTCAGTGTACACACGCCGAGGCGAGGCGCAACTAGACTAGGGTCTTGGCGCCCCGCGTCAGGCGTCGCTCGTCAGCGGAACTCCGTCGGCACGATCCCGTAGGCGTTGATCTTGCGGTAGAGCGTCTTGGGATCGATCGCCAGCAGCGCGGCGGCCTTGCCGCGATGCCCGTTCACCTGCCGCAGGACGGCGACGATGTGCTGCCGCTCCATGGTCTCGAGGGTCCCGGCGGCCGACGCCGTCGGGGACGCGTTCTGACCGAGCACCTCCGGGGGCAGGTCCGAGGGAAAAATCTCCTCTCCCTTGCTCAGGATCACCGCGCGCTCGACCGCGTGGAGAAGCTCGCGCACGTTGCCCGGCCACGCATAACCCTCGAGCGCCGCCACCGTGGCGGCGGCCAGGCGTTTGATCCCGTACTTGGCGTTCGACTCCACGAAATGCTTGGCCAGAAGCGCCACGTCGTCGCGGCGGTCACGCAGCGGCGGCAGGCTGACCGTGATGGTGTTGATCCGATAGTAGAGGTCCTGCCGGAACTCGCCCGACTTCATCGCCTCGGCCAGATCGCGATTGGTCGCGGCCACGAGACGGACGTCGACCCGGCGCGGGCGCGTGGCGCCAACTCGGAAGAAGGTGCCGGTCTCGAGCGCGCGCAGGAGCTTCACCTGGCTGTCCGGCTCCATCTCGCCGATCTCGTCGAGGAACAGCGTGCCGCCGTCCGCGAGCTCCACGAGGCCGGGCTTGGTCCCGACCGCGCCGGTGAACGCGCCCTTCTCGTGCCCGAACAGCTCCGACTCGAAGACCTCGTGCGGCAGGGCGCCGCAATGGATCGGCACGAAGGCGCGCGCGCCGCGCGTCGAGTGCTCGTGGATCGCCCGTGCGACCAGCTCCTTGCCGGTACCGCTCTCGCCGAGGACCAGCACCGCCGAGTCGGTCGGAGCCACGCGATCGATGATCCGGAGTACCTCCTGCATCCGCCCGCTCTGGGTCAGGAGGCCGCCGAACGGCGCGGCGCCAGGCGCGTGCGCACGCAGGGCGACGTTGTCGCGTACGAGCTGACCCTTCTCCGCCGCTTTGCGCACGACGACGTCGAGCTCTTCGATCTTGGTCGGCTTGGTCAGGTAGTCGTAGGCCCCGAGCTTCATGGCCTCGACCGCGGTGGAGACCTCCTGGAAGCCCGTCAGCATGATCACCTGGGGCGCCTCTGGCAAGGTCGCCAGCTCGCGCAGGACGTCGATACCTTCCTTGCGCGGCATCCGCATGTCCAGGACCACCACATCGAAGGGATTTTCCTTGATGCGATCCAGGGCGGCCACGCCGTCGGCGACTCCCTCGACCTCGTGGCCCCGGCGGCCCAGCTCTCTCACGATCAGCTCGCGCAAGTTGCGCTCATCGTCCGCGATGAGAATCCGGATGGGATGGGTCACAGGGGTAGCACCACGCGGAAGATACTCCCTTTCCCGACCACGGTGCTCACCTCGATCCGGCCGCCGTGGTCGTTCACGAACCCCTGGGCGATGGCCAACCCGAGCCCGGTTCCCTGCCCGGGCGGCTTCGTCGTGAAGAACGGATCGAAGATGCGAGCGAGATGCTCCTCGGGAATGCCGGGGCCTTCGTCCTCGAGCTCGATCTCGACTTCGCCGCGCGTCCGACGCGACCGAATAGTCAAGGCGCCACGACCCTCCATGGCCTCGAGCGCGTTCGAGGCAAGTCCGAGAAACACCTGTCGTAGCTGCCCCTCGTTCACGACCACCGGCGGCAGGTCCGGCTGCAGATCGGTGGTCACCCGGCTTCGCGCGAAGCGCGATTGATGGGACAGAAGCTCTGCCGCCTTGAGGACGACGCCATTCAGATCGGTCTCTACACGCTGGCTGCCGGGATCCCGGATGAAATGCAGCAGGCTGCCGGTGATCTCCTTGCACCGGTACGCCTCTTCCTCGATGAGGCGTAGATAGTTCCGAAATTCCCCGGCTTCCGAGCCGCCCACGGCACCGCCTTCGCCCACCCGTCCATGCAGTGACTCGGCACAGCCGGCGATCGTGGCGAGCGGATTGTTCAATTCGTGGGCGACCGCCGCCGCGAGGCGTCCCGCCGTCGTCAACCGCTCGGTCAACAGCATCTGGCGTTCGAGCCGTTTTGCGAGCGTGACGTCTTCCACCAGCAGCACGGCGTGCGTACGCCGGTCGCTCTCGGCTTCGACAGGCGCGGCCGTGACCCGAAAGATCTTCGCTTCGCCGGCCAGCACGATCTCTGCGTCGATCGACGCGACGCGCCGAGCCTGAAACGCCTCGCGGAGGAGCTCGCGGACCGGCGCGAAGCTCCCGTCGGGAAGCAAGCGACTCAGGGGACCACGAAAGCTCGTATCCGAAGCCAGGGCGCGTCCACCGGCCGGGTTGATTCGCACGACGTTCATCTCGGTATCGAGCACGAGCACGCCCAGCGGCAAGGTCTCCAGAATGACCTCGACGAATCGCCTCTGCGCGTCGAGCTCGCGCGTGCGATCTGCCACCATCGCTTCCAGCTCCGTGTAGAGGCGCGCGTGCTCCATCGCGATCGCCGCCTGGTCGGCCAGCGCCACCAGCAGCTCCTCTTCGTGGGTCGAGAACTCGTGGACGTCGCGCCGCAAGACGCTGAGGGCGCCGATGGTACGCTCGCCGACGCAGAGCGGGGCGACGAGCATCGCGCGGAATCCGGCGGAACGCACGAGATGCGGATACCGGCCGCGCGAATCCGACCACAGATCGGCGCTCTGCATCGGGCGCCTCTCCTGAACGGCACGCCCGGTGACTCCCTCGCCGACCCGCACCCGGACCGTCGACACCATCTCCTGCGGCACGTCGAGGCTGGCGACCATAACCAGCTCGTTGCTGGACGGATCGAACGTCGACACGCTGCACGAGTCGACGCCCAGGACCTCGCGGGCTTCCTCGAGGATCATCCGGATCGTGCGACCGACGTCGAGGCTCGCGGTGACCGCCCGGCCCGCCTCGAGGAGAGCCCGGGTCTCGCGCGCCCCGCGTACGCTCTCGTCGAAGAGCCGCGCGCCGTGGATGGCGATCCCCGCCTGTTCGGCGAAGGCTTCGAGCAGCCGCTGGTGATGCGTCGTGAAGCTGTGCGGCCGCGGCGAGAACGCGGAGACCACGCCGATGACCGTGCCGAGCACCTTGAGCGGCACGCACAGCATCGACCGGATGCCCTCGCGCTCGTCGATCTCGCGCTGCGCCGAGCGAGGATCGTTCTGGACGTCGGCAACGCGGATCGCGACCCCATCGGCGGCCACCCGACCGATGATCCCCTCGCCCACCGGCACCGACAGCGTGCGCCACTCCTCGCTCCGGAATCCGTGCGCCGCCGACTGGACGACATGCGTTCGTTCGCTGTTGAAGAGTGCGATGCCGCATCCGCCCGCGCCGATCAACCCCGGCACCGACAGGCTGATGCGATCCAAGACCGACGCGACGTCGAGTCGGGCGCTGATGAGCTGGCTCGTGGCCTGGAGCGCCGCGAGCTCGTCGGCCCGGCGCCGGCTCTCCTCGGCGAGACGCGACTGTTCGAGCCCCAGGGCGAGTGGGCGCGTCAGCTCGGCCAGCCCTTCGACGTCCGGGCCATCGAAGGCGCGCGGCCGCGAGGCGGCGATGACGACCGCGCCGAGCGCGCGGCCGCTGGCGACCAACGGCACGAATATCGCCGCCCGGATGCCGACGGCCGCGAGCGTGCTGCGGCTCCTCTCCGGCATCTCGTCGCGCTCGGCGTCGTCGATCAGCACCGGAGCGCCGCTCGACACGACCCGGCCGAGCAAGGTGCCTTCGAGCGGCAACCAGCGCTCGCGGGGACCGCGCGAGGTGAAGCCCCGGGCCGTGACGTCGATCAGCTCGAGCTCGCGTCGTTCGTCATCGAGCAGTGCCATCGTGAGCGAGTCGAAGGGCACGAGCTTCGCCGCCGCCGCGGCGAACGCCGCGAACACCTCGTCGAGTGTGTGCCGCATCGTCAGCACGCGCGTCATCTCGGCGATCGCGGCCGCCCGGTAGGCCCGCCGCTCTCGCTCGCACAGACTCTCGAGCGCCGCCCCGAGCTCATGAGTCAGTTCGCTCGGCAGCGCGGACGCCGTGAGGTCGCCCTCACGGCCGAGGAGGATCAGCTCGCCGACGCGGCGAGCCGTCGTACCGAGCGGCATCCTCAGGAGCGCCGCGGTCCGTCCGCCTCCCGCGCCGGGCGGCGCCGCCCGCGTGATTCCCGGACGCGGCGCTGGCGCGGCGCTGAGCGTCGTGAGCCAATCGCGAATCGCCGCCGGTGCTCGTCTGGTGCCGGCCGTCACGACCACCGGCGCCTGGCAGCGCGGCCGGAACGCCAGCGCCCCGGCGGTGGCGCCCGTGAAATCGAGCAGCCGGCGCAAGGTCGCGGTGAGGCCCTCGGTCGCGTCCGACGACGCGAACAGCGGCGTGATCAGCTCGCGGAGCTCTCGCCCGTTCTTCGCCGGCGTCACGGTGGGGTCAGCAATCGGCCGGGAAGGCTTCCGGTGTGCTGGCCGTCTTTGATGACGAAGCGACCGTTCACCAGCACGTGCTCGATGCCCGTCGGGTACTGATGCGGATCCTGATACGTGGCCTGATCGGCGACGCGGCGCGAATCGAACACGACGAGATCAGCGCGCGCGCCGACCGCGACGACGCCGCGGTCCTTCAGCCCGAGGCGCTGCGCGGGCAGCGCGGTCATCTTGTGGATCGCCTGGGGCAAGCTCAGCACGCGCTGCTCGCGGGCGTACTCGCCGAGAACCCTCGGGAATGTGCCATAGCTCCTGGGGTGCGGCTTACCCACCGCAAGCTCGCCGTACGGCGCGAGTGCCGAGCCGTCTGAGCCGATCATCACCGCCGGGTGCGTCAGCGCCCGGCGAAGGTCGCGCTCGTCGAGCTGGAAGAGAATCATGTACCCCTTGCCGCCCTCGGCGACGATCAGCTCGAGCGCCGCGTCGAGCGGATCCATCCCGCGACCGGCCGCGATCTCGGAGATGCGCTTGCCCTCGGCGTCCTTGCGATGGGCACAGGCGGCGACCATCACGTTCTCCCACCCAATGCGATCGAGCAACCCTTGGCCGGTCTCGGGCGCCTCGATGTCCCGCCGGATACGCGCGCGATCCGCTGGATCTGCGAGGCGCTTGAGCATGGCGTCGATCCCGCCCTCGAGCGCCCAGTCCGGGAGCAAGGTACGCAGCGTGGTGCTCGACGCCGTGTACGGATAGACGTCGGCCATCACGTCGAGCCCCTCGGCGCGCGCCTCGTCGATCAACGCGAGCACGTCGGCCACCTTGCCCCAGTTCGGACGCCCGGCGGCCTTCACGTGACTGATCTGGACCGGCAGATCACCCTCGCGCCCGACGTGAATTGCTTCGCGCACGGCGTCCAGCAGGGTGGCGCCCTCACCCCGGATGTGGCTCGCGTAGAAGCCGCGGTGTCGCGCGGCGGTGGCCGCCAGCGTGACCACCTCGTCGGTCGTGGCGTACGAGCCGGGCGCGTAGATCAGCCCCGTCGACAGCCCCCAAGCGCCGTCCTCGATTCCGTCGGCCACGAACCTCTGCATCCGCGCGAGCTCGGCCGCGGTTGGCTCGCGCCGCGCGAAGCCCATCGCGGCGATTCGCACGGTACCGTGGCCGATGAGCTGGATCACGTTGAGCGCGGTGCCGCTGGCGTCGAACGCGCGCAGATACTCGCCGACCGAGCGCCAGCGAAAATCCATACTCCTCGGCACGTGGAGAGCAAAGCCGCGTAGGTCCTCGAGGAACTCCGTCGAGACGGGCGCCGGCGAGAAGCCGCAGTTACCGACCACCTCGGTGGTCACACCCTGCCGCACCTTGGACTCGGCACGCCGGTTGTCCCAGAGCCGCCAGTCCGAGTGCGAGTGCATGTCGATGAAACCGGGCGCCACGACCTTGCCGGAGGCATGTAGGTTGCGCCCGGCGGCTTCGCGGTGCAGGTCGCCGATCGCGGCGATGCGTTCGTCCTTGATGCCGACGTCCGCGCGAGCACCCGGACGTCCGGTGCCGTCGATGACCTGCGCGCCCTCGATCTTGAGATCAAGCACGGGTGGTTAGGCCCAACTGCGGGACCTCGGCGAAGGCGAGCACGCGCTCGCACCACGCGGCGACGGCGAGCAGGCGGCCCGAAGCCCCGGCCGCCTGCACCAGCTGAACGGCGTGCGGCAACCCTGACGAAGCGATGCCGCTCGGCAACGTGATCGCGGGGACGCCGGCGTTGCTCCATGGCGCACAGAGCGAGCCGTCGCCGGTCGAGCTGAGCCCCGCCGGCGCGGGCGTGGGCGCCGTCGGGCTGAGCAGTGCGTCGTGCGCGCCCAGAAGCGCCATCACGTCCTCGCGGAAAGCCAGCCGCACCCGGTTCGCCCTCACGTACGCCGTCGCCGGCACGCGCAGCCCCGCCTCGATCAAGCTTCGCATCTCGGGACTGTAGTCGACGGCGTGCGAGGCGAACGCCGCCTGGTGATACGCGGCGGCCTCGGCTTCGAGCACGGTGAGCCCCGCCGCGGCCAGATCGCGAAAGGACGCCGGCAGCTCGACCTTCGAGACGGTGGCGCCGGCACGTGCGAACGCGTCGGCGACCGCCTCCACGTGAGCGGCCACGTCGCGCGAGGCCCGGGCCAGGAGCTCGGGCGCCAGCGCCAGCCGTGGCGCGCTCACCTCGGGCAGCTCGAGCTCGCGGCCGGCCAGCACCGACATCGCCAGCGCGGAGTCGGCGACCGAGCGAGTCAGCGCGCCGACGTGATCGAGCGACCAGGCGAGCGGGATGACACCGCCGACCGGCACTTGCCCGTGGGCGTCCTTGAAGCCGACGATGCCGCAATAGGCGGCGGGCCTGAGCACCGAGCCGACGGTCTGCGAGCCGAGCGCAAGCGGCACCATGCGCGCCGCGACGGCCGCCGCCGAGCCCGCCGACGAGCCGCCCGGTGTGTGCGCCGGATTCCACGGATTGCGCGTCGGCGCCGGATCGCGGTAAGCGAACTCCGTCGTGATGGTCTTGCCGAGGATGACCGCGCCGGCCGCGCGGATTCGCGCCACCGCCACGGCGTCCGCGAGCGGGCGCGTGTGAGCGAACGCCTTGGCGCCGCCGGTAGTCGGCATGCCGGCGACGTCGAAGATGTCCTTCACGCCGACGGGGACGCCGTGCAGCGGACCGCGCACGCGCCCGGCGCGCGCCTCGGCTTCGCGCTCGCGCGCGACTGCCAGCGCACCGGCGGCGTCGACGTGCGCCCACGCGCGGAGCTCGCGGTCCATCGCGTCGATCCGCGCCAGACACGCCTGCGTAAGCTCGACCGGCCCGACCGCCCCGGCGCGGATCGCCTCGGCCGACTCGCGCACGCCGAGCGAGGTCGGCTCAGTGGATCGCATCGAGCACCTCGCTAAGCTCGTACGGCATGCGATTTCCTGAGCGCGGCCAGGATGCGCGCGACCACTTGGTCGGCGCCGATCCCGGTCGTATCCACGGTGATGTGTGCACGCCGGTAGTACGGCTGGCGCGATCGATAGAGCTCCTCGACCTCGGCCATGGAGCGCCCCTCGAGCATCGGGCGATTGCCGATCCGGCTGGCGCGCGCGTGCAGCTCGCGCACGTCGCCGTCAAGCCAGACGACGGTGCCGAGCTCGCGCAGCAGCTCCATCCGCCCCTCGCGACATGGCATGCCGCCGCCGGTGGCGATCACCTCGCCCGATTTCAGCTTGAGGCTCTCGATCGTCTCGGCCTCGAGCTCGCGGAATCGGGCCTCGCCGGCGTCGCGGAAGATCTCGGGAATCGAGCGGCCCTCCCCGGAGACGATCAGGTCGTCCGTCTCGATGAAGCAGCGTCCGAGACGGCGCGCGAGCAGGCGCCCGCACACCGACTTTCCGGCGCCCATGAACCCCACTAGGACGATGTTACCGCGCCGCATCCCCGCATCGTATCAGATCGTACTGGCCTTGGCGGCCAGGTGGGCTGCGAACTCCCGCTGGTTTCCCACGGCCGGACCGGCTCAGCGGTGGACTGTCTTTGGGGCGGGCGCGCGGCGATAGGCGCAGTCACGCATCCAGCAGCGGGCGCACTGGTTGAAGTAGTGGTCGACCTTCGCGTGTCTGCCCGCCGCCGCCAGGAGCGAGATGGACTTCACCGGGCTCATGAAGCACGCGTCGTTGAGGGCGACACCGATCGGATCGCCCGGACAGAGCGAGAACAGCGCCTTCTGCTCGCCCACATCCCAGCTTCCGTAGCCCGGGCTCACGCGATTGGTCACCGGGAGCCCGAGCGGGATCGCCTCCTGACAGAGCACGTCGTTGACGTATTCGGCCAGGCTCTCGACCGCTCCAGAGCCGACGCTGTCCAGCATCGAAGCCAGCGGCAGCTCGCGCGCGTCCCAGAGCTCGGCCACGCGCCGCTCGAGCCCCTCACCGATCGTGCACACGGCCGCCGCCAGCCACTCGATCGGTCCCCAGAGCCGCGCGACGTTCGGGATCGTGAGCACGACGCCACCCGCGTCGATCGTGTCCGTGCCCAGGTGCGTGACGGCGAGCCACCGCACGACCGCACGCGGGGCGATCAGGCTGCGTCCGAGCGCGAGCGCCTCATCGAACAGCGCCAGCACCTCCGGACCGGGCGACTCGACGGATTTCTTGTAGCCCTGAAAGCGCAAAACTTCGTCGGGGTCGATCGCCAGCGCAAGGGCCGTCAGGACTCGGGGAACGGTGGAAAACGGCGGGGACACTACGAGTGCTTCGAACGCCCTCGCGCGTGCACGACCTCGGCGATGCGCCGGATGTGCTCGGGATTCGAGCCGCAGCACGCGCCGACGATGTTGCACCCAGCGTCCAGGAGCGCCGGATACTCGCGCGCCATCTCCTCGGGCCCGAGCTCGTAAGTCACGGTGTCGCCGGTCGTCACGGGAAGCCCGGCGTTCGGATAAGCGACGAGCGGCGCGTCGGTCACGCGCCGCATCTCGCGAATGATCACGATCGCGCGATCCGGGCCCCGACCGCAGTTCATGCCGATCACGTCGGCGCCCGCGGCGAGGAGATTCTTGGCGACCTCGGCCGGGCTTTCACCCCACATGGTCCGGTCGCGGTCGTGGATCTCCTCGTACTGGAAGAACATGGTGGCCATCACCGGCAAGTCCGCCGCCGCCTTGCACGCGCGGATCGCCGCCGTGCACTCCTGCGGGAACATCATCGTCTCGACGGCGAACAGATCGACCCCGCCTTCGGCGAGCGCCTCGGCCTGCTCGCGGAACGTCGCGACGTACTGCTCGTCGGTGACACCCTCGTCGAGCGCGTAGTCGACGGGCAGGCGGCTCGTGGGCCCGATCGAGCCGGCAATGTACCCCGACGCCGGCGCCGCCGCGCGCGCGAGCCGTGCCCCTTTCTCGTTGAGCTCGCGCGTCCGGTCGCCGATCTTGTACTCGTTCAGCTTGAGCCGTGTGCCGCCGAACGTGTTCGTCTCGACGATGTGGCTGCCGGCACCGAAGTATCCTGCGTGGACCCCTTGGACCACGTCGGCGTGGGTATCGTTCCAGAGCTCCGGGCAGGCTCCGTTGGCGAGGCCGGCCGCGAACAGCATCGTGCCGTAGCCGCCGTCGAACACGAGCCGTTCGCCCGCGCGCACCCGCTCGATGACCTCCCAGCCCCGCGCCTTCACGACACGACCTCGGCCGAGCCGACCAGCGCCTTGGCCTTCACGACGGCCAGGGTCGAGTCCTTCGCGTAGCCGTCAGCGCCGATCTCATCGGCGAATGCCTGGCTCACCGGCGCGCCGCCGACCATGACCTTCACGCGCTCGCGCAGGCCGGCCTTGGTGAGCGCGTCGATCGTGCGCTTCATCGCGGGCATGGTCGTGGTCATCAGGGCGGAGATCCCGACGATGTTGGCGCCGTGCTCGCCGACGGCGGCCACGAATGCTTCCGGCGCGACGTCGCGCCCGAGATTGACGACCTTGAACCCGGCGCCCTCGAGCATCATCGCCACCAGGTTCTTGCCGATATCGTGCAGGTCGCCCTGCGCGGTGCCGATCACGACGATGCCGAGATAGTCGCCGCCTCGCGCGGAGGCGGTGATGAGCGGCTTCAGCAGGTCGAGTCCAGCGTACATGGCGCGGGCGGACAGCAGCACCTGCGGCACGTAGTACTCGTTGCGCCGGAATTTCTCGCCGACGACGTCCATGCCGGGGATGAGGCCCTTGAAGATGAGCGCCTTGGGATCGAGGGAAAGCTCGAGCCCCTCGCGCGTTTTCTTGGCCACCGTGTCCTTGTCGCCGACGATCAACGCGCGTGCCATCGTCGGATAATCGAATGTCGCGTCACTCATGGGCTCGGCGTCATCTTACAACGATTCCAGTGTGTTAGTATCATCGAGGCGATGAAAATTCGTGTGCTCGGCGCCTTCGGCGGCGAAGGGCTGGGTCGTCGCCCCTCGTCGTTTCTCATCAACGACAAAATCCTCATCGACGGTGGCTCGGTCACCGGCGCCCTCACGGTTCCCCAGCAACTGGCGATCGAGCACGCGATCATCTCGCACGCACATCTGGACCATGTAGCCGGGCTCGTCTATCTCACCGAGACGCTCGCGTTCTGCGAGGTCGGCGCGGCCGTCACCATCAGCGGCATCGATCACGTCGTCAACACCCTGCGCTCCGGCGTCTTCAACAACGCACTCTGGCCGGATTTCAGCAAGATCCCGCACCCGGACGTTCCCGTCGTGAAGTTCAGGACCCTGGTCGAGGACGTCGAGCAGCGCGTGTCCGATCTCTGGGTGACACCGGTCGCCGTCAGCCATTCGGTGCCGGCCGCCGGCTTCGTCATCCACGACGGGTCGAGCGCGGTGATCTACTCGGGCGACACCGGACCGACCGAGGCGCTCTGGCACACCGCCCGCGGTCTGCGCGGGTTGCGGGCGGTCATTCTCGAGTGCGCCTTTCCGAACCGGCTCGGGCCCCTCGCCCAGGTCGCCAAGCACATGACGCCCGCGCTGATTCGCCGCGAGCTCGACAAGCTGCCGCCGGACGTCCCGGTGTGGATCTTTCATGTGAAGCCGCAGTTCCACGAGGAGATTGGCGAGGAGCTGGCGCGCATCGACTCCTCTCGCGTCTCGATCCTCGAGCAGGACCGCACCTACATCATCTAGCTCTTCTCCTGGCCCTTCGGCTGGCGCTTTTCGGCCTGCTGGCTTGAGGCGGGCTGGCGCGAGCGGTCGGGGGGCTCCCTTCCGCGACCTGGTTGCAAACTTGCCGACGCAGACTTTTCGGGTGCCGATCTTGGGGTCGACGCTAACTACACAGGTCGCGAAAGGGAGCCCCCCCGACCGCTCACGCCAGCCCGGGACGTTCGAGGCCGGTGAGCGCGATGGGTCGTTTCGCGGCGGGGTCGCTGTTTGCGCGCGGTCCGTCGCTCGATCGTCGTGGGCCTCGTGTTGTTGCCTCGGTGCGTGGTTCGCTCTGGGCTTGTGGCCGCGCGATGTGTGTGACTCAGGTTGCGCAGTTGCGCTTAGTTGAGTTTGGGCGGCGTCTTGTCCGTGGGGACTAGGCCGCTGGTTCGCTCGCTGAGGCGGCGCTGGCGCGCGGTTAGGCGTCGGGGGGGATCAGGACTACGGTGTCGATGGAAAGCTCTACGCGGACTTGGTCGCCAAGGCGGAAGACTCGAGTTTCGCCGATCGCGGGGAGCTCGACCTGGACCGGGGCCTGGGCGCCGATCTCGATCTCGTAGAGATGGCGAGAGCCCTCGAAGACGCGGAGCGAGATCTTGCCGGGAATGCTCGGGCCCCGGGCCATCGCGGCTTCGGTCATCGACAAGGTCTCCGGCCGGAGCACCAGGAGCCCTTGGTCGCCGAGGTGGTAGGTGCCGATGCCCGCGACTGGGACTCGGTCGCCCCGCTCGGTCTGCACCACCACTCCCAGCTCACGCACCTCGGCCACGCGCACCGGCAGGAAATTCGCAGGTCCGAGCGCCTCGGCGACGGCTCGGCTGCGCGGCCGATGGTAGAGATCGGCCGGATCTCCGACCTGGAGCACGCGGCCGCTGTCGATCACCGCGAGACGATCGGAGAGCGCCAGCGCATCGGCGGCGTTGCGCGTCGCGTGCACCGTCGTCACGGCCAGGTCGCGATGGAGCTTGGTCAGCTCCAGCCGCAGCGCCTTGCGCGCGGTCGGATCGAGGTTGGCGAGCGGCTCGTCGAGCAGTAGCACATGCGGCTCGACGGCCAACGCGCGGGCCAGCGCGAGGCGGCGGCGCTGCTCGATGGAGAGCTCAGCGGGCTTCGCGCGCTCGACGCTCGCGAGGCCGAGGCGGCCGAGCACGGTGGCTACGCGCCGGGTGATCTCTTCGGGCGCCAGACCCTGCTGGCGAAGCCCGAACGCCACGTGCTCGCGCGCCGTCATATGCGGCCAGAGCGCGCCGTCCTGGAAGACGTAGCCGACGCCCCGCAGGCGCGGCGGCACCGCCGAGATGTCCTTGCCGTCGACGAGGACACGACCGCGCGTGACCGGAAGGAATCCGGCGATCGCGCGGAGAACGTCGGACTTGCCCGATTTCGGCGGCCCGAGGAACGTGAAGAATTCTCCATACCGGACGTGCTGCGTCACGCCGCACACGCCGGGCGGCACACCTCCGCGGGTATCGAGCTCCTCCAGGCGGATGTCGACGAGCGGCCGCTCGACCACGCTCACGTCCGCGCCCCACCCTCGCGCGCCCTGACGAACGGCACGCACGCCAGACCGATGCCGGCCAGCAAGAGATAGACGACGCCCGGCGATGTCCACGCGAGCAACGTCGTCGCGACGACCGGGCCAATGAAGCCCGCGCCGATACGCGCGGAGTTGATCACGCCGATGGCCGAGCCCCCGGCGTGCTGGACGACACGGGACACCACCAGCGGAAAGACCGGTGCGACCGACAGCACCTGAAGGAAGCGCAGCCCACCGTACGGCCACACCGAGCCCGTCGCCGCCAGCGCGGCGACCGCGGCCGAGGACGCGATCAGCAGCGTCGCGATCAGCTTGCGCTCGGGGAAGAGCTCGCCCAGCCGCGGCACCGCCAGCGCGCCGAGCGCGGCGGCCACGCCCGAGACGAAGATCAATACACCGCCCACCTCGAGCGTGCGCTCCGCCTCGACGCCGAGTCCGGGCAACACATAGGGCAGGATCGAGGTGAAGTAGAAGACCTGCATGGAGCCGCCGAGCACGACCAAGGTGACCGCGGCCACCTCGCCGGTCTTCACCCGCCGGGCCGATGCGCCGGCCTTGTCGCGGCGCGGCAGCTGCGGAACGCCCCAGTGAACGAGTGCGGCGCAGCCGAGCAGGATCGTGCCGCCGAGCACGAACGAGCCGCGGATGCCGAGCCGCGCCGCGGCGATCGCACCGAACAATGGACCGATGATCTGCCCGATCGTCATGGCCGACTGGAGCGTCGCGATCCGGCGCCGCACCTCGGCGCCTTCGGCTCCACGGCCCACCATGATGAAGGCCAGAGTCGACGCCGCACCCATCGCGCCCAGGATCAGCCGCGCGAAGAACAGCTCGGGCAATGTACGGGCCAGCGCCATCACGAAAAAGCCGAGCCCCTGCAGCCCCTCGACCGCCACGTAGCAGGCCTTGGGATTGCCGCGCGCGGCGTAGCGTCCCCAGACCGGCGCGGTCAGGACCGTGACGAGCGATGTGATCCCGACGATCCAGCCCGTCCACCGAAGAGTCGCGGCCGAATCGAGCGTGCTGACCCGCTGGATGTGAAACGGCAGGCTCACGAACACGAACGACCACGCGAACGAGCCGAAGAACATCGTGATCGGCAGAAGCTGAAGCCCCTGGAGCCTCAACGCGCGATCACTCGAGTCACTTCATCGCGGTCGAGACTCAGGGCGCGCACCTCGGCAGATCGTGGCAGATCACTCGCGTCCGTGCAACTCCCGCGTGGGGTACGGCCCGCCTTGCTCCGAAGCGCTATTTGCTCTCGCCCTACGCGTGTGGGCGGATCATGCAGAAGCCCTGCGCCTCGATGCCGAGGGCCACGTTGAACTTCGAGCGG
>Ga0114129_10002069_pt1 | contig 27568 bp, 30 predicted proteins | sample RhiMetdeltSRZDD1_FD_80071 | JGI IMG/M metagenome (GOLD analysis project Ga0114129, IMG submission 80071) | Populus rhizosphere microbial communities from Tennessee, USA - Rhizosphere MetaG P. deltoides SRZDD1 (version 2) (version 2) | ecosystem: Host-associated > Plants > Roots > Rhizosphere >... | reverse complement strand
CATCCGCGTGGCGGCGACGTCGGGGTCGCGCAGCAACCCGGCGCGATCCATCAGCACGAACTGCTCCGAGAGGTGCACGAGCGAGCGCGCGCTCTCCTGGCCACCGACCATTCTAAAGTGCGATTGGTGACCGTTCAGGTACGCGGCGAACACCACGCCGGTCTTGTAGAAGCGTGTCGGCGCGCCGAAGATCAGCCGCGAGAGCGTCAAGGTCGGCGCAAAAATGTCGGCATAGCGAGCGGCGTCGCCCGCGTCGAGCGCCTTGAGCGCCGCGGATGCCGCCGGCGCGATGACGTCGAAGATTCCGAGCAGCGCGTCGGAATGGCGCTCGCCGTCGCCGCGGATCGTCGTCGGATAGTCGAAGTCGTCGCCGGTGTACATGCGCACGCTCGCCGGGAACCGCTGGCGCATCGCGACCTCGCGCGCCTGGTCGAGCAGTGAGATCTTCACGCCGTCGATCCGCGCCGCGTGCTCCTGCACGATCGCCAGCAAGGTCTCGGTCGCCTGATCCGGATCGCGCGAGCCCCAGTAGCCCTCGAGCGCCGGATCGAACATGTCGCCGAGCCAATGGATGATGACCGGCTCGCGCACCTGGGCCAGAATGCGCCCGTAGACCTTGAAGTAGTCGGCCGGACCCTTGGCGCACGCCGCGAGCGCGCGGCTGGCCATCAAGATGATCCGGCCGCCGCATCCCTCGATCCACGCGCACTGCTCCTCGTAGGCCGCCTCGACGTCGGCGATCGTCACGCGCGGCCCCGGCTCGAGATGGTCCGTGCCCGCGCCGGAGGCCAAGACCGCGCCCGGGACCGTCTTGGCTTCGGCCACCGTGCGCCGGATCAGCTCCTTCGCCGTGCGCCAGTCGAAGCCCATTCCGCGCTGCGACGTGTCCATCGCCTCGGCGACCGCGAGACCCAGGGACCAGATGTGATGGCGATAGCGCAGGGTCGCGTCCCAATCGAGCGCCACCTCGAGCGTCGGATTGATCGACGCGAACGGATCGGCGACGACGTGGACCGCGGCCATCCCGACCCGGCTCTTGATGGGTCCCGACGGTGCCGAGATCGGTGCGCGGCCCGTCAAAGTGTACGGCGCGATCAGCCCGTCGCGGCGCGGAAGCTTGAGGGTTGGTGGCACAGCGTCACCAGTTTACCCCACGGCCACCGCATTGACAGGCTCGCTTGCGGTTCTGTATGGTTAGCCCACTTCGCACCGGGGTCCTTCCGAAGGAGGTCGGCATGGCATCCAAAGCGGATGATAAGAAACGCACGAAGTTCCTGCTCGACGAGAAGGACATTCCGACAGAGTGGTACAACATCCAGGCCGACCTCAAGACTCCCGCGCCGCCGGTGCTTCACCCGGGCACGAAGAACCCGATCGGCCCGCAAGACCTGGCCCCGCTGTTCCCGATGGAGCTGATCAAGCAGGAGGTCAGCCAGGAGCGCTGGATCGCGATCCCCGACGAGATCCGTGACGTCTATCGCCTGTGGCGGCCCTCGCCGCTCTATCGCGCTCGCCGACTGGAAAAGGCGCTCGATACCCCGGCGCACATCTACTACAAGTACGAGGGCGTGAGCCCGGCCGGCAGCCACAAGCCGAACACGGCCGTGGCACAGGCGTACTACAACAAGAAGGAAAAGGTCACGCGGCTCAGCACCGAGACCGGCGCCGGCCAGTGGGGCTCCGCGCTGTCGCTCGCCTGTCAGATGTTCGGTCTTCAGTGCAAGGTCTACATGGTGAAGGTGTCGTACCAGCAGAAGCCGTACCGCCGGATCATGATGGAGACCTGGGGCGCCCAGGTCGTCGCGAGCCCGAGCCCCGACACGCAGTCCGGCAAGAAGGTGCTCGAACAGGATCCGAACTCGCCCGGCTCGCTCGGCATCGCGATCAGCGAAGCGGTCGAGGACGCCGCGACGCGTGACGACACGAAGTACTCGCTCGGCAGCGTGCTGAACCACGTGCTCATGCACCAGACCGTCATCGGGCAAGAGGCCAAGAAGCAGCTCGAAAAGGCGGATGACGAGGCGGACATCGTCATCGGCTGCGCCGGCGGCGGCTCGAACTTCGCCGGGCTCTCGTTCCCGTTCGCGGCCGATAAGCTCAAGGGCAAGAACAAGAAGCTTCGGATCATCGCCGTCGAGCCGGCCGCCTGCCCGAGCCTCACCAAGGGCAAGTACGCCTATGACTTCGGCGACACGGTCGGGCTCACGCCGCTCGTCAAGATGCACACGCTGGGCCACACGTTCATCCCGGCCCCGCTGCACGCCGGCGGGCTGCGCTACCACGGCATGGCGCCGCTGGTCTGCAAGCTCTACGACGAGGGCGTCATCGAGGCTCAGGCGGTGCCGCAGCTGGCGACGTTCGAGGCCGCGGTGCAGTTCGCGCGGACCGAAGGCATCATCCCGGCGCCGGAGTCGGCCCACGCCGTCCGCGTGGCGATCGACGAGGCCAAGCGCGCCAAGCGCGACGGCAAGCGGCGGACGATCGTGTTCAACCTGTCGGGCCACGGCCATTTCGACCTCGGCGCCAACGAGGCGCATCTGTCGGGCAAGCTCCAGGACTACGACTACCCGGCCGAGAAGGTCGACGAAGCGCTCAAGAGCGTACCGAAGATCTGATCGGGCGGCGCGGCTGATCACCGCGCCGAGTTCCTCGTGAGCCCGATACTCGTGCGCCGCCTCAGGCTCGGGGCGGCGTTCGTGCTGCTCGCCTACCTGATCCTTCACTTCACGAACCACGCGCTCGGACTCGTCTCCTTGAACGCGATGGAGACCGGACGCTGGTGGTTCCTCGCGCTCTGGCGCAGTGTGCCGGGAACGCTCGCGCTCTTCGGCGCGATCGCCGTGCACGGCATCCTGGCGCTCTGGCTACTCTACGAGCGCCGTACGCTCCGCATGCCGAGGTGGGAGGTGGCGCAGTATGCGCTCGGTCTCCTCCTGCCCGCGCTGCTCGTCGCCCACGTGGTCGGAACGCGGATCGCCTGGTGGCGGTTCGACGCCGAAGATCCGTACTCGCGCGTGCTGTTTACTTTGTGGCTCCTGAATCCCGAGTCCGGCGCGCGGCAGGCGGTCACGCTCTTGCTGGCGTGGATTCACGCCGCCATCGGCGTGCATTACTGGCTTCGGTTCCGGCCGTGGTATCCGCGGGCGGCGCCGTGGCTTCTCTCCGTCGCGCTGCTCCTGCCGACGCTCGCCCTGCTCGGCTTCGTCTCGGCCGGCCGCGAGGTCGCCGCGCGGGCGCAGGCTCCGGGCTGGGCCCAGGCCATGTTGCGTGCAGCGAACGCTCCCGATCCGGCCGAGGTCGCGCGTCTCGCCGCGATCCGAACCGGATTCCTCGAGACCTATCTGGCGGCGCTGGTCGGTGTGTTCGCGGCCCGCGGGATACGTCGCCTCCTCGAGTGGCGGCGCTCGATCCAGATCACCTACCCGAACGCGCGCGTCGTTGCGGCGCCGCGCGGCTTCACGATTCTCGAGGCGAGCCACCTGGCGGCGATCCCCCACGCGTCGGTGTGCGGCGGGCGCGGCCGCTGCTCGACCTGTCGTGTACGTATCATCGACGGGTTCGACGGTCTGCCCGCTCCGAGCGAGGCCGAGCGGCGCGTGCTGGCGCGAGTGAGCGCGGCGCCCGACGTGAGGCTCGCGTGCCAGACGCGGCCCGAGAGCGACGTGTCCGTCGAACCTCTCCTGGCGCCGTCGGTCTCGCCGACGGAGGCGTTCGCCACCGACGTCCGCCAGGGTCGCGAGCAAGAGCTCGCGGTGCTCTTCGCCGATCTGCGCGGCTTCACCAGCATGGCCGAGCACAAGCTACCCTACGACGTCGTTTTCGTCCTCAATCGCTATTTCGAGGCGGTCGGCACGGCGATCACGAGCGCGGGAGGCGTCACGAATCAGTTCACCGGCGACGGCGTGATGGCGCTCTTTGGCATCGAATCAGGTCCAGCGACCGGCTCGCGTCAGGCCCTCGCCGCCGCGCGCGCCATGGTGGAAGGCGTCGACGCGCTCAGCGCCGAGCTTGGCGCTCACCTCGGTGCTCCGCTCAGGATTGGCATCGGGATCCACACGGGCCCGGCCGTCGTCGGGCGAATGGGCTGGGGCGAGAGCTTCTATCTGACGGCCGTCGGCGACACCGTCCACGTCGCGGCGCGCCTCGAACAGGCCACCAAGGACTACACCGCTCAGCTCGTCGTGTCAGAAGCCGTCGCCCGCCACGCCGACCTCGACCTCTCCGGGTTCCCCTCTCACGACCTCAGCGTCCACAACCGCGTGGGCAACGTCCCGGTGCGAGTGATCGACCGCGTCACCAACCTGCGAATCGATTGGACCAGCGCGCGAAACGAGGACCGGGGTGGTCACGAAGAGAGGATGCGGTCGTAGCGCCCGTACTCGCGCGCTGCGTCCATCATCCACTTGACGCAGTCAGGATCCGCGCGGGGCGGCAGCTCACACGACGTCGAGAGCACGAAGCGCGAGCGCCTGCCGGCGGTGTCGATGCAGCGCTTCACCTCATCCTCGATCTGAGCCTTGCTCGCGCGCTCGAAGATCGTCACGTCGACGTTGCCGATCGCGACGACGTTCTTTTCGTTGCCGAGCGTGATCAAGCGGTCGAGCTGGTCGACCTTGAGCGCGGGATCGCCCTGCTGGTCCAGATCGATCGTGATCGCCACGAAGCCCACGTCGACCAGGTCCTGATGGATCTGGTGCGTGGTGCCGCAGATGTGAACGGTCGTGCCGACCTTCTTGGCCTTGAAGTAGTTCACGAGATCTTGATGGTAGGGCTTGATGAACTCTCGATACGTGTCGGGACCGACCAGCGAGCACGAGGCGGTCGGATCCGAATAGCTCAAGCCGATCCGGGTGCCGAGCACGGCGTCGCCCACCTGCTTGGCGTACTCGGTGCTGAAGCGCATCAGCTCGTGGACGAACTCCGGATCGTCGATCGTGTCGAGACACATGATCTCGGGGTTGCGCAGGAGCATCGCGATCGTCCACGGCCCGACCAGCACGGCGCCGAGCCCGCTCGGGAGCCGGGCTGCCGAGAGCGCCTCGCATTGCTCGAGAAACGCGGGCAGGCGTCCAGCGGCCTTCGGATCGGGTATCTCCAAGCGCGCCAGCAGCCCCTTGTCGTCCTGGAGCACGTGGCGATCGATCGAGGGCACGACGTAGTCCGAGTACTTCACGCGGCAGCCGACCGCTTCAGCTTCCTTGGCGAGGTCGTTGAACGCCACCATGATGTCCGGCTGGTAGCGCTCGTAGTAGTTGAGCATGGCGCGGACGGCCTTGGTCGGCTTGGTGCAGTATTCCTCGATCGAGAGCCCGTCGAGGCAGCCGGCGAACGATCCGGCGATCGGATAGGCCGGCACACGATCGGCGAAGCCGCCCTTGTAGGCGGCCACCACCCGCTCGCGTCCCGTCACCGCTTTCTCGCCGAGCTCCACCCTGTCCTCCGTCCCGTCACGACCTCTGTCGCGATTCTAGCATCGGCGAGAACGCGGTCAGTGTGCGCTCGATCTCGCCGGGCGCCAGGTTCGGCCGGATGAACACCAGCGGCATATCGGCGCCGGCAGCGTGCCACAGCGCCAGGCGCTCGCGGGCCTGGGCGGGCGTGCCGAACACCGTCAGCTCCTCAAGCAGCACGTCGGCCTCCGGCGGCACCGTCGCGGTGAAGCGCGGACTGTTGGCGCCGAGGACCACGTCGATCTCGCGACTGAATCCCTGGCGCGCAAGCGAGCGCCGGTAGAGCGGCCCCATCGTCGTCAGATAGAACGCGACGAACCACGCGGCGCCGGCCCGGGCCTCGGCCGGATCGTCGGACACGACCGTCGGCACCGCCGGATAGACCGACACGCGCCGATTCACGTCACCCGAGCGTGCCGCGCCCTCGCGCAAGAGATCGAGCCCCTGCCGTAGACAGCGGCGCGGATAGAGGAACGGCAGCCAGCCATCGGCCAGCTCGCCGGTAAGGCGCACCGACTCGTCGGTGAGCGCGGCGAGGAAGATCGGCACGTCGCCCATGCGCGGCAGGTTGAGCTTGAGCGGGCGCGCCCCGGTCGCGACGCCGAGCGGAACGCGCTCGCCCCGCAGGAGCGCGCGCACCTGCGTGACGGTGCGCCGCATCCGCGCCAGCGGCGCCACGAACGGCACGTCGTGGAGCCCCTCGGTCAGCTGCGCGGTGCTGGCGCCCAGCCCGAGCACGAAGCGGCCGGCCGACGCCTCGGCGAGGCTCGCGGCGCCCATCGCGAGGGTACCGGCACTCCGCCCCCAGATGCCGAGGATGCCGGTGCCCAGCAGCAGGCGCCTGGTCTTGAACGCGGCCTCGGCCATCAAGATCGTGACGTCGTAGGCCCACGTCTCCGGCAGGAAGTACGAGTCGTAGCCCAGACGCTCGGCCGTCGTCGCCACGTCGATGAGCGTGTCGCGACGATTCTCGAGCGGCATCACGCTGACGCCGAGAGGCATGGCGCTCATGGTAGTAAAGTGTGCTAGCTGTTCACAGTCTCGAACTGGCCGGGCGGCCGAGCCGGACCTTAGCAGAGGAGCGCCACATGATCAAATCGTGCGTGGCCCTGGCCGCCGCGGTCTGCGCGGCGCTGGTCACGCCGGCGCCCAGCCACGCCCAGGTGTTCCTCGCCTCTCGGGCCCACCCCGACTTCATGATCGGGCCCCTCTTCGTGGTCGCCAGCGTGAGTCCCGGCACGCCCGACGTCACCGTGAACCTCTCCTGGAGCCTCACGACTGGACCGGTCACGAAGAAGACCGACCTCGAGCAGGACCTCCACCTGCTCTGGCCCTCGGAGATCGTGGAGGGAACCGCGCCGGGGCACGCCGAGCCCCAGGCGATCCGCGAGGTCGAGGGCCGTGGCCTGACGGTCGTGAGCAGCGGCCGCTTGCTGCTGAGACGGCGCGACCGGCTGCAGCTCGGGACCCCGGCGCTCGGCGAGCCGATCGCCGTCGCGCCTTCGTACGTGAACTTCACGCGACCCGGCGGCCAGGGCGGCATCGTTACCTACATCAAGATCCCGTGGACGCCGAGTCTGGCCGACCAGCTCTCGATCGTCACGCTCGTGCTGCCGCTGCGCGGTCTGATCGTGCCGAAGGCGGGCACCTGGATCGAGGACCTGTTCTTCGGCCGGCGCCAGGTCATCACGATCGGCTTCGGCGATCTGGGCCCGCCGGTGCTCGGGCTCTTCGCCCTCTACTACGAGCGCCGTGACCGGATCGTGCACCTGGCGCGGGACTACTCGCTGGTCATCGCGAATTTCGGCGACTCGGATCACCTGAAGATCGAGGAGACCTCGCCGGCGACGGCCGTTCGTCGCCAGAGCCGCGTCCGTGCGGGCGGCGAGGTCGTCGCGCTCACGCTCCTGCCCTCGCAGGATGTCGCCACCCAGAGCCTGCGCGTGCAGTATCACTACTTCACCGGGCGCATCAACTGGCGCCCGATCGTCATCTCGGCGGTGGTCCTGCTGGTGACCAACTTCACCGGCGTGCTGATGCTGAGCACCGACGTGAGACGCCGCATTCGCCGCCGGAGCCGGGCCCGCCGTCGGTTCGCCGCGGCGGCCGCGTCGGCAAACAACGGCGTGCCCTCGCGCGAAGCGCTGGTGAACCTGATCCCGGTCGGCACGCGCTACAACGAGGTCGTCTCGCGCTTCGGGCGGCCGGACGAGGAGCACGAACGCGTCACGCCGCCCGGGCGACGCACCCTGCTCTATCGGGCCAACAGCGGCTCGGTCCACCACGAGGTCGCGATCGAGCTCCACGACGACCGCGTCCGCGAGATCACGTGCGTCACAAGTCGCTGAGCACCTAATCGAAGGAGCGAGCGAATGGTCAAACCGTACACCGCCGTCGGCCTGATTCCCACCGTGCGCGGCATCCGCAAGCGCTCGGATATCAAGCTGAACCTCGAGCACCTCTCGCACATGGTCAAAGCTGCTTCCTGGCTCTCGAGCCTCGACATTCCGGTGCGGCTCATCGCGTTTCCCGAGGGCGCGCTGCAGGCGTTCAACGACGAGGTGCTCGATCTCGACCACGCGACCTTCGCCCGCGAGTGCGCGATCGACATTCCGGGTGAGGAGACCGAGGCCCTCGGCAAGATCGCCAAGGAGTACAACGCGTTCATCATGGCGCAGGCCAAGGCCCGGCACCCGGACCTCAAGGACCGCTACTTCAACGTGGGCTTCATCATCAATCCCAGGGGCCGGGTGATCCTCAAGCACTACAAGGTCTCGCCGCTGTTCCCGGTCGAGCACTCCGTGTGTCCGCACGACGTCTACGACTGGTGGGTCGAGAAGTACGGCAAGACCCTCGATGCGTTCTGGCCGGTCGTCGACACCGAGATCGGACGCATGGGGATCATGATGGCCAACGAGGGGTCTTACCCCGAGAACGCGCGCGCGCTGGCGCTCAACGGCGCCGAGGTCGTCTATCGCGCCTCGTATCCGCACCCGGCCACCGGCAACGAGATCTTCGAGATCCAGAGCCGCGCCCGCGCCCTCGACAACAACATGTACATCGTGGCGCCCAACATGGGGACGTACTACCTGTTCCCCGAGGAGGCGACGCCGATCGATACGTTCGGCGGCCGGTCCTTTATCATCGACTACAAGGGACGGATCGTCGGCCGGCAGGACTACGGGGCCGGCTCCACGTACGTGGCCGGTGTGATCGACATCGAGGCGCTCCGCGACCATCGGGCGCGGGCGCAGTGGGACAACTGGATGAAGGACCTCAGGACCGAGCTCTATCAGATCCTCTACGAGAAGCCGATCTACCCGAAGAATCTCTATCTCAAGCGCGCGCCGATGAAGCACGCGGAGTATCGCGAGAAGGTCATCCGGCGCCAGATCCGGTTGATGCACGACCGCGACATCTGGAAGCGGCCCGCGCGATGATCGCCCGACTCCTGACCCTCGCGCTGCTGCTGTTCCCGCTCTCGGCCTCGGCCGAGATGCGGCTGCCGTCCGGCTTCGCCGCGCAGGTCTACGTCACCGGCGAGGGCTTCGACACCGACACCTCGCGCGGCATTCGCGGCATCCCCGGCACCTCGACGCTCGCGTTCGATCGCTCCGGCTTCCTCTACATGGCCCGGACCGGCAGGCGCTACGTCGGCGGCGAGATCTACGATCTCTGGCCGATCTTCCGGTTCCCCGCCGGGGGCACGCGGCTCACGCCTGAGAACGAGTCGCGCTTCTTTTACGGGCCGCCCTTGCCCAATCCGCAAGTGGGCGCCACGCGCCGGGGCCACGAGCTGTTCGTCACCACCTTCGACCGGGAGCGCAAAGTGGGCGCGGTCTATCGCGTGGTCGACGGCCGCGCCGAGCTGTTCGCCGGCGGCACACCGGACAAGGGCGTGCCTCCCGTGCTGAGACAGCCCGAAGCCGCGGCCGTCGACTCTGCCGGGAACGTGTACGTCACCGATCGCGCGCAGAACGTGATCGTTCGCCTGGGCCCGGACGGCCGGGTGCTCGACCCTGCCTACGTCACGGTCGCGCGCCCGCGGCTACTCGCGATCGACGAGCAGGATCACCTGTGGATCGGCAGTGACGGCGCCGCCGAAGCGCCGTATCAGCCGGGCCCGGGTGAGATCGTGCGCGTCTCACCGCAAGGAGCGTCCGACGTCGTCTATCGCGGGCCGGTGGTGGCCGCGTTCGGCATCGGCCCGGGCAACACGCTGTTCGTCGCCGATCGCCACGAAAAGCAGATCTTCATCCTCACCCGCGACGGCAAGCGCGTCGAGTTCGCGCGCTTCACCGACGGTGACATTCCGCGGAGCCTCGGCTTCGCCCCGCTCACGCCGGAAGCGCGCCGCGCCGGCGTCGCTGGCGACCTCTTCGTCGTCGCGATCAAGAACGGAACGTGGCCCGTGAACGAGGTGCTGCGCGTCTCCGGGCCGTTCGACGATCTCGGGCGGCCTCGCTGAGGTCCATCGCCCGCCCGCTCGGGCACAATTCCTGATCCCCTCGGGAGTTGTGCCCGGGCGCCTCTCGACGCGCTCGCTCTAACTACCTGATTCAACGTATTTCCGGGAATGGCACAGGTCCTGCGGTCAGTGCCGGCAGATGTAATGGAACTAAATGGGTGCAAGGCGCCCGGAGGCAATTGAAATGCAGCACATGGACCTCTGGCTAGACCTGGCGATCCGGGGAGAGCCCAACCTGGAGGAGGAGGCACTCGCGCGTTTGCAGCTCACTGATGGCGCGGATCCAGATCCGAGCCCGGATGATCGCGGTGAACACGAGCGGGCTGCGCCCGGCGACTTCTTCTAGGAGCCGGCGTCGAGCCCTCAGCGCGTCGCGGCGCGGATGACGACGAGCGCCCCCACCGCGAGCGCGATGACGATCCAGATCGAGCCCCTCGGCAGGTGCAGCATCTCGACGACCGCCACCGTGAAGCCGGCGGTGATGAGCACGGCGGCGGCGAGAATCGCCCCGGTCCGGGACCGCTTCCCGGTCACCCCGGCGGCCTCACGCGAGTAGCCTCGCGAGCTCGTCGCTTACGCGCGCGTCGGAATCGTCCGGCGTCGCCAGCGAAACGACAAACGGCTCGAGGTGCTTCGCCCACGGCCGCCAGGCGAGCTGCTCGGCGCCGAAGAGGACGACGCCGCGTGTGCCCAGCGCCGCGGCGAGGTGGCTGATACCCGAGTCGTTTCCGAGGTATGCGGTCGCCAGGCTCAGAACCCCCGCGAGCAGCGGCAACGCCGGCTCCCGGAGCACCATCGCCCGCGCGATGAGCGGCTTCGGGAGCCGCGCTACCGCCTCGGCGTCCGCCGGGCCCTGATGCACGACGATGCCGAGGCGCGGCAGCTCGGCGAGCCACTCGAGAACGACACCGAATCCCGACCATCGCTTTGCGATTCCCCCCGCCCCGGGATGGACGACCAGCAGCCGATCGTTCGCTTTCCAGCCCAGGCGCAGGAGCTCGCCGCGCGCGTTGTCCGTGAGAGAGGCCGGCGCGAGCACCGGGCGTCGGAGTGCGGAATCGGGGGCGCAGGCGCCGACAGTCTCCACGAGATGCTTCCATACCGGACCGGTCGCTTCCACCGACGGCGCGACGATCGAGCCGGGCACCAGCGCCGTCAGCCGCCGCACGAAGCCCGGCTCGCGAGAACCGACCCACGCGATCACTCGTGTGGCTCGGCGCAGGTCCTCCGCGCAGCGGGCCGGCCACTCGTCGTCCGGCGTGTCCGACTCGGCGGCGAACAGCGCATCGAGCCCCAGTCGCTCGAAATCGATGGAGCGGTCGGCGATGCCGAGGATTTCGAGCAGGCGGCCGATGCGCGGCTGGGCCGCGACGATGAGCGGCTGGTCCGGCCGCTGCCGGCGCAGGGCGCGCAGCGCCGGAATCGCCAGCAGCACATCGCCCAGCGCGCCGGGATGGATCGCGAGAGTCAGGGGCGGAGCAGCGCCAGCGCGGCATCGTGCAGCCGGCCGTTGGTCGCGAGCGCCGAGCTCGAGTAGATCGTGGGGCGGCCTTCCAGGTCCGTGAAGCGGCCGCCCGCTTCCTCGACGAGGATCTTGCACGGCGCGAGATCCCACGCCTTGAGTCCGTGCCCTTCGGGATAGATCTCGGCGTACACGTCGACCTTCCCCTCGGCGATCAGACAGTAGCCGATGTAGTCACCGAACCCGCGCTGTCGATCCGTCGCGTCGACCAGACGCATGAAACCATCCCAGTACCGGGTGGTGCGCGCGCCACGCAGTCCGGCGTGGAGCAGATAGGCCTGAGCGAGCTCGCGCTCGTCGGAGACGCGGATGCGCTCGCCGTTCAAGAAGGCGCCACCGCCGCGGCGCGCCGTGTAGAGGTCGCCCGTGACGGGGTTGTGGATGACGCCCACGGTGATCTCGCCGTGCTCCTCGAGCGCGATCAAGGTGGCCCAGATCGGGATGTGCCGCACGAAGTTCTTGGTGCCGTCGATCGGATCGATGATCCAGCGCGTGGTGCTCTTGCCCGAGCCGCCGAACTCTTCGCCGAGGAAGCCGTGTTCCGGAAACGCCCGCCCGAGGATCTCGACGATCGTCTTTTCGGCCTCGCGGTCGGCCTCGGTGACCGGCGTGGCGTCCGGCTTCAGGGTGATCTCGAACCCACCGCGGTAGTACTTCATCGCGACGCGCCCGCCGGCCCGGGCCGCATCGACCGCAGCGGCCAGCGCCGCTTCGCTCACTTCGGGGGCTCTTCGGCCGGAAACGGCTCGCCGCGCTCGGCCAGCACCTGACCGTAGACCTCCAGCGCGTCCACGACGACCGGCATGCCGCCGTAGGTGACCATCTGGAAGATGACCTCGGCCACCTCCTGCCGCGTGGCGCCCACGTTGAGCGCGGCGTGGATGTGGGCGCGCACCTCGTTGGGCCGGTGCAGCGCGGTGAGCGCGGCGACCGCGCAGAGCTCGCGTTGTTTTTGGGAAATGACTTCCCGGCTGTACATCACGCCGGTGAAGAAAATGGAAAGCTCGCGCGCGAGCCCCTTGTCGAAGCGCTTCCAGCTCTCGAATCCCGAGCCGCCCTTCAGCGTGCTGAACAGCTTCTGGCTGGTCCGCTTGGTGCGGGCCTTCAGCTCGGCATCGTCCATGAGCGCCATGGTCTCTCCTTCATGGTAATCTGCCATTTCGGCGGTGCGTCGCGCCGTCACAATAACGTAGCCGAGAGGACCGCACAATGTTGAACCCGCACGTGTTCCGCGCCTATGACGTGCGCGGGCTCGTCGGCAGCGACATCAACCCCGAGGTGTTCCGTCACGTCGGGCGCGCCTACGCGACGATGATCCGTCGCAACGGCGGCCGCCGGATCGCGGTGGGCCGGGACAATCGCCTGTCGTCGAACGATCTCGCAGTGGGCTTTGTCGAGGGCGCGCGCGCCGCCGGCGTCGACGTCGTCGACATCGGCGCGGTCACGACGCCGATCCTCTATTTTGCTACCGCCCACTGGAAGCTCGACGGCGGGGCTAACATCACCGGCAGCCACAACCCGATCCAGTACAACGGCGTGAAAATGGTCCACCCCGGCTCGGCGCCCTTGTCCGAGGACGAGATCCAGGGTTTGCGCAAGACGATCGAGCGCGGCGACTACGAGCGCGGATCCGGCACGGTGACCGAGCGAAGCCCGCGCGAGGACTACTTCGACACGATCAGCCGGATGATCCGGCCGGCGCGGCGACTCAAGGTAGTCGTCGACGCTGGCAACGGCGTGGCCGGACTCTACGGACCCGAGCTGCTGCGGCGTATCGGCTGCGAGGTCGTCGAGCTCCACTGCGAATCGGACGGCAGCTTTCCCAATCACCTGCCCGACCCGGAGGACGAGCGCAACGTCGAGGACCTGAAGGAAAAGGTCGTCGAGGTCGGCGCGGACGTCGGCATCGCCTACGACGGCGACGCCGACCGGGTCGGCGTCATCGACGAGCGCGGCGACCGGCACGAGGCCGACCTGATCCTGATCTTGTTGGCGCGCGACCTGCTCTCGCGCCATCCCGGCGCCAAGGTGGTGTTCGACGTGAAGTCGTCGCAGGCGCTGGTCGACGACATCCGCCAGCACGGCGGGGTGCCGATCATGTGGAAGACGGGCCACTCGCACCTCAAGCGGAAGATGCGTGACGACGGCATCCTGCTCGGCGGCGAGGTCAGCGGCCACATGTTCTTCGGCGAGAACTACTACGGCGTCGACGACGGCATTCTGGCCTCGTGCAAGATCATCGAGCTGGCCGCACGCGCGGCCGAGCCCCTCTCGCGACAGTTCGCCTCGATCCCGCACTTGTGCGCCACGCCCGAGCTCAAGGCGCCGTGCGCCGACGGTGAGAAGTTCAAGGTCGTCGAGGAAGTCGCAAGCGAGCTCAAGCAGCGCTACGAGACGATCGACACCGACGGCGCGCGCGTGATCTTTCCCGGGCGCGGCTGGGGGCTTGTGCGCGCGTCGAACACGAACCCGTACCTGACGCTCAGGTTCGAGGCCAGGACCGACCGCGAGATCGAGGAGATGAAGCGCGAGATCTACGCGGTCCTGAGCCGCTACCCGGTGACCCTGCCCGACTAAGGTCGGGGCTATTCGAGCCCGCGCGCGTTACTTCAAGCGAGCGCGAGACGGACGGCCGACAGAAGATCGGGCGCCTTCGCGCAGTCACGGGCGCCCCAGAACTCACCGGGATCGAGCAGCACGGCACGCAGGCCGGCCGCGGTGGCGCCGCGCACGTCGATCGAATAGAAGTCGCCGACGTAGGCCGCCTCCGAGGGCGCGACGCCGGCCCGCGCCAGCGCCAGCTCGAAAATGCGCGGATTCGGCTTCTCGACGCCCACCTGGCCCGAATCGACGACGAAGTCCAGCTGCGATCCCAGCCCGACCGCCGCCAGCACCGACGCGACCGAGCCGTTCGAGTTCGAGATCGCGGCGGCCCGGGCGCCGGAGCTGCGCACCAGCGCCAGGGCTTCGAGCGCTTGCGGATCGTGCGCGGTCCAGAGACCGATTGGCCGATTGTAGGTACGACGCCACTCGGTGACCTGGGCGATCGTCCTGCCATCGGCGATGCCGAGCGCCTGCAGGACGAAGCGCAGGTACAGGTTGGCCGACTCCTGAGTCTCGGTCGACACGCCCGCCGCGCGCGAGAACACCTGGTCGTCCAGATGCACGCGCGCCTGCCATTCCGCGCGCTGCACCGCTTCGGGCGTGACGCGGACACCGTGGCGCGCGAGTTCCGCGGCCATGACGGCGTAGTCCATTCGGAGCAAGGTGTTGCCGGCGTCGAAGAAGACGGCGCGGATGATCGGCTCCCGGGACTCTCGGAGAATTGGGCGGTGCCGTCGCTCAGTATAGCCGACTCGAAGCGGCGGACCGGCTTGGCTCGTGCGCGGCCGGGTGCGCCGCGTGGCCCCCGTGGCTCTTGGGCGTCGATTCGCCGAGCACGGCCGTGCAGCCGAAGACGACGACCGCGATCATCGCCTCACGCGCGACCAGCCGCGACAGCGTCGCCGTCGCCGCGGCCGGTGTCGGCGCGCCGCCGAACGGCGTCATGCGGCCGAGGCGCCGCAGGCGGCCGATCATCCGCGGTGCGGGGCTCTCGCCGAGATCCGGCAACACGAGATAGCGATTGATCGCGCCGAGGACCGCCAGGGCCGCGGCCAAGACAATCTTCGCGAAAAGCGCCCGGCCATACGTGGTGCTCCACAGCGCTGCGAGCGTCGGAAGCTCCACCCAGGCGTTGTAGAGGCCGCTGGCGATCACGACCGGCAAGCAATAGCCGGCGAGCCGCGAGAACCGTGGCGCGATGATCGCGAGACGTTCCGGTACCCACGGTCGCCGAATCGTGAGTGCCAGGGTGAAGAGCCCACCGGTCCACGCGCTCGCGGCGACCGCGTGCAGCCACTGGACGAGCACCGCGAGCGAGAGGTCGCCGCGATCGGCCGCGTGCCCGGTGAGGCTGCCGCTCAGCACGACGCCCAGCGACAGCACGAGCCCCACGATTCGCGCTGGTCGTGAGCGAGCGAACGAGACGGCGACGAGGAGCACCAGCCCCACCACGCGCGCGATCCAGACGGCGCCGAAGTGAGTACGCATGAGCACGAGCGGCAAGGCCGCCGCGGCTCGGGAGACATCGCCTCCGGTCATGACGGCGGCGCGCGCGATCAGGTCGCCGACCGAGGTGACGATCAGCACCATCGTGGCTGCGCTGGTCCACGCCCGAAGCTGCCACCGCGCGGGATCGCGAGTGTCCACCCCACGCGGCAGCACGATGACGTCGACCACCAGCCCGCCCACGAGCACCGCGAGGGCCAGGAGCCCCAGCCAGCGGTCCAGAGTCGGCAGGATGAGCTCGTGGAAGGTCATGGCGTTACTTGATGCGGAAAGAGAAGTCTCCCTCGGTACGGTGTCCGTCGCGCGCGACCACGCTCCAGAACACCCGATAACGACCCGCTGGCAGCGGCGGCAGACCGACCTCGAGGAGCGTGCCGTCCGATGGGTCGACGCGCGCGTCACCCTTGTCGACGCGGCGCTTGTCCCCGTCCTCGACGCGCACCGTGCTGAACACGGGCTCGATGCGCCCGTCGAACCAGATGCGGACCGCCGGCGGCGAGGCCTCGACCGTGTGCCCGACCCTTGGCTCCGAGTGGTCGGGAAACGCGTGACCCCACGCGAGGCTCGGCACGAGCAGCAGCGCCATCGCCGCCGGCAGTCGTCGCATACGCCGCGCTACTGCGGCTGGGTCGGTCCGAGAACGCCGTGGAACGGCGTCCACGTGAACACCTGGGGCAGGATGTCGTCCAGATAGAGGTGGATCTGGGCGAGCGCCCCGATGTTCTTGGTGATGTCGTGGTTGATCGGGATCACCGCCTCCAGCCCGAGCTGGAAGTAGCGCCCGAACCAGATGATGCCGGGATTGACGCTGCCGGTCGTGCGCCCGGCGTTGCGGCCGTCGATCGGCGTCTCGAGCGCGAGCTCGACGATCGGGATCATCCGGTTGATCGGCGCCGGGAGCCCGACGTCCCGCACGTATGACTGCAGATATTGCAGGTTGTATTGAACGCTGAACCCCCACCGAAAGACGGTCGGGTTCAGCGGCTTCTTCACGTCCACGTTGCCGTCCTCGTCCGTCTCGAAGGTCTTGGTGTGCACGCGCGCGGGAACCGCCAGCCCCAGCACCCCGGTAATCGCCAGGGGCTTCATGAGCTCGAGCTGGTCCGGCAGATCGCCGAATCCCTTGCCGAAGAAGAGCTGCGGCGTCCAGGTGTCGAAGCTCTCGGCATCGACCTTCTTGCTGCCGGTGCCGCCCACGTCCCAGCTCAGACCGAGCGCGAGCAGGAGCTCGTGCGGGGCGTTCTTGAAGAACACGTACTTCGCGGAGACCTCGAGGTTGTCGAAGCCGCTGACCGACGAGCCCTCGTCGGGGTCGAGCATCGTGAACGTGCCGCCGAACGAGACGCCGAGGTCGGGGCTGAGCCGCTTCGAGAGCTCGCCGCTCAGACCGATCTGCTTGGTCGGCGGCGCGTCTTCCGACCCCCGGAGCTTCAGGTACGAGATCGTCGGCAAGGACAGCTCATCGGCCACGAACGGATCGTCCGTCGCCAGGGTCGCGGGAAAGAAGCGCTTGCCGATCAACCCGTGAGCCTGCACCGCCGGAACGACCGCGAGCGACAGCATCAGCGCGAATGCGCACGCGAATAGAGATTTCCCTCTCATGGCCCCCCCCCTGAAAGTTTGTGGATCGTTCGAGCGGATCTAGACGAGAGGCGAAGGAGGCGCACGCGGCGAGGACGGATCGAGCGAGCGGAGCGCGGCGAAGACCGGATCGGCGGGTGCGGCGACGGCGCCGATGCGCTGAACCGGTTCGTCGAGGGCCAGCGTGGCCACGCTCGTGCCGTCCAGGTGCGCCGCGACCGAGGCGGTCGGGCACGCGACGGGATCGGCGCCGGCCACGTGGTGATGGGCGGAGTGCACGGCCGCCTCGACGGCGAAGATCGCGAGGAGGCATGCGAGCCCCAGGGCCACCGTCCGGCGTGAGCGTCGGCGCACGAGCGCGGCTCCCACGAGCAGCGCCGCTATCGGGAGGGCCCACGGGATCTCGGTCGGGTCGGCGGCGGCGACCACGTGCTCGACCTGGGTCGGCTCGTCGGCAATCGGGAGCTGCGGGGCCTCGAACGCCACGCGCTCGACCCCGCCGACATGGGCGGCGGCCGTACCCGCGGCCGAGAGCAGAGCGGTCAGGGCGAGCATCGCCACGACCCGCAGCATGAGCCGCACTCTAGCGGAGAAACGCCCCGGACTCAAACGTCGGTGGCCCTTCCGGTACACTGGCCGGGTGTACGCGCTCGGACTTGCCGCCCGCTGGTTGCATCTGGCCAGCTCGGTCCTCCTCGTCGGTGCCGCGGTGATGATCGTGATGGCAGGTCGCTCCGACCGCGCGACGGCCCAACGCTGGGAACGCCGAGTGCTCGCTTCCGCGTGGGTGTGTGCGCTCCTGGCACTTCTCTCCGGTGCCGTTGTCGTGGCCACGCAGACCGCCCTCTTCGAGGGCCGTACCGCAGCCGCTCTGGATCCCCGCGCGATCGCCCACGTTCTGGTGGAGACCCAGGCCGGTCACGTCTGGCTCGTGCGCGCCGGGTTCCTCGTGGTGCTCGCCGCGTTTCTCTCGATGCGGATGTCGGTCGAGCGTCGAGTCGACTGGCGCGCCGCGCGGGGCGAGGCTGTCCTGCTCGGTGTGGCCGCGCTGCTTCCGCTGGCGGCGGCCGGCCATGCCGCTGCCGTGGAGCCGGACACCGCGCGCGCGATCGCGCTCGATGCCCTGCACGTGCTCGGCGCCGGCATCTGGGTCGGCGCGCTCATCCCGCTCGCGTTGCTCCTGAGAGCCGCAGCCACGGAAGACGGTGCCGACGCGCGGCCCTACGCGGTGCTCGCGGTGCGACGGTTCTCCCGCGCCGCGCTCGGAATCGTGCTCGTACTCGCGGCCACCGGAACCTGGCTCGCGGTCACTCACGTCGGCAACGTGGCCGGCCTCGTGGGCACGAGCTACGGTCGGCTGCTCCTGGGAAAGCTCGCGCTCCTGATCGTGGCGCTGGGGTTCGCCGCGCTGAACCGCGCGGTGCTGCTCGCGCGTCTCTCAGGCGACGGCCCGTCCGTGGGCCGTCCCGCGATGCGCCGACTCTCGCTATTCGTGACGGTCGAAGCGGGCTTGGCCCTGACGATCCTCGTCGTCGTGGCCGCGATGAGCGTCACGCCGCCAGCCCGCCACGAGCCCGCGATGTGGCCCTTCACGATCCGGCTCTCGTTCGCCGCGCTCGAGGGCCGCGCCGCCGAGGCGAAGCGTGCGCTGATCGGCAGCCAGATCGCGGTGATCGGCCTGGTCGCCTTCGTGACGGCGCTTGCCATGCGGGCCTGGCGGCTTCCGCTCGCGGCGGTGGCGCTCGCTGCCCTCGGCGCGGGCGCCGGCCTCGCGCTGCCTCCCCTCGCCATCGACGCGTACCCGACCACGTATCTGCGCCCGACTGTGCCCTATCAGTCCGGCGCGATCACGGCCGGCGCCGCCCTTTATCAAGCAAACTGCGCGGGGTGTCATGGGCCCCGCGGCGCAGGCGACGGGCCCGACGGCCGCGGGCTTCCACGCTCGCCCGCCGATCTGCGCGCGCCCCACACCGCCCAGCACACCGCCGGCGATCTCTTCTGGTGGATCAGCCACGGGATTCCCGGCTCCGGCATGCCCGGGTTTGGCTCCCGCCTCACCGAGGATCAGCGCTGGGAGCTGATCAATTTTCTGCGGGCGCTGTCGGCGGGATACGGCGCCCGGGGAATGGGTCCGACGATCGAGCGCGACCGGCGCTGGCTCGTGGCGCCGGACTTCACGTTTACCGTCGGCCCCACACCGCCGCGGGCGCTCAAGGACTATCGCGGCCGCACCGTGCTCGTGGTGCTCTACTCGTTGCCCGGCTCGCGGCCGCGCATGAATCAGCTGGCGGGGCACGAGGGCACCCTGGCGCTGCTCGGCGTCGAAGTCATCGGGGTGCCGATCGACGCCGACCCTGATGCGATCCGCAAGCTCGGCGACGAGCCGCGCGTGCTGTTTCCGGTGGTCACCGAGGGCGCGGAGACGATCGTGGCGGCCTACCGGCTCTTCGCGGTCGCGCCGCACGTCGAGCTGCTCGTCGACCGCCAGGGCTACGTGCGCGCCATCAGCCGGAGCGCCGGGGAGGAGGCGGATTTCGACGCGCTCGTCGCCCAGATCCGGCAGCTCAACGACGAGAAGATCGAGGCCGAAGCGGTGCCGGAGGAGCACGTGCACTGATGCGGGCCTGGAAGGTGGTGCTCCTGATCAACGTGGCGCTCGTGGTCGGCGTGGGCTGGGGCTATGCGTTCTGGGGCCTGCGCGCCGGCCGGCTCGATCGACAGCTGGCCGAGGCCAAGGCCGCCGCCGAGAGCGGCATCGAGCGGCAGTGGACCGTCGACGGTGTGGTGCGCGCGACCTTCCCCGAGCTCGGTGTGCTGGTGCTGACGCACGGCGAAATCCTGGGCTTCATGCCCGCGATGACGATGGGCTTTCGCGTGGCCTCACCCAAGCTTCAGGAAGCTGTTTCCGTGGGTGACGCGGTACGATTTACGTTGAAGGGCGTTCCACCGAACGTGGCGGTCACCACGATCGAGAAGATCAAGTGAGGGTCCCCCGGTGAGATTCCTGACTCTCTCGCTCCCGATCGCGGCGCTCTGCCTGGTCGCGCCGGCGATGGGAGCCACGCTCTACGTCACGAACACCAAGTCTGACTCGGCCTCGATCATCGACACCGACACGTCCGAGGTCGTGGGCACCGTGCCGCTCGGACCGGGCAAGCCCAACCGGATCGCCTTCCATCTCGACGGCAAGACCGCGTGGGTCGTCTACGACAAGAGCCACGACCTCGGCGTCATCGATGCCGAGTCGCGGAAGCTCGCCCGCCGGGTGAAGATCGGCGGCAACCCGTACAACCTCGCGTTCACGCCGGACGGCCGGTATCTGCTCGTGCTCGACTGGGCGAGCGACACCAGCAACGACGAGGTGATCTTCTACGACCTGAAGGAGCAGAAGATCGATGGCCGGGTCGAAGTCTCGACGTGGCCGGCCCACGCGATCTTCTCGCGCGACGGCAAGCTCGTGTACGTCTCGGGCGAGACGGCGGGCGACGTGACCGTGATCGACGTGGCTCAGAAAAGGGTCGTGGGCCGTGTCGTCCACGGCGGCGGCGGCGCGATGGGGCTGGCCCTGCCCGCCGACGGCAAGACGCTCTACGCGGCCGCCGGCGAGAACAAGGTCGTCGTGAAGATCGACACCGCCACGCACAAGACCGTCGGCGAGATCCCGCTGCCCGGGATCGTTCACGAGGCCACCCTCACGCTCGACGGCAAGTACCTCTACACAACGCTACGAAAGAGCAACAAGATCGCCGTGGTCAGCGTGGCGAACGACAAGGTCGTCAAGGTGATCCCGCAGCAGGGCTACCCCGACCTCGTGACGATGGAGCCGACCGGGCGCTACGCCCTCGTCACCAACCGCTATGCCGACCTGGTCAGCGTGATCGATCTCCCGACGCACACCCAGGTGCGGACGATCCCGGTCGGCAAGGCGCCCCACGGGATGGCCCTCCGGCCCGCCCGGTGAGACGACCGCCCGGCGCCGCCGCGCTGGCCGCCCTCGCGCTCTGGCCCGCCGCGGCGCTCGGCCATGCGGTTCTCGTGAAGTCGGTGCCTGCACAGCGCGCGGCCCTCGTCGAGCCGCCGCCGCGGATCGAGCTCTGGTTCAACGAGCGGCTCGAGCCGGCCTACTCGAAGGCGTCGGTGACGAACGAGTCGGGCACACAGGTCGACCTTCGCGACGGCAAGGTATCGCCCGAGGATCCCCGCCGGCTCTCGCTCTCGCTCCCCACCCTGACGCCCGGACGCTACACCGTGAGCTTTCGCGTGCTCTCGGTCGACGGCCACGTGGTCGAGTCGCGCCTGACGTTCACGGTGAAGGACAAGCGCTGACTTGCAATCGAGCGCCGATCGTGCTGTTGTAGCGGGCATGTCGAGGCGCCGCGCCCTCCTCCTTCTCCTGGGAGTCGCGGCGTTTCTGCTCGCCGGCGCGAGCATGCCTCACACGCATGCTGGCGTGGGGCCCGCGCTCTGGAACGCCGACCATGACCTGAGCCTGATGGCGGCGTTCGGCAATCACGCGTGCCAGCTCGACGCGATGCCGGTTCTCGGGCTCGCGCTGACGCTTGTCGCGATCCTCGCGCTGGACCCCGTACGCTCCGCCAGCGCTCCGCTCAGCCTCGCCGGCTCGCGCGCCCCACCCCGCTTCTAGTACTCCTCCACTCGTCCGTCTAGCTCCGTCTCGAGCCTCGAGCTCGGCCCGGGCTCACGTCACGGAACGGTCGACGAACCATCACACTGGAGGAATGGGATGCGCGTACTGGCCTTGATCTTCATCGCGTCGTGCACAGCGCTGGCGCCGGCGATTGCCGCGGCGCAGGACGCCGCGGAGCTGCGGAAGCAGATCGAGCAGCTCCAGAAGCAGCTCCAGTCGGTGACCGAGCGGCTGCAGCGTCTCGAAGCGCAACCCGTGCCTCCGGCGCCCGCGCCCGGGACGCCGCCCGTCGCGCCCGGCGCCACCGCACCTGGCGCGCCCCCGAGCACGACCAGTCTCGGCGGGCCGCCGTCGGCGATGGACCTGGCGCGACCGCGACAGCCCTTCTCCTTGTACCAGCAGCGGGGCTCGGGTCAGCTCCTGTTCGATCTGGGCATCGCCGGCGACTTCGTGGGCAACATCACGCAGCGCAACGTCGCGCGAGCGGGAGGCGGAACCTTCGCCGGGCAGGAAAACCGCTTCTTTCCGCGTGAAGTCGAGCTCTCGCTCTTCGGCCAGATCGATCCGTACGCTTCCGCGGTCGTGAGAATCGAAGCGGGGGAGGAGACGCCCGGGCAGGAGACCGGTGTCCACCTGGCCGAAGCCTACCTCACCTTGCTGACGCTCCCCTACGGCACCCAGGCGCGACTCGGCCAGATGCGCAACCGGTTCGGCTGGTCGAACGAGGTGCACGAGCACGACTTGCCCTGGGTCGATCGGCCCAACGTCATGCGCAATTTCTTCGGCGCCGAAGGGCTGCAGGAAAAGGGCGCCGAGCTGACACTGGTCCCCGACCTGCCGTTCTACATCGAGGCGCTTGCCGGCATCTTCAATGGCGACAACGAGACCGCGTTCGGCCGCCGCACCTTGCAGCACCCGCTCGCCACCGGCCGGCTCCGGACGTTCTTCGAGCTCGGCGACGAGCACGCGATCCAGCTGGGCATGTCGGTCGCGAGCGGCCAGACCGACGATAGGAACCGATCGACGATTCTGGGCTGGGAATGGCGCTACAAGTATCGCCCCGACGGCTGGCTGCACCCACTGATCACGCTGACGGGCGAGGCGCTCTACTCGCTACGCAAGGCGGACGTCGGCGTCGACGTGGACGGCGACGGCGCCATTGATCAGGTCGACAAGCGGCAGCGCAACCACTGGGGCTGGTATACCGGCCTGGAGGTGCAGCCCTTCCGTCGCTGGGCCGGCGGATTTCGCTACGACTGGTCGCAGTACCCGGTCAATCCCGGCTGGGAGTGGGCGATCGAGCCGTACGTATCGTTCTGGCCATCGGAGTTTCTCCGCTTCCGCCTGGCGTACAAGCACACCGATCGCAGCCCTCAAACGCGCGACGCCTTCAACCTGAACGACGCGAGCGCCCGGAAGGTGGACGAGATCCTCTTCCAGGCCTCCTTCATTCTCGGCGCCCATCCGGCGCATCCCTTCTAGGAGGCGATGACTCATGCGACGCACACTCCTGATGATCACGGCAGTGCTCGGCATGCTGAGTCTGTCGCTGACCAGCGTTCACGCCGATCGCAAGCTCCGGGTCGTCGCCACCATCCCGGACCTCAAGTCGCTCACCGAGGCGGTGGGTGGTGATCTGGTCGAGGTCGACTCGCTGACGCGCGGGACACAGAACTTTCATGAAGCCGAGGTGCGCCCGAGCATGATGCTGAAGCTCCGCCGCGCCGACGCCTTGATCGAAAATGGGGTCGAGCTCGACACGTGGGCGGACGTCGCGGTAACCGGAGCCAACAATCCCAACATCATCCGCGGCTCGGCCGGACGTATCGAGATCTCGCGTGGCATCCAGCTGCTCGAAGTGCCGACGACACGGGTCGACCGGTCGATGGGCGACGTCCATCCGCTCGGGAACCCGCACTTCTCCCTGGATCCCGGGCTTGCGCCCATCATCACGCAGAACATCGTCGACGGCTTGTCGCGCCTGGCCACGGAGAATCGCCCCGCGTTCGAGAAGAATCGGCAGGCGTTTCTAAAAAGGCTCGAGGGCGAGATGGAGCGGTGGACCAAGCAGATGGAGCCGGTACGGGGCGGCAAGGTCGTCGTCTTCCATCCTGATTTCATCTATGTGCTGACACGCTTCGGCCTCGTCCAGGTCGGCACGCTCGAGGACCGCCCAGGTATTCCGCCCTCGCCGCAGCACCTCGTCCAGATAATCCGCCAGATGAAGGCCGAGCAGGTTAAGGTGATCCTCGTGGAGCCCTGGAACGACTTGAAGCTCGCTGAGCGTGTGGCCAGCGAGGTCAGCGGCGGATGTAAGGCGCTCGTCATGGCCAACTCGGTGGGGGCGGTGAAGGGCGCCGACAACTACATCGCGGCGGTCGACTACAACGTCAAGATGCTCGCGCAGGTACTCAAATGAGATGATCGCCGAGCTCTTCGCGATCCTGTGGGCACCGTTCCTCATGTGCCTGGTGCTGACGGGCATCCACGCGTATCTCGGGGTTCACGTGCTCTCCCGCGAGGTCGTGTTCGTCGACATCGCGCTCGCGCAGATCGCGGCGCTCGGTGCGACGGCGGCGTTCCTGATCGGCTACGAGATGGACACGTGGGAGTCGTACGCTTTCGGGCTCTCGGCCACCGTGCTCGGCGCCTTGGTGCTCGCGCTGACACGCAGCCGCCACCGCCACGTCTCGCAGGAGGCGGTGATCGGCGTCGTCTACGCGGTCTCTTCGGCGGCGGCGGTGCTGCTGGCAGATCGGGCCGCGCACGGAGCCGAGCAAGTACGGACCATGCTCGTCGGCAATCTATTGGCGGTGCAAAGCCCGGAAGTCGCGAAGGTCGCGACACTGTATACGACAATCGGCGTCTTCCACTGGTTGTGCCGCCGCCCATTCTTCTTGATCTCGACCGCTCCAGAGGCGGCATACCGGGAAGGCTGGCGGATTCGGATGTGGGACTTTCTCTTCTACGCTTCGTTCGGCGTCGTCGTCACCAGCTCGGTCCGGATCGCGGGCGTACTGCTCGTGTTCTCGTATCTCATCGTCCCGGCGCTCGCCGGCATCATGCTGGGCAGCACGGTTGCACAGAAGCTCCTCATCGGCTGGGGATTCGGCACCCTGGTCAGCGTCATTGGCATGGTGGCCTCGGCGAGCCTGGATCTTCCGACCGGAGCGACGGTGGTATGCGCCTTCGGTCTCACGCTGATCGCGCTCTGGATCGCATTTCAGACGGTCAAGCCACCCACAGATCGTCGCCAGCCGTCTGCGTGAGCGGATCAACTGCAGGTATCATTGTCCTGTTCGCGACGCTGCTCGCCGGCTGCGCCAGCTCACCCCCTCCGTCGGTCGAGGCTGTCGGCCTCGCGGGCACGTGGCGCGGCCGAATGTCCGGCCCCATGGGAAACGCCCCGCTCATCCTCACGATCAAGGAAGATGGCACCTTCGAAGGACTCCTCTTCGTACAGCCGCAGTACAAGGAGATCCGGGGAGCGATCACGGTGCTGGGCCCTGGAAGAATCCGGTACGAAGGCAACGGCGGCAATGGCCGCGTCGCCTTGCGCGCGGAAAACGGTAAGCGGGTGCTGCGGTTCGTTCCAGACGGCGGTGGCGGTGGCGCCGAGCTCACCCCGTCGAAATAACGCCGACTGGATTCTGATCGCCAGCGCGGGCTCCTTCCTGGTCCTGGCGCTCGCCGTCATGACCGTCGAGCCATTTCCCGGTGATGCCGCGGCTCGCGCGTGGCTCCTGGGCTTCGGGTCGCCCGGTGTCGTCCGGGTCATGCGAGTGATCAATTACCTGGGGAACTGGCGAGTGCTCCTTCCGGCGACGCTGCTGCTGCTGGTCGCGTTCCCGCGGGCTAGAGAGCGCTGGTGGGTCTGGGTTGGCCTGATGCTCGCTGCGCCGGCCGCCGAGGGTCTGCTGAAAATCCTCATCGGCCGCGCACGCCCGGAGGAATCTTCGATGGGCTTCCCGAGCGGACATGCCACCGCGGCGGCGGCGTTCTTTGGCGCGGTGATGTATCTCGCTGCGTCCCTCCCGCCGCCGACCCGCGCCGCCGTGCGGGCCGCGAGCGCTTTGCTGATCGTCCTGGTCGCCCTGGCGCGCGTCATCCTGCGCGCGCATTGGCCGGTCGATACCCTGGCCGGCGTGGCGCTCGGATTGGTGGTCGCATCCATAGCAGCACTGCTGGCCGGACTCGGCGGGACTCCCGAGCCGGCCAGCTAAGATACATAGCTCGATCTGCCGTCGGCGTTTACTCCCTTCCTGCGCGTGTGCCGATGGTGTCGGGCCGGCACTCCAGGGTGAGATCGAACGGGCCGCCTTTCTCGCTGATACTCGTGTAGAACCATCCGCTCTCGATCGGCACGTAGGCCACGCCGCGCCCTTGAGTTATTTCCACGGCCCGATACTCCTCGAGCATCTGCCGTGCCCGGGCGTCGCATAGAGATCGTGTAGGAAGCGCGCCGACCCTGGTCGGCCCGGAATCGGAATCCGTCTGCCATAGCGCCCAGCCGCTCTCGACGGAGGCAGACGCAGCCGAGGCTGCCCATGACAACGAAGCGAGCAAGACGAGTCTTTCGAGCAGCGCGCGCGATCAACGCAAGGCCTGAGCGAGCTCTTTGACGTTGTAGTCGATGGCGCGGATGTACGAATCTGCACCCTTGACGCCGCCAACCATCGACGCGAGGACGATCGCCTTTGCCCCGGCCTCCTGGGCTACCCGCTCGGCTAGCTTCCGGTCGTTCCAGGGTTCGACGACGATAACCTTGATCCGCTCTGCCTTCATCTGCTGGATGACGCGGACGAGATGGCCCGGCGAGGCCGGAATCCCCGGGCGATCTTCAAGTGTCGCGGCCTGCACGAGACCGAATCGGCTGAGGAAATAGATCCACTGCGGATGATAGACGACGACCTTCGCTCCGTGAAAGGGCTCGAGGGTCTTCGTCCAGCGAGTCATCGCCTCGTCCAACTGACCGAGGAACGTCTGCCGATTGCGCTCGAACGTGGGGCGGCTCTCGGCGGCCAGGCGTGAGAACCCGTCGAGGATGTTCTGCGTGATCGTCGGGGCGAACCCGGGATCGAGCGAATAGTGCGGGTTCCCCAGGGGATGCACGTCCCCCATCGAGCGGTCAACCCGCACGGTCGGGACTTCGAGAATCGGCAACCCACGAGAGATGTCGATGCGTCCGGCGGAGCCGCGGACGATATTCGGATTGTTCGCGCCAGTCACCGCGACGTCGGCCCATGCGTCGAGCTCGAGGCCGTTTTCGATCAGCACGTCGGCGCGGCGCAACTTCAACATCATCGTGGGCCGAACCTCCGCCTCGTGGGCGTTTTGCGTGCCGCGTGTGAGGGTCTCGACATCTGCCAGGTCGCCCCCGACGGCCTGGGCGAGGGCCGTGAGGTCAGGGATGGTCGTCACGACACGCAGTTTCCTCTCCGCACCCCAGGCCAGCGAAACGGCAGCCGTCAGAGCGAGCGCGAGCGCCAGACACAGAGCATTCATACGACGCATATGGGGTCTCCACTCCTCGGGCAATCAACGCGCGAGGCAGCTCGAAGTGAGAGGCCAGGTCGCCGGGTGGTCGACACACCAGTGCGGTCGGCGACAGGGAATCGCGCGTGGGGGAGGTCTAAATCAGGAGCGACGCGTGGAGCAGAAAGAGCGGAGGCCCTCTCCGGGTCTTGACGGCTGGAAGCCGCACGATCGCGGCGGGCGTCGCCGGGAGCAGCTGGATCACCGATTGTTCGGTGACGCCGATGACGCCGAGCTCAGGGGCAAGGGGCGTT
>Ga0114129_10002067_pt1 | contig 27579 bp, 25 predicted proteins | sample RhiMetdeltSRZDD1_FD_80071 | JGI IMG/M metagenome (GOLD analysis project Ga0114129, IMG submission 80071) | Populus rhizosphere microbial communities from Tennessee, USA - Rhizosphere MetaG P. deltoides SRZDD1 (version 2) (version 2) | ecosystem: Host-associated > Plants > Roots > Rhizosphere >... | reverse complement strand
GAGCAGCGACCGGCGCCCATATTCATATCGGCAAACCGTCGTCACGAAATTGAATGCTCATATATGTTGAAAGCAAAGACTCACCGGCTCGAATGCACATTGTCTTAAACGGTTGGCTGAACGTAATGACGCAACCCACAACTCCTCATCTTGCCTCGACCGTGGTGTTAGTTCGGCCCGACTCAAACGGCAATTTCCAAATTCTCATGAATCGGCGTCCCGAGAAGATGGATACTTACGCCGGTGTCTATGTCTTTCCCGGCGGAAGAGTGCAAAGGAGCGACTGGTCGGCGGAGATAATGAGATTAGTCCGCGGTCTATCCCCGAGCGAGGCGCAGGAAAAACTTGGCACTGAACTTCAGCCGGAACTCTGCCTAGGTCATTGGGTGGCCGCCGTCAGGGAACTATTCGAAGAGGTGGGAATTCATTTTTTTGTTCCACGAGGCGGGACGAATTCAATAGGGCAAGAAATGTCTGAGCGATTGAGTGAAAAACGGGCAGCTTTGCAACAATGCGAAATTGATTTCGCCACTTTTCTTGAATCGGAGCAGCTGTGTTGTGATGTTGCTCCGCTGGCTTATTTCTATCATCGCATAACCCCAGATCACTACCCGGTCCGATTTGATACGCGTTTTTACCTCGCGGCATTGCCGCCCGCCCAAACTCCACTCCATGCCTCTGAGGAGGTATCGGAAAGCCTCTGGATTTCGCCAAAGGAAGCGCTTGATCGATCACAAAGAGGCAATTTTCCCATGATGCCGCCCACCTTAGCGGTATTGCGCACTGTCAGCAGTCACGGTTCCTGGGACGAACTGCGTGACGCTTTCAATCTCGGCTAGCCTGCCAGGAACAGCAGAATCAATGATAAAATGAGGCAAATTTTGACAGGCCCGATGCTTGGACGCAAATTTTTCCAGTAGTTGGTCATTGAATTGGCGCTACTGGCATTGTCCTTGCGTTTCGGCCTTGTTAGTAAATTGCCGCTGTGCGGCCTTTGTGCTATGGATCAGGTATTTGTACCTACTGCAAGGATTTCTACTGCCGGTTGATTCCAATTGCCCACTCTTCTATCAATTGATTCTTAAACTCGTCAAATAATTGTCGTTATGAATGATGCTTTGCCCAATGTTCGGACCATCGCCTATTTCTCCATGGATGTAGCGGTGGATTCAAAAATCCCGACCTATAGTGGTGGTTTAGGCGTTTTGGCCGGAGATATGTTGCGCTCAGCAGCCGATCTCGAGATTCCGATGGTTGCGGTCTCGCTCGTTCATCGCAAAGGCTACTTCGACCAACGTCTTGATTCCCGTGGCAATCAGATTGAAAGCCCGGCCAAGTGGTCGCCCGAATTGCATCTCAAACCTTTGTCGCCGAGGGTATCGCTAACCATCGAAGGCAGACAGGTGCAGATTCGAGCTTGGCAATACACCTTTGCGGGTATTACGGGCTATGCGGTGCCGTTGTTTTTGTTGGATGCCGACTTGCCAGAAAACGAGTCAGCTGATCGGGGTCTTACTGATTTTCTCTTTGGCGGCGATGAGCGCTATCGGTTGTGCCAGGAAGCCATTCTCGGATTGGGCGGCGTCGCAATGCTGCGAACGCTCGGATACGCCGATATTCGAGTTTTTCATATGAACGAGGGACATTCAGCCCTGGCCACGCTCGCGCTCTTGGAAGAGCGAGTGGGGTCCCGGCCGGAGCGTCACTTTTCAGAAATCGAAGTTGAATCGGTACGCCGCCATTGTGCTTTCACGACCCATACACCGGTTCCGGCCGGGCACGACCGATTCCAGGCTGATTTGGTTTACCAAGTACTCGGAAAAAGCCGCGCCAGCGCGTTAGCCGAGTTGCAACTCATGGACGGTACTCTAAACATGACCGAGCTGGCGCTACGGCTTTCCGGCTTTGTTAACGGCGTATCGATGCGCCACGCCGATGTTTCGCGCGCGATGTTTCCGAATTACACTATCAGCGCGATTACTAACGGCGTGCATGCGAGAACATGGACAGCCGCGCCACTCGCTGCACTGTATGACCGTTTTCTACCCCAATGGCGACGCGACAATTGCTACCTGCGGTACGCTGTCGGCATACCGTTGGGTGAAATTCGCCGAGCGCATGGACAGGCCAAAGAGGACTTATTACAGCAAGTTCGTTGGCTCACTGGGATTCAGCTGGACGAGAAAGTTTTTACACTTGGGTTTGCCCGGCGTGCCACCGGATACAAGCGCGCGGATTTGCTTTTTACCCAAGTCGATCGGCTCAAGCAGATCGCTCGCCAGGCGGGCCCGATACAACTCATCTACGCCGGCAAAGCCCACCCGCGCGACGAAGGCGGCAAGACGATCATTCGCCGAATCTTTGAGGCAGGCGCGGCGCTCGCCGACGATGTCCACGTCGTGTACCTGGAAAACTACGATATGGCGTTAGGTAGACTACTTTGTTCCGGGGTCGATGTTTGGCTCAATACACCGCTTCGGCCCCAAGAGGCTTCGGGGACGAGCGGCATGAAAGCAGCGCTCAATGGCGTGCCGAGCTTCAGTGTGCTCGACGGTTGGTGGATTGAAGGTCATATCGAAGGGGTGACCGGCTGGTCGATCGGTGATGGCGGCGGGTCGGAAAACGATTCCGTCGCAGAGGCCATTTCGCTTTATGAAAAACTCGAGCACGTGATCCTGCCACTTTACTACAAAGAACCCGACAAATTCGCCGAGGTCATGCGTTCCGCGGTTGCGCTCAATGGTTCCTTCTTCAACACTCAGCGCATGTTGTTGCAGTACGTGAGGAATGCTTACGTGGCTTGCAGCACGGCTATCCAACCACTAGATTAGGCGCGCGCGACTCGGAACACCACATCCTCGGCCGCGTCACTGCTGCATTGAAGCGGTCCAATCAATGAAAGCCTGCAGCTGCTGAAAATAGGCCTCGCCGCCGATAAGGTAAGTATCATTGTGGCGAGCGCCAACGATCGTAAAGAATTTCTTTGGCTCAGGCGCCGCATCGAAAACCATTTTGCCTTGCAGGAAAGGGATGACTTCATCTCGGTCACCGTGCAGGACTAACAAAGGTGTTTTGATTTTCTGGATTTTTTTTCGAACATCATAGCGGGTCAAGAGCAGAGGTCGGATAGGCAGGAAAGGCAACAGGACGCGAGCCATCTCGGGGATTGACACAAACGGAGTTTCCAAAATTAGTCCTTGGCTTTCGAATCGGTTCGCCATTTCCGCGGCCACCGCCGCGCCCAGAGAACGTCCAAATAAAATGATTTTTTTCTGCTCCGTTCCACGTCGCTTTTGGACAAATTCGAGAGCGGCCTCGCCGTCGACGTACGTACCTTCCTCAGAGACCCTTCCCTCGCTGCGCCCGTAGCCACGATAGTCAAAGATGAAAATATTTACTTTCACCCTGTCATGCAGCAGTTTGATGTTTCCGACGCGGTGGCCGATGTTGCCGGCGTTACCATGAAACCAAACCAAGGTGGATCGAGCTTGGCGATGAGGAATGAACCAACCGTTAAGACGAAGCCCATCTCGCGTTGCGAAAAAAACGTCTTGAAAATCGAGCCCAACTTGTCGAGGCGTTTGTTCGATGGTCGCGCTGGGATGAAAAATAAATTGATCTTCGATCCTGCAACCGGCAGGCAACAAGGATAACACAACGAAAGAAAACGAGCGCAAACAGTGAGGCATCGTCGCCAGGCATTAATCAAAAAATGGCGGTCGTGCGCGATAGAATCGACGACCGGGCAACGAACGTGTTAGTACCGCCGTTTTTTGCTAGTGTTTATGTTCGCCGCGAAGCTTCCATTCGAGTCCATCGATAATACATTCGACGCTAGCCTGGAGAATGTCAACGGCAACCCCGACGGTTCCCCATCTCTCTTGTCCGTCAGAGAAAATGGCTAGCACGCGGACCAAAGAGGCCGCACCCTGTTCATCGTCATCCTCCGCCGTATCGTGCAGCAAACGGACATCAAACTCCTCCAGGCGAACCTCGGAAAGCTGGGGGTAGTGTTTTTCCAGAATCTTGCGCATCGCATTATCGACAGCATGAACCGGACCGCGACCGCTGGCCGCGACAAGTTCCTCTTCACCGAAGATTTCGATCAAAACTGTCGCTTCCGTGGTACTTCTACGGGATTCGTTAACTTGAAAGTCGACTTGGTCATCGATCTTGCAACGCAGGACGCGAAATGGATTCAAATAATCCTCGCGTTTACGAATGGACATAAGCTCAAAGGATGCCCAGGCGCCATCGAGTCGGAAAAAGTCTTCCTTGCGATCTCGGGCCATCATTGGCTCCTTTCGTACTGAGCTGAAACATTCTAAGATTGGCGTATTATAGCCCCGATTAAGAAAATCGCCAGTATTGACCTAACGGTGTTAAAATTCCACTCTTTGGCACAAAAGTCTCGAAAAAAATGATCTTTTCACACATTCACAACTTTGCTATCATTTCATTGTAACAATGCAAAACAGAACGTCCGAGAATCGTTTGCACGACTTTTTTCTGAAGGTTGTTCGGCAGAGCTTTTGGCAGCTTGGAATATGCGATGCCACCGTTGCCGGTTATGTCGCCGATGTCCTTGTGGAGTTTGCCCGAGCGGATAATCTTTATAAATTTCGCGGCCGTGCGGGCCGCAAAGTAGACAGTGTCGTCGACATGCTGGCGCACTATTCGTCGACACACCCCGAGGGGACAGACGTTCTTCAGGAGCGGTCCTTACGCAAGTATATGGGCGACTACGCGTTGTTTATGAGCGGGATTTTTCGCAAGTACGTTGAGGGAATCGGCTCGCTCGACTATTACATACGTGAAGGCAGCCGTTCTTATTGGACGGTCTCAGAACTTGATCTTTCGCTCTATCGTACGGGTTATTTCCTTTATCAAGAGCTCTCGAAGAAGTTCGAGTATTATTCAGGTGCACTCGATTACACGCGCAAAGCTTACTTCGCAGCGGCGCCGGGCGAGGATCCGTTTGCCGGGTTTGCGCGTCAAATCGAAGGCTGGATGAAGACCAACCTTACGGAAAATTAGGTGGCCGCTGATTCCAAAGACCCTTTCACGCCGATCTCTCGATTTCAACGTCCGACGATTGTGAAAACTTTACTCGCCGTCTTTCTGAGCATGGTTTTTCTTGTGGTTATCTCCGTCGGTATGGTGGTCCATAATATTTTCTTTTCTATGCCTGCCGATATTGGGCAGCCGGCCGAAATTCGGGTGGAGCAGGGCGAGTCATTGGCGGCCGTCGTGCGCAAGCTGCGCGATCAAAAAATCATCGCGAACGGTTTTTTTTTCTCGATATGGGCTCGTTTCACCGGCGCTGAAAGGAAAATACATCCGGGCCTTTATCGTTTCGAGACCGGCGTGCCGCCGCGGCAAGTTTTGGACCGTCTGGTAAACGGCAAGGGGATCTTTCAAACGGTCACTATTCCGGAAGGGATGACGGTCAAAGAAATCGCGACGCTGCTCGAAAGATTGCAGATTGCCAACAAAGAGAAATTTCTCGCTGAAGCGGCTAATTCGAATTTGCTAGCGGCGCTCGGCTTGCACGACAAAGGAATCGAAGGTTATTTGTTTCCCAGCACATACCACTTCACGCCCTCAACGCCGGAAAGAAATATCATCATGACTATGGCAGAACAGTTTCGCAGAATGTCGCAACCGCTTCTAGCCGGGCAGGACAACTCGATTCAATTAACGCCCCATGAAATCCTCACACTGGCGTCAATTATCGAGAAGGAAACCGGAGTTGAAGCGGAGCGGCCTTTGGTTTCGGCGGTCTTCCACAATCGCCTGAAACGCCAAATGCCCCTGCAAAGCGACCCCACCGTGATTTATGGCGTTAAGGAATTCAATGGCAATTTGACCCGCAAAGATCTCAACGACCCCAACCCATATAATACTTATCGCATCGCAGCCCTGCCTCCGGGGCCGATTTGCAATCCCAGTCTCTCATCAATTCGGGCCGCGCGTCACCCGGCGGATGTGCCATTTCTCTACTTCGTATCCAAGAACGACGGCTCCCATCTTTTTTCGGAAACGGTCGAGGCGCACAATCAAGCAGTCAAAGTCTATCAGCCCGTACGCGATTCCACGGCCTCACGTTCCAAGTCCTTCGTCCGTTGATTCATTCATTTGCGTGAAATTTCCACGCAGAGGAAGAAATCGCCGGAAAGGCTTGGACTGCCAAAACTGCTCATGCCGAATCGCGTGGGTCGTTGCTTCGGGGCTTCCGAACTTGGGTTGATCCGCCCATTGGAATGCTGACCGGTCCCCGCTCGATGCAATTGACTGGCACCGCCGTCAAAGAGATAGCGGAATGGTTTAACCCTTAAGAGTCCTTCAGCGACATGCTATAGTTTCAGGCAATGCATGTGATTTCCCGCCTTTACGATCGCGAACGACCGGAAAATCTAGTCTTTCGCCTCGTCGCCAAGCTCAGCCACCATGCGCTGTGGGATTCTTTGCTGATATTTCTTCCACCGGTTCTGGCATTGATTTACGGTGCTGTAGTTCTCTCTCACGCAGCCTGGATCAGTGATCTCGCCTCGTTTCTAGTCATCGCCGTCGCTGTTGGCCTCGGAGTCCTCGTCGTACTGTTGCGTTACCGGCCGCTAATTCCCAGCGTTTCGTCGGCTGCACAATTGGTTGACCAGCGGTCGGGAGCCAATGATCGTTTTCTCACGTTGGCCACCATCGAACCGACGCACGTTCCGGCATTACTCGTAGCCCGGCTGAGCCAGGAAACCGCCGGCTTCATGGAACGAGTCGAGCTGAAACGCGATTTTCCTTACAAGCTCAAACGTTCCGCCTGCTGGTCTTTCGGGATGTCGTTAATCGCCGCAATTCTTATTCATTTTTTGGTACCTCTGGCCGCGCCAGGTACTCACACACTGCCGGTTCGTCAACGGCTTAGTGGCTTGGCCGAAAAAATGGCGCAGAAGCCTGGCCTCAACGGCCTGGCCCAGGAATTGAAAACGCTTGCAGCAAAGCTCGAAGATCCAAAAATCCATCAGGAAGAAAAGCAATCGCTGGCGCAAGAGATAGAGAAGAAAATCGAAGAGCAGCAGAAAAAAGAGGAACAGCAAGAAAACCGTGATTTACTCGGAGAGGCAGCGAGCACGTTGAAGGGAATAGAAAAAGAACAGTCGGCGAGCGGACAGGATCAGCAGAAGGATCAACAAAAGGGCGGTGGCGGCATTCAAAGCAATTTGCCGCAGAAGGGACAGGGTGACAGCAAGCAAAGCGAGGGCGGAGAGGGCCAGAGCAAAAGTGACCCGAGCATGCAACCAAGCAAAGACATGCAATCAGGGAATTCTACGCAGGGAAACCAAAAACAGCCAGATCAAGAAAAAAATCAGCAGCAGTCGGCCGACGCCAAAGGTGATCAACCCAACCCGAACCAGCCAGGTAATGAACAGAGCAAAGAGAAAATTGGCAAGAGTCAAGGCGCTCTAAAGGAAGGGGCCGGCAAAGACAAAGCTTCAGAAGAGCCGCCTCAAGGTGCGCCGCCGGCGGAGCGTTTCTATAAAGCCGGCGAAGGTAAAGAGGGCATCAGCGGCGCGCGTTATGTGACGGTGCAATTGCCTGAGGAAGTGGCGGCGGACTCCAAAGGCGCAAGTCGCGCGACAAAGGAATCAAAAGGCACTCGCGCCCGGCCGCAGGTTCCGCTGAGCAATGTGCCGCTACCGGCTCACGTGCCCAATGCGCCGGCGGAGAAACAACAGCTGCCAATCGAATACCGCGGCATTATTCGTTGAGGGAGAAAGGCGTGTGATGGAGCCGGAGCAATTCCAGAAAACCCTTAGACGACTCGAAGCGGAGGTGCAACGAGTCATTGTCGGCCACGAGGACTTAATTCGCAAAGTTCTAATCGCCTTCTTCGCGGGAGGCCATGTGCTGCTGGAAGGTGTACCGGGCCTGGGCAAGACCCTGCTGGTCAAATCCTTGAGTCACGCCCTGGGGATGTCGTTTAAGCGGATTCAGTTCACGCCGGATTTGATGCCTTCGGATATCGTCGGTACCGAAGTGCTTACGGAAAACATCGGCCGGAGGGAATTTCAATTCAAGAAAGGGCCGATTTTCGCGCATGTAGTGCTGGCCGATGAGATCAATCGTGCGACACCTAAGACCCAATCGGCTGTGCTGGAAGCCATGGAAGAACGACAAGTTACCGTGTTCGGGGAATCCCATGTCCTCGATTCGCCTTTCATGGTCCTGGCAACACAAAATCCCATTGAGCTCGAAGGTACCTACCCGTTGCCTGAAGCGCAACTCGATCGATTCTTCTTCAAGCTCTTGGTGACATCGCCAACACCTGTAGAACTCAGGGAGATTCTTAAGCGCACTACCGGGACGGAAAGCGGCGATGCAAAAAAAGTATTGCCCGAGGACGGCGGCAAGCTGGTCAGTGAAATGAATCAACTCCTGCGCCAGGTCATGATTGCGCCGCCCATCGAAGACTACGTCGTCCGATTGGTGCACGCGACGCAAACTGATAGTCAAAACGGTGGACCATCCAATATTTCAGTTAAACAATACGTCCGGTTTGGCTCCAGCCCGCGCGGCGCGCAATCGGTCATTCTTGGCGCCAAGGGCAACGCTCTGATTGAAGGCAGGGTACACGTCAGCTATGCCGACGTCGAAAAGGTGATCTATCCGGCTTTGCGTCACCGCCTTATCCTCAACTTCCAAGCCGAAGCCGAGAATGTCACGGCCGATCAAGTCATCGCCGAGGTAATCAAGCAAGTGCCGAAGAATTAGATCTCGGTCACCTTACCGGTGCTCTGCGAACATCTCGCGATTGAGACCATTGTCTTAGTAATTCACGTACCGCCTTTGTCGGCGATCAACTCTGCCAGAATTGAATGTTTGCATCGAGTGCACCGAAGCGACTGGTTCTGCTTCCAACCATTAGCGAAGCGGTGAGCGACCGCCGACAGTGTGGCGATAGTGGTCTACTTGTCGATCTTATTCTTAATGGCAGGGATGGACTTCAAATAGTCGGCGATCGCCAGCGCGTCTTCTTTGGTCATGTCCTTGTAACCATGGCCGACTCCCTGGATGACCTCGTACATGAGCCCCTGCGCGTTATCGAGGTCGGGCTTGGTGCCGGACTTCAACAGCTCAACGATATCTTCCCGCTTCCAATCGCCGATGCCGGTTTCTTTGTCGGGGGTGATGTTGGGTATTCCCTCGCCAAGGGGACTATTTTTCTCGGTCATCCCGGCCATGTAAAGGGCGCGGTTGGGCGCGCCGATAAAATTTCTCGGCGTATGGCAATCGCCGCAGATGGCGACGTGCTCGACCAAATAGCGGCCCCGTTCTAGGCCGCTCCTGGGCGCCTGCGCCGGCGCAGTCGAGAAGCGTCCGAAGACGGCGAGAAACAAAGGCGTGCCGATGCTGCGCGCGAAGGGCGCCCAGCTGTTGAGCTCCGGCGTGACTTTTTTCACGGGCTTGAGCGTTCGCAAATAAGCGATCAGCGCTGTTAAATCTTCCCGCGCCATGCCGGAATATCTTTCGAAGGGCATGACCGGCAAAAGCTTACTACCGTCGCGGCGCACGCCTTTGACGATCGCGTCCTGGATCTGTTGGTCGGTCCAATTGCCCAGACCGGTTTCTTTGTCCGAGGTGATATTCGTGCTATAGACCTTGCCGAACGGGATCGGGAAGGGTCGCGCGCCGACGTTGGCTTCTTTCTTCGGCTCGGTGTGACAAGCGCAGCCGCCGGCGGCGGCGAAGATGTATTGGCCCTTGGCGACCAGGTCGTTCGCTTGAGCGTAGGCGGCAGCGCTGGCCGCGATCAGCGCATAGAAAATAAACAGTCCCGTTCTCAGAACCCTGAAGCACCGACCGATTCTCATCATTAATAACCCGCCGCCTCCGCGCGAATTTTCTTGTCCAAATACGCAAGCGCGCCGTAAAAGACCTGATTGACCGGCGCTTCCTTGCCGGATTGCCGCAGTAGTTTGACCACTACGCCGTTGAACGCTTGGTATTCGAGCGGCTTGCGCGCCTCAAGGTCTTGCAGCATCGAGGGCTTGAAGCCACCCAGGCTCTTGGAGAAGTCCAAAGTTTCGTCGATGAGTTCAGGCTCGAGATCGGCCCCTTGAGTGCGCGCGGCCTGCCTGACCTCGTTCATGCAATCGACGGCAAGCTGGCGCAGAGAGTCGGACTCGATGATTTCCTTCACCGTCGCGCGCGTCAGACAACTGATGGCGCAAAACGGCGCGTTCCAGAGCAGCTTGCGCCAGTGGGCTTTGCGGATGTCCTTGCTGATCTCGGTGGGGATCCCGGCTGACGTGAGAGCGTGTTCGATGGACTTTGTTCGATCCCGCACCGAACCTTCGAACTCCCCGAAAACGATCCTGCCGCCCGCCGAATGCTTGATGGCACCCGGCCCGACGAGTTGCGACCCCAGATAGGCGACGCCGGCCAAAGTATGCTGCTCACCCCAACGCACCGCGATCTTGTCCGCGTTGTCGACGCCGTTTTGTAGCGACAGGATCGTCGTGGCGCTGCCGATCATCGGCGCCAGGGCGCCGACGGCCGCGTCGGTATCGTAGGACTTGACGCAGAAAAGGATAAGATCGACGGCGGCGACTTCGCCGGGATCGTTCGTGAAGAGCGCGTTTTGAATACGAAGATCGCCACCTGGGCTGTCGACTCGAAGGCCGTCGCGGCGCAGGGCATCGAGGTGCGCGCCGCGCGCCAGGAATGCCACGTCGTTACCGGACGCTGAGAGTTTGGCCCCGAAATAGGCGCCCACGGCACCCGCGCCCATCACCGCGATGCGCATAGTCGTCCTCTCATAGCAGTTAAAGAAGCGCTGGTCGTTCCTCACCAGAAATGTCTACGGGACCGATCCCCTCACTGGTCCAAAATGCCAGGGGAAATGCGGATCATCAGCTTCATCGACCAGCCTGGCGTGATTGAAAAAATTCTTCAACAGTTAGTGGATTTTTTCATACACGCCCGGCGGCACGAGACGAAAAACTCGCACGGGTTGAGAGACGTTTTTCAACTGGTGCTCGCCGGTATCCTGCAGCACGTAGCGTTCTTTAATCCGCTCCGCGGTCTCCGGTCCCACCATGACCTCGCCGCCTTTGGTCAGCCCCGCGATGCGCGCCGCGAGGTTGGTCGTCGATCCCGACGCCGTGAAAGTCCAGTGACTGACTCCTGCGACGTCGAGCTTGGTGGCGCCGACCAGCACCGGGCCGCTGTTGATCCCGAAGTGGATTGCCACCGCCGGATAGATGCCAACGAACTCGCGATTGAGGCTCACTACCTTCGCAAGCAATTGAAAGGCCGCGGTAGCGGCGTTGAGCGCGTGGCGCGTCGGGCCGGCTTCGCTCTGGAAAATCACCATCAGGCCGTCGCCGGAGTTTTCGCTAACGTCCCCGTGCTGCGCGCGGATGATTTCGAGAAAGCTCGAAAAATAGTCCTGGATCATCCGGTTGAGCCGTTGCGGCGGGAGCTCTTCCGAGAGTTGAGTGTATCCCTCCACGTCGAACAAGACGGAGACGTCGGCCTCGCGCTTCTCCAGTTCGTGAGCGTCGGGATTCTTCTCAAGCAGTTTGGTCACCGCTTCGGGGACGAACTTGACCAGCTCGCGCTTAACCTGTTCCAGCAACTCGACTTTCTGCATCGTTTCCTTGAGACTCTGCAGCGCGCCAGCCAGCTCGGTGTTGCGCGCCTCGAGATCGCCATGGACGCTCTTGAGCCGGCCTGCCATTCCGTTGATGGCTCTACCCAGCTCGCCGATCTCGTGCTGGCTTTGCATCGACAGGCGCGTCTCAAAGTCCCCGCCGCCGATACGGCGCGCGGCGGCCGCGATCAGGGCGATGGGCCGCAGCACCACGCGGCCCAAAAAAATCACCAAGGAGGCGGTCACTCCGAGGATCGTCAAGAGCGCGATCAGAAGCTGGCGGTTCCTTGCCGCCCGCAGATCGGCATCGAGCTGCTCCAGACCGAGGCTCACTCTCACCACGCCCCGGGCCTTGTGGTCACCGCTGTGACAGTCCTGGCACTCTTGCCCGTTCTCCAGAGGGCGGAAGAGGGTCAGCATGCGGCCATCGTTGGTCGCCTCATAGGTCTCCTGAGGGGTCAGCGTCTCCACCGCGCGGTCGAACAGCGGATCGCTGATCTTCTTGCCCGGCGCCCGGCGCATCTTGGAGATCCGCTCGGCCAGCGCCGCGTCGATGTTGACCTCTTTAAGGGTTTCCAGGTCGCTGAACGCTTCCACGCCGTTGTACCGGTAGACATCGAGAACGCGTACATCCTTGAGCTCTTTCTTGAGCTCCTGCACCAGTCGGCGGATGATATCGGGACGCCCTTCGAGCATGCCGTTCTCGATGCTCTTCGTTATGGACGCCGCCAGCAGCCGTGCCGTCTCCCGGTTTCCGGCCACCATCGCCTCGGTCTCGCGCTGGATGTTGAGGATCACCAGGACGCCGAAACCTAAGACGAGAATGGCCACAATTAACGCGATCACCCTGAGCTGAAGGTGTCGCCGGAACATCGTTAAGAACGCCATCACGGGTCGAACTCCGCTGTCTTTGAGACCTTCTTCCTTTCCCACAGATTCAGGAATAATTACAACACGGGGCGGCGTTGGGCTACTTTCGATTTAAGAAGGCGACTGTAATCTTGGCTGTGCTCGATGTCAATTTCCGATTCAACCGTTTGAGTCGCCCACGGCGGTTTAAGCTTTGTGCGACGATATGTTATGAAACCAAGGCATGGAGAGAATCGATCCGCAGCGAGATCACGAAGAGCTGAAAAATTTTGCCCTTGGCCAGCGGGTGATGTTTAAGGGAAAGCCTTATACCATTCAGAGCCGGACCACGCTTGCTTCCGGTGAAGCCGCCGTCGTGCTGCAAGGGGAAACAGAGCAATTCGTAATTAGCGCGACTCAGTTTCTCGCCGGGATAAAGTTCATCGATTGAGGGAGTACAAAATTTACCAGGAGCAGCAATGGGCAAAATACGACTCACCCTGTCATGTTGGGAATATGACCGCACACGTGCCCTTCAGGAAGGAAAGGTTCAGGTTGAAGGTGTAGATCTAACCTATCTGCCGCTTCATGTCGAAGAGACATTTTGGCGCATGCTCCGATACGGCGAATTCGATGTCGCCGAATGCTCGATGAATTCTTACCTTATGTCGCGCGATCGAGGTTATCCACGATTGATTGCCATACCGATTTTCCCCTCTCGATTTTTTCGCCATTCTTTCATTTTTGTCAACACGGACTCAGGTATTGAAGAACCGAAGGATCTAATCGGAAAGCGCGTCGGTGTGCCTGAATATCAAATCACCGCGGCCGTATGGATTCGCGGCATTTTGCAGCACGACTACAACGTCCCGCCGGAGAAATTGAAGTGGTTTACAGGCGGCGCGGAAGATGCGGGCCGCGAAGAAAAACTGCGCCCCGATTTATCCAGCGAGATTGACATCCGATGGATCGGGCCCGATCGAACCCTGTCGAACATGCTAGAGCAAGGCGAACTGGATGCCTTGATCTGTGCACATATTCCGTCCCCCTTCGTGCGGCGATCTCCCAAGGTCAAGCGGCTCTTTCCAAACTTTCGCGAAGTCGAAGAAAACTACTATAGGCGCACAAAGATCTTTCCCATCATGCACACAATTGTCCTGCGCGAAGAGGTATACGAGAAATATCCCTGGGTAGCCCAAAGCCTGTGCAAAGCCTTTGCGGAAGCCAAAAAAATTTGCGAAGAATCCATTTATAAGTATTCGGCCCTTAAATACATGCTGGCGTGGTCATTCGCCGATATAGAGGAACAACGGGAACTCTTTGGAGACGATTTTTGGCCATACGGCCTAGAGGCCAATCGCCATGTCATCGAAATCCTCATTCAATACTCTCACGAGCAGGGGCTAATTAAGAAAAAACTGGAATTGAAATCACTCTTCGCTCCCAATACGTTAGAGGAGTTCAAGGTCTGAAAACTCGTTGCTCTCGAATGATCCTTTTCCCGCGCTGAACGAGAAATTGTTAGCTCTTATGGCAGACGAAAAAACTACAGCCTTCGAAGAAACCAAGTGGTGGATCGATCGCGGCCCGGTCAAGGAACGCGACAAGCCAGCCGAGCCAGTCAAGGGCATCATCGAGAAGTGGGCTTATGAGCTGCTCAAGAACTACAACCAAGATCAAGCCGCGAAGAATCTGGTCGACATCAATGCGAAGATTCTCGGAGGAATCACAGTCGTTCCCGGCGAGTGGGGTTACTATTCACTGGATGTGGGTACCTATCCGCCGGAGAAGTTAGCCAAAATTAAAAGTGGCCTGCCTCTTCCCGCAGGCGCGATAGGCATCGTTATTGACGCCGGCTATTCTGTGAGGGTGATTATCACCGGTGAGCCGGTCGGTGAACGCTACGTCGATATCAATTTTACCGATGCGCCGTCCTTGGATTACTGGGTGAATGGACAACTGGTGGAAGAGAGAGTGTTTTCGAACGTCGGTGAAGCGCTGAAGCGAATTCGCACGGATCTGCCCGACTACCTAAATACGCAACGAATTGATTAATGGCAGCCGCACGTTTTTGGCGTGCAAGCGCAACCCGCGCCTGACGAAGCTGATTCCTTTACCGATCCGGGTGAGCTAAATAGCGATAACCGTTTTTCCACTGCGTTACTGTCGCATTTTGGGCAGCTCACCCGCTCTCGCGGCGAACGCACGATCGTTTCGAAATCATGATGACAGCGGCGGCAATTGTATTCAAATATGGGCATTGGTTCTCCCAGGATGAAGTTCCCAATCGGTCTTGAATTACCTAGGCTACGCGCTGCGTGCTTTAACTTTCTTTGGTTTGGCGACTTCGCGAAGCGAATTTTCGCGTGGAATCGGTTCGAGCGCAGTGATTTCCAAGCCGTAGCCGCGCAGTCCGACCAGATGTTTCTTATTATTGGTCAGCAAGCGCATTTTGCGCACACCTAAATCGCGCAGAATCTGCGCTCCTATACCGTATTCTTTGAAGTCTGCCTGATAAAGAAAGGACCGGTTCATACCCTTCTGTTGTTTGCCTTCAACCTTCGGGTAGGCGACCATGGCGGGATGAACTCCCCTATGCTCCGGTTGGAGGTAGAGGATGATTCCTTTGCCTTCCTTCGCTATGATTTCCATTGAGCGTTGAATAACCGCGCCGGTGTTGAGCAGTTCGAAGCCGAATACGTCGCCCGGCACGTATTTCGTGTGAACACGCACTAAAGTCTCTTCCCTAGGCGAAATGTCACCCTTGGTCAGCGCAAGATGCTCGCTCTGATCGACAAGTGTGTTGTAGACGATTGCCTGAAAGTCTCCGCCGGCGCGTGTCGGGAGCGGAGCGGCGGCGGCCCGATAAACCAGTGAATCGTAATTGAGCCGGTATTGGATGAGATCTGCAATGGTCACGACTTTGAGCTTGTGCTTTTTGGCAAAGCGCATCAGATCCGGCTGGCGCGCCATCGTGCCGTCGTTTTTCATAATCTCGCAGATCACCCCGGCAGGCTTGAGCCCCGCGAGGCGAGCCAAATCAACGGAGCCTTCAGTCTGGCCCGCTCGTACCAGGACGCCGCCGTTACGCGCACGAAGCGGGAAAACATGGCCCGGCGTTACCAAGTCGTGCGGTTTGGCGTCATCGGCGATAGCGTCGAGGATCGTCTTTCCCCGGTCGGCGGCGGAGATCCCGGTCGTGATCCCCTCCGCCGAATCAACGGAAACGGTGAATGCCGTGCCAAAGGGCGACGTGTTTTCGGAGACCATCATTGAGATGCCCAACTGCCTGACTCTCTCTTCGGTCAGCGGAAGGCAGATCAAACCGCGCCCATAGGTCGCCATGAAATTGATCGCGCGCGGGGTGACCTTCTCCGCGGCCATGCACAGGTCGCCCTCGTTTTCGCGGTCTTTGTCATCCATGAGGATGACCATCCGGCCGCGGCGAATCTCGTCAATCGCCGCCTCAATCGTCGCTAGTGGCATGAGGAATCACTTTATCATCCTGACCTGCACGGTCAACCGAAGCGTCAACGACAAGAGAAGGGTGTTACACTGAGTAGGCAATGTTGACTTTCCGCTTTGCAGTGCTAGCGTAATTTCACGTAAATTTATGATGGTCATCCGGGTCAAGAAAACCATTGTCGCGGTAATGCTGCTCCTTGTGTTCACCACGGCCGGCTTCGCGCTGGGTCTGGCGCATGACTATGTACCGCCTGGGTTTGCTTTTTCGCTTGAATTGGGCCTGGGTTTGTCGAATGAAGCTTGGCACGGAAACGACTACCCTCTCCAATTCGGCTTGGCATCGGAAATCGGGCGTGTTTCATCTCTCATTCAAAGCTTGGCAGAGAGAACTCGCCTCGTTGGGATGGTGCCCGCGTTGCGCGCTCATTCCTGGGTTTACCCGCGCGTTTATGCTCCGAAAATTTCGCTTCATCTGCTCGATTCCATATTGTTGATTTAAACTCTCGGCCTATCTTTTCCTATCCCTTAGTCTGATTGTTATCCGTTCGATCATCCGGCAGGAGGGTAATCGACGGAGTGGTTGGCATTGTTTTCTTCTTCTGAAACCCCCGGGGCCGTCAGATGCGGCGGAGCGCCTTTATGTCAGTCAAAAAAAACTTGGAACAATGCCGGTGAATGGTTTGTCTAACAACTTCGGAGGTAGTTTCATGATCGCAAAGAAGCGAGTCAAAACACAGGCTTTCCACAGTGGTGGCCGGGCGCCGTTTTGGCTAACGGGAGCGGAACGGTCCAGCATTCCGGTTGCTGAAAAGGCGATGGCGGTCTTTCAGCCCGATATCCTCATCGACTCTCAATTCCAATCAACTTATCGACGACGTTTCCATTTGGATCCCGAAAGGGTGCTCATGCTAGCGGTTCTGCAAGACGCCGTGGTCTGTTTTCAAGAGAACTTGATGGCGACCTGCAAGCGCAAGCGAGTGATGCATGAAGAAACCGAGGAGTGGATTCTCAACGAAGACAAATCCTATTTGTTCTCGTTTGAAAATGTTTGTGAGACGCTCGGGTACGACGCCGGCTACATGAGAGCGGGATTGCTGCGCTGGAAGAGCGCGGCACTCGCGAAAAGAAACAATAGGCGGACGAAAGATCATCAGCCTATTGGGAACATAGATATGGGTTACCAGCGATCCGTCACTCGGGGAAAAGTGCTCTGAGGACGAATGCCGTGCTGGCTCAAAAAAACAAAGGGGAAAGGACAATGGAACTGGAAAAATTTCTAAAGAAAAGGACCCTCAGCGTGTCAACGCTCGTCGTTAGCAGCGCACTTTGCGCGCTTACTGGAGTGGGGATTAGCGGCGCCATCGAGCAGTTACATTCGAATGGCCGAATCGTTCCGGCGGGCAGCGCGGCGCCTGCAGCTGGGTTTCAAAGCCTACCGGATTTTGCCGCGTTGGCCAAGCAAATAGGTCCCGCCGTAGTCAACGTTTCGACAACGCAGATTCGCAAGACCGCGCAAGAAGGGCCTTTGCCGTTTGATCCGAACGACCCGATGGGCCAGTTCTGGCAACGATTCTTCGGCGGCCGCATGCCGCGCGAACCGCAACGAATGAACGGAGTCGGCTCGGGATTCATCATCGACCGCAACGGCACGATTCTCACCAATTATCATGTCGTGGATGGAGCGCAAAAGATTGCCGTAACTTTGTCGGATGGGAAGAATTACGATGCCAAGGTGATTGGCAAGGACCAAAAGTCCGACATCGCTGTCATCAAGATCGACGCCGGGCGAGATCTGCCGGCGGTAACTTTTGGCGATTCCGACCGACTTGAAGTCGGCGAGTGGGTGATGGCGATCGGTAATCCCTTCGGGCTCGATCACACGGTGACTTCCGGCATTGTCAGCGCCAAAGGTCGACACATCGGCACCGGACCGTACGATAATTTCATTCAAACCGACGCTTCGATCAATCCGGGTAACTCTGGCGGGCCTTTGATCAACCTGCGCGGCGAAGTGGTTGGTATCAATACGGCGATCTTTAGCCAGTCGGGGGGCAACATCGGCATCGGCTTCGCCATTCCGACAAATTCAGTGAAGGAATTGCTGCCCCAGCTCAGAGACAAAGGCAAAGTCGTGCGCGGCTATCTCGGCACGACGGTGCAAAAGATTACACCAGAAATAGCCGACTCGCTTGGCTTAAAGCAAACCAGGGGCGCGCTGGTGGCGGAAGTTCTAAAGGGCAGTCCGGCGGAACGCGCAGGAGTCAAGCCGGGTGACATTATCATGGAATTTGACCGCAAAGAGATCAAGGACTCAGCCGATCTGCCGCCGTTGGTAGCTCGTGTGACACCCGGAACGACAGTTCAAATGAAGATATTGCGCGATGGGAAAGAAGCTACCTTACCATTGTCCGTGGGTGAGATGAAAGAAAACGAAGTTGTCGCATCCGCCCAAGAAGGTGACTTGGGCCTAACGGTTCAACCCGTGACGCCCGAGATCGCGCAGAGTCTTGGGTTAGATCGCCCCGATGGCCTCGTTATTACCGAGGTGAAGCCTGGCAGCGCCGCGGACGAGGCTGGACTGAGGGCAGGCGATTTGATTGCGGAGATCAATCGCCGTCCAGTGAAAAATCTCGCGGACTATAACCGCGAGATGGCGCGAAACGAAAAAGGGAAATCCATATTGCTTCTAGTGCGCCGCGGCCAGAGCAGCTTGTTTTTGGCATTGAAACGCTAGTGCTGGGACAGTGGTAATTTTCCACCGCCCGGCTTTCGATCGCCTTCAGCGCGCGAAAGCCGGGCGGTAGGTTTCATTTCCGTTCATCAATAACGCTGGTTTGCTTCCCGCCGCACAGTTTTATTCAGCCGATAATTCCTGTTAGATTGCCTTTTTCTAAGTTCTCAGGAGCATCGTAGATGAAAGTCGGTTTGATCGGCCATCGAGGCGCCGGAAAAACAACAATATTCAACATGCTGACGGGGCTTCAAGCCCAGGTCGGGAGCTTCGGTGGCAAGGGAGAAGTGCATCTTGGCGTCATCAAAGTCCCCGACGCGCGCATCGATAAGCTTGCGCAGATTTACAAGCCGAAAAAGACCACTTATGCGGAAATTCGTTTTACTGATTTTCCTCCCAACCAAGGTGACGAAAATCTTAAGGCTAATAACGTGCTTGTGACACAGATGCGTGAAGCCGATGCCATCGCCCTGGTCTTGCGCGACTTCGACGGCGATGCCAATCCGTTCAAAGAATTGAACGATCTCCTAACCGAGATGATTCTCACGGACTTCACCGTGGTCGAGAACCGACGTAGCCGTTTGAAGAAAGAAAAGGCGCGGCCGCAGGAAGAAGGTTTGCTCGAGCGTTGCGCGCAAGCGCTGGAAAATGAGCAGAGCCTGAGAAATTTGGACTTCAGCGCGGATGAAGAAACTCTGGCCTCCGGATTTGGCTTTCTCAGTCGCAAGCCCTTGGTGGTGATCTTCAATCAGGCCGATGAAAAGGCCGGGAAACCACTCGATCCGACCTATCAAGCAGAATTGCAACGACGCGGATTGGCGGGACTCGCGCTGGCCGGCAAAGTAGAAATGGAAATCGCTCAGCTCGACGAAAGCGACCGAATGGCATTCTTGAAAGAGATTGGCATCGAGGAACCGGCGCGCAACCGTTTCATTCGTATCACTTACGCTCTCATGAACCTGATCAGTTTTTTCACTACGGGCGAAGACGAAGTGCGGGCGTGGACAATCACTCGAGGGACCGCCGCCAGACAGGCCGCTGGAAAGATCCATAGCGATATCGAGCGGGGTTTTATCCGGGCTGAGGTGGTCGCCTATGACGATTTCATTACCCACGGCAGCGAAGCGAAGTGCAAGGAAGCGGGCAAACTTCGTTTAGAAGGCAAAGATTACGTGGTCAAAGACGGTGACATCATTCATTTTCGCTTTGCCGTGTAGCGGTTCCGATCCACTCGCGCAAAAGTTCCGCTCCATGTGACGATTCGATGCGCTCCCCCGGCCGTTGAGCGACAGGACGAAATCGTTTAAGATCCGCCCCGCCGTAATTCGGCAGTCTTTGAAGGAGTGGAATATGAGGTTTGGTTCGTTGTTTGGAGCAACCCGACAATCGACTTCGTCGATGTTCCGCCGGAACCTGCAAATACTATTATGGACGCTGCTCATATTCGATCGCAGTACCGTAGCGCGCGCCAATCCCTATTTAGCAAAAACCGGTGAACGACGGGTAAACGTTCGCATCGCGACCTGCGCCGTTTCAGGCGGCTTTGCACATCTCTACACAGCGCTGGAGAACAATCTTTTCGATAAGTACGGTTTCAGAATGGAACATGTCTTTATCCGCGGCAGCGGGCGGGCGCTCGAAGCGTTGATGGCCGATGAGATTCAGTTCCTCTACTGTGCCGCCGATGCCACTATTCCGTCTCTGGCGGCGGGTTCGGAGGTTAAGCTCGTCGCCACGCCTTTGATCAAGCTTCCCTACGTGTTGGTGACTCGAAAAGAGATTCGTAGGTTCGAGGATCTAAAAGGCAAATCGATGGGTGTGGCGCGCGCCGGCGACTTAAGCGATCGGCTGTCGCGCATGGTGGCCAAGAAGCTCGGTATCCCCGATGTCACGATGCGGCCCATCGGTGGTAGTCAGTCGGAGCGTTACCAAGCGATGGCCGCCAATGTCGTCCAGGCAGTCGTCATTAATCCGCCACTGGATGTGCGCGCCAGAAATGATGGCTTTAACGTGCTCCTTCGCTTGATCGATTTGGATATTCCGTTCGTCTATAGCTCGGTGCACGCGAGCACGCGAGCGATTCGGGAACGGCCGGAAATGGTGCAGCGAATGGTCGCCGCATTCGCCGAAGCGATCCACTTCGTCGATAAGAATCCGATAAAAACCAAGGCAGTGATCTCAAAAGTCATGCGGCTCAAGGACAATGAAGCGCTCGAGGTGGCTTATAATGTCTACACCAAAGACATCGTCGACCGGCGCATGATCGTGCCCTCGACGGCCGTCGCCGAGGCCGTGGAACTGCAGCGTGGCTTGGGAACTCCAGTCAAACGCAAGGCGGAAGAACTCTATGACAATTCCTTTGTCAACAATTTAGAGAAGAGCGGTTTTCAGAGAGAATTGTGGGGAAGGTGAGGCGATAGGATGAAATCTGCCCTGTTCAGATTCGAGCTCTGAAAGGTTCACACGATGAAAACACTCATTCTGGGCGGTTATGTGGTCGGTTTCGACGGCAAAGAACATGAGATCATCAAGGACGGCGTCGTGGTTTTTGACGCCAGTCGTATTGAATTCGTAGGCAAAGATTACGCGCAACCAGTCGATAAAAAGATCGATGCCAAGGGATGTTTGGTTTCGCCCGGGTTTATCGATACCCACTTTCACTCCGGCATCAACGCGAGCGATTACATTCTCAATGACTCGACCAAAACCGATTTTTTCGCTTCTAACTATTTGGCTCATGGCGGGCCGACGCGCGAGGGCGCGCACTCGGCACATTTAAAAGATGTCGATGTAGGCCAGCGGTTTTCCCTAATTCATGTCCTAAAGAGCGGCGTGACGACGACATTCGATATCGGCGGTGCCGCTGGTGAACCGGAGCGATACGTGGACATGATCGATCAAGTCGGTATCCGTTGCGCTGCCGGCCCGAGCTACAAGAACGTCAATTTTTTCCACGATCGAGAAGGGCGGCTGGAATATGACTGGGACGATGAGCGCGGCAGCAAAGGACTAAAAGCCGCCGTCGACTTCGCCAAGAAATTCAACGGCGCGTGCAATGGGCGCATGATGACCATGCTTTTTCCTGGCCACGTCGACTCCTGCACGCCGGCGCTCTTGAGAGATACTCGCAAAACCGCCAGGGAGATCGGCGTGCGCGCGCAAATTCACGCGACCATCAACCTGTTCGAATTTCACACGGTGATGCAGCGCGAACGCTGCACCCCAATCGAGCTGCTAAACAAGATCGGTTTTTTGGATCCCGAAGTGTCGCTGTCACATTGCATCTTCATCAGCGGCCACAGCTGGCTCTCCTACCCCTATGGCGACGATTTGAAAATCATAGCCGATTCCGGCGCGTCCGTAGCTTACAGCCCGTTAAAATATTTAAAGCTTGGCATCGTGATGGAGTCTTTCGATAAATACCGAAAGGCCGGCATCAATATCGGGATCGGCACAGACACGTTCCCTAAAGACATTCTCTCGGATATGCGCTACGCCGCGCTCGCTTCGCGGGTTGCTGACAAAAGCTTTCTCTCGGGCCATCCGCGCGACGTTTTCAACGCGATCACTCTAGGCGGCGCGAAGATACTGGGACGCGAAGATTTAGGCCGTTTACAAACAGGCGCGAAGGCCGACATCACGATCGTCAACCTCCGCGGGATCGCCTTCGGAGCGGTGCACGATCCGATCCGCTCGCTGATGGAAACCGCAGTGAGTCGCGACGTGCGTACCGTAATCGTCGACGGCGAAACGCTCGTCGATAATGGCAGTTATCTGCGCTTTAACGAAGAAGAACTGCTGGACAAGGTCCAAGCGAAAGGTGAACAAATCTGGGGTAGCGTACCGAAGTGGCACTGGACGGGGAAGGACATCGACGAAGTGGTGCCGCTGAGTTTCAGGATGAGATGAAAATAAGAGAATATTCGCTATAGAAAAACCCCTATTTGTTATACGGGCGACTCAGAACGCGCTCCTTCAGGTCACGTCATGGAGCCGCTGTTAGTCGCTGCAATCTCCCGACCAATTGCTTTATTTCTTCAAACCCCTTCTGCCAAAACTCCGCGTCGTGAATGTTCACGCCGAGCGGCCTTAGCAGCGCTTCCGGCGAGTCCGATCCACCGGCTTCGAGAAGAGTAAGATATTTTGGGACGAAGCTCTTTCCTTCGTCTTTGTACATGCGATAGAGCGCGAGAACCAAGAGTTGGCCGAAGACGTAACTGTAGCAGTAAAAGCGCGAGTGGATGAAGTGCGGGATGTACGACCAGCCCCAGCGGTAGCCTTCGGGGATATCGACGGCGTCACCATAGTACTGACCGTTGGCGTCAAGCCACAGGCTTCCTAGTGTTTCCGGCGCCAGGCGTTGTTCTTTTCTAGCTGAAAAAGCCAGTTCTTCGAAGCGCGTCAGCACGTTTTGGCGAAACACCGTCGCGAAAATATCTTCGATCTTGCCGGCGAGCAGGGCAATCTGCGCTTGCGGATCGGTTTGGCGCGCGAGCAAGTGATCAAAGACGAGCATTTCCCCAAAGACTGAAGCGGTTTCTGCCGTGGTGAGCGGCGTGTCGTAGTTAAAATAATTCTGCTTTCGGCTCAGGCAGCCGTGGAGACCGTGGCCTAACTCATGGGCGACGGTCATAACGTCTCTAAGATTATCATCGTAATTGCAGAGGATGTACGGATGTAGCTTCGGAGAGGGCGAGGCGCAGAAGGCGCCGCCGCGTTTGCCTTTGCGAATCTCGGCGTCGATCCAATTCTTGGCGAAAAATTCCGCTGCGATTTGCCGAAACGTCGGATCAAAGGCCTCGAAAGCATCAAGAATTGCCTGCTGGGCCTGAGAGTATGGAAACGGTCTAACTTCTTTACCGACCGGCGCATACTGATCATAAAGAGCAAGTCGTGGCAACCCAAGCAACTTGGCTTTGAGGCGAAAGTAGTCATGAGCCAAGCTGTAATTCGACTCCGTTACGCCCATCATGGTTTTCACTGCTTCGCCGTCAATTTCATTAATCAGGTGGCGCTGGGCCATCGGGTTCGGATATTCGCGCATGCGATCCATGGTTAAATGATCCTGAATCAGCGTGTCGTAGGTGAAAGTCAACACTGGACCATGCTGCGCGAGTCCACGGTACAGTGTGTCCATTGCGCGTTGGCGCAGCCCACGGTCGGGCTCGTGGAGCAGCGAAAGGATTTGGCTCAGATTGCGATCTTCAGTCCTGCCTTCCTTGTCGATGGTGAATGTCAATGACGAGGTGATTTCAGAAAAGAGCCGTCCGAAGGCGTTCCGACCGGTGTTGTCTTTTTTGTTAATGACTTTTTCTTCCGCCTCGGAGAGCGTGTGCGCTCGATACCGTCGCAGGTTTGTAAGATAGTGTTTGTACGTTTTGAGCCGTGGATCGTCGATGAGTCGGTTGGCTATTTCTTCGTCGCACTTTAGCCACTCCAGCTCGAAAAAGAGCAATTGGTTTCTTATCTCTGTCGATCGTTGCTCGATGCGCTGCTCCAAGTCCTGATACTCCGGTTTTGCGGTGTCGGCGGCATAAAGGAGACCCGAATAACTTCCAACGCGACCCAGAGCTTCATAAATCGTTTCCAGGTCGTTGAGTGCCTGAAGCAGAATGCCGACGGTGAGAGTGTTCGGTTGTTCCATCGGCGAACGGAATCGCTGTGCAAAGGCCTCGGCGCATCGGTGGCAGGTCTTGAGCGTAGCCTCAATCTGCGGGTCGTCATAGGAGGCAAAGAGATCGCTTAGATTCCATCGGATTCCTTCGGCGCTATTCGTAGCCATTGAGAGCGAGTTCCCGTCTAAAATCACCATTCGATCGGGACAGCGCCGGCGGCCGGCTAATCAAAAGAAGTCCACCTTATTCCAGCCATCGGTCACGGGCGCAGATCCGACTTGTTGAACTGCAGATGAATGAAAGATATAGCACAAAAGAATTATGTCTTAAGGGAGGAGCATTATTGTGTCGGATTTATCGGAGCTCAAATTGAAACTCGCCATGTCGTCGCGCATGCTTTTCAACGCTGGGTTGGTCGACTACAGCGGCCACATCAGCGCCCGAATACCCGGATCGGGTCACCTCGTGATCTTGCCGCATCCTGTGAGTCGTGCCACCGTGAAGTCTGAGGATATGGTAGTCAGCGATTTCGAGGGCAAGTTGGTTGAGGGCAAATATAAAGCTCCATCGGAAGTTTTCATGCATGCGCGTGCATACAAAGCGCGCGGCGACATCCAAAGCGTCGCTCATCTGCACAATCACATGGTTGCCACGCTGACGATGGTGGATAAACCCTTTTATCCGGCCTCATCCAATCCCGGCGCTTTCTTTGGCCCCGGCCCCTTGCCTGTGTATAAAGATCCGGCGCTGATTCATACGATCGAGCAGGGCGACGGGGTCGCCAAGACGCTCGGTAAAGGGGATGCGGTCATGCTTCGGGGGCATGGATCAATGGTCGTCGGGCAGGCTATCGAATGGGTGTTTGCTGCCTGTGTCGATTTGGAAGAAGCCGCGTCGAGATTTTACAAAGCCTCGCTCTTGGGGCCTGTGTTAGTCTATAACGATGACGAAACCCAGCGAGTCATGCAAGGCCGGCGCAAGGACTCCGTGGTTCAAAAAATTTGGGATCACAATGTCGCAAAGACAAAATTGGCAGGCCTGATGAGCAATATCTAGGTTTTTGCGGGCGAGTCATGCCGTGGGGATCGGGGTCTCTTCTCGTTTTCACCTAAAAACGTGGTTTTTTCACCGGCGGTTGGCTTGCTAGGTCGCTGTAGGATTTTCTCCACAACTATCAACTTAATCCTATTAATTCTTAAACTTAGTTGATGTAGCGGCTTTTTCCTGCATACAGCCCTCTACCGGCTAAACTTTAGTTGCAAACCTACCACTACCTGTGGTATAAGCTTCGATCCAAGTTCACCAGGAGTATGTTGACAGATGTATGATGATTTCTTAGCCAGGATACTCGAACCCGATATTTTCTTACCGTCCCAGTTCTATGGAACGGGTGGACTGTCGCGCAAGCTGGAGGGCGAAAAGAGGCTCATGATCGCAATTTTGAAAGACGCGGTCGAGTGCTTGGAGAAATATCGGGGTGCCCGGACCAGCGTTGGCCGAAGCCACTATGAAAATGCCATTGAATGGGTCAAAGATACCGATACGGAATGGCTTTTTTCATTTACCAACATTTGCGATTTGCTAGGTTTCGACCCTGATTACATGCGTGAAGTTTTAATGAAGCGGGAAAACAAGCATGTCAGGGTCGTGCGTCCAAGCGTGCTCACATTTGCCGCCATGGGTGGGCAACAATAAGTCTACCTACCGCTTTCGGATTTTCAGCGTTTTTAGTTCCTCTTTGATTAGCTGACCGCGCGGGCTATTTTCTCCAGTGATTTTTAGGGCCCTCTCCAGGTCGGCGATTGCTCGTTCGTCTTCGTCCTGCAGAATATGCGAGCGAGCCAAATAGTAATAGCCGTCTCCCCGCCTATCAAGTTTGCCATAGACTATGCCGAGGCGGTAAGGCGGTCGGTCCCACAGCGGCGCCAAATTTTGCGCGTTGAGATAGGCCCCCGCGGCGCTTCGCAGATCACCGGCTTTCTCGAGCATTTCCCCGAGATAAAGATACGTCAGCGGTTCGTTCGGATCGAGCGCTAGGGACTGGTCAAAAGCGGTTCGCGCGGCGGCGAACTCGCCCGTCTGCCCATACAAGCGGCCGAGGTCTCGTTGTAGTCCGGAATTGTCAGGCCTCAGGTGTCGCGACTTTTCGTAATTGCGTCTGGCCTGCGGTAACTGTTCCTGCAGTTGCTGGGCAAAGCCGAGCAGATGGAAATATTCCGGGTTTTCCGGATGCTGTTGAACGAGTTTTTCATATTCGCTCACCACAGACTCACGCGTGGTCCGCTCCATGCGGATGACAAGTTGCACTTTTTTCAATGACTCGGGGCTTTCCACCCGAGGCTGAGTCGCGCCGAGCGATCGCACGACGAGTTCAGCGTTCGCCACTCGTTCTTGGGTTATGGGGTGGCTCATGATGTAGGCGGGAACGTCAATGGGATTGAGCGCTCGCTCTTGATCCATGGTTTTGAGAAACGCGATGGTACCCTTGGGATCGAAACCCGCAGCCGCTATGTAGCGCGTTCCTAACGTGTCGGCTTCCATTTCTAGCTGACGACTGTAGGCCGCTTGGCGCGTGGCCGCGATCGCTTGGCCTACGACCCCCGCCGCCTGACTGCCGCTACCGCTGCGCGCCAACAACAGCATGCTCAGCAGACTCAAAACGGAGATGGCATCAGGTCCCGACGAACGTGCCATGTGTCGCCCCTTAATATGGACGATTTCATGACCTAATACCCCGGCTAGCTCATCTGTGCTCTTTGCCCGCTCGATTAACCCTGTAAAGACGTAAATAGATCCGCCGGGAACGGCGAAGGCGTTGAGCTGAGAATCGTCAACGACAAAGAAACGATAGTCGAATGCTTGCGGTCCGGTGGCAGCTAGAATGCGCCGTCCCAGTCGGTCGACATAGCGCTCCACTTCCGGATTGTTGACAAATTTCAGATGCTTTTTGGCTTCCCGTCGAAATTCGCGGCTGATCCTGGTTTCTTCGTCTTCGCTGGGTGGACCGACTGAGGGAAGAGATGGGAGATTGGAACGATCAAATAAACCGCAGCTCGTGATAAGCAGGGCCACAACGAGCCCGAGCGCGCATAGAGCACGCCATGGCTCAGGGTGAGCAGGCCATCTTGTCATGGGCAAAGTATAGTGAGTGACTACCGGCCGTTCAATAGCGGTCTATAAGTTAGGGGCCGGAGTTGACGACCTAAGGTTAAGCCCATATTGTCTGGCTTTACGAAATCCCTGAGGAGCGAAGTGATGCCGACACGATT
>Ga0114129_10002066_pt1 | contig 27583 bp, 22 predicted proteins | sample RhiMetdeltSRZDD1_FD_80071 | JGI IMG/M metagenome (GOLD analysis project Ga0114129, IMG submission 80071) | Populus rhizosphere microbial communities from Tennessee, USA - Rhizosphere MetaG P. deltoides SRZDD1 (version 2) (version 2) | ecosystem: Host-associated > Plants > Roots > Rhizosphere >... | reverse complement strand
CCGATCGCCTCGGCGCGGCGCGGATCGGTCAGCGCCGCGACGATTCCGGCGGCGAAGTCGCGCGGCGTCGGATCCGTGAGGATCGCGGTGTCGTCGTCGAGCACCTGCATGTGGGTCAACAGCCGCGTGGCGACGATGGCGGTCCCGGACCGCAGGTACTGATAGATCTTCAGCGGCGTATTGGTGCCCCGCGATCGCGGCGAGACCAGGACGTTGGCGGCCAGCAGGTACGACGGAATTTCCGCAGCCGGCCGCTCGCCGACGAACGTGGTGATGTCCTCGACGCCGGCCGCGTGTGCCTGCGCCCGCGCGGCCGTGATCTGATCGGGCTTGCCGCCGACGAGCACGAGCCGCGCCCGCGGCGCTGCCTGACGCGCGATGGCCATCGACTCGAACAGCAGATCGAGTCCCTGGTACGCCTCGAACGTGCCCGTGTAGACGACCAGGCCATCGGCGTCCGACGCGCGAAGCGAGGCGCGAACGGCGGCCGCCTGCTCCGGGCTCGCCGGTTCCTCCGCGGATCCGGGAGCATTCTCGATCAGCACGATGCGTGCGCGCGGATCGATCCCGCGGACCGTATCCTGGAGCGACGGACAGATCACGATGACGACCCGCGAGCGCCGGATCATGAAGCGCTCGAGCGCCGCAAAGATCCGCTGCAGCAGCGTCGACCGGCTGAACGCGAAGTTCGTGAGCTGCTGCGGCAGGCTGGAGTGCATGTCGTAGAGGTGCGGGATTCTCAGCATCGCGGCGATCGCCGCGCCGATGACGCCGCCTTCCTCATGCGAGTGCACCGCGTCGTAGCGGTCGCCGATCGCGCGGCGAAGCACCGTGAGCGTGAGCAGCGCGTCGAGCGGGATCTTCGCGAGCGACGGTCCGATTTTCACGTCGCGGACGAACGGCGGCCGCGCGCCGCGAAACACGCGCAGCCCCGGCATCGTGACGTCCTGTCCGAACGGATACGTGACGAGGTCGACGTCGTGGCCGAGCGTGGTGAGCGCGCGAATGCGATGGAACTCGCTGAACGGCGTCCCGCGCGGCTCGAAGAACGGCTCGGGCGCGATCATGAGAATGCGCACGTGTGGTGCAATTTTCGCATGAAACCGTAGTACAGTGACGTGCCGACCATCTTGCGGATGCCGACGCCGCCAGCCGAACCGCACGCCGCGCGCCGCCACGTGTTCCTGGCGATCAAGATCGCCGTCAGCATCATCCTCCTGGCGATTCTCTTCTCGCGCATCGACGCCCAGCGTCTGTGGGCGAGCGCGCGTCAGGCGTCGATCGTCTGGCTGATCGCCGCGCTCGGGATCTACTTCTTCAACGTGCTCGGCTGCGTGTGGCGCTGGCGGCTGCTGCTCCACGTGCAGCAGATCGATCTGCCGCGCCGCACGCTGCTCGGATCGTTTCTCGTCGCGCTCTTCTTCAACAACTTCCTGCCGAGCAACATCGGCGGCGACGTGATCCGCATTCGCGACACCGCGCGCGTCGCCGGCTCGAAGACGCTCGCGACGACCGTCATCCTCGCGGATCGGGTCATCGGCCTGATTGGCCTCGTCCTCGTCGCCGCGCTCGGCGCGACGATGGTGACCGGTATGGCGGGCCATGTGCCCTCGCCGATCTGGCCGTCGTGGCTGTGGATCGGGTTCTTCGCGGCCATGATCGCCGCGGCGCCCGCGGTGCTGGCGCCCGCCGGCGTCGGCCGTCTGCTGCAGCCGCTCACGGTCCTGCATCCGGAATGGGTGGGCGATCGCATCGACAGCCTGACCACCGCGCTCGCACGGTTCCGCGATCGGCCCACCGCCATTCTGTCGTGCTTTGGCGGCGCCGTGTTCGTGCAGGTCTCGATCGTGTTCTTTTACATCGCCGTCGCGTATGCCCTGCGCATTCCGGTCGCGCCGTGGGACCTCGCCGTGATCGTGCCCCTCTCGTTCGTCGTGCAGATGCTGCCCGTGTCGGTCAACGGCTTCGGCGTCCGCGAAGCGACGTTCTCGTTCTACTTCACGCGCGTCGGCCTGCCGCTCGAGTCCGCGCTGCTCGTCTCACTGGTCGCGGCGTTCCTCATCATGCTGTTCTCGGTAAGTGGGGCGGCTGTGTGGTTCGCTCGCGGACACCAGTAATTCTCGAATTGGTGACTTGGTGAATTGGTGGGTTGGCGAATTCACCAACTCACCAACTCACCAATTCACCAACTACGGTGGATACGCCACGATCTCGTACAACCGTGTCTGGTCGCTGACGTAGAGCGGCCGGAAATACTGGTTGAGCTCCATGAGCCGCGCTTCGACATCGCGGCGGTTATCGTTGTTGTACCCGCCCATGTGAAACACCGCGTATCGCACGCGTCCGGGCTCGAGGAGCTTCATCGCGGGCACGGTCGGAAACGGCGCGAGGGTAAGGACGTTGTTCCGAAAGTCCTGCGGAAAGAAGTCGCTGTACCCATTCACTATCGGCATCCAGTGTGTCGTCGAGCTGAGCATGTACGCCGCGTGCAGCGGAAACATGCTCCGCAGGTAATAGAACGGCAGCTCGATGACCGGTCCCGGCGGCTGCGCGGCGAGCGTGTGGTACACGGGATCGAACGGCGGCACGTCACGCCAGACGAACGACACGCGAAGCTCCACCACTGCGACGATCGCGACCAGCACGGCAATCAGCCGCCGGTTCGCAACCCGGCTCAGGAACGCCGAGACGCCGACGCCGGCCAGCACGGCGATCGCGAAGACCACGACGATTCCAAAGCGCGACGGCGCGCGGAGCCACGTAAACAGTGGCACCGCGCCGTACAGCACCGAATACAGCCCGCCGGCCGGCCCGAACGAAGCCCAGCATGCGAGCACGGCGATCCCGCCATAGATGGCGAGCAGCTCGTTGCGGCGACGTTTGTACGCGATCCACGCACCGGCCAGGGCGAAGACGGACGCGATAAAGCCCGGGAAGCTGACGTCGATCCATTGCGGCAGGTACCCCAGCATCCACGCATGCGCGTTGGATGCGCTGGCGAGGTAGTCGCTCCAGTTCGCCGAAAACGGGCGCGCGTCGGACAACGAGCGCTCGAACCCGGTCTCGCGCTGCAGCGACAGATACGGCAGGAACACCGGTGTAATGAGCACGAGCGCGACAGCGGCACCCACGGCCAGTGACACCCAGTACTTCCGGTTCAGCCACCAGCGCCGAGTCGCGGCGACGATGACGACCGAATAGCCGATCATCAGGATCGCGAACACCCCGTAATAGCCGCACAGCAGCGCGGTCGCGACCATCGCGGCGCCGAGCGCCGCGCCGCGTCCCGGTGACACGTCCTCGATCAGCCGATGGAACATCAGCATCGACAGCGGCAGGCCGGCCGTCATCAACAGCTGGATGTGCGACGTGTGGGCGAAGACGAACGGCGTGAACGCGAAGCAGATGGCCGAGACCGCCGCGGCGCCGCGATCGCACGTGAGAAAGCCAACGAGGTAATAAGTGCTCGTGGCGGTCAGGACGAACCCGAGCAGCACGACGACGTTATGCGCGGTGATCGCGCTGCCGGTCGCCCAGTAGGCCGGGATCGCCAGCGTTCCGGCGCCGAGGTTCGCATCGGAGTACGCCAGCGTGCGCTTGTGCGGATAGAAGATGTTGGCGTCGAACACGTGGAGCGGATCGACGACGAGCGTGCGCGCGACCCAGCCGACATTCCAGATCGCGAACTGACCGTCGGCGTTGTCGACGCGTCCGACCTCGCCGATTCTCGCGGCGAGCGGCCACGTCATGGCGATCGCGAGACAGGACGAGATGACGACGACGGCGGCGAGCTCGACGAGCCGGGCCCTCACCGGGCCGCCTGTTTGGGGATCGCCTTGAATCGCATCAGCACGCCGAGGTTGCGATAGTCGGTCGACGCCGGATCGCGAAGGTGCTCGGTGAACCCTTCTGTCGAACGGGCACGGAGGAGATACGCGTAGCTGTTGAGATCCCGAATACCGGCGGCGGGGACGTCGATCGTCGCCGGCTTGTTCGGCTCCAGCTCGACCCGCGATTCCGTACTTCCCATCGACGCGGTGAAGACCGTTCGAATCGGCGAGGAGACGCTCAGCACCAGTCGGTCGATCGGCCACTCGCAGCGCACCAGAATGTCCGCGCGGCCGGAGCCCGAGATCCAGACGCCGCGGTTCCCGTCCGCATCGATCGTCTCGGGGCTGTAGGCATGCTCATCCAGAAAGTACAGGAGGACGTCGCTGAACCAGGCGTGCGCGCGCGCGCCTTCGAGCATGATCGGCAGGTCGTTCGCCATCGTGACCTCGACCGGCAGCCGTCGCGCGAAGCCGCGTTCGGTCGTCTGGTTCGGGCTCTTGACGGCGACGAACGGGTTCAGCAGCATCTTCGCGGTGAACAGCGCGCCGCCCGTCCATGCCACCAGCCCCGGGATCATCGTCGTCACCGGCGGGGTCAGGAAGAACGTCGCCGCGTAGATGCTCATGAAGTAGCGATTTCCCGGCGGCCCTCCACCGCCGCTCCAGGTGAACGGCGCGAATACGAGCAGCGCGATCGCCGAGCCCGCGACCGCGAGGAACGTCAGGATTTTCCATGGGAGCCAGCGGTCTCGTGACGCGAGCCACAGGACGATGGCGATCGCTCCCGGGAAGAAATACGGGATGAAGCCGAAATGCCGGCCGATCAGGAAGTACTCGACGTTGTGCGTGAAGCGATTCGTGAAGTCGGTGAACACCGTGCCGGTGTCGGCGTCGTTGGTGCTCATCTCCTTCGCGGCCTCGCTCGTCCACACACCCTGGCTCGAGCCGTCGAACGGAAACTTCGAGTAGAACGTTTTCCGGTCGCCGCCCTGGTAGTTGAACTCGCCGGTGTTGAGCGCCGTCGCGGTGTAGAGCATGCCGGCGACCGCTCCGAATGCCGCCGCCGCCATCACGCTTTCGACGAAGCGCCGTCTCCACAGCGCGTACAACACGACCGGCGCGATCAGCAGCGCGTGCCTCGGGTTGGAATACGTCACTGCGCCGAGCAGCGCGGCCCCCACGGCCGTGCTCGATGGACGGAGCAACCATGGGGTATGCAGGCCGGGTCCTTCGGACCCGGCGACTTCTTTGTACAGCCAACAAAAATACGCGAACACGACCAGTGAGAAGTTCAGGATCTCCGGCGCGAGGAAGACGACGTAGACGAACACGCACGACGCGCCGATGAACGCGGTCGTAAACAGAAGCGCGGCGCCCGGTTCCGAACGTGCGGCGAGAAACCGGTACAGACACACCGCCGCGCCCACGAGCAGAAGAACATGGAAGACGAGGAAGCCGTTCAGGCCGAAGAGACGCACGAAGGGCGCGGCCGCCACGCCGTACAGCAGCGCCTTGCCGAAATACAGACGATCGCTGCGCCGATCGGGCGACGTCGCCCGGTGAACGAACGGCGGTGTTGCGTCGACGCGCACGCGCAGCTGCTTGCCGCGTTTGAGGAAGATGCCTTCGGGCCCGGACCGATACAGGCCGAAGAAGCGTTCGAGATCGCGCCGCTCGTACGTCAGGTCGCCGTCGAACGCCGCGCTGAGCCCGATGGCGACATACGTCGCCTCGTCGCCCTTGAGACCGAACCCGGTTTTGACGACGTCGACGGACATGGCTGCGGCGAGGCCGACGACGAGAGCAACGGCCGCAAGCGCTGCGGCGACGCGCGAAGACACGGACAATAATAGCTGACGGCATGACTGTCCCTTTCGGCGAGCGAGTCAGCGCGGCCCGCGGCCTGCTCGATCTCGCGACCGGCTGCTATCCGGCGTTCCTCTTCGGCGGTCCGGTCGGCGACATCCTGCCCGTGTTCCACTTCCACGACGTCACCGCGGCGTGGCTCGAGCCGCGGCTCGCCTACCTCGCCGAGAACGGCTACCGCACGGTGACGTGCGACGAGATCGAGCGCCTCGTCGTCGGCGGCGTCTCGCCGGGGCCGCGCGCGGTCGCGTTGACGTTCGACGATGCGTGGGCGAGCCTGTGGAGCGTGGCGTGGCCGCTGCTGCAGCGGTACGGCCTTCGGGCGACGGTCTTCGCGATCCCCGCGCGCGTGTCGGACGACAGCGGCGCGTTCGCGACCTGGGATCAGCTGAAAACGATGCTCGCGAGCGGCGTCGTCGACGTGCAGTCACACACGCAGTCGCATGCGATGATCTTCAGCGATCGGACCCCGACTGGCTTTGTGACGCCGACCTATGCGGAGGCGCCCCTGCTCGAGCGGCCGCTGACCAGCGTGAACGGGTCGATCCGCTTCCTCGATCCACGCGCGCTCGGCGTCCCGCTTTACGAACGCCGCTCCCGGATGTCGGACGCGCGCCGCTATGTTCCGGACGAAGCGACGGCGAATCGCTGCCGCCAGTACGTCGTCGATCGCGGCGGTCCGGCGTTCTTCGATCGAGCGGGCTGGCGCACGGAGCTCGAATCGATCGCCGGCGGCGGCCAGGGGGCATTCGAGGACGATGACGCCCGGCGTCGAGCGATCCGCGACGAGCTGGCGAACGGCCGCGCGTGGCTCAACGACAAGCTGGGAACCAGCGCGGTCCGCCACGTTGCGCTGCCGTGGGGCATCGCCGGAACGATCGCGAGGAGCGCGATTGCCGAAACCGGCCATGCGACCGCGTTTGCCGAGCGCCCGCTCCGGCGGCGCGCGGTCAAGGCCGGCGACGATCGGTATCAGCTGATGCGGCTGAACGGGAAGTTCGTCACCTGCCTGCCGGGCCGCGGGCGCCAGTGGTTCTTCGCGACGGTATGAGCCCGTTTCCCGCCGACGTCGATGTCGCCATCGTCGCGCACAACAACCTCGACGCATTGCCCGCCACGCTGACATCGCTCGCGGACGCCGGCTGTCCGGCCGACCGGATCACCGTGGTCGACGTCGCGAGCACGGACGGGACGGGCGACTGGCTCGCCCGTCAGTGGCCGGGCGTGCGGCACCGGCGGCTCGAGCGCAACGACGGACCGAGCCCGGGCCGCAACGTCGGTATCACCGAAGCACGGCGGCCGTTCGTGCTGCTGATGGACGCCGACGTTCGGATCCAGCCCCGGACGGTGCAGGTGCTCCACGACGCGATGAAAGCCGACGCGTCGATCAAGATCGGCAGCCCGATCGTCGTGCACGCGAGCCGGCCGGATCGGATTCAGTACGCCGGCGGCGCGATGCACTACATCTGCGAGGCGGTGAATCCGTGGCTGGACCGGCCGCTCTCGGAACGCGGATCCGATCCCCGGGACATCGGCGCGGCGCCGACGTGCGCGCTGCTCCTCGATCGCGAGGCGTCGATCGACATCGGCCTCTTCGACGAGCGGTATTTCATCGGCAAGGAAGACGGCGACTTCACGCATCGCATGAAGATGGCCGGCTACAAGATCCGGGAGATGCCGCAGGCGATCGTCCTGCACAACAGCCGTCCGCGCGGTACGTGGCTGTTCTACTTTCAGGTTCGAAACCGCTGGCATTTCATCCTGAAGAACTACCAGCTTCGAACGATCCTCTGCCTGATCCCGCCGCTGCTCGTCTACGAGCCGCTGCAGCTGATCGTGCTGGTCGCGAAGGGCCACCTCAAGACCTACCTCAAAGCCGTCGGCGGTCTGATCGCCATGCTGCCGGCGCTGCCGCGGGATCGCGCGCTCGCGCGGCGGATTCGCCGCAAGGACGATCGCGACCTGTTGATCAGCGCGCCGATGGTCGTCCGCGACGACTTCGTCGCGAATGCGATGGTCAAGCATGGCAAGGCGCTCTACGAGCGCTGCCTGACGGCGTACTGGCAGCTTCTGACGCAGACGGTGCTGGCGGCCCGGCCGCGATGAAGCCACGCGTGCTCGTGGCGACCACGTACTACCATCCCGTCGTGGGCGGCGTAGAGACACATGCCAGGCAGCTCGTCCGGCATCTGGTTCGCCGCGGGTTCACCGTGCAGGTCGTCACGAAGCGCGTCAGCGCGGCAGATCCGGCGCAGCAGACGATCGACGGCGCCGCGGTCCATCGCGTGCCGCCCGCCGGCGAACGGAGCAGCCAGGGAAAATGGCTCGCGGCGCCGTTCTTCTTCTCGACCGCGCTGGCCCTGCGATCGACGTTCGACGTCATCGTGTGCATCGACTACCGCGGCATCGGCGTCGGCTCCGTCGCCGCGGCGCGCCTGCTCGGCCGGCCGGTGATCGTTCAGGCCGGTACCGCGGGCGTCCTCGCGCCGCCGGGTCCGGATTCAGGCGTCCCGAACGAAAGCGAGCTCGAGCAGCTGGGCAAGACCATTCCCCGCGCGGTGTATCGCGCCGCCGATCAGTTCGTATGCATCTCGCGCGACATCGAGCGTGAAGCGCTCCTTGCCGGCATCCCTCGCGCGCGCGTGCACTATCTGCCGCACGGGGTCGATCTGGATCGATTTCGTCCGGCGGCGCCCGAAGAGCGCGGCGCGATTCGCCGCCAGCGAGGCTGGCCCGTCGACACGCTCGTGGTCCTGTTCGTCGGCCGCCTGAGCGTCGAGAAAGGTGTGCTCGACCTGCTGGAAGCCTGGCGCATCCTCGCGCGGACGGATGCCCTCCTCGCCGTCGTCGGCCCGGACATGCCCGAACATCCGTGGGATGCCGGTCATACGGCGCGAACGTTCGTGACGCGGCACGGCCTCGGCGAAGCGGTCCGGTTCGAAGGCGTCGCGGAAGACACGTCGCCGTTCTATCGGGCCGCCGACGTCTTCGTTCAACCGTCGCACTTCGAGGCGTTCGGGATCTCCGCGATCGAAGCCATGGCCAGCGGCGTGGCCGTCGTCGCCTCGCGCGTCGGGGGGCTTCAGGACTTTCTCACGCACGACGTGAACGGGCTGCTGCACGAGCCGCGAAACCCCGAGTCGCTGGCCGGCGCGATCCGCGAGGCGCTCGACAGCGCGGCGCTGCGCAACAGGCTCGCGTCCGCCGCGCTGCAGGCGGCGACGACGCTCTTCGACGAACGCGTGCTGCTCGATCGCTACGCCGACCTGATCGAGTCGACGGTCGGGACGCGCTGAATGCTGCGCAGCTTCGTCTACTCGAGCGTCTCGGCGGGGACTGCCACGCTGCTGCTGATCCTGATGATCGTCGCCGGGCGCGTGCTCGGCGAGGTCGAGTTCGGCAAGTTCGCGTTCGCGCTGCTCCTCGGCGGCATCTTCGAAACGCTGATGGACTTCGGCTTGCACCAGGTGACGATCCGCGCGGTCGCGCGGGATCGATCGCAGGCGACGACGCTGCTCCATCATGCGCTTGCCATCAAGCTGCTCTGGGCCGGCGGGACGCTCGCGGCGCTCATCGTGACGGCCACCGTGCTTCGATCCGAATGGGACGTTCGGCTCGCGTGCTACCTGATCGGCGGCTCCCTGGTCTTCCGCTCCTACATGCTGACGATTCGCGGCGTCCTGCAGGGGCTCGAGCGCTTCGGGTGGGACAGCGTGATCGTGCTCGGCGACCGGCTGCTGCTGCTCGCCTTCGGGCTCGTCGCGTTGTGGGGCGGATACGGACTGCGCGGGCTGACGATTGCGTTCGTGCTCGCGCGGGGCGCCGCGTTCGTGGTCGCCGCGGCGCTGACCCACGTCGGGTTCGGCGGCCTCGGCCTCCGCTACGACCGCGACGTGTGGCGCGAGCTGCATGTGACGGCGCTGCCGCTCGGATTCTTCCTGATCGTGCTCAACCTTTATCAGTACGTCGACGGCGTGATGCTCGGGTACTTGAGGACCGACGCCGAGACCGGACTGTACGCCGCGGCCTTCAAAATCTACGAGGGCTTCACGTACGGAACGCTTGCCATCTCGTCGGTGATGACGCCTCGCCTGTCGGCGCTCTTCGTTCGGGACCGGACGCGCCACCGGCAGCTGTCGCAGCTCGGGACAGCCGGTTCCACGGCACTCGGATTCGTCGTGGCGGCCGTCGCGTACGTGCTGGCACGGCCGCTCATCGTTTTGCTCTTCGGGGCCGACTACGCGCCGGCGGCGGCGCCCTTTCGCATTCTCGCGATCGGCATCCCGGTCGTCTTCGCCATCTGGATGCTGCACGCCATCGCGATTTCGGTCGATCGCGAGCGGCTGCTGTTGAAGACCGGCCTGATCGGGCTCGCCGTGAACGTCGGGCTGAACCTCTACGTGATTCCGCGGTACGGACCCAGCGGCGCGGCATTCGCGACGGTGGCCGGCGAGATCGTGAGCGCGGCCGTGCTGATTACCGGGCTCCAGGGAACCCGATGAGCCGGGTCGTATTGAGCGCCCTGCTGCATCGAGCCGAAGAACACGACCACGGTGGACACGGTGGGTAACGGTGGACACGGAGAAGAGAGCAGGATCATCAAACACCGTGACCTCTGAGAGAGCGAGCATCCCCCGTGCCCACCGTAGCAGAGCGGTTCTCGCTGCTCTCGACGTGTCGCGCGGGCCAGCCGTTGGGCTGTTCGTGCTGCTCTTCGCGTCCTACGCGTACTTCTATCAGGCCGGCGGCTGGAATCAGAACTCGCGCTTCTCGCTCGTGCGGGCCATCACCAACGAGCATTCACTCCGCATCGATCCGTTTCAGGCGAGCACGGGGGACAAGGCCTACTTCGAGGGCCACTTCTACTCCGACAAGGCTCCGGGCGTCTCCCTGATGGCGGCGCCGGTGGTGTTTTTCGCGCGGCCGATCCTTCGGGCCGCCGGCGGCGATCCCGAATCGTACGGCGGCATCGCGTTTCTGTCCTGGCTCGCGACGGTCATGACCTCCGGCTTCATGACGGCGCTGGCCGCCGTCGTCCTCTATCGCGTCTGCGTGACGCTCGGCGTATCGGAATCCGGCGCGCTGTTCGGCGCGATGACGTATGGCCTCGCGTCGCCGATCTGGCCGCTGGCGACGCTGTTTCTCGGTCACGCCGTTTCTGCCGCATGCCTCGTGATCGCGTTTGCGGCCGCGGTGTGGATTCAGCCGCGCGAGCGCACGACCGCCCGCCTGCACGATACCTATTGGGTCGTCGACGAACGGCAGCGCGATATTCAGCTCGGACTGCTGGTCGGCGTGGGCGGCGGATGGGCGACGGTGTGCGAGTTTCCCGCGGCGGTTCCCGCGGCGATTATCGCGGCGTTCGCCGCTGTGCAGGCCCGGAAACTGGGTCAGCCGCGTGCCGCATACGTGATCGCGTCGGTCGTGACCGGCGCGGTCGCGTGCGCGGCCGCGTTGATGATTTATCAGTACGTGTGCTTCGGCTCGCCGTTCCATGTCGCCTACACGAGCGAGGCCGGCTTCGAAGCGATGCAGCAGGGATTCTTCGGCGTTCGGACGCCGGACGCCGGCCGGCTGCGCGCGGTTCTCTTCGGGCAGTACCGAGGGCTGCTGTTCATCGCGCCCGCGTTCGCGCTCGCGCCGATCGGGTTCGCGATCGCGTTCGCCCGAGCTCCGCAGGCGCGAGCGCCGATGACCGTCGCCGCGCTCGTCGCCGCCTACTACGTGCTGCTCAACGCGAGCTACACGTATTGGGAAGGCGGCTGGTCGTACGGTCCGCGCCACCTATCGCCCGCGATTCCGTTTCTCGCCTGCGGCCTCGCCTGGCTGTGGGCGCAACCGTCGAGGGCGATTCGCGGGATGCTCGCGACCCTGACCGTCATCGGATTCGCGCTCGCGTTCCTCGCCGTGTCGACGATGGCGCAGCCGCCGGCGCAGTATCAGCGTCCGATCGCCGAGCTCCTGTGGCCCGCCTTTCGCGACGGCGACCTGTCGCTCAACACGCAGCGGTTTACCGACGGCGGGTCCAACGGCGGTGCCCTGCGTGCCCACCGGATTCCGAAAGCGGCGTGGAACGTGGGAATGAAGCTCGGATTAGAGGCTCACGCCAGCCTCGTCCCGCTTGCCATCATCTGGCTCGCGTGCGGATTCTGGATAATCGCGGCGCAGTCGCGCGTGCACGACAGGTGATCGAGGATCTCGCCGCCAGCCGTTGGTCGCGTGCGTTGTCGCTGATTCTCGCCGCCGTGTACTTCGTCGCATTTATTACTCCTTCATTGCGGCGAGATAGGATGCCGCGGTGCGTTATCGCGTGATGCGGCTCGCCGCCGCCGCGACTGTCGTTCTGGCTGCGCCATCTGGAGGCTGCACGACGCGTTCGACCGCGGCGCCGTCAGCGAACACGCTCCACGCCGAAGTTGTCGATCGAGCCGGCGATGCCGTCGCCTCTCCCGGTGTCGCGAATCCTCCGGACCTTGTGCACGGCACAGTCGATGTGACGAGCGGAAACATCACGTTCACCATTCAGTTCGCGCCAGGCACCCTCCTCTCCCAATCGACACGTCTCACGATCGAGCTCGACACGGACCAGAACCCGTCGACGGGCAACACCGGGGCAAGCGGGCTCGGCATCGACTACATCCTCGACTTGTGGGCCGCACGGGCGAGTCAGACGCTCGTTCAGCAGGCGATGCCGGCGACCTGCTCGAGCGGCGGCGTGTGCTACGTCCAGGTCGCGACTGGATCAGTCAGCGTGGGGACGGACACTCTGGCGACGACGGTGCCGCTGACGACGCTCGGCAATGCGAGCGGCCGATTGAACTACCGCGTATTCGCGTATGTGTCGCCGCAACCGACGCCGACGGTGACCGCCGACGTCATGCCCGACATCACCCTTCCGCCCGCGCACGTTCCGTGATCGGGCCTGGCTCCGGCCGGAGTCATCGTCTGGCGGGTGGGCGAAGCGTGGCTGGCGTGGAGGGTATGGGCGCGCCCAGAGGCGTGATCGTCGTCTGAGCGACCTCGAAGTTCTGCTTGATGACATCGAAGAATACGTCGGCGATCTTCTGGTACCCGGCCTGGTTCGGGTGCAGGCCGTCGCCGCTCAGCAACGAAAAATCCGACGTGGCGCCGCCGAACGGAGTGTACAGATCGGCGACCGGGACATTTTCGGCCGACGCCATGGCCCTCAGGCTCGTGTTGAACGGCGCGACGAGCGACCAGGCGAGTCCCAGCCGGCCGGCCGGATTTTCCGGCGGCAGCGTGGCAAGCACGACCTTGATGCCGCGGCTCTTCGCATCGCGGACCATGGTCTGCAGCGCGGCGATCGCCGGCGGGATGTCGCGGTCGTCGCGATTCTGGAGATCGTTGGCGCCTTCGAGAATCAACGCGATGTCGTACTGGCCGCTCGCGAGCACCTGCGAGAAGCGCGGCGGCGCCGGCGGCGGCAGCGCCGGCGATTTGAGCGCCAGCGGTTCGCCTCGTACGCCCTGATTGCTGACGCTGATGGTTTGCGTCGTGTATCGCGACGCCAGCGCGGCGCGCAGCAGCGTCGGATACGGTGACGGTACGGCCACGAGCGGCCGGAACGATGAAACCGTGAGGTTGTTGCCGTCCTCGCCGACGGTCATGCTGTCGCCGAACGCGACGAACCGCGTGACGCCGATCCGCGGCGGCGGCGCGACCGTCACCTGAAACGTGCACGTCGCCGCCCGCTGGCGCGCGTCGGTCGCGGTACAGGTCACCGTCGTCGACCCGATCGGAAATGACGACTCGCTCGGCGGCGTGCATGACGACGTCACGGGCGGCGCCCCGCCGGTGGCGACCGCGGCGCCGTAGACGACCGCCGTCGCCTGGCCCGTCGGCGACGTGACGCGCACCGGTTCCGGACACGTCAGCCTCGGCCCCTCGGGATACGGATCGATGGGCGTCGGCGGCGTCGAGTGACGGCTGCAGGACGCGACGCACAGGGCGCCGGCAAGGATCACGACAACACGGTTCACGAGATCGGCGATCTACGGCCGCCGCGGCGCGGCAAGGAAGGGAGCGAAGCCCGGAGCGGGAAACGCGGTCATCGTCGGATTCGTGGACGCCGGCACCTCGAGCCGTCCCTTAATCGTATCGAAAAACGTATCGGCAATCCGCTGGTAGCCTGCAGCGGTCGGGTGCAGCCCGTCGAAATCGATCAGCGTCGTCGTGTCTCCGTTGAAGGCCTGAAAGACGTCGACGAGCGGGATGTTCTCGGTCGCGGCGATCAGCTTCAGGTTGTCATTGTACGGCGTGAGGAGCGCCGCGCCCGCGCCGCGCCGAGGACAACAGGCGTTGGCGTCCTGCGGCGGCAGCGTCGCGAGAAAGACCTGCACGCGACGGCTCTTCGCGTCGCGGACCATCTGCCGCATCGCGTTGACTGCCGCAAGCATGGCGGCGGTGTCGACGAGCAGCAGGTCGTTGTTCCCGTGCATCAGCAGCAGCACGTCGTACTGGTTGAGCGCGAGGAACGCCGACAGGTCCGTTCCGGCGTTCACCGCCTTGACGCCGCTGACGCCGCGGTTGTCGACGATGATGCGCTGCGCCGTGTACCGCGTGTTCAGCGCCTCGCTCAGCCGCGTCGGATACGCCTTCGCATCGTCGATGATGAGCTTGTGAATGCCGGGCACCGACGTTTCGGAGACGACTTCCCCGCGCGTGAGGCTGTCGCCGAACGCGACGAACCGCGTCACGCTCAGCCGCGGCGGCGGCGTGACGACGACGTTGAACGTGCACGAGGCGGTGCGCTGCCGGGCATCGGTCGCCGTGCACGTGATGGTGGTCGACCCGATGTTGAACATCGACGCGCTGGTCGGCGAGCAGGTCACGAAGACGGGCGGCGCGCCGCCCGTGGCCGTCGGCGTGTCGTACGACACCGGCGTCGCGAGCCCGGTGCGTGACGTGGCCGTGACCGTCGCGGGACAACTGAGTCGCGGCGGATCGGCAAACGGATCGGAAGGTGGCGGGGTCGGTCGTGTCGGGTTTCCGCCGCTACACGAGAGTGAAGCGCCAGCCAGAGCGACGCCGAGCCACCGGCGAAAAAAATGGGGGCGACCCACTTTCGGTTATCGCCCCCAACAGTAGCCGCCCTATTCGGACGGGGTCAAGATTCGGCCGGCCTCATCGCTCCTGATAGAGGAACGGCGGGTACGATCCGTACCCCGCCGGCCACGCGATGAGCACGATGCCGGTGCGCTCGTGAACCGGCGCGTTGTTGTCGACGCGCGTCGAGCCGGCGACTACCATGAAGCCGACGGTCTCGCCCGGCTGCGGCACGTAACCGGTCATGGGCGACCAGGTCGAGTTGTAGAACCAGCCGGTCGCGATATCGGACGGGCTGCCCAGGCCCTTGTCGGTCTGACCCGGGCGAAGGCGCTCGGCCCCCGTGCCGTACCACTGACCGCCGATGTTCTCGAAGAGCCAGATTGTCGACTCCTGCAGCGCGCCGCCGATGTCGACGCCGGGCCACTGCCCGCGCTTCGTGTGATCGATATGGATCGTGCCTGGCGAAAACGCAATCGACGTGATGCTGGAGGTCACCGGCCAGCTGCGGATGTCGGGGCTGCCGCCGATGATCCGGACCGATCCGAGGCCGAAGCCCGCCGGACTCGGACCGCCCGGGCTCGGCGTGAACGGCGGAGGCACGACGACCGGCTGCGGCGGCGTCGCGAAGCCGAAGATTCGCGACCACGGCCCGGTCGTGCTGGAGTCGAATGCACGCACGTGCCAGTAGTAGACCTTGTTGTAGCTGAGATCCGACGACAGGTTGAACGACGTCTGGCCGGACTGCTCGCCGGTCGTCCAGGCCGCGACCTTGTTCGCGAACGAATCGCCGTCCGCAATCTCGATCAGATAGCTGATCGCGCCGACCGGACCCGAGCGCGGCGCGTTGTTGATCGTGAACCGCGGCCGCAGATCCGCGACGATGGAGTTCTCGGCCGGCGCGACGAGACCCGGCGCCTCGATCACGATCGGGGTGAAGACGTCGAAATTCGACGAGGCATATTTGCCGCTGTTGGCGCCGTCTTCCGCGTGCACGCGCCAGAAGTACGTGCGGCCGGTCGCGAGCGGATCGGGAAGCCGCAGGCTCGTGCGTCCGCCGTCGCCCGCCGTGATTTTGTCGCGCGTGAAGACCTTGTTCGTGAAGTTCGCGTCGGTCGCGATATCGAATACGTATGAAAGCGGACGGACCCAGTTCGACGACGAATTCTCAATCAGCAGCGTGATCGGCTGCTTGTCGACCGCGATTTTCGTCCCCGACGCCGGCTCGAGCAGCTTCGGCGCGGTGATTTCGACACCCGGAATCGGTCCCGCGACGGACGGGCTGAGCGGGTTCGAGCTCTTCGACAACTCGCAGGCCATGCTCAACACGGCGGCGAGCGCAAGGCTGCTGGCAGACACACATCTCATGGTCATAGACGCACTGGTGCTCAGCTTCGCGTATCGGGTCGAGGTGTCCGGAAGTTTAGAGATCCAAGGCTGGGCGCCTGGCTCGCCACTCCGGGTCGAGTCGTCGTCGCTGGGAGGGCGTCAGGATAGCATGCGAGGCTGAGCGGTACAAGAGAATAGTACGGCTGAGGTGAAGAACACGACGCTGCGGTTTGTTGCTATTTCTGCTGCGCTGCTAGTCTTGCTGCGCAGCTTTCTGCCTACGTTCTACGAAAGCTATTTCTTCGATTCCGATCAGGCGATCGTCGGCCTGATGGCGCGGCATCTCAACAGCGGCCACGACTTCCCTCTCTACTACTACGGTCTGAACTACCTGCTCGGCGTGCAGGCGTGGCTCATCGCGCCGGTCTTCGCGCTGCTGCGGCCGACCGTGCTCGCGATGCGCGTGCCGCTGGTCGCGTTGAACATCCTGGTCGCCGTCTGGCTCATCGCGCTCCTGACGCGGCGCATGAATCTTCATCCCGTTCTCGCATTCGTCGCGGCCCTGCCATGGCTGATCCCGACGCCCGCGGTCGCAGCGAATCTCGTCGAGGCGGCCGGCGCGAGCATCGAGCCGTTCGTCTACGTGCTCGCGCTCTGGCTATTGCGCAAACGGTCATTCCTGTTCGGACTACTGTTCGGACTCGCGGTCCTCCATCGGGAGTTCGTCATGTTCGCCGTTCCGGCGCTCGTGCTCGCCGACATGGTGACGGGCGAGCTGTGGACGATGTCGAACGTTCGCCGAGCGGCGATCGCTCTATGCGGCGCGGCACTCGTCTGGCTCGTCATCGACGATCTCAAGATGCACCTGTCCGGCGCGAGCGTCGGGCTTCAGGCGGCGTCGCTGCGCGGTCAGACCTGCGTCGATGGCATCGGCGAGCGGATCGCCGCTCTGACGCGCGAAGCGCTCCCGATGCTGTACGGCGGCCGCTCGATGTCGCTGCAAGGATTCCGAATCGACTCGCCCGCCGCGGCCGGCTTCGCGCCGATCGCGTGGCTCGTACTCGTCACGCTGGCATTCGTCGCGGTTCGGATCGCGCAGAACATTCGACGGATTCCGCGCGACCGTCCGGACGCCGCCTTCGGCATATATCTCTTCCTCGTCGGCCTCTTCACCGCCGGCGCGTACCCGCTGTCGTGCCATGTGACGTACGGCGGGCCGCCGATCCTGCGATATCTCCTCTTTGGTCTGCTGATTCCGGTGGGGCTGTTCGCGACCTACGCCGCGTGCGAGCCGTCGCGTCGCTTTCGATCGGTCGCGACTGCCGCGTTCGTCCTGTGGGGTGCCGCGAACCTGGTGGACAACGTGCGGCTGATCGCCCTGACGGCGCGCACGCCGCCGCTCGCGGAGCATCGTGTGCTGACCGACTACCTCCTGTCGCGACAGGTCCGCTACACCAGCGCGATCTACTGGGACGCGTACATCGTCTCGTTTCTGTCGCGCGAGCGGATCATCGTCGCGTCAAACGACGTGATCCGCATTCCGGAATATCAGAAGGAAGTCGAGGCGCACGCGGCTGACGCGGTCAATCTCCAGCGTCAACCGTGTACGGGGTTCGCCACCGTGGCGTCGTGGTGCTTGCAGCGATAATTGGTGAGTTTGCGAGTTGGTGAATTGGTGAATTCACCAACTCACCAATTCAGCAATTCGCCAACTCTTACGGCCACTTGATCAACTCAACGTTCGTCCGCTCGTCGTACGTCCGGAACGTCGGCCAGGCGCGTGCCGGAGTCGTCGACATCACGGCGAACGTCTCGCCCGACTGCGGAATCCACGAGTAGATCGGCGACTGCGGCTTCAGGTAGAACGCGTCGCGGCCGATGCTGAACTCGTCGATGCCCTTGCACGCCTGACCGGGACGATACCAGTCCGCCGCGCCGCCGTACCACTTGTCGCCGATGTTCGCGAACACCCACTGATTCCCTTCGATCGTCGTGCCGTCGGACGCGAACAACGTCGGCGGCCAGATGCCCAGACGCGTGTGGTAGATGCAGAGCGATCCCGGGACGTAATACGCCTCGGTGACGCGGGCGGTCTCTTCCCAGTCGGCGATGTTGCCCGGACCGATCTCGATGATGGCGCTTCTCAGATCGATGCCGCGCACGACCTTGAAGCTGAGCGGATCGCTGAACGGGCTCGTGACGTTGTTGCTGGCGTCGCGCGCCTGTACGCGCCAGGAATACGTCCTGTCGGCGGCCAGCTTGGTGTTCACGAGGTGCGGCGTGTACGGCAGATCGGTCCGCTCGTTGACGGAGGCGGCGACGTAGGTGAGCGAGCTGAACGCGTTCGATTCGGCCACCTCGAAGCGATACGTGATCGGCCCGGCCGGTCCGGTCCGCGGCACGGAGTACACGTTCAGCGTCGGCTGCTCGTTGACGTTGGAGTTCGGCGCCGGGTCGCCGAGAGTTGGCTTCTGCAGAATCACTTCGGGACCGACGGCGAACTGCCGTCCGGCCGTGAAGAGACCGGTGACGCCGCCGCTGTTCGCGCGCGCGCGCCAGAAATAGGTCCGTGCGCCGATCAGCTTCTCGAGGGTGACCGACGTCTGGCCGTTTCCGCCCTCCGCCACGCCGTCCTTCGACGAGACGATGCTGTTGAAGCCGGCGTCGGATGCAACCTGGAACGTGTACGTCAGCGTAGTGCTGCCGGTCGTCGCGGCGTTCCGAATCGACAGCGTGACCGGCTGGTCCGCGAACCGGATCTCCGCGTTCGGCGCCGGCGCGACCGCGGTCGGCGTCGTCAGCGTGATGCCGCTCTTGGCGTCGGTCACCGACGATGGATGTTCCGGTGTGGCGGTGAGCTCGGTCGGCCGTGCGGGCGCGCTCTTCGTGCACGCCACCGCGAGGGCCACGCACACGAGCGCGCCGCCGATGGTCAAAGATCGAGACTTGCACGTCATTATCGGGACTCCTGCCGCAGTTAAGGTCGAATCGTAGAGAACGAGCCGTGCCGTGAATACAATCCGGCCGCGACAAAGGCTGGGAGACTTGCCGTCGGCTGTGAGGGACTCAAGAATACGGTTTTAGGATCGCCTCGTCAACAGCTGATTGCCGGATTTCCCGAATGCGGTACGTCGGCTTGTTCTGCGACTCGTGGTAGGTCCGCGCCTGAATCTCCGCGACCAGCCCGATCGTCACGAGCTGCACGCCGGTGATGATCAACAGCACGCCGAGCAGGAGCAGCGGCCGGTTCGACAACGATTCGAGGTCGCGCAGCCACTGAATGGCGAGATAGCCGCTGATGGCGGCGCCGACCAACCCGATGCATCCCCCGAGCAATCCAAAGAACTGAAGGGGCCGCGTCGAATAGCTCAGCAGAAACTTCACGGTCAGGAGGTCGAGGACGACGCGCGTCGTCCGCCCGATTCCGTATTTTGAGCTGCCGTACTTCCGCGGCCGATGGTTCACCGGCATTTCGGCGATATTCGAGGTCTGCTCGCTGGCGATCGCCGGCAGGAAGCGGTGCATCTCGCCGTACAGGCGCAGGCCCTTCACGATTTCCGCCCGAAACACTTTCAGCGAGCAGCCGTAATCGTGCAGGTGGACGCCCGTCACGACCGAAATCAGCCCGTTGGCGAGCCTCGACGGCAGCCGCCGCGAGAGCCACGCATCCTTCCGGTCCCGCCGCCAGCCGCAGACGATGTCGTGGCCGCGCTCGATCATGTCGACCATCGCGGGGATGTCGCGCGGATTGTTCTGGAGATCGCCGTCGGAGGTCACGATCAGCCGTCCGCGGGCGTAATCGAAGCCCGCCGCGAACGCCGCCGTCTGGCCGAAGTTGCGCCGGAACCGGATGATCCGCAGGTGCGGGTCGGTGGCCTGGAGGCGCGCGAGAATCTCGAAGCTCCCGTCCGTGCTGCCGTCGTCGACGAGGATGATCTCGTACGAGCGGCCCCACGCCAGCAGCGTCTCGGTGAACTCCCGATGGAGCTCCGCGAGCGATGCCGCTTCGTTGCGAATCGGGATGACGACGGTGAGATCCAACCCGCCAATTCTATCGGTTTTTCCTGCGCACGGCTTTGCTCCACTGCAGGTACACGAGGAACCCGACGGTCAGAATTCCCACCGCAACGAGCGATGCCACGGCACCGTGCTCGCGAAGGTACGTCTGGGCCGCGCCCCCATAGCGGACCGCGAGCAGCCCGAGCGTCAGGTACCGCGCGGTGCGTCCGATTGCGATGGCGGTCGCGAAGCGCGTCACGTCGATCCCGACGGCGCCGGCGAGCAGCAGAAAGATCTTGAACGGCGCCGGCGGCGGCAGCAGCGACGGAATGAGCACGGCGATCACACCGTGCCGCTGGAGCGACGCCATCGCACGCTCGATTCGCGGACCGGCGAAGCGCTTCTGGATCAGCGCGTCGCCGCCTTTCTTGCCGACGTAGTACATCGCGAGACACCCGGCGAGCGATCCCAGGACGGTCATCGCGACGTAAAGGAGGACGCGCTCCTTATGACGCGTGACGAGGACGATCAGCAGGAGATCGGTGATGCCGGGCAGCGGCAGGAACGATGAATCGAGAAACGCAACGAGGAACAGCCCGGGCGCGCCCCACGCAAGCGCGAGCGCGCGCACACGGGCAACAGTTCTGCCCATAGAATAAACGTGTGATTATACCGTCCGCGCGACGCCGCCTTCCGCTGGCGGTCGCGCTGGCGGCCGCGATCTTCGGCACGATCGTCGCCGTTCGATACCATCACCTCGGGCTCACGCTCACCCACTACGATGCGCGCGGACATCTCGTCGTCGCGCGGCGCGTGATCGACAGCATCACGCCGGGATGGCAGCAGATCGGCGCGGTCTGGCTGCCGCTGCCGCATCTGCTCAATCTGTTGCCGGTGCAGATCGATCTCTTCTATCGCACGGGCGCGTCGGCGATCGCGATCTCGATCGTGTCGTTTGCCGTCGCGAGCGGCGCGATCGCCGCCATCGTGCTGGAGATCACGTCGTCGCAAATCGCTGCTGGCGCGGCGGCCGCCGTGTTCGCGCTGAATCCAAACGTGCTGTATCTGCAGTCGACGCCGATGACGGAGCCGCTGCTGGTCGCGCTGACGGCCGTCGCCATCGCCATGATCGTATGTAGGCCGGAACCTCTGGAAGACCCGCCCTGCACGCGGCGGGTGGGCGTCGTGTTCGCGCTCGCGTGTCTGACGCGGTACGAAGCCTGGCCGATCACCGCGATCGCACTCGCGCTGTACGCGTGGGCACGCTGGCGCGCCGGCGAGACGATGCGCGACGCCCTCCGCGCGACCGCGCGAATCGCGCTCTGGCCCGCCGCCGCAATCGCCGCCTTCGCGATCTTCAGCCGCGTCGTCGTCGGCGCCTGGTTCGTCGGCACCGATTTCTACGTGCCCGAAAACAAGGCGCTCGGCGACCTCCGGATGGCAGTCAAGGAAATCGGCTGGGGACTCGCACGGCTCAGCAGCGAGCCGCTGGCGTGGGTCGGCGGGATCGGAATGGCCGCGATCGCCCTGGCGGCGACGCTGCGACGCGATCGTGCCCGCACGATCGTTGCGCTCGCACTCGCGGCCAGCGCCGCGATTCCGCTCGCGGCGTTCTACGAGGGGCACCCGTTCCGCGTTCGCTATATGGTGCCGCTCCTCGCCGTCGAGGCGATCGGCGCCGGCGCCGCGGCCGGGATCGTCCGGCAGACGCGCGCGGCCGGACCGATCGCGCTGATCGCATTGGCCGCGTCGACGCTGCGGCCATTGGACCGATCGGCCCCGATGATCGTCGAGGCGCAATGGGACACGCCGAACGTTCCCGTTCGCGCGCGCGTGACGGACTGCCTGCGCCATCGATCGCGCGGTCAGAAGATCATGGCCAGCATGGGATCGCTCGGCCACTACATGCAGGAGGCGTCGGGCGCGGGGCTGGCGATTCGCGATTTCCTTCACGAAGGGAACGGCGACATCTGGCTCGCGGCGCTCGAGTATCCGCGGCCGTTCGCGGACTGGATTCTGATCGAGGAGAAGGCGGAAGGGGGCGATATGCTGGCGCGCCGCGCGCGCGAGCATCCGGCGTTTCTCGAAGGATACTCGCGCGTGTGCGAGGGCGCGGGGCTCGCATTGTATCGACGCGATTAGAGAGACTATTGGTTATGCGTTCACAATCCACACGGGCGCTCGCGTGCGTGCTTCTCGCGTTCGCGCAATCGTCGTTTCCCGCACGTCCAACCGCGGCGGAGGCTCCGGGCTGGTCGAGGTTTCGGGGTCCGAACGGGTCCGGCGTGTCGCCCGCGACGACCGTACCGATCGAATTCGGTCCGGCAAAGAATCTTGCCTGGCGTCTGCCCTTGCCGCCCGGACACTCCTCGCCGATCCTTCGCGACGATCGGATCTACCTCACCGCGTTTCGCGGCGAATCTCTCCTGACCCTCGCCATCGATGCGCGGGCCGGCCGCGTTCTGTGGGAGCACGCGGCGCCGCCCGTCAAAACGAAGGTCGTCGACAAGCGGAACAATCCGGCGTCTCCGAGCCCTGCAGTCGACGAGACCGGCGTCTACGTGTTCTTCCCTGATTTCGGGCTGCTCGCGTACGACACGGATGGCCGCCAGCGCTGGGCGATTCCGCTCGGACCTTTTACGAACATCTACGGAATGGGCGCGTCACCGATCGTCGTCGGCGACCTCGTCATCCTGGCGTGCGACCAGAGCGTCGGCTCGTTCATCATGGCCGTGAACAGGCGCACGGGTCGCGTGCAATGGAGATCGGAGCGTCCGGAAGCCAGGAGCGGCCACTCGACGCCGATTCTCTGGCGCGGGCCGGACGGCAAGGATCAGATCCTCCTGCCGGGATCGTTCCTGCTCACCGCTTACGATCTCGCGACCGGCCGGAAGCTCTGGTGGGTCGGAGGACTGTCGTTCGAGATGAAGTCCACGCCGGTCATCGGCGGCGACACGATCTACGTGAACGGCTACGGCGCGCCGATCAACGATCCCGGCAACAAAGTGACCGTGCCGGTGGCCGAGACCGTCTGGCCGACCGCCGACCTGAACGGCGACGGCGTCCTCTCGAAAGCAGAGTTTCCGAAGTTCACGCCGGCATTCTGGTTCGACGTCGCGGACCTGAATCAGGACGGCGTCCTGACGCGTGACGAGTGGACCTACTACCGCGCCGCGCTGCTCTCGGAAAACGGCATGCTGGCGATTCGCCTGGGCGGATCCGGTGACATGACCGACAAGGCGATCCGATGGAAATACCAGCGCAGCGTACCGCAGCTGCCGTCGCCGTTGCTCTACCAGAACGTACTGTACATGGTGAACGACAACGGCATCATCACGACGCTCGATCCCGCCGCCGGAACCGTCATCAAACAGGGTCGGCTGTCCGGCGCGCCCGGCCCGCACTTCGCGTCGCCAATCGCCGCAGACGGACATATTTTCTTCACCAGCGAAGCGGGCAAGATCGTCGTCGTGCAGCCGGGCGGCGACCTGACGCCGCTTTCGGTCAACGATCTCGGCGAGGATGCGTACGCGACGCCGGCGATTGCCGACGGATGCCTGTATGTGCGGACGGTCGAGGCGCTCTACGCGTTCAGAACCGGAAGCCGACCGTGAACAGGTAATTCACGCCGCCGAGATTGATCTTCGAGCCCGCGAACCCCTGGTCGGTCGGCAGGTTGGCCTTCGCGCCCTGCCACCGGATCTCGCCGCCGATGCTCGTCGGACCCATCGGCACTCTCACGCCGCCCAGGACGACCGGCCCGACTTCGGTGCCGCTGCCGACGAAGTTGCCGGCGAAGATGTTGCTGCGCGAGTCGATGAACTCGCCCGTCTCGCTGTACCGCCACGCGAACACGCCGACGCCGGCGCCGATGTAGGGCTGAAACGGACTGTCGTGGCTGAGCGGCAGGAAGCGCACGGTGGCGGTGAATGGCACGATTCTCAACTTGTCGTCCTGGAAGATGTCCGATCCGGTCACGTCGTGCACGTTTAAGGTATCGACGGTCGTCACCGTCTTCTGATACAGACCGATCCCCAGGCTGCCTTCGAGATTGCGGCCGAGGGCGACGAGGTACTCGCCGGAGATCGTCACGCCGTTGAACTTGCTGATGTCGATCCCCACGTCGCGGTTCAGGGTCGACAGATACGCGTTGTTCCTGAAGATCACGTCGTCGTTGCCGCGCGCGTCGAGCGACCGCGGCGTAAAGCCGCCGATCGAGACGTTGAACGTCTGCTGGGCGGATGCGGCGGGCGGCGCCATCAGAATCAGAACCAGGGCGGCGAGCGGGAAGAACAGCGGTCGGCGCATGTGACGCACTCCTTACCGCAGAGGCGTAGCAGGACGAATGCCAGCTGGGCCGGCCTAATCAGGCCGAAATAGCGTCATCGGCAACGGAATGTCCAACGGGGATGTCAGTGCCGTCCACTGGCGCGGAAGCCGCCGATAACCTCGATCATCGCGTCGTGAATGCGGCCGTTCGACGCCACGACGCTTCCCTGGCGCGACGTGAACGCCTCGCCTGACGTGGTCGTCACCCGGCCACCCGCTTCCGCGACGATCAGCGCGCCGGCCGACATGTCCCACGGCTTCAGCTCGCACTCCCAGAAGCCGTCGAATCGTCCCGCCGCCACCCAGCACAGGTCGATCGCCGCGGACCCCAGTCGCCGGACGGCGCGCGATCGCTTCATGAACGCCGCGAACAGACCGACCAGATCGTCGATGCGTGCGTGAACCGTGTAGGGAAAGCCGGTGACGAGCAGCGCATCGATCAGCGTGGCCGCCTCCGACACGCGCAGCGGCCGGCCGTTGAGAAACGCGCCGACGCCGCGTTCCGCAGTGAACAGCTCCCGCCGGTTGGGATCGTACACCGCGGCGAGCTCGGCGACGCCGCCGATTTCGAGCGCGAGCGACGCGCAGAAGATCGGGACGCCGTGTGCGTAGTTCGTCGTGCCGTCGAGCGGATCGAACACCCAGCACGGCCCCGGCGGCGCGGTCTCGGCGCCGCCGAGCTCCTCCGCGAGGATCTGGTGATCGGGGAAACGCTCCGCGATCATCTCGCGGAAGGCGCGCTCGACCGCGAGGTCGACCTCCGTGACGAGATCGATGGTGCCCTTTTTCTCGATTTGAATGGCGCGGCCGACGTGCGCCATCTGAATATCACCGGCGCGGACGACGGCCTCGATGGCCGTGGTGAGGAAGAGCGGATCAGACGCCACTCGGCTGCACGCGCTTCAGCATGCGAATCTCCATGCCGCCTTCCGGCGCGCGGCGCAGCTCCACATCGTCCATGAAGTTGCGAATCAGGAAGATGCCCCGGCCGCTCGACTTCAGCAGGTTCTCCGGCGCGAGCGGATCGGCGACTTCCTCCGGCTCGAAGCCCTCACCCTGGTCGCGCACGCGGATCGAGAGCTCCGGCACGTTCTCGGGCGATGCGGTCTCGAATTCGACGAACACACGCTTGCTCGAATCGTGCCGGTTTCCGTGCTTGATGGCGTTGATGACGGACTCGCGAATGGCGACGCTGATCCAGTGGGCGGCGTCCTCGTCCATACCGATGCTGCGGGAAACGTGATCGCTCACGACCTGCACGAAGTCGAGCATCTCGAACGCGCTCGTGAATTCGAGACGGACGATGTGGTGGCCGTTGGCCGTCACGCGACTCCTTTTATCATAAGATGCGTTGCAGATGCCGCGCCGCGCCGTCACCGTCATGCCGGCCCGCCGGCTCCGCGGACGGCTCCGCGTGCCCGGCGACAAATCGATCTCGCACCGCTACGCCATTCTGGCCTCGCTGGCCGAGGGCGCTTCGAGGCTGACCAATTACGCCCCCGGCGCCGACTGCCGGACGACACTGGCCTGCCTCCAGCGGCTGGGCGTTGACATCGTCGAACACGTTGATTCGCAAGGCGCCACCGGCAACGTCACTGTAATGGGACGAGGATTGGGCGGCCTCCGTTCGCCCTCCTCGCCCCTCGACGCAGGCAATTCCGGCACCACATTGCGCCTGCTGGCCGGCGTCCTCGCGGGCCACCCGTTTTCCTCGACAATGGTCGGCGACGAGTCGCTCTCGAGGCGGCCCATGCACCGCGTGCTGAAGCCGCTCGAGCGGATGGGCGCACGGTGCGAGGCGACCGACGGCCACGCGCCGGTGACTATCCACGGCGCGCGCCTGCACGGAATTGCGTACACGACGGAGGTGCCGAGTGCGCAGGTCAAGAGCGCGGTGCTCCTGGCCGGGTTGCACGCCGACGGCGTCACGAGCGTCACCGAACCGGCGCCCACGCGGGACCATACCGAGCGCGCCCTGGCGGCGTTCGGCGGGACCGCCACGACCATTGGCCTGACCATTACGGTCGGATCAGGACAACACCTGAGGGGACGCGCCCTGACCGTCCCCGGCGACATGTCCTCGGCGGCGTTCTGGCTGATTGCCGCGGCCGCCATTCCGGGGTCGCGGGTCGAGATCGAGGACGTCGGACTGAACCCCACACGGACGAAGCTGCTGGATGTCCTCCGCCGTCTGGGCGCGCGCGTAACCGTCGAGGCCACGGACGACGACGGCGGCGAGCCTCGCGGCCGCGTCGTTGTCGAGCACGACCGCGTCGGCGAGCTCGTCGTCGCGCCTGACGAAGTCCCCGCCCTCATCGACGAGCTGCCGGCCGTGGCGGCGCTCGCGGCTCATGGCGCCAGCGTCGCGGTCAGCGGTGCGTCGGAGCTGCGCGTCAAGGAAAGCGACCGGATTGCGACGCTGGCCGCCGGGTTCCGCGCCATCGGCATCGGCGTGGAGGAACGGCCGGACGGCTTCACGATCGAAGGGATGCGCGCACACCCGGCCGGCGGCACGGCGGATGCCGGCGGCGATCATCGAATGGCGATGGCCTTCGCCATCGCGGCGCTCGCCGCCGAGCGGCCGTCGACGATCGTCGGCGCGGACGCCGTCGCCATCTCCTATCCCGGCTTCTTCGACACGCTCGAGCGGCTCGTGGCCGAGAGCGTCGGCGCGTGAAGAGCGACAAAATCTATCTCGTGGGGTTCATGGCAGCCGGCAAGACGACGGTCGGACGCGCCCTCGCGAAGCGTCTGGGCTGGCGGACGGCCGACATCGACGAGCTGATCGAGGCGCGCGAGCGCCTGCCGGTGGCCGACATTTTCGCGCGGCACGGCGAAGGGTACTTCCGGGCCGTCGAGCGGGCCGTCCTGATGGAGCAGCTCGCGCCGCGTCACGTGATCGTGGCGACCGGGGGCGGCACGTTCGCCGACACCGAGAACCGCGCGCTGATCAACCGCGACGGCGCGTCCGTCTGGCTGGACGTGCCGATCGATCGGCTGATCGCGCGGATTCCGCCGGTCGGCCGGCGGCCGCTGGCCGCGGACCGCGCCGGGTTCGAACGCCTGTATCATCAACGGCGCGCGGCCTACGAGCAGGCGCACCTCCGGCTCGACGCGGGCCGGGCGAGTGTCGATGCGCTGGTGGAACAGGTGATGGATTGGTT
>Ga0114129_10002065_pt1 | contig 27587 bp, 13 predicted proteins | sample RhiMetdeltSRZDD1_FD_80071 | JGI IMG/M metagenome (GOLD analysis project Ga0114129, IMG submission 80071) | Populus rhizosphere microbial communities from Tennessee, USA - Rhizosphere MetaG P. deltoides SRZDD1 (version 2) (version 2) | ecosystem: Host-associated > Plants > Roots > Rhizosphere >... | reverse complement strand
TCGAGTTCGTCGTCGAAGGGGCGCTGGCGATCCTGTGGATCGCCGTGACCCTGGTCCCGGTGCTGGTCGTGTTCGGCACGCGCCAGGTGGTGGAAGGGTGGACGTTCCCCGAGATGCTGCTGGTCCTCGGCTGGTTCGTCGCTCTCAAAGGAGTTCTGGAAGGCGCCGTCAGCCCCAGCCTGCTGGCCGTGATCGAGCACGTCCGCAAGGGCACGCTGGATTTCGTGCTGCTCAAGCCCGCCGATGCCCAGCTCCTGGTGTCGGTCGCCAAGCTCGAGCCGTGGAAGATCATCGATCTAGCCGGCGCCGGCGCGATCTTTGCCTACGCGTTCGTGAAGCTGGGCCGCGCGCCCACCGCCACCGAAGTGCTCGCAGCCGGCGGAATGCTTCTCGCCGCGCTGCTCGTGCTCTATTCGATCGCCATCCTGGTCGTCTCCATCGCATTCTTCGCCGTTCGCGTCGATAACCTCCTCTATTTGTTCCAGAGCGTCTTCGACGTCGCGCGGTGGCCGACCACGATTTTCCGCGGCGTGCTCGCCGTCGTTTTCACCTACGTCCTCCCGCTCGCGTTGATGACGACGTACCCGGCGCTTGCGCTGCTCGGCCGCCTGCGGCCCGGGACTGCGTTGGGAGCGCTCGCCGGCACGGTCGCCTTCGCGGCATTTTCCCGCGCCGTCTGGAGCCTTTCCATTCGCAGGTATACGTCCGCCAGCTCCTAGTCGGTGCGACAGGATCTCGCATGAAGTCGCGAGCGGCTGGCCGTCCGGTCGGACCACGACCGAAGGCGCAGTCGTTCTGCGGCACCCTTGCTTATCCAATGATTTCGCAGGAATACTGGCGATTGCGCACGCATTTTGACCTCCGTGGGCACCCGCCATACGTCAAAACCGCGTAACGCCTTGACAGTACGATTGGCAATCAGGGAGAGTCGCCTGCGTAATCGCCCGGGGGGGGCATCATGGTAGTTGCGGTGCGGGACGCCGAATCGACAGCCGATTTTTCCCCAGTAGACACCATCAACGAAGCGACATTCGCCCGCTGCGCCGGCGACGCGTCGTGCCGCGGGACCCTTCCTTGTCTGCCTCAGGTCGACCCGCCGCTCCCGGCGGGCGGCATCTTGTGCGGGCGCGGCCTCTTCTCCTCCTGCCGCGAGCTGGCGGCGGCGACGGACGCGGCGATCGTCGTGCAGGCAATTCCGCGCCTGGCGGCCGGGCTCTGCTTCGCGCGAAGCGCGCAGCTCCTCGAAGTGGACAGCGACGGCACTGCGTCCGTCGTCGCAGAGCACGGCACCTGCAGCCAGCCGCCCGAGGAACGGCTGGTCCGTCACGCGCTCTGGACGCTCGACCGGCATCCGCGTGTCGACGCCTACCTCCAGGCAGCGCATGCGGAGCCCGGCGCCGACCCGGTGCCGGCCGCGCAGGAGCCGGTCCTCGCCATCAGCATTCCGCGCACGACCGGTCCGCGGCTCCTCCTCTTCCTCGAGGGCGAAGCCGGCTCGACTTTCAAGACGCAGGACCTGGGCGCGCTGCAGATGTTCGCCTTCGTGTGCGCCAACTCGCTTGCGCGCGCCCACTCGGACGCGGAGCTGCGCGCCGCGCAGGCGATGCAGACGGCGGTGGTGAGCTCCCTCCAGGACGCGGTCATCGTCCTCGACGCGAACGGCGTCGTCCGCGCGCTGAGCAACACCGCGGCGACGCTCATCGGACGTCGCCGCAGCGACGCGGTTGGAAAGCGATTGCGCGAGATCCCCGGGTTGACGGCGCTCGGCGTGGCGCTGGCGGCGGGGACCCGCTGCCCGGACACGGCGACGCTCCCGACGGGCGAGGTGAAGCTGCACATCCGCCAGTCCGAGGGCGGGCGGGCGGTGACGCTGGTTCCCGCTCCGCGCGGCGAATCGGGCGCCGGCGGAGCCCGGTTCACGCTCTCGGACTTGCTGGGCGAATCGCCGCTCATCCAACGCGCCCGGCAGACCGCGCAGCGGATGGCCGACTCGCGTCTTCCCATCCTCATCACGGGCGAGACCGGCACCGGCAAGGAGATCCTCGCGCAGGCGATCCACAACTCGTCCGCGCAGGCGGACCAGCCGTTCGTCGGGGTCAACGTCTCGGCGATCCCGCGCGAGCTTCTCGAGAGCGAGCTGTTCGGGTACGAGGCCGGGGCTTTCACGGGCGCCGCGAGCCACGGACGGAAGGGGAAGTTCGAGCTGGCGCAGAGCGGCACGCTGCTCCTCGACGAGGTCGGCGAGATGCCCCTCGAGATGCAGGCCAAGCTGCTGCGCGTCCTGCAGGAAAGGGTCGTGCAGCGCCTGGGCGGCTCCAGCGCCAAGCCGTTCTTCGCGCGCATCATCGCCAGCACCAATCGGGACCTCGAGGCGGAGGTCGCCGCGGGCCGCTTCCGGCTGGACCTGCTCCACCGCCTGCGCGTCGTGCACGTCGAGCTGCCTCCCCTGCGCGAGCGCGGAGGCGACATCCGCCTGCTCGTCATGCACCACCTCCGCGTCCTCGCGCGCAGCACCGGCCGCGCGTCCATCTACGTGACGCCCCAGGTGATGTCCGCGCTCGAGGCCTACGCGTGGCCGGGCAACGTGCGCGAGCTGGTGAACGTACTCGACTACGAAGTGCGGATGCTCGCCCCCGACAACGACGTGATCGACGTGATCCCTGCCGCCGCCGAGCGCGCAATCCGCCAGGCCGGCGGAGCGCCGACAGGCGAGCAGCCCATGACCCTCGAAGCCGCCGAGCGCGAAGCCTGCATCCGGGCGTTGCAGAAGACCGACGGCAACGTGGCGCGCGCCGCGCGGCTGCTCGGCGTGGTCAAGGCGACGCTGTACAGCAAGATGCGGCGCTACGGCATCCCGCACGTGCGCACCGAGCCGGGCATGGCGACGGACCCGGGGCTCCCGCGCCGCGTCCCGAGCGGCTCGGACAGCTGAGCAGACTTCCCGATTCGCAAAGTATCGTGAAAAGCATCGCAGGGGCGCCCGGCGTCCCTGCATTTTTTTTTTGCGTCCGCCGCGTTCGGTAACCGATCCCTTCGAACGACGGTGGTCCGACGGCAGTCGGACGCATAATCGAACCCTCTTCGAATTGTTCCCTCGAGCACGCCGTCCGGCGTCCTTCGAGGGAAGGAGGCGCCGCCGGCGCGCAGCCCTCCGTCCCTGGGTTTAAATCCTGAACTCTGCCACATTTGGAATCGCCAATACATCCGTACGTTTGCAAATGGCACCCCCGATGCAGTGCGTGACGCCACCTGGAGAAGCGCTCGCAGGGGCGAGTGCTTCCTCGAACGGGGGGGAACCAGATGGAGCGCACGGATCGTCTTCGCGGCTCGCAGCCGCGCTCTACGAACGGCATCAACAAGATTTCGACCACTTTGCCGCCGCTGATCGCGGCGCTGTTGTTCGCGGGCGGGGCGAGGGCGCAGCAGATTCCTTCTCCGACGCCCGGCTTCGACATCCTCGGGTTCATCCAGGCGGCGACGCTCGAGCCGGCCAACGCGAGCCCCAGCATGTGCCCGACCGTGACCGATCCGTTGCTCAAGGGCGGGACGGTGACGGTCAACGGCATCACCATGACCGTCCCCTGCAACACCATCTTGCAGATGCCCGCGAATACGCTCCCGTGGGCGCTCCTGTTCCCCACTCCGCAGCCGGACGGAACGGTGGCGTCGTTCTCGGCGCCGATCGGGACGTCGACCGTCGGGTTGAACGGAAGGAACGTGACCGTCGTCGGCCAGAGCGGCCTGGCATTGGCCGACACCGACACCGGCACTGCGACTGGCCAGCAAACGCCCTTCCCCTCCTTCGAGGTGCGGGTCGTCGGCAACATCGTCAATGGCAAGTACATCGTCGGCCTGATCGCGCCGGTCAGCCAGCAGGGCCTCAACGCGGGGTCCGGCGTGATCAACTGCATCGACTACGCGAACAGCTACATCCTGGTCGGCGGCGACCCCACGTTGCCGTGCTACGTGAACGGCCAGCCGAACGGCTTCCGCCTCCAGATCAACGATCCGCTCGGCCGGTGGGGAATCAAGCACAGCCCCGACCCGCGATTCAGCGGCGACACCTCGAACACCACCGTCCACGCGGCCTCAGGCTACCCGATGTGCGTGCCGCGGACCGATCCGGCAGTGCAGGACGATCCGGTCTGCCCGAAGCGCAACCGGCCGCTCAACGACGGCCGCTTCGGTCCCGTCGACCCGTTCCTCGCCGCGAACGTCCCCGCGAAGATCTTCACCATGCCGCCTCCTCCGCCCGAGGCGGATCCCTTCAGCCCACCGCTGGGGAACCCCGACCCGCTCGCGGATCCGACCTCGCCCGACCCGCGGCAGCAGGCGCCGTTCATGGTGGGGGACTTCATCAACTACTCGGGCACGCTCGCCAAGGACGCTCTCGGCAACCAGTACATGTCGGTGCATACGCTCGACGCGAACCTCGGCATCTTCACCTCGCCGGGGACGCGACCCGCGTACGTCAACGTCGAAACGATCCTGCTCGGCACTGGCGGCAACGTCGTCAACACGATCATCCAGGAGGCGACGACCCGCATCTTCGTCGTCGGGTTCACCACCGACCCGAACGCGCTCATCGACGTCACCGCCAATGACGTCAACCCCTGCACGGGCGCGGGCTTCGACGGCACGCAAACCGCCGCGACTGCCTCGAGGCTCCGTCTCCTCGGCACGGTCGATCCGCTGACGCAGCCCGTCCCCGCGAGGTTCCGCTTCCACGTCCTCGGAGGCGATTTCATGCCGCCGACGCGCGAGATGGTGATGCTCAGCCACGACGGCCAGACCGACGCGACGGAGCCCTACGACCCGACCATGCCCGCGATGCCGATCGGCGTCGCGAACGGCCTCGGCTCCGGCTTCTACCTGCTGCCGAACTTCGACTTCATCTTCCCGGAGAACCACCGGCTGGGCGACCCGATCATCCCGAACAACTTCCAGGACATGCCGTTCCTGTCGCAGGGCTCCGGCCCGCTATTCGGAGTCGACGGCAACACCATCGTCGGCCAGCTCATCCCGTGGCCTGGAGATCCGACGCCGGCCGGCGTGGTCTGCTCGGCGGCGGGCGGCTTCGCGCCGGTGATCAGCGCGGGCATCGACTTCGCCGTCAACCCGGGCGGCCCGCCGCTCGAGTCCCTCGCGGGCACGCTGAAGCAGGATCCCAACGCGGGCTTCGCGACCATCACCTGGCAGCAGACGGCCGGTCCCAACGCCCTGCTCACCCCGACCAGCGGATCGCTCACGCCGACGTTCAGCATCGGCAACGCGCCGGCCGGCACCGTGTTCAGCTTCCAGCTCACGGTGAGCGACAACTTCGGCACCTCGACGGATTCGGTGAACGTGACCGTGCTGCCCGTCACCGACAGCATCGCCGCCGGGGTCACCGCCAGGTGGCGCGCACCGATCGGCGGAATCCACAAGGTCGGCGTCAAGGGCGGGCAGCTCCGCGTGACGATCACCGACACGGTGACCGACCCGACGATCCGCGTGTTCGTGATCGGCTGGGGCGAGGCGCAGGTGTCCGCGGTCGTCGGCCTGCCGACCTACACGTTCCGCCAGGACGGCGTTTCGTTCCCCCCGGACACGGTGCTGGTCCGCACGAGCCGCGGCTCCGAAGAAACCGTCCCGGTGCAGATCCGCTGACAGCCGCCCGGGCCTCGCGCCCGCCCCGCCTTTTGCCCCCGCGGTGATCGACTGAATCCGCGGGGGCCGGCGAGCGGGACGGCGGACCCGGACCCCACCCGAAACCTTTCGACTCGAGAGAGCTAGCGATGAACCGAAACGAGACCAGGTCCTCCGAACGGACACCGATCGGACGCCCGACGGGAGCGAAGATGGCGGCCAGGGCGCTGTATGCCGCGCCGATCGTGCTCCTGCTCTGCGCTGGCGGGGCCGGCGCCATCCCCAGCGCGGCGCGGCCGAGATTCGACGCGCCCCCTTCGCTCAAGACCCTTGCGGTCCCCGAGCCTGCCGACCTGATGAGCTACGTCAAGGACCGGAAGGCGGCCATCCGGCTGGGCAAGGCGCTCTTCTGGGACATGCAGGTGGGCAGCGACGGCGTGCAGGCCTGCGCGAGCTGCCACTTCCACGCCGGTGCCGACCACCGGAGCAAGAACACGGTCAACCCGGGACAGGCGGGAGGCGACAACTCCTTCCAACTCGTCCCCGGCCCGAACGCGACCGTCGCCGCGGGGAACTTCCCCTTCCACCGGTTCAGCAACCGCGACGCCCGCGACTCCTCGATCCTGGCCGACTTCAACGACGTCATCGGATCGCAGGGCGTCTTCCTCACCAAGTTCCTCGGAATCAAGCGCGAGAAGGGCGTTGACGAGGGACAGCCGCAGCCGGACACGGTGTTCCACGTCGGGTCCAACAACACCCGGCGCGTGACCGGCCGCAACGCGCCGAGCGTCATCAACGCGGCGTTCAACTACAACAACTTCTGGGACGGGCGCGCCAACTTCATCTTCAACGGCGTCAACCCGTTCGGCGACGCCGACGTCAACGCGCGCGTCTTCGTCAACACCGGGACGGTGCGCGCGCCCTCCCTGACGCCGACCAAGGTGCGCATCGAGAAGTCCAGCCTGGCCTCGCAGGCGGTGGGGCCCCCGGGCAACGACGTCGAGATGTCGTTCTCCGGCCGGACCTTCCCCGACATCGGCAAGAAGATGCTGTCGCTGCGTCCGCTCGGGAAGCAGATGGTGCATACCTCGGACAGCGTGCTCGGCGCTTTCGTGCGGCGTGAGAAGCGCTGGGTGCGCCCCGGCCTGAACCTGACGTACGTCGACATGGTCAAGGCGGCGTTCCTCGACAAGTACTGGAACGACACCGACCAGCTCGTCGCCTACGACAACACTGGCCCGCACGTGGTCGCGAAGGGCGGGAAGCAGGCCGCGAACGTCTACACGCAGATGCAGGCCAACTTCTCGCTGTTCTTCGGCCTCGCCGTCCAGATGTACGAGTCGACGCTCATCTCCGACGACAGCCCGTACGATCGGTACCAGGACGGCGACAGCGGCGCGCTCACCGTCTCGCAGCTTCAAGGCCTGAACCTGTTCATGACCCCGCACGACCAGGGGTTCGCCGGCGGGAACTGCTTCAACTGCCACTTCGGGCCCGAGTTCACCAAGGCGACCGTCAGCAACGTCGGACGCGTCACCTTCCTGGGCGATCTACCGGAGCAGATCGTCGAGCGGATGGACATGAGCAACGGAGCGGGCGCGACATACGACTCCGGCTTCTACAACATCGGCGTCCGGCCGACCGAAGAGGACCTCGGCCGCGGCGGAAAGGATCCCTTCGGCTTCCCGCTCTCCTACACGGCGCGGGCGCTGATGATCCAGAAAGGCACGAAGCTGGGGTTCCCCAATCCGCCCGCCATCTGCGGCGACGGCGTCACCCAGCCCTGCCCGATCAACCGCATCGCGGTGGACGGCACCTTCAAGACGCCGACGCTGCGCAACGTCGAGCTGACCGGCCCGTACTTCCACAACGGCGGTCAGGCGACGCTCATGCAGGTCGTCGACTTCTACAACCGCGGCGGCGACTTCCACGAGCACAACATCGCGAACCTCGACACGGACGTCGAGACGCTCGAGCTGAACGACCACGGGAAGAACCTGCTCGTCGACTTCCTCCTCGCGCTCACGGACGACCGCGTCCGCCAGGAGAAGGCGCCGTTCGATCACCCCGAGCTCTACGTGCCCAACGGCTCGCCCGGCGACAGCCTGGCGGTCAACTGCCCGTACTCGAGCACCTGCACCGACTTCATCCGGCTGCCGCCCGTCGGGGCGAGCGGCCGCGCCGCCGAGAATCTGCCGCCGCTCGGAAGATTCCTCGATCTCGATCCCCACGCTCACTGACCACGTACCGCGACCAGATGGACATCACATGCAATCGTTCGAAGGGGGGACTTCCGTGAATCGACTCAAGATCCTGTTCGCGCTCGGCGCCACCGTCGCGGTGCTCGCGAACCCTGCCTGCAACTCGTCGTCGCGGCCGGCGTCGCAGCAGATGCGCGCCACGGACTCGCGTGACGAGATCACTGCCGGGACCGTCGCCGGGTTGTGGCTGCAGATCGACATGGCTCCGTACGCGCTGCCGAACGACACGTTCAGCGTCGAAGTGTCGTTCCGCAACGCGCAGGGACAATTGATGAACGTCGCCGACAACGTCACAGTGAGCCTGGTCACCAACCCGACGGCCGCGACCATGACGGGCTCGACGCTTCGCGCGCCGGTGAATGGCGTCGCGACGTTCAGCCTGACGCTCAACAAGGTCGGCCAGGGATACGTCATCAAGGCCTCGTCGACGCAGGCTGGGACGAACACCTCGGCGCCGTTCAACGTCGCCTACTCGCAGGACGTGGACACCGCGGCGAATCCCGCCGGGTACACCCTGGCGACAGCGCCGGTGATCAGCCCCAAGGTGCCGATGTTCAGCGCGCTCTCTCCCGGTGAGGTGCAGTACTACAAGTTCCGCGCCGCGGTCGGGCAGCAGGTGTCGATCCTGAGCTACGCGAACCGGATCGACAATGCCAACTGGGACACTGCGATGCGCGTCCGCCTCCTCGCGCCCGACGGGACGACCGAGGTAGCCCGCGCCACGGCGGCGAGCCCGGACGCGAAGGGCGTCGACAACGGGCTCTCGCTGCTGCGCATCCCCCAGGACGGCAACTACTACATCGCCTGTGACATCGACCAGGCGGGGTTCCTGGGCGGCACGTACGCGATGGTCATGACGCTCGCGGCGAACCCCGGCGTGAGCTTGCAGATGGAAAACGAGCCCTGGGGATCGACCGGACAGAACGATACCATTGCGACGGCGCAGAAGCTTTCGACCGGGACTCTGTATGGGCACTACGACAGCACGTCCACCGGCGCGGCGACCTCTGATTTCTATTCGATCGCGCTCACCAGCGCCGCTCGCGTTCGCGTCGACCTCACGGGCGCGCGAAGCGGTGCTGCGTACGGCGACCTGGCGTTCATTGGCCGCCTCGAGTTGCAGGACGCCACGGGCGCCGTGCTTTGGGCGAACGAAAGCTCGTATGGTCTCGACCCAGCGATTGACTATGTCGTGACAAAGGCGGGCACGTACTACGTGCGCGTCACCAAGTCGGATTCACAACCGGGCGGGAACAGCGGACCGTACTTCCTCAATTTCCAGGCTAGCGCGTACATTCCGACGGCAGAATCCGGCACCAACACGAGCACCGCCACTGCGACTGCCATCAAGTACAACTCAGACGCGAGCGGGTCCTTCACCGCGCCCGGCACTCATTACTTCGCGTTCGGCGGCACCGCCGGAGACGCCGTCCGGCTCGTCGTGCAGGGCACCAACCACCTGCAAGGCGCGACGCTGACGATGGCGCCGGGCGGCGCCGCCGACGCCACGTTCGTCGGTACCGATGGCCTGACGGACCTGCCCGCGGGCGCGTCAGTCCCCACCGCAGGCGCGAGCAAGTTCAACTACCGACAGACGATCCTGCCGACGACGGGGACGTACTTCGTCAGGGTGACCAGCACGGTGGCCGGCAAGTTCGGCTTGCGCCTGGAGCGCCTGGCCGGTGCGGCGCGCGAGACGGAACCGAACGACACGGCTGCGACCGCCAACCTCATCCCGGCGAACGGCTGGGCCTCCGGCGCCATCGGCGCCGCGGGCGACGAAGACCACTTCAAGATCCACGTCGAAGCGGGCCAGCTCATGACCGTGTCGCTCCTGGGGCCGGCGGGCGCGGGCCTTGGGATGCCGATCGCGGACTGGGGCTCGTCGCTGGTGCCGACGATCACCGTGCGCGACTCGCTGGGGAACGTAATCTCGACGACGTCTGCGGATCGCAAGGGCAGCGTGAACTTCGCCGAGACCCTGCAGCACCCGCTGGTCTCGCAGATCAGCGGTGTCCCGCCGACGGTGCAGACCTCGTTCCGATCCGCGGCGGCCGACGACGTCGACATCGCCGTGAGCGACGCGGACGGACAGGGCGGCGCGAACTACTACTACGATCTCCACGTCTGGAAGAACCAATGAGGCGCGCCGCGGTAGCGTCGCCCTTCCGGTTCGCCGCGACGGCGGCCATCGTCCTGGCCGCCGTTCCCGCTCGCGGCATGGCGGCCACGTCGAGGCCGCGGTCGCTCATCCCGCGAGCGGCGGTGGTGCCGCTGTTCGACGTGCACGAGCGCTTCAAGCCGCACCAGACCTTCAAGCTGCGGTTCCGCGCTCGGGATCTCGGCTCCGGCGCCCCGGTGGCGGCGAGCGACATCTCGTTTTCGCTGCGCCCGGCGCGCGGGAAGCCCCTGGACGTGGCCGCGCGGCAAGTGAAGAGCGGCGTGTTCGAGGTGCCGTTCACACCGGAAGGGCCGGGGCAGTACTGGCTGACCGCTTCGGTCCTGGGCGTGCCCGCGTCGTCCATCCCTCCTGTCAGCCTCGGCGTCGTCGGCATGGTGGACGGCATCGTGGAGCTGCCGCAGGAAGCGGACGCGGAAGTGCAGAAGAAGGCACGGAAGATGGGCAGGAGACGCTGATCCGCGGGCTCGTCTCGCAGCCTCCGGGGGGATCGTGAAGAGATTCGTCGTCGCGGCAGCGTCGCTGATCGGGTTCGTCGTGGCGTGCGTCCTCGTCATCCGATCCGGAAGGACCGACAGGCCGGCGGAGGAAGCGGTCGCCCTCGCGCTGGTCCCGGTTGCGCCGTCGGCGCCTGAGTCTGCTCCGTCTCCGTATCTGCAAGTCGTCCAGGAGGACCACGGGCGCATCGAGATCGTGCGGCCGTTCAAGGCGGAGCTGCCGCCGATCGTGGCCGAGCCGCTCTTCGAGGCCGGCACGCGGCTCCAGCTCGGCGAAGAAGCGAAGCTCCAGTTCGCGGCGCGCGACAGGGCCTCGGGGAAGGCCGTCTCCGGCGTCAGCGTCACCGCGTCGGTCTCGGGACCGGGTGGAATGAAGGAAGCGTTGCCCGCCGAGGAAGTCGAGGACGGGGTGTTCGAAGTCCCCTTCACGCCGCGCGGTCCGGGGCGCTTCCAGGTCTCCCTGGCCGTCGACGGGACGGTCGTCGGTTCCCGCAACGTGGGCGTGGTGGGTGCCGTGGGCGGCTCGACTCGAGTCGATGTCGGCGATCCCCTTTCGGTGGACCCGCGCTCCCGGCGCGCGAGGACGGGTGGACGGTATCGGAGCCGGTGAAGCCCTGACCGCGGCACAGGACGTTCGTCGTCAAAGGAATCAGCCAGCCCCTTTCAGAAGCCGACCATATATGAATTCGTTATCGATTTTTTCCCAATTTAGATGCAGCGATCGCGGCGCCGGTCCAGTTGTTGAACTCATATTTACCGAACCGTTCCGTAATTCAACCAGTTTTGCATTGGCACACGCACTGCATTCGATCGAGTCGGAATGATCTCGCTGCCGGCTGGCAGCGGGAAGCCGTTTCACACGCGGACGAGGGACGCCCGCGCGAAAGACAGCATCGGGAGGGACCACATGAATCCTCGCAGCAAGCAGACCTCGGCGTCGAGAGCTCGGCGGATCGTAAAGGCGGTCATCTTCGGAGGCGGAGCGCTCGCCGTCACCGCCGCGGTCGCGACGCTGGTGCCGCGCGCGCGCGCGGACAGCGGCACTGGATCAGGCGGCGGCGTGCCGATCCCGACGGGAGCAGCGGGGCCGAGCTACGTGCCGCTGAACATGGGGAAGTTCAGCCAGCCGATGCCGCGCTTCGACGTGCTGCCTCGCAAGGCGGTTTCGTCTCTGAACCCGGCGCCCCTGGAGCAATCGAACCAGACGCAGCAGGCCGTCGATCCCGCGCTGGGCGGCGGTTTCGGGCCGATCGAGGGGCGCCCCCCGGGCCCGCTCTGGGCGCACCAGGGATTCACCGAGTTCCCGCCCCAGGTCGCCGTCGAAGTGTCGATGGAGGGCGCGAAGGCCAACACCACGTACAACCCGGGCGTCCCGCCGAGCTTGAACTCGGGGATCACCTCGGGAACGGCGACGAACCCGTTCCGCCCACGCTTCCACCCGACGCTGCCGGACCAGACGGCCACCAAGATGTGGACCTTCAACGGCACGCTTCCGCCCAAGCTCGTCCAGGGGCGCTACGGCGAGGCCATCCTGTTCCGCGAGCACAACAACCTGCCCGCGGACAAGACGCAGAACGGCGGGTTCGGGATCAACTCGATTTCCACGCACGAGCACAACGGCCACCACGGCGCGGAGAACGACGGGTTCACGGGCGCGTTCTTCTTCCCCAACCAGTTCTACGACTACCACTGGCCGATCCTGCTCGCGGGCTTCCGCACCGTGAACACGGGCGCTACCGATCCGAACGCGGCGAGCCCCAACGAGTTCGATCCGGTCACCGGGCAGCCTCTACCAAACCGGCAGGTCGCTGGCGACTGGCACGAGACGATGAGCACCCACTGGTTCCACGACCACATGTTCAGCTTCACTTCGCAAAACGTCTACAAAGGCATGGCCGGGATGTTCAACCTCTACAGCGCACTGGACCGCGGCAACGAGGCCGTCGACGACGGCGTGAACTTGCGCCTTCCGAGCGGCCGGGCCAAGTCGTGGGGCAACCTCGACTACGACGTCAACCTGATGCTCGCCGACAAGGCGTGGGACCCGGCACCGCCCGCGCAGCTGTGGTTCAACATCTTCAACTTCGACGGCTTCCTCGGCGATCGGATGACGGTGAACCTGGTCGACAACCCGTACTTCGAGGTCGAGGCGCGCAAGTACCGCTTCCGCATCCTGAACGCGTCGGTGTCGCGCTTCTTCAAGCTCGCGCTCTCCGACGGCTCGACGATGATCCAGATCGGCAACGACGGGAACCTGCTGCCGCACCCCGTCGCCCTGACCGAGCTGGACGAGATGGGGATCGCCGAGCGCTACGACATCGTCATCGACTTCTCGCGCTACTCGGTCGGATCGCGCGTCAACCTCGTCAACCTGTGCGAGCACCAGAACGGGAAGAAGCCGTCGAAGGACCTCTCGCTCGCGGACGCGCTCACCCCGGGCAAGTCGAAGGACCCCGTGGTCGGCAAATTCCTCGAGTTCCGCATCGTGCGCAGGCCCGCGCAGCCCGACGTGAGCCAGGTTCCCGACACGTTGATCCCCAACCCCGACCTCGCCTCGTTGCCGGTTGCGCGGCAGCGCACGTTCGAGTTCGGCTCCGGCGCGACGCAGAACAACACGGGCGTGACCGCTTTCAGCGGTCCGTGGGGCATCAAGACCGACGACCAAGGCGCCATGGATGCCGCGGACTACGGCCGCATCAGCGCCGCGCCTCACGCCGGCTCGCGCGAAATCTGGACGCTCAAGAACGGCGGCGGCGGCTGGGACCACCCCATCCACATCCACTTCGAGGAGGGGCAGATCCTCGCTCGCGACGGCGACGCTGCCAAGGTGCCGGCCTGGGAGAAGGGCCGCAAGGACGTCTACCGGCTGCGACCCGGTGGCAGCGTGACGCTCACCATGCAGTTCCGCGACTTCGGCGGGACGTTCATGGAGCACTGCCACAACACGGTGCACGAGGACAACGCGATGCTGATGCGCTGGGAGATCGACGACGGCGGAGCGCCGTTCATGCGGCCGCTGCCCACGCCGATCTCGACCCCGCAGGGCTGCACCTACGCGCCGCCCGACGAAATCCTTCCCACCGCATTCTGAGGAAACGACACCATGACCACCAGAAACCGAAGCGGAATGCACCGTGAGCTGCTCGTCCTCGTGGGGGCGCTGGGATGCCTGCTCCTGGCCCTCCCGGCACACGCGCAGGCCACCTCCACGTTCACCGTCCAGACCACGGGGTCGGTGACGACGCCCGCAGAGGTGGTGAACTTCTCCGGGCCGCTGCAGCTCAGCGTCACGACGGTGCCCGATCCCGCGGGCGGGCCGACCACCGCGGTGGTCAGCGTGGAGGCAACCCAGATCGCGGGCACGGGCGCGACGAGCGGGACGTCCTTCATCAACTCGGGCCAGGCGCGCTTGACTCGCATCCTGGCGGCGACCGACGTCGTCCAGACCACGTTCGCCTTCTACCAGGACGTGCCCGGCGGGTTCCTCAAGACGCGCACGGCGCTGCTCACCATCAACCTGACGTACGACCTGACCACGGGCGCGCTGTCGGGTGCGACGGCGAGCATCTCGACGCCGACGTTCAGATAGGACTGCGGAGAGTACATGCCAGCACGGACTGCCAGCGCCGCCGCCGCAGCCGCACTCGTGGCGGCGGCGCTCTCGTTGCCGGGGGTTGCCCTCGCGGGCAACCCCTGGGGCGCCGACTACTTCCCCAACGTCCCGCTGGTGAACCAGGACGGCGTCGTGATGCGGTTCTACGACGACGTCATCAAGGGGAAGGCCGTCGCGGTCAACCTCATGTACACGCACTGCACCGCGAGCTGCCCGCTCGAGACGGCGAAGATGGCGCAGGTGCAGAAGCTCTTGGGCGACAAGGTCGGCAAGGATATCTTCTTCTACTCCATCACCATCGACCCGAAGCGGGACACGCCCGAAGTGATGAAGGCGTACATGCAGCGTTACCACATCGGGGCGGGGTGGCAGTTCCTCACCGGGAAGGAAGAGGACATCAAGCTCGTGGCGGCGAGGCTCGGCCTGTCTTCGCTCACGGACGCCGCGAATCGCGACGGACACCAGCCGAGCCTCATGGTCGGGAACGAGGCGACTGGCCAGTGGATGCGCAACTCCGCCGTAGACAACCCGCGGTTCCTCGCCAGCATGATCGGCAATTTCCTCGGGTGGAAGAGCGACAAGCCCGCGCCCAGGTACGCCGACCTCGCCGCGCCCAAGGCGCTCGGCAAAGGCGCGTACCTCTTCAACACCCGGTGCTCCGCGTGCCACACCATCGGCAGGGGCGACGCCGTCGGGCCCGACCTCGCCGACATCGGCAAGAGGCGCACGCGGCAGTGGCTGACGAGCTACCTGACCGACGCCGAGAAGATGGTCGCCGCGGGCGACCCCACGGCGAAGAAGCTTCTCGAGAAATACAAGGGTGTGCGCATGCCCAACCTCGGTCTCGACGTGGAGGAGATCGCCGCGCTCCTCGCCCACGTCGACGCGGAAAGCCGCTCGGCCAGGAAGGGCGAGCCTTCCGTGTCGACCACCCTCGGCGCAGTCTCGCCACGTCGATGACCGCCGCCAGGCGAACCACGGTTACGTACGTATTGCGCCGCGCCACCCCGCACTCGGTCGCAGCCACGCGCCGGCGCTCGGGGGCTCTCATCGAGCAACACGAGATCGCGCCCGCCTGACGGGGTGGGCGCTCTCCACGACGAGAGGTGAGGGATGCAGCGGCCCGGGATGCCCCCCATCCCGGGCCGCTCGCATGTCCGGGTCCGCCGATCCCGATTCGACAGCCATCCGGCACCGTTCCCGGCCGTCACTACCTCGAGCCCCCGCACCTCTCGCCCGGCCTTGCTGTCTACGTCTGTGCGGCGATGCGCTGACTCCCGATCCGTACTCCGCAATGCGGCGCAGCGACGGAGTCGCGTCGATCGTTGCCGCCCTACTTCACCTCGAGCTTGCCGATGGCGAAGTCCGCGGTCCCCGAGAAGACGTCCGAGCCGGAGCGGTCGCGCACGGCCGCGCGGAACCTGGTGTTGCTCGCCAGCGCCTGGCCGTCGAAGACCGGGCCCGGGGTGGACCCGGGAGTCAGCCTGAGCCGGAACGAGTAGTAGAGCGACGAAGCGCCCGGGAACGGCCGCACCTGCACGTCCCCGCGCAGGTGATCGTTCGTGCAGGGAGGCGTGCAGCTCAGAGACAGATCGAGCCGCTTCTGGCTTGCGGCCGTGTAGAGCATGCCGGTCGTCAGCGCGGCGCCAGCGGCCTGCGGCGCCGCGCCGAACGAAAGCACGGCGCTCGCGGGCGGAGCGGGTACGAAGAGCTGCGCGTCGGCGCCCACCTTCGACGAATCGAGCGGCAGGTTCATGCCGGCGGCGAACGCGCCGCCTCGCACGCTGGAGGGGAGGACGCGCTGCGAATTCTGCGGATCGACGAGCCCGAGCGTGAACAGCGAGGTGTTCGAGACGAGGTCGACTTGCACCGCGCTCGCGCTCGACGCTGCCGCGTTGAGGACCAGCCGGACCTTTCCGCCGCTCGGCGGGTTCGTATAGACCAGCCCGTGGACGAGCTGGAACGCCGTGCCGGTCTTCGCCGCGTCGACGCTGTCCGTCGCCGTGAACGTCTGGAGCCCGATGGTGTTGAAGGTGACGTTGACGGAAGCGCGCCCACCTTCCGTGCCGGTCAGCTTGACGCTCGCGGGGAGCACGGCCGCGGCGTCGGAGCTGGAGAAGGCGATCGTCCCGGCATAGTTGGTGACCGGCGCGCCGGAGGCGTCCTGCGCCTGCACGGTCATTACGCGCGGTGTGCCGGCCCATGCCTCGGTTCCGGTGGAGCTGACGGCGAAAAACTGCCCGACGACGACGGAGACGCTCGCCTGACACGAGAAGGGAACGGCGGCATCCGTCGCGCGGACGGTCTGGTCGCCGCCGGTGGGCAGCACGGCGGTGAAGTCTCGCGCCCCCGCGTCGGTCGCCGTGTAGGTAGCGGGCGCCGGGAGCTGGGCGGCAGCGTCGCTCGAGGAGAATGCGACGGTGCCGCGATACCCCGTGGCGACGTTCGCAAAGGGGTCCATCACCCGGACCCGCAGGCCGACCTGCGCGCCGGCCCTGCCCACCACGACCAGGTCGCAATTCGCCGCGGCGGCTGGTGCGACCGTGAACGTCCCGGAGCCGGTGATCGAGCGCACGGCATCCGTCGCCGCCACGGTCCAGGTCCCCGCAGTGACCAGCGTGAGAGAGAAGCCGTGCTGACCGGCATCGGCCGCCGTGAACGCGTACGGCGCCGGTAGGATGGCGCGCGGATCCGTCGAGCTGAGCGCGACGGTGCCGGTGTACGAGACGACCACGTTGCCGAATCGATCCTTGGCGGTGACCGCCGCCGTGGCGGCGATGCCGGCCGTGGTGGATGTATTCGCCACGACCAGCACGCTGGCGTCCTCGGACACGATGGTCACGGTGGAAGTGTCGACGCGCACGGTGCCCCCGACCTCGGTGACCGTCGCGCGATGCTGACCCGCCGTGACAAACGCGATCGAGACGTTCCGGACGCCGTTCACGAATCCACCGGCGGGCGGCAGCCGGTCGGTCGGGTCGAGCGACGTCACGGCGGTCGAGCCGGCGTAATCGAGAACCGTATTCCCGTGCGCATCGACGGCGCGGATGACGAGGGCGAGCGGCTCGCCGGCCACGGCGCTGGCGGGCAAGGGTGAGAGCGCGTAGGTGGCGAAGGGCCCATTGGTGACCTTGATCGGCGTGCTTCCCGTCAGCGCGGCGTTGACGGTGTCGAACGCCTGCAGCGATTGATCGCCGACGGTTGCGAACTGGAGCGCGACGTCGATGGTGGCGAACATTTGGGAAGTGAACGTGACATCCGGGGACGGGAGCGCCCGCAGGTCCGAGGTGACGAAATGCACGGTGCCCCGGTAGTCGAGGGCAGGGTTCCCGAAGCGGTCGCGGACCGTGACGGTGAAGACGGCATTGGTGTCGACCGCGACCTGCGCGGCATGCGCGTCCAGCGTGATGCGGCTCGCGGGGGCGTTCATCACCGAGACGTTCACCGTCGCCGCAGTCGCAACCCCGCCGAGCGCGCTCACCGAGATCGACCGGGCGCCGGCGGTGACCAGCGACGCGGAAAAGCTGCGCGTGCCGTTGTCCGCGAGAGTGAACGTGGCATCGGGCGGGAGGGTCGCGTTGGGGTCGCTCGAAGAGAAGTGGACGGTGCCCGTGAAGTCCGTCACCACGTTCCCCCGCCCGTCGACGGCGGTCACCGTGCCGGTCAGCAATGTGCCCGCCGTGGTCGACGCGGGGATGCCGGACAGCGCGAGGCTGGCGAGCGGACCGTGCAGGACGACGGTCGACGCGGACCCGGCGACGGCGGCTCGCACCGAGTCCCTCGCCGACAGCGTCTGCGTACCGGCCGTCCGGAACTGGACCGCGACGGCCTTGCTGCCGCGGTCCGTCGCGGTGAAGACCGCGTCCGGCAGGGTGGGGACCTGGGGGTCGGTCGTCGTCAGGCGGACGGTGCCGACATAGTCGACGGCCGTGTTCCCGAAGGAGTCCAGCACGGTGAGCGTCGCGCTCTGGGCAACGTCGACGGCCACCTGCGGGGGGAGACCGCCGACGGCGATGCGCGCGGCGGGTCCGTTCACGACCGACACCGTCACGGTCGCGGAGGTGGCTACGCCGGCCACGTCGCTCACCGTCACCGACTGCGAGCCGGCCCTGGTGAGGACGACCGAGAAGCTCCGCACTCCCTTGTCGGTGGCCGCGAAGGCGGTGTCCGACTGCAGCTGGGCATTGGGATCGGTCGACGAGAAATGCACCGTGCCCGTGAATCCGCTGGCCACGTTGCCGAACGCGTCCAGGGCCGTGATGGAGCCCGTCAGCAGCGTCCCTGCCGTGGTGGAAGGCGGAAGGCCGGAGACGACCAGGCGGGCCGCCGGACCTGGCAGAACTTGCGTCGCGACGGACCCCGCGATCGTCGGAGCGGCGAGGTCTGCGGCGGAGAGCGACCGCGTTCCGGCAGTCCGCAGCTCCACCGCGACGACCTTCACCCCCGGGTTTACGTCGGTGGGCTTGAAGATCGCATCCGCAATCGCCGGCGCCTGGGCGTCCGTCGTGGTGAAGCGAAGCGTTCCGGAATAATCGGTGGCGACGTTTCCGAAGGCGTCGCGCACCGTCACCGTCACGTTGCTCCGGTCGCCGGCCACGACGCTCGCAGGCAGGCCTTCGAGCGTCACCTTCGCGGCGGCGGCCGGTCGCACGAGGGCGGTAGCCGAGGCGGAAGGCAAGGTGGCGGTGCTCACGGTGAGCGTCGAGGTGCCCGCTTTGAGCAGGCTCACCGGGAACGTGCGCGTCCCCTGGTGCGCGGCCGTGAAGGTGAAATCGGCCGGAAGCTGCGCCGTCGGATCGCTAGAGGCGAAGTGGATCGTTCCCGTGAAGTCCGTTGCCGCGTTTCCGTGCACGTCGACGGCAGTGACGGTGACGGCGAGCAGCGTTCCGGCGACGGTCGTCGGCGCGACGCCCGCCAGGACGAGCTGCGCGGCGGGACCGTGCAGCACCTGCGTCGATGCGGAACCGGCGATCGACGGCGAGACAGCATCTCGCGCCGAGAGCGTCTGCTGGCCGGCCGTCGCGAACCGCACGACGATCGACTTCACCGCGCCGTCGGCGGCGACGAACGTCGCGTCGGGGATGAGCGGCGCTTGCGCGTCGGTGTTCGTGAAGCGAAGCACACCGGCGTAGTCGGTGGCGGCGTTCCCGAACGGGTCGCGCACCGTGAGCCGCAGCGTCTGGTCGGCGTCGACGACGACTTGCGCGGGCAGCCCCTCGAGCGTGACCTGCGAAGCTGCCGCCGCACGCACCGCGACGGTCGCGGTCGCCGGCGTCAGACCGGCCGAGCTCGCCGTGAGAGTCGAGGACGGCGCCGCCTTGGTGAACGCGACGGCGAACGTGCGCACACCCTGGTCGGACGAGGCGAAGACGATGTCGGAGGTGAGCGCGGCCGTCGGATCGGTCGAGGAGAAATGCACCGCGCCGGTGAAGTCGGTGGCGACGTTGCCGCGGTTGTCGACCGCCGCGATCGTCGCCCTCTGCGTCGCCCCTGCGATGGCCGCGGGCGGGATCCCGGACAACGAAAGGCGTGCCGCCGGGCCGTGGAGCACCTGGGTCCTGACGGACCCCGTGATCGAGGGCGTGAGCGTGTCGGTCGCCGACAGCGTCTGCTGCCCGACCGTGGCGAACTGCACGGTGACGATCTTGCTGCCCAGATCGGCGGCGGTGAAGACGGCGTCGGGGAGCGCGGTCGCCTGCGGATCGGTATTCGTGAACCGCAGCGTGCCGGTGTAGCTCGTCACCGGGTTGCCGAACGCGTCGCGGACGCGGACCGTGACCTTCTGCACCGCGTCCACGGCGACCTGCGCGGGAAGGTTCTCGAACGCGACCTGCGCTGCCCCGGCGTCGCGCACCACGACGCTCGCGACCGCGGCCGGAAGACCTGCGCAGCTGACGGCCAAGGTCGAGGTCGCGACGCTCGCGAGCACGATGGCGAAGGTGTGCGACCCCGCATCCGCCGCCGTGAAGGCGAAGTCGGCCGGAAGCGCGGCGTTCACGTCGGTCGACGCGAAATGGACGGTGCCGGCGAAGTCCGTCACCACGTTCCCGTGCACGTCGACGACCGTGACCGTGGCCGTCAACGAAGCGCCCGCGACAGTCGACGAGGGCAGTCCGGCGAGCGCGAGGGCGGCCGCCGGTCCGTGGACGACCTGGGTCGAGGCGGAGCCGGCGACGGACGGCGCCGCGACGTCCTTCGCCGACACGGTCTGCGTCGCGGCGGTCGCGAACTGGACGGCGACGATCCGCGCACCCAGGTCGGCGGCCCCGAACGCGACGTCCGCGATGGCGGGCGCTTGCGGATCGCTGTTCGTGAACTTCAGCGTCCCCACGTAGTCGGTGACCGGGTTGTCGAAGACGTCGCGCACGGTGACGGTGAGCGGCTGGATGACGTCGACCGCCAACTGCGCGGGGAGGCCCTCGAGCGTCACCTTGGCGGCGGGACCGTGCACGACCGTGATCGACGTCGTCGCCGGTGCGAGGCCGTCGGAGCTGACCGTGAGCGACATCGGTCCTGCGGTGGTCAATGCCGCCGAGAACGATCGCGAACCGGCGTCGGCTGGCGTGAACATCGAGTCGGGCGCGAGCTGCGCGTGCGCATCGGTCGGCGCGGCGAAGTGGACGGTGCCGGCGAAGTCCGTCGCGACGTTGTCGTAGGGGTCGAAGCTGGTGACCGCCAGCGAGAACGGGACCCCGGCGACCACCGAAAGCGGTGCTCCGGAGACCGCCAACCGGCTCGCGGCCGCGGGCGAGACGAGGACGTGGGCGATGCCGATGGCGGAAGGATTCGCCTTGTCGACGACCACGAACGTCCGCTCGCCGGCGGTCTTGAAGACCGCCTTTGCCGTGACGGTACCGCCGTCGGATGGACTGAACGTCGCATCCGGCGGGGTCGCTGCCTGGAGGTCGTCCGTCGCGAACTGCACGGTCCCGCGGTAGCGGGTGTTCACCGCGCCCGTGGTGTCGAGCGCGGTCACGTTGAACGTTACCGCGTCGCCGGCGACGGCCTTCACGAGCTGCGTCGTGCGGAACGCCCCGACGGAAGTGCCCGGACCTGTCCCGCTCTGCCCGCCCGAACCGCCGCAGGCTGCGGCGAGGAGCAGCGTCCCCACTGTCGCGAGGCGTTTCATCGAATCGTGCTCCCGAACTTCGCCATCAGGGCGGCAACGTCCGCGTCGTCGATGGTCGAGGTACCGTCGAGGTCGACCGCCGAGTCGTAGACGAGGTTGTTCACCGCGGAGGGCGTCGAGCCCATGCGCGCCGCGAGCGACGCCACGTTGAAGAAGTCGATGACCTTCGTGCGGTCGAAGTCGCCGGATCCGTTCGCAACGGCGGGTTCGCTGTGCGGGTAGATCTCCCACACGCCGCGCCCGTACGTCGAGATGCGCACCAGGCTGCCGTTGCTGGAGATGCGGATGTCGGTGACGCGCACGGCGGGAAGGCCGGTCCCGTACGGCGCCCACGTGTTGCCACCGTCCGTCGTGCGGTAGACGCCGAGCTCGGTGCCGACCCAGATCGTCTGGTCGGTCGTGTCGCTCGGGTCGTAGCGCAGTACGAACACGGGGACGTTGGGAAGGTCGAAACCGGTACCGTTTCCGTGGAACGCCGTCCACGTGTTCCCGCCGTCCGTCGTCTTGAATACGTGGCCGACCGAGTCCGGGATCTGGACGGCGGCACACGGCGAGAGGGGAACGGTGTCGCCACAGAATGGGTTCGAGAGCACGGCGTTGCTGGAGACGAGCCATGTCGACTTCGAATCCGTGCCGCCCAGGCTCGCCGGATTTTGTGGAGTGGCGAAGTCGCTGGCGTTTCCGATCCACATCCGGACGGTGCTCCCCTTCGGGATCAGGTTGATCCCGTGAGGGCTGACCACCGTCGTCGCGCCGACGACCGGCTTGTCGTACACGAGGAAAGAGCCCGAACCGCTCGTGCTCGCGACCGTCGCACCGGCGCTGGTCGTGACGCCCCCGTAGATGCGGGTGTTCGGGACGCCGTCGATCGTGTACCGGTAAGGCGAAACGCGCAGCCCCATTCCGCGGATCGAGCGCGGCGTTCCGTCGACGGAGATCGAACCCGAAGGCACGACGACCCGGATCGAGGCGAGCAGCGAAACGGGGTCGACGGCCCATAGGCGCGCAGAGTCGTTCGAGGCCGACGCGACCGCGCCGCTGTCGTCGCCGAGGGGGTCGTACCGGATGAGGAAGGGATCGGCGACGCCCGGCGATCCCGGGTTGCGCCAGTTGGGCGTCTCGACGCCGTTCTGGATGCGCGTTGCCTGGCTGCAGTCCCACGCGCGCGGCACGCAGAAGCGCCGCGACCCGTTCACGGAAATCCAGTAGACCTGGTTTTGCCCGTTGGTGTCCGAGGTAGAAGCAGCGCCCACTCCGTCCCCGCCGAGGACCTGGTCCCAGTTCCCCGGATTGAAGTCGGCGATGAAGCTCTCGTCGGCGACGAGCCGCCAGCGCGACCCGTTGTCCTGCAAGCCGCCGAATACGACGTTCGGGTTCCCGAGCGTCGGATCGCCGGTCCCGATTCCGTAGAAGAGGTGCGTGGCGAGGCCGGCGTTCGGCTGTGTCCACGAGCCCAGCTCCGGCGTCGGGACGTCCCAGATGTTGCGCGTCACGAACAGGCCGCCATCGGTTCCGGCGAGCAGCACCGCCGGCTGTCCGGGAATGCGCAGCGCGAGCGCAACGTGCCAGTCGGCGTGCACGTACGCGAGAAACCCGTTCTTGGTAAGGCCCTGACCGCCCTGCGGCAGCCAGTGCGACGCGAGCTGGAACGTCTTTCCGCCGTCTACCGTGACGGCGCTGCAGAGGTCGCCGCCGAAGAGCACGCGATTCGAACCCGGATCGCCGGGATCGACCGCGACGGCGAGGTTGTACCAGCTCTGCACGTGGCCGAGGTTCAGCCCGGTGCAGCCCGACTGCGCTTCGGTCGCCTGCGTCGTCGGATTCGTGACCGCGGTGGGCGCCGTCGGTGGGTTCGCCAGGCTGAGACCGGTGGCGATGCGCGTCCAGGTGGATCCACCGTCGACGCTCTTCAGATACGCCGCGGTCGCGGGAGTGAAGCTGTTGAGGGTCGTCTCCTGCACCGTAGACGCCATCGCGTAGACGACCGTCTTGCCCGGATCGCCCGCCGTGCTGCCCGTCGCGAACGCGATGCGTCCGACGTCGGCGGCGAGGACCTGCGCCTCGGGGAACAGGCCGTTGGTGGCGCGGACCGAAATCCACGTCGCGCCGCCGTCGATGCTCTTCCAGAAGTCGCCCTTGTTGTAGTGGGTCGGATCGGAATCGTTCGCGCAAGCAACCGAGCCCTGCTGAGCGGCCGGCGGGCGCGTCCCGACGGTGGCGCCCGGGAGCGTCGGACAGGCATAAACGCCGCTGACGAGCCACTGCGAGCCAGCCGGTCCCGCGCCGAGGTATTGGATCTCCCAGACGTTCTCGCGCGTCCTGAGCGGCGCCGGCTTGGGCAAGTCGACGATCTTGAACGTCGCGCCCGCATCTGCAGAGATGTAGAGCCCGTCGTCGGTGCCGACGAACAGGTGCGAGGTGTTCGTCGGGTCGATGCGGATCTGACGGATGTTGAGCGGCGCGGTGGGGAGCTTGTCGGCTGGATGCGAGGGGTCGCCCAGCGCGATGGCGGGTCCCCAGATGCCGGCCTGGTCGCCCGGCGCGTACGTCCCCTTCACCAGCACCCCGGACTGCTGATCGAACGCGTCACCCAGCCCGAGCCAGATGGTGACCTTGCCCGTCGCCGTGTCGAAGTTCGGATCGATGGCGATCGCGCCGATCGCTAGCGCGCCGAGGTTGTCGGTGATCGGCTGCCACGACGGAGCGTTGCTGCTCAGGTCCGCGAACCAGACGCCGCCGCCGGAGGTGCCCAGGAAGGTGCGGTTCGGATTGCCGGGATGGACGGCGATCGTCGTCGGCCGGCCGGAGTCCATCGCGCGGTAGAACGAGCCGTTGAACTCCGTCCGCGCCGCGAGCGGTCCCAGGTTGGTCCACTTGCGCGTGCCCGGCACCGTCGCGCCCGCGGCGGCAGCGGCGGCCACCGCGGCGGGGTCGCCCCACCGAGCGATCTCCTGCGCCGCGACGTCGATCAGGTACTGCTGCGCCTCCGGAGGGCGGGGGCCGATCTCGGCGGCGAGCGCGAGCCGCCGAATCGCCGCGTCGTCGCCCTCGTTCGGGTCCTCGGCGGCGCCGTCGGGGGTCAGCAGCGTCGTCAGATCGACGCCGTCGGCTCCGCTGGTCAGCGCGGCGCGCGCGGCTGCGATCGCGGCTTGCCTCTGCACCGCTTCCCACGCCTTGAGCGCGGCGGCGACGCGAGGAATTGCGACGAGAGCCGCGAGCGCAGCAGCGGCTACAAATAGCCATTTCTTGTAGGCCATCGACGGATCCTGGATTGGAGAACGCCCCTCGACTGCAACGGCGAGGCGAGGGAGATTACTCCCACGGCGACTTCGGAGCGACAGCCGTCAGGCGATTTCTCCGAGAGCAGGCAATCGTCGGAATAATAAATTATCCGACTTTAGGCTTAACGAAACTTGGACCGTGAGTGTGGGCCGCGTGGGGCGGCGCGCGCCGGGCTCGGGGAACGCGGGAACAGGGACACACCGTGCGTCGGCAGCGCGGTGCCGCGACAAGTCGCTGTCGCCATCGGGGGCCGCCGGGCCGGTCGTAACGCGATCGATCACACGAAGCCCGCTGCCGGTCGCTCGCAGGGCAGGCGACCGCCGGTGAAGTGTGTCCGCCAGTCTGGTCGCGCAGCGCGGCGTTTGCCATGCCGCCTCTAGAGCGGCCTGGATGGCGGTTGGTGGGTTCGGTAAACAATTCCTAACGGATCACTCGTCGCGCCAGAAATTCAGTAAGGGATTGTGACTACATCAAGAGAACCGACGCGGTCAGCACGCCCGCCCTCAAGAGTGAAACGTCGTCGTGCGACGCATTGTGCGCAGGTTCGGTACGGCCTTTGCAGCCGGCGCTTTGCGTTTTCTTTCGGCTGAAATCAACCAACGTGGGGTGGACGATGACAGCGTACAGAATCACCTGACGGCAGGAACTGACGTAGGGCTCGCCGCGCCCCCAACCACCAATTCCGAGTGAAAGTCTTCCGATTCACCTGCGTCGCCTGACGTGGGCGTGGGCTCCTTCGCCCCTCGCGATCCAGGCCGGTTTCCCAAATCTACCCGCTTTCGATCGATAGCTTTTCAAACCGATAATCCCCGAGGTGTGCCGTGAAAAGAGCAGTCCTCGTGTGCCTTGTCGCCGTCATCTCCGCGCTCGTGCCCTCCCACGCTTCGGCACAGACGACGAGCAACAACAACAAGAAATTCCAGCCGCGCTTCGAAGTCATTCCACAGCTTATCGATAACCAGGCATCCGTTGCGTCGACCTGGCTCGGAGGCACGGGGTGCCCCGATGCGAATCCTACTTTCACGTGTCCAAATACATTCGAAAAAGACCCGGCGAACCAAGGGTTGTTGATGTCGAAGGTCGACGACACTTTGCCTGGGAAGGCCGTAGCGATCATCAAGGGCGTGAAGGGGACCTTCATCACCGAACTCGGATACGATCTGCGCAAGGCGGAGCAGCAATTCTCGAACAAGGGCTCCGAATGCAACGGCATATCGCCGCGCTTCGAGCTCCAGACGGCGAATATGCAGAACTACTTCATTCCGTGCCAGCTTCCCAACGACAATGCGGTCAGCGGACTGTATTGGCAGCGCCTGCGCTGGGGCGCCGCCTGCCCGGGTACGCCCGCTACCAATCCGACGTGCGTGAACCCAGTGCCGATCGTCTGCGCCGACCAGACGAACGGCTGCGGACTCGCGCTTCGCGTGCAGACCCTCCGGATCGTGCACGACGTCGGTCCCCAGGACGAGAACGTCGACACCGCGGCGTCGATGGAGGAGTTCGGGCTTGCGGTCCTCGACAACATCGATGTGAACGGCCGGCTCAAGGGCACCGGCCCGGGTCCGCGACACGGCGACGAGGACGAGGGCCAGGGGCGCGACAAGGACGGACGCGAGTTTTACCACAGCGACAGCGCCTCGGTCCCGCAGGACAGCGTGTTTGAGTTCCACGACCCGCTGGCGAACGTGAACCTGGCGAGCGTCGGCGGCGTGACCGGTATCGCGTACAGCGTCGGCCCGCTCGGCCAGCCGTGCGTGAGCTTCAACGGAAACGCCACCAACAACGGCAACCCAGGGTACGTGTACTCATGGGTATCCTGCGACCTGTCGGCCGTCGGGTCGGACCTGGGGACCTACTCGATCACGGTCACGGGTCCCGTCGGCACGCTGCCGTACAACCAGACCGGCGCCCTGACGATGGGCAACGTCACGATCCATCCGCACTGAGAGCAAGGCGCCTGCGGCGCGGGGAGAAGGGGGGCCTCCCTGCGCCGTGGGCTTCCGATATGGCCGGCGGCCGGCCTAGATCGTGCGCCGATGCCCCGCGAGCCGCTCCCCATCGATGAAGTCCTTCCGAACGCACTGGCCCGGCTGAGCGCCGGGCCTTCGCTCGTTCTGGAGGCACCCGCGGGAGCGGGGAAGACGACCCGGTTGCCCCCGGCGCTGCTCGACGTCGTGACTGGCGAGGTGGTCGTGCTCGAGCCGCGGCGGCTCGCTGCGCGTACGGCCGCACGGCGCGTGGCACAGGAGCGCGGCGAACGGCTCGGTGAAACGGTCGGGTACCAGGTGCGTTTCGAGGACGCGACGGGTCCGCGGACGCGCTTGCGGTACGTCACCGAAGGCGTGCTGACCCGGCGGCTCGTCGCCGACACGCTCCTCCGAGGCGTCTCCGCCGTCGTCCTCGACGAGTTCCATGAACGCCATCTGCAAGGCGACCTCGCGCTGGCTCTGCTCCTCCAGCTCCTGCGAGGGCCGCGGCCCGACTTGAAGCTCGTCGTCATGTCCGCGACGCTCGACGCAGCGCCGGTCGCGGCGCACCTGGGGTGCGATGTCCTGCGGAGCGAGGGACGCAGGTTCGAGGTCACGATCGAGCACCTCGACCGCCCCGATCCGCGACGTCTCGCGGACCAGGTCGCCGCGGTTGTCCGCAAATTGACCGTATCGGGAACCGCAGGAGACATCCTCGTGTTCCTCCCGGGGGCGGCGGAGATCCGGCAGGCGCGCGAGGCGCTCACCGGCCTGGCCGCCCACCGCGAGCTGCTCGTCCTGCCCCTGCACGGCGACTTGCCGGCTGAAGAGCAGGATCGAGCGCTCGCGCCAGCCGGTCGCAGGAAGGTCGTCCTTTCGACCAACGTGGCGGAGACGAGCGTCACGGTGCCTGGCGTCACCGCGGTGGTGGACAGCGGGCTGGCGCGCATCGCGGTGCATTCGCCGTGGTCGGGGCTCCCCGGCCTGGAGGTCGCGAAGATCAGCCGCGCGTCGGCGGCGCAGCGCGCGGG
>Ga0114129_10002064_pt1 | contig 27589 bp, 21 predicted proteins | sample RhiMetdeltSRZDD1_FD_80071 | JGI IMG/M metagenome (GOLD analysis project Ga0114129, IMG submission 80071) | Populus rhizosphere microbial communities from Tennessee, USA - Rhizosphere MetaG P. deltoides SRZDD1 (version 2) (version 2) | ecosystem: Host-associated > Plants > Roots > Rhizosphere >... | reverse complement strand
GTACTCACCCACAAGGAGCCATCCTGATCTTCGAGAATATTCAGCACCGCATTATTGGTGAGTCCGTCGGCGGTTGAGTAACGAACAGCAATTTCACCTTTTGTTCTGTCGAATACGATCAGGCCTCCACCTTCGGTACCGATCCACAGGTTATGATGAGCGTCTTCATAAATAGCACGCACCGGTTTGTTGACCTCATAAAAAACATGTTCCTTTTTTTGCTTGTCGATCTTTATTAACTGGTGCGAATTGCCGGCCCATAAAACGCCTGCATGATCTTCTTTTATAGCAATGAGGTCGTTTAAGCGGGTATCGAACATTTCAAATTTATTCAGCGCCCGGTTCAACCGGTATAATTTGCCATTGGCGAAGGTGGTTGCCCAAAAGTTTTTGTCGCTGTCTTCGTACAACAAACAAACCTGTTTGTTTTCGTCACCGTTCGTTTCATTGATACATTTATAATGATCGAATGAACCGGTTGCGGGGTTAAATTTATTGATGCCGCCGCCAAAGGTTGCGATCCAGGTATTGCCGAGGTAATCCTGCTTTATACAGCTAACCTGGTTGTTGCTCAGCGAACGGCTATCGGATACATTATGCCGATAGTTGGAAAAGCGGTTCAACCTGCGATTCCAGATGCTCATGCCTCCCCCATCGGTACCAATGAACAGATCGCCGTTTTGATCTTCATAAAAGGCGCCTACAAAATCATTGATCAAACTGTTTGGGTTAATCGGATTATGCGTGAAGGTCTGAAACCGGCTTTTCTGTATATCAATAATATCGATGCCACCTTTTAACGTGCCCATCCATATGCGCGATTCCTTATCAACACAAATAGCCTGCACCGATTCGCTCGATAGCTGGCTTTTACTTTCACCGGGCAACAGGTAATCGAATTTGCCGGTTGTGGTATTCAGTATGTTTACACCACCGCCCCTGGTGCCCAGCCACAGGTTCTTTTGGCTGTCGGCGCAAATGCTCACCACGGTATTGTTCGATAAAGCACCCGGCCCTTCGGTATAATGCTGCGTGATTGAGTTGGAGGCAATGGTATATTTATACAAACCTTCGTCTGTGCCGATCCATATATTGCCGTTATCATCGGGCTTAATACAATTGGCAAAGGTGATGGCATTATTCACCACACGAATGGTAGTAGTTTTTACATCAAAGCTGCATAAGCCAATTCCTTCGATAAACAACCAGGGCCGTTGCTGTTTGTCAACACAAACCGACTGCACATTATACCAAAATTTTTCTTCGCTTCCTTTATGAACGGGTATCTGGCCGGCCACGGTTTCGCCGCTCTTTATAATAAACATGCCCCAGCCGTTGGTGGCGAAAAAAATATTGCCGCCTGCATCGGAAGCGATCGCATTCACATTGCAGGTAAGCTTATACTGTTGATTGTTCTGAAACCAGTGAAAGTAAACGGGTGAAAAGCGGCCGGCTATGGGGTTGTATACAGCGGCGCCCTGACCGGTGCCGATCCACAGGTTGTTATGCCTGTCTTCATGAATGGTATATATATAATTATGTGGTAAAGAGCCGGTATCTTTTATTTTATTACGGAACACCTTGAAGCCGTAACCGTCGTAACAGTTCAGTCCATCGTAGGTGCCAAACCACATCAGCCCGTTGTGGTCCTGATAGATACATCTTACAGAATTATTTGATAATCCCTGTTGTATGCCCAGATGCGATATGGCGGGATTGTAATAAGCCCGCACCTGCTGCAGCCATATGAACGGAAGCAATGCCGGCAGTATGCATTTACTAAAAGTGTTCATCATGCAGCGATATGCTACAATCGTATTTCTCATTTTCTCATGACAGTTGAAGCAGCAGTAAACCCTGAGTAACACCAGGCCGCTTCGCGGCCTTTAAATAAAGTGTAAATTTAACGTTTTTCGTTAGCAGAAATTAGATTTATTTACTATAACGGCGCCGGAACCCTTGTTCGACTTCGTTTTTTATCCCCTAATTGGGTATAACAGAAGATTTTTGAACCACATAGGCACAATAGAAAACATAGGGTTCACATAGGGTTTTCTATGTGTGCCTTTTCTATGTGTCCTATGTCCTATGTGGTAAACAATAACCAGCAATCACTATCACGTAATAATAAAAGATAATATAATTTCCAATTAATTGGAGCCAGGATTCTGTTGCAGTAGCTGGTAAACGGGTATATTGGTCAATTTCGATAGCACGTCGATCTCGCGCATGTAAGCGCTCCATGAATAGATAGGATCATTTTCAATGCCGTTGTTTTCGGCAGATGATGTTGTAAATGCCTGGCCTAAGAGATTTTCAGCCGACCACATACACCACAGCGGTTTATTAACAGCATCAATGACCATCACAAAAGGCCATGCTCCGGGGAAAAAAGGAATCGTAATGCACAGCTCATCATTGAACGATTGCAAAAAACCCTGCCAATAAGCAATCGCCAGCACCCAGTGATTATAATGTTCCCAAATGCTTTTTACATATGCCCTGTCGTTTTTATTTTTTATTTGTTTATAAAAGCTGCGCCAGTAGCGACGTACGATCAGGGCTTTTTCGCTGAGGAGCTCTTTTAAAATATAATCCAGCGACGCATTCAACTGCAGAGCAGCCTGCAATAATTGCCGGATGAATATTTCCAGGGCGTTGTTCAGTATTCTATTTACGAGCGGAATGATGTTCACATTTTTTTCAAAGGGAATGTCTTTGATCATGCATTCAAAGAACCCGAGGTAATCAATGATCAAACTGAAATTGCCATAGGGCAGCTTGTTTTCGCCTGCGCAATATTTACGCAGGTTCGAAAATATTTTTATCGCCTCATTTTTTGTGAGCTTTACATCCATAGAAAAATAGTTTGCGGCCATGCAACAGGGTCCGGATTGGTGAACCAGGAGGAATAACTTAAGCAGATAACAGAAGCAGGTTGAACGTTTACGTTACTATAAAGTTAGTTCAGGGAATGCAGATGCCACCTGCCGCAGGTCACAAATATTTTCCGGTTTTTTTAAAAATTAACCGGTTTGGCTAATAATTTCTCCCGATTTCGTAGCCTTATCTGTTGCAGAAGTTTTATATTACGACCACCTCACCCACCTCACCCCTGGCCCCTCTCCTTGAGGAGAGGGGTTAGGTAAAGCCTGCTTTGTATGCGAAACGAAATATATTCCACTGCATGGGGTCCCTTACCGGTTTCCGGTACATTACCCCCCGCCGGGCAACACCACGCGCACGCGGTGTTGCCCGATGCCGCTTTACAGGTGGCCGCCAGTGAAGCCGGCGATTATTTTATATTCCAGGAACTGGCCAATACACAGTGTCGTGTACGGTTGTATCATTTTGCGGCCAACGCCAACGATACCTATACGTGGATAAGCGATCCCGTGATCGTGTTAAGAATCGGCCATCTGCAGTCGCAAACCTTTCAGCTGCCGCATATGAAAAGACAGCTGTTTCATCAGCGGCATTGCAACCTGTTGTATATTCCCAGGTATGAAGCCCGGTTTAGCCTTGCCGCCGGCGCTGCTTTGCGCTTTATGGATATCGTGCTTGCCAAATCGTACCTGCAGGATCTGAGTGCCTCCTATCCCCTGCTGAACAATTTTTCACAAAAGGTACAACGGCGAAAACCGGTGAAGCTGCTGTCGCATAACGCCATCGCTCCGTTGCAGCTGCTTCGCTGGCAGGACGAACTGCTGGCCTATGGCAGCAAAGTGAATAAAGATCCCTGCCGTATACATTATATTATAGATCAGCTGCTGCATACAGGTATGGAAGCTTTACAGAACACCACGCAACCCGCAGCAACGCCCTTAAGCGCCGCAGAAGCGAATACCATATACCAGGTGGCCGCCTGGCTCGAAAGCACGCATCAATACCTGACTACAGAACAGTTAGCCGATAAATTTCAAATTCCTTTGCATACCCTGCAGCAAGGCTTCACCACCATTTTCGGTTATCCCCTCACCCATCATCGTTTTGAAGAGCAAATGCGTAAGGCGCTGCAGCTGGTGAACGATAAAAGCTATACCGGTAAAAAGCTGGCAAGGGTATTGGGTTATAGGGAGGCACAAAGCTTTACACGTGCGTTTCAGCACAGATTTGGGTATATGCCCTGGAGGAACGCCGCCAGGTAGTTGTAAGTAATAAGTTGTAAGTACGCTGTAATGAAAAAGCCTCCCGACAAGTCGGGAGGCCGTAACTCATCAGAGCATTAAGAGTAAGCCCCGCCGTGCAGGTTTACAGCGACAACCATTGTACACTGCAACACCCACCGGCAAAGGCTTACTACTATAAAAACACCTAAACCAACGATTACGATTACCTGATTGCCATATTTTTTTTTCAGACCCGGTCATGGAGCACGCGAACAGTATATAGCCTATTCTTTAATAAATACTTATACACCATTTAAAAAAATATTCTTTTATACTCATTACAGTTTGGTAATTTTATACTCTAACCATTGTACACTGCAAAACCCACGCAGGCTTACGCTTCCGTTCCCCGTTTTATTAATCACTGCTTTAATTACTGCAAATATTTTTTGCGGGCATAAACCTTTTCCCATGAGTACAAGAAAGTTTAAACATCGCGTGGTGTTAGCAGTTATGAGTGTCAAAAAACATATCGACACCAATCCCTGCCAGGCTCTCAGCAACGAGCATCTGGCTTCCTCAGCCGGCATCAGCCGAAACATTTTACAGGACGTATTTAAAGACCGGTATGGCGCCGATATCGGAGAATATAAATTAAAAGTGCGCATGCAGGAAGCCAGGCACCTGCTCCGGTTCGGCTATTCGATAAAGCAAATTGCCATCGAGCTGCATTATGCCTCGCCCAGCGCTTTCACCAATGCATTTAAGAATCATTTCAACGTTACGCCATCTGAATGGATGAACCGGCGCAACGCGGCATAACGTTAACAAACAGGTCAAATCATAAACAAAAAGGGCAAATCATAAACTCTTTTTGCTTTGTTTACCTCCCCTGTCAACGTAAATTGCATACAGATGGTTAAGCGCTCCGGTTTTTGCCTGTCGCCGGAAGATTTTAGCGAAAATACTTCAGATACACTTCCCCGATAAACGACAAGCATAATTCCGTACCCCAACCGGGCCTTACCATGCATAGGATGCCGGTATAATAACACTTTAATGGTGGAAACATGAAAGTGATCAGCAAAACGATTCTGGCTTATATGGAGCAATGCTTTGGCGTGTACGTGAATCCGCAGCAGGTGGAGTTTTCGTTGCGGCCCGATCGTTCTGTTTGTGTGGTAGCCGGCTGGCCCGATACCGTGCTTGACCAGGATTATTCGCTGGCCCTGGTACTGGAATGCAACAGCCTGGAAGAGCTCATTAACATTACAGGCATTAACCGCGTTGTACAGTTTCACGACCTCACTCCTCACCGTTTGAAAGCATTATACAGTGAGGGCAAAGCGACCGTAAGCTGTGTGGTAGACGACCCCGACTTTTATTACGAGCTTACATTTTTTAAAAATGAAGCCGCCCTATGGGCCAGAGACGATAACAACGAAGAACATTTTGTTCCAACACCCCCTGAAAATCCCTTTGAATTTTTCCGGCACCTGCGACAACACGCCCGATCGAAGATGATACTTCTTTAACCATTAAACACCTTATTTAATATGGAACCGCCAACCGGGTTAACCTGCCTTATGCTGGCTGCGGTGGAAACAGTAAGACAGTACATCGATCTGCATCCGCTGGAGCAAAAAAGCATTGACTACTTCTGCGACAAGGTAGTCCTCAACCGCAAAACGCTGCAAAGAGCGTTCAAATTCAAATATGGATTTACGGTGAGTGAATACCAGCAAAAGAAGCGCATAGAAAAAGCTGCCAGCCTGATGCTCGAAGGCCGCCTTACGCTAAAGCAAATTGCCAAAAAATGCGGCTACCATAAAGACAACAACTTTTCGCGCGCCTTTAAAAAAGCATATAAGAAAACACCCACCGAATGGCAATACGTTTGTACGAAACAGTTGGGCAACAATGATAGCAAAACGGACTAACCTGATAGCAAATCGCCCTTCGCTGATAGTTTTTGCATAGTAACTTGCCTATAGATAACAGAAGCTACCGTACCTACGCCAAAAAGATCATTGAATTTATATATAGCCCGGTTTACAGACTGGTGAGGCAATTTTACCAGAAAACCTGAACCAACCATCAGCTGTTCCCGATAAAAATTGCCCTGAGTGCAATCGAAGGGCTGTGTGGCAGACCGTGAGCGTAGTCGAACGGTCATACACAGACCAAGAGGCGCCAGTTCTGTTGCCGGGTGCTATGAAACGGTTTCGATTCCTATTATTGTTATAGGATAAGGTTTAAATGACTGGTTCGCCCTGGTAGTCGTGCCGGGGCTCATCCGGTCACAAGGTGAATGGTGAATGGTCAATGGTGAATGGGCCGTTGACAATTTAAAAAGTTAACATTCACCATTTATGATTGACGATAAACGATACAAGATATTAATCCTTATTAGGGACTCGAATAATTTTCTGAGCATGGCTCAATAAATGGACATAAGGTTTAAATTCAAATAGGTTCCGCCCCGGTAGTCTTGCCGGGGCCTTAACCAAGATCAACGCTTAATGCAAAACGCAGAACGCTTAACGCGAAATGCAAAACGCAAATAACTTAAAGAAAATAATTCACAGAAATTTATCTTATTAAGATTCAGTTCCTAACCATAGCTCTATGAATATTTTTATAAGGCTTATTTGAAATCTGGTACGCCCAGGTAGTCTTGCCGGGCATAAACAGTAACGCCAACGGGTAACGCCGAACGCAAAACACTTAACGCTGCAGAACGCTTGAATTAACATTTCACGTTTGCCGTTTCCCGTTTCACGACGATATAACCGGTTAACAGGCTGGTGAGGCAATGTTATGGAAATAATTTTAGAAGGGTCAGAAATATAGTATTAAACAAGTTGCCAGAACAGGTGATTCGCTCCCATCTGATACCAGCTATGTTGCCGGGCTATTAATATCAATAAAGATAAAACCTTATTATATGGCAGAAGTGATCAATTATGCTAACACCATCCAGCAAACCGCTCCACCAGCCGACGTCATGGAAGTACGCCAATCGAAAGTATACATCAAAAGGTTATCGATCATCATACCTGTATATAATGAGGAAAAAACCATTTCGATTGTGCTCGACAAGATCAATGAGGTGAAGCTCATCAGCAATATTGAAAAGGAAGTGATCATTGTGAATGACTGTTCAAAAGACCGGACCGAGGAAGTGATACAGGAGTATATGGCCAGCAATAGTCAGCCGGCTATCAATTACTTTAAATACATCAAACATGAAATAAACCAGGGAAAAGGTGCGGCGATACATACGGGCATTGCCCATGCCACCGGCGAATATTTACTGGTGCAGGACGCTGACCTGGAGTACGATCCGGGTGAATATAACACCTTGTTGAAGCCGATCGTGAACGGATATGCAGATGTGGTTTATGGCTCACGTTTTATGGGCGGCAATGCCCACCGCATTCTTTTCTTCTGGCATTCGATCGGGAACCGGTTCCTCACCTTTTTATCGAACATGTTCACCAACCTGAATCTCACCGATATGGAAACGGGTTATAAGATGTTCAGAACGGATATTATTCAAAGAATTTATTTACAGGAAAAGCGCTTTGGTTTTGAGCCGGAGGTAACGGCGAAGATAGCGATGGTACCACGGATAAGGATCTATGAAGTAGGGATATCCTATTATGGGAGAACGTTTGCTGAGGGGAAGAAGATTGGGTGGAGAGATGGGGTGAGAGCGATTATGTGTATAGTGAAGTATACGCTGTTTATTAATAAGAGCTCAATGCTCACACACAATTTGGCACAGCCACAACAAGCAAAATGATTATCTAAAATGAAACTCAATTCTATACAATTTTTGCGGGCTCTGGCTGCTATTCTGGTTGTATATGAGCACTCAATGATCGTGCAAATTAATTACGCGTCATCGTGGCAACAAAATTTTTATAATTTAAATCATTTTGGTTGTATTGGAGTTGATCTATTCTTTGTTATTTCAGGGTTCATCATAACTTTCATTGCTAAAAAATACATAGGGATGGGAGAAGGCCTGTATTTCCTGGCAAAACGGTTCTGTCGCATTAATCCGGTATATTATCTTGCCAGCCTACTCTCTTTAGCTGTTACCTGGCTCTTGTTGCAAGTGAACAATATTCCTTTTAGTAATTCATTAAACAAAACTATTAGTTCAGCGATAGACTCCTTATTAGTGCTGCCAACGTCGAGTGATATTAACTTTTTCTCACCATTGCTCAATGTGGGATGGACCTTAAGTTTCGAATGGTTGTTCTACTTACTGTTCTCATTACTTATCATATGTAATATTCAGCGTAAAACATTTTTTTTATCTGCCGTAATATTGATATTAATATTATTCGGCCGATTATTAAAACCAGATGATCTACGGTTAATATTTTTAACCAACCCCATTATGCTGGAGTTTATTTTGGGTATTATTATCTGCCAGCTTTATTTAAAGAATATAAAAATATCAGTGCCCATTGGAATAACAATTTTATCCATCGGTGTCATCAGCTATATGTTGTTAATAAGATTTGGATTTGGTAATGTATGGCATCATCTGGCAGTGATAGGTGGCACACACAGTTTTAAAAGATTCTTGCTATGGGGCGTCCCGAGCAGTTGTATTGTGGCTGGTTGTGTTTTTCTTGAAAAAAATGCCAAACTAAACCGGTTATTTGATAACAAATGGGCACTGCTTTTAGGTGACGCTTCCTATTCCATTTATTTAATTCACATTATCCTATTCAATTTATTTATGTTACTGTATCAAAAAACAGCTTTTCCCCTTCCTGCTGATGCCATGCTCTGGTTACACGTAATTGTTGCCGTTGCCATCGCTGTAGCATTTTATAAAATAGTGGAAAAGCCTTTATTACAGCGAATGCATCGTAGTACCTTATGGAAGACCACCGATAATTACAAAAAACCACTGATCTCCTACCCTTCCCTTGAAGGGAAGGATGCTTCCGGCTGAGTCGAGGAGTGAGGAGTTTGTCAAACGAAAAATAACAATTTAATACACGAGGTTTTGAAGGCAATGAAACATCAATTTATGGCGATTTAAAATACGGACACCCCATCCCTAACTATATAACATGGCCAGACAAACCGAAAAATCTGAGTCTAAGAAGCTAGAATTATAGACTATGATTGTTTTTGAATAGAAAATCTGAAGCATGAAACCATTAGTTCAAAAATTACAACGACAGGAAAACACTTCATTTGTGGTCAAAAGTTTCCATACACCTTATTTTGAAATGGGTTGGTGCCAGCATATAGAATACGAACTGATATATTTTACCGAAGGTTCGGGTGATGCTTTTATCGGTAAACATGAAGGTAAGTTTCAGGCCGGAGATATTTATTTCCTCGGCAACAACCTGCCACATGCATTTCAAAAAAACGGTGAGCAGCCGCTTAGTGCTTTGGTGATTCAGTTCCGTGATAATTGCTTCGGCCCTCATTTCTTTAATATACCCGAATGCATCGTCATCAAACAATTGCTGAACATAGCCGGTCGTGGTTTACTAATAAAAGGAAATAACCAATACCGGTTACAGCACATGATCACATCGCTCGAAACAGCCACTGACTTCATCCGCATCAATCTATTATTGCATTGTCTGCATATGATGAGCCTGGAAAAAGAATACATTACCCTTACGACAAACAACGAACCTGGAAAAAATTATAAGGACAGTGAATCTATTGATAAGGTAATTGAGTTTACCTTAGATTCTTTCCAGGACCACATTTCACTATCGCAGGCAGCAGTTATTGCATGTATGAGTATCCCCTCCTTCTGTTTGTATTTTAAACAGCGTATTGGCAAAACTTATATAGATTACCTGAACGAAGTACGTATTAATCATGCCTGCCGGCAGTTACTGCAAACAAACAAGTGTGTAACAGAAATTTGCTACGAGAGTGGCTACAATACCATCGTACATTTTCACCGGCAATTTTTTAAACTAAAAAAAACAACGCCTTTACAGTACCGAAAGCAGGGTAATGCATACAATAGATTCAGCGTGCCACATCTACCCGCCGCATAAAATGTTAGTGGTGGGCTATCCGTAGACGCTGAGAGGATGTGAAACAAGTAACAGCAAAAACATTCATAGTAAAAGCACTCATCATGAGCGACCATAATACAATACCAGCTATGCAATTAACCTTTAAAGAATTTCTATTTCATAACCGTCGGAATAGGCTGACCCTATACCTGGCTGCAGCAGCCATTGTTTTGCAATTTGCCATATTCAAATACCTCTACCCTTTTGCCAGCTATATACATGGTGATTCTTTTTCCTATCTCGAGGCAGCACACAAGAACTTAACCATAAATACCTACCTGATTGGCTATTCCAAATTCTTAAGATTGGTTAGCATATTCGCCAAGCCGGATATAGTTCTTGTTGCCTTTCAATACCTTTTCATGCAATGCAGTGTGTTGTTTTTGTTGTTTACGATCTTCTATTTCTACAAAACCGGTAAGGTAACGCAAATTGTGTTGTTGTGTTTTATGGTGTTCAATCCTTTATTCTTACACCTGGGTAATTTGGTTAGCAGCGATGGTTTTTTCCTGGCATTGAGCATGACATGGTTTGCCCTGCTGTTATGGATTATTCACCGGCCCTCCAATAGGATTATTATCTGGCATGCCATTGTATTATTCATAGCTTTTACCGTGCGTTACAATGCCATGATCTATCCTTTTATTGCAACCCTGGCATTTTGGTTATCAAAATTGCCGCTGCGAAAAAAACTGGCAGGCATTGGATTGGGTGTATTGCTCTGTGGGTGGTTTGTAGGTCTTACCATGTACCAATACAAAAAACTTACCGGCTACTGGCAGTACTCGCCTTTCAGTGGGTGGCAAATGGCAAATAATGCAATGTACGCATACCGCAAGATAGATAGTGCAGACCGCAAACCGGTACCCGTACAATTCCGTGCACTAGACAGCATGGTCAGGAAATTCTTTGACTTATCCCGCCGCTATAAAGCCGTATACCCTTCTGAATTGGCCGAGGCCAGCACCTTTTACATGTGGTCGTCGGGTATGCCATTAATGGATTACCGTGACAGCCTGTTTAAAGCAAAAGATACTGCAGCTAAAGAATTTAAAAAATGGGCGAGTATGGGACCGCTTTATAAAAGTTATGGCCTGTACCTGATCAGGCAATACCCCTTATATTTTGCTGGTCATTTCATGTGGCCAAATACCCGTAAATACTATGCACCTCCGGTTGAGTTTTTGGAAGCTTATAATTCAGGGAATGAGTATGTAACTGATCAGGCTAAAAAATGGTTTGGCTACAAAAGTATAAAAGTAAAAACGAGGATGAAAAGTCCTAATATATGGGTACTCAATTTTTATCCCATTCTTTCGGGCATCATCAATTTGGTAATGTTGTTTGGATTGATGTACTATATTTTATTGAAAGGATGGCAGTATAACAAAGTTTTCAACAAGACCGTTTTTATGGGTAGCACAATATGGCTGCTAAATGCCGGGTTTACTATATTCGCTTCTTCTGCCGCCTTGCGGTTCCAGTCGTTCCCTGTATTGCTCACTACTACGTTTTCCCTGTTATTAGTGGATTGGATGGCTCAATTAATGAGGAATATGAAAATGGCAGAAAATGAACAAAAATTAAGTGAGCAGTTTTCAAAGGAAGCGGTTGCTTAAGAAATATTGAATAGAATTTTGAAAATCAAAAGGAAGTCAGAAGATCACAAGATGCTTAAGACACTTCGGCGATTCCAGTATCTGTTGCACCTCTTTCGACTTCGCGCTTTTCCGCTGAAGCTTTATTATAAGCGGATCAAATAAATATCATGACTAGATATGAAACGCACTACCATTATAGAAATCATCATCTTTCTTTATGTTATTCTTTTTATATACACCGGCATCAGCAAACTGATCGAGTATAGTGTATTCCGTGAACAGTTATCAGAATCGCCGATATTGGCGCCGATAGCGCCATTAATAGCTGCGACATTACCATGGTTTGAATTCCTGCTGGCGCTAATGCTGATCATTCCACGGTGGAGGTTGAAAGGATTGTATTCATCGTTGGGGTTGATGACTACTTTTACGATATACGTCATTGCCCTTTTGTCATTCAACAATGAGTTACCGTGTAGTTGTGGAGGAATACTTCAACAATTGTCATGGCCACAACACCTGGTATTTAACAGCTCTTTCATAGCCTTAGCAATATGTGGTATTATCTTAAAAAAACGACAAAAAAAAGAAAACCGAAAAGAGTGGAATTTAAATGAATATCAACTGTTTGAACGTTCGGCTAAAAAAATATCGAATAGTGAATGATGGATCGAATACAGGAGATTACCGACAAATAATTAAAGCAAACAACTGCCCATTCATAAACACCTTGGATTAAATAAAAAAGAAAGAAATCAATAGATGCTTTTTCAGCAAATTATATCAACACTACCATTTAAACAATGGCTCAAAGAGGATAAAGAGAACAAACGTCTGTTTTGGTTTGCCGTGGCTGCAATGGTCATTTCATTTGGTTGGCTAAAGATCGTATATCCCTACCCCAATTTTATGCCACCGGATTCTGATAATTATCTGGAGGCTGCTAATAGAAATGACTTTATCAACATATGGCCTATAGGGTATTCCAAATTTTTGCAATTGGTAGGTGTTTTCACCAGATCGCATATTGTATTGGTGGTTTTGCAGTACCTATTACTACAAACCGGTGTATTATATTTCCTATTTACCATCCGTTATCTGTTATCACCAAGCAAATGGATGTTTAGGATCTTGATGGCAATAAGCATACTGAACCCTCTATTGCCGCATATTTCCAATTTTGTTTCTTCTGATTGTTTATTTGCTTCATTAAGCCTGATATGGTTCACTCAATTGCTTTGGATCATATATCGACCCAATAAAGAACTATTGCTGACGCATGCTATTGTGCTTTTGTTCTGCTTTATGGTTCGCCACAATGCCCTCTATTATCCTTTTATCAGTATAGGCATTATTATCATAAAACACATGCCCCGAAATACAAAATGGCTTGGCATTGGTTCCATATCTTTCCTGTTACTATTTTTTATTGGGCGAACGCAATATGAATACAAACTAAAAACAGACACGGTTCAGTACTCGGCCTTTGGCGGCTGGCAATTGGGAGCCAATGCATTGTATGGATATGCATACGCCTCTCCAATTGATCCGATAAATGTAAATCAATACTTCAGACCATTGCACAAGCTCGTTAACCGGCACATGGACTCATTGCGTCGCCTAAGGAATAGACCAGATACAAAATTAGATGTGTATTATTTATGGAATTTCAAATCACCTTTACGGTTATACATGGAAGAAAAGTGGGGATTAAACAACAGTATACCTTTTTTTAAGCAATGGGCATCCATGGGTCCCTTATACCAGGAATATGGCCGTTACCTTATTGGTAGATACCCTTGGTTATTTATTAAACATTATATATGGCCCAACCTTTTACGTTATTATGCACCGCCTACCGGTTTTATGGAGCAATATAATATGGGCAATAAAACGGTATCCCCTATTGCCATTAGCTGGTTTAACTGGAAAAATAATCAATTACCAATCAGAACAAAGGATAACCATATCAGTATAATCAGCATATTCCCTAACCTGTTAGCGATTGTTAACCCATTGTTCTTTTTGAGCAGCACAATATTTCTATTTTTTCGCGGCACTCGCAAGTGTAACAGAATTAGTAACAAAATTATAGCTTGTATACTTATGGTATTGTATGGTAACGCCATTTTTAGTGTTCTCTCCGCTCCTATAGAACTGCGGTATCAGGTATTTCCAATTGTTATCACTATGCCATTTACCGTGTTTTTTATATCATGGATCATACAGTCATTACAATCTGCACCAACGACTAAATCAAAACAAAAAAAGTCTTTGCCGGAACCAGCAATGTAAATTGATAGAAAATATTGATATAGTAAATAAATGTACGAAAAGGCCTAATTTATAAACATCATATAAAACCAGTTATTTATTGACAATTCATTATTAACCATTCAACAAAAATCATAAACATGAAAGTTATCCTGGCATTCTTAATCATTGCATTAGCAGGCTGCTTTGGTGCTGACCCACAAAAAACAGGTCTGGAAGGAAAACCTTTACCTGAGTTTAGCATACTGTTACCAGATAGTATAACCTTGCTACGTAGCCGTGACATACCTACTGGTAAGCCGTTTGTTTTGTTTTACTTAAGTCCCTTCTGCCCTTATTGCAGGGCGCAAACAAAAGAGATTATTGAAGACATGCACAAACTTAAAGACATACAATTTTATTTTATCACTAGTTTTCCCTTGGCTGATTTGAAAGGCTTTAACAAGGAATACCAGTTGGAAAAGTATTCCAACATTATTACCGGTTTAGATTCGTCACGTACTATAAGCGATTATTTTGAGATATCCTCTGTACCGTACATAGCAATATATGGAAAGAATAAGACATTGAACAAAACCTTCGTAGGAAAAATTTATAGTAGCGATATAAAAAAAGCTGCCGTAGAATAATCGTATTGCGCAATAAGCCTGTTTGCCCTGATCAGGCAAACAGGAAATCAATCTACTTGAGTTAACCTGCGGTAAAGGCCTGCCAATGGTAAAACTTTAGTAGTAAATATTCTCCTTGGTTTTTTATCCTCAAACTTCGAAGTTGGGTGTATGAGCTATAGAGAATAAAGACCACCATCACTCGAATAACTAGGCCGAATTTAGAAATACCAAGGTTTCGGTGGTCGAAAGTTCACCCTCTAACTCATGGTGAACGAAGTGGAGAAGCCGAAAACCACTAAAACAGAGTAGGCATATCAGTTTGCCGGTTATACCTGCCTGCCGGTGCACTTGATAACAACATTAGGCAGGTTGCAAATCCTAAGTTTAGCTTTTTGATTTAAAAAGCAGTGTTATTATGAAAAAAGTAAAAATTATGTTGCTGTCTCTCGCATTGTTTGCAATAGTAGGAGCCGCACTGGCATTTAAAGCAAAGTATACAACTAGTTATTGCACCACAAAAACAATATTAGTCAATGGTCAACCAGGGTGCCCAAATACTCCAGGGGTTGAACAGGCTTGCGAGCTATTTGTAAATATAACGACAACAGCTGCAGGTCAGACAGGAATTCGCTTTTGTACTACTAGCGTAAATGGCTCCGGTGATTGTGTTGGCAAAACAACTTGTACAACTTTGAACAAGTTTAAAGATGATAATTAAATAACATCATAATTTAAGTAATATATCGTATATATATATTGCGAATGATGAAAGTTCAATTTTCAAAGGTCCCCACAGAAGTATGTGGGGATCTTTTGTAGCCGATACATACAAATTCAAATAAATTTTTTTTATGGAAAAAGTAAAAATCATGCTATTATCCCTCGCATTGTTTGCAATAGTAGGAGCCACACTGGCATTTAAAGCAAAATATCAAACTAGTTATTGTACCACAAAAACAGTAGAATTCAATGGTCAACCGATATGCCTATATGTCCCAGGAGTTTCACAGAGTTGTGAGTTATATACAATGTTAACGATACCACTTCCAGGTCAGACAGGAATTCGCATGTGTACTACTAACATAAATATCGCTGGTAATTGTGATGGCAAAACAACATGTTCAAGTTTACTCAAGCTTAAAGATGATAATTAAATAAGATCATAATTTAGGTAATATATTATATCTACATTGCGAATGATGAAAGTTCAATTTTCAAAGGTCCCTACAGAAGTATGTGGGGATCTTAATTAGCTGAAGTTTCGCCGATACATACAAATTGCTAAAATATTTTGAATATAATTTTTTGTTATAGAAAAAGTAAAAATCATGTTATTGTTTCTCGCATTGTTTGCAATAGTAGGAGGCGCGCTGGCATTTAAAGCAAAGTATACAACTAGTATTGCATCACAAGAACAATATTATTCAATGGAGCAAAAGCGTGCCCAAATACTCCAGGGGTTGCACAGGCTTGCGAACTATTTGTAAATCTAACGACAACAGTTATAGGTGCGGGGGGAAATCGCTTTTGTACTACTAGCGTAAATGGCTCTGGTGATTGTGTTGGCAAAACAACTTGTACAATTTTGAACTCGAACAAGTTTAAAGATAATAATTAAAAAACCATCATAATTCAGGTAATATATATTGCGAATGATGAAAGTTCAATTTTCAAAGGTTCCAACAAAAGTATGTAGGGGTCTTTATTAGCTGAAGTTAGCCGATACATACAAATTGTTAATGAATTTTTAATACAAATTTTTTGTTATGAAAAAAGTAAAAATCATGCTATTATCCCTTGCATTGTTTGCAATAGTAGGAGCCGCACTGGCATTTAAAGCGAAATATGGTAATTCTTATTGCACCACAAGAACAATATTATTCAATGGACAACCAACATGCCCAATTACTCCGGGGGTTGCACAGGCTTGCGAACTATTTGTAAATATAACGACAACAGTTGTAGGTGGGGAGGGAATTCGCTTTTGTACTACTAGCATAAATGGCTCTGGTGATTGTGCTGGCAAAACAACTTGTACAACTTTGAACAAGTTTATAGATGATAATTAAATAACATCATAATTTAGGTAATATATTATATCTATATTACGAATGATGAAAGTTCAATTTTCAAAGGTTCCCACAGAAGTATGTGGGGATCTTAATTAAAAGGGTTATTAGCATCACAAAAAATTAAGCGACCAGAAGAATAAAATTTTAATTTCCCGATTTATACTGATTAAACAACGGAGCCGACTGCTCAAGTTTAGCCGATACATACAATTATTCAATGGAAGCTGTCTCAAAAATAAGAGACAGCCTTTTTTAAATTTACAGCCCTGTATCCCTATTATACGTTTGAACCTTTTGCTGACAATAATCGTGAAAAGCTGAAGAGCATTGTTGGACGGCGGTCAACGTGAGACCGATAGATCATGCATATTTTTAAACATAAGTTTATCTTCTTATTTTTTAAAGTATCTCCTACAATTTATTCCCACGAAATCTGTACACAAATGACAAGTTAAAAATTCGTTTCACGACCTCAGTTGATGTTGTCTCAATATAGTTATCTCCTATATTTTGATTGAAATCGTTTTTATCATTCAGTATATCGATTACAGACAACTGCAGTTCGCCTTTATTGTTTTTAAATATTTTTTTCGTTAAAGTTGCATTCCATACTACTGGATTCTGAGCCTTCACAATTTGGCGGGTATTATTGAACAACATACTAAAGTCAGTATAAATCATGAACTGTCCGGGAAACTCATAAGAGATGTTGCCACTATACCTGTGAGAAATAAGAGTATTTATTGCGGCCTTTTGTATAGAATACCTGGTGCTGGTGAGGTTAAAGTTGCCGGTGAATGATGCAAATAATTTTTCGACAAAATGATAATTTACAACTAACCGCTGATTAACAGATGTTGCCTGCCGTTTATTCAGTTCCTTGTTTACCAAATTTGCATCTCTGTAATAACTGATAGAAGTATTGTATCTTATATCGATTGAACCTTGTTTTTTAACCAGTGGCATATCGTAACTCACGGATCCTCCTATGCCATAATCTCCATTCATATTCACATATTGATGTTCCTGTATTCCTTGGGCGTTGGTGATAACAGAGTTAACGATTCTGTTCAGCGTATTCCGGAAATTAACATTTAGCGTGAAACTGCTCATCTTTTTCGCATTGAAATCCTTGTACTCCGCAGTTATCTCATTATTAAATTCTGGTTTTAATGAAGGATTACCGATACGAATCAACAAAGGGTTACTAAAATCAGGTACCGGCTGTAATTCGGTAATAACCGGCTGGCGGCTTCTGCCATTATAAGCAACACGTACACTCTTTTGTTTACTAAGAGAGTACATAAGCGAAGCACGGGGGAAAAAATTTGTGGTTGTTTGCGCAATATTAGCCTGATTACCAGTCTTATTCAAGTTTTGCTGATGAGCCTTTAATAGACCCAGGCCTGCCTGATAACGAAACTTACTACTTCTGAAATTATTATAGCCAATACCAAAATTGTGCTGTTGGTTGGTATTTTCAAAGCCGTTGCTGGAAATGCTGTCTGGTTCGTCATACTTACCGGTAATAGGGTTGTAATTATTTGCTTGTTTGTTGCTTTCACTACGGGAACTGCTTAGGTTGTAATAAAAATCCAATACCTGGCTTTTTCCTACTGGTTCTGTATAAGAGATTTTTAATTCTAAAGCAAAACCGTCTGAGTATTGAGTAAAGCGCTGGTTTCTTAACACGCTATCGCTATTCATGCCACCATGATTATAAAACATGGTCAATGATGTCAATTCGCCATTACCGGTGCGCTGGTTCTTGTTGCTGTTGATCTGCAGCCCTAAATATCTTCCCAGCTTTCTGAATCGGCGATTATAATTTAAATTAATAATACCGTTCCAACTGTTTTCGTTCGTTTCGTTATCAATAAATGCACTGTTAATTGGTTGAACAGTGTCGGCTTTTTCAAAACTACTATATGCAATATCATGGGATTTGTTCATCGAGTACTGTAATCCAAAACCAGAACTCATAACAAGAGTACTGAAAGAATCTATTTTATAATTTACTCCGAAGTTAAAAATATGATTGCTGGTTTCATCAACGGATGCTCCTTCCTTCTCCTGTAACAAAGAAGAATCTGGAAAGAAAGTTTGACGTTGGTTGTAAGACCAGGAACGGTTGTTATTTATATTGCCTACATACGATGTGCCAAACCTCAAGTTTTGATTGAGGATATTCTGGTAATTCAAAGAAATATTTTTTGCATGGCTGCTTACCCTGCCTGAGCCACTATTGTTATTTCCGGCATTCAGCATGGCTATTGCATCTCCTTTCAGATAATTGGCTGAAACTGTTATATTACTCCTGTCAGGACTTACATAACCCACCTGAACATTACCAAAGTACGCATTCTTTTTATCGGGTTTGAGCCGCAGGTTGATTGCTTTGCCCGGTTTATCGTCCGGTATTCCGGTTAGTTTGGCTCGCTCGCTTTTCTCGTCAAATGCTTCCACCTTTTGCACCATATCAGCCAGCAGGTTCTGGGTGGCCAATTTAGGGTCATTAAGGAAAAACTCTTTTCCATCCAGATATATTTTCTGAACCCTTTCTCCCTGAAAGGTAACGTTCCCATCCTTATCTACTTCTATACCCGGAAGTTTTTTTAATAATTCTTCTACGGTAGCATTGGGTCTTGTTTTAAAAGCGGCAGCATTATAAACAATTGTATCACTTTTCGTAATCACAGGAGGTATGGTATATTTAACGATAACTTCCATCAACTCATCCGCCGATTTTGCCATGATCAATGTGCCCATATTGTATAGGCTATCTTCCTTAGGTCCAATGGAGATGACATATATAGTATCTTTATAACCGATATAGGAAAGCTTCAAAAAATACTTGCCGGCTGACACACGGTCAATAACAAAGCCATTTTTGTTGCTGATCGTTTGTCGAATACCCATCGAATCCTTTACTCTTATTAATTTTACGGTAGCATTGATCAGATTTTCTCCACTTGCAGAATCTTTTACCAGACCTTGTATGGTAGTTACGATGACCTGCGCCTGCATGCCACTTACCCACACAATTAATAATATAATCGACAATGCTTTTTTCACATCAACTCACAACTTAACCATATTGGTTGACCAATAATAAAGAGAAAGCCATCAACAGCAGTTGTATATTGTCTAAAAAAACTAACTTATTGTATCAATGTGCTACTACTGAGAGGGAGACCAAACCTTAATTATTATTTTCTTTTCATAATAGTGTCTTTCACACAAACTGCACAAGTAGGGATCGGATTATGGCCCCATTACTTATTTTTGTTCGACTGACCATTTGCGCTCCTGGCATACCTTACAATCTATGCCACAACTTCCCTGCGGGTCAAGCTCATATTTTGCTACGACACCTTTTAATTGGTTTGGTATTCCTTGCGTCATCCAACTTGGTGGCGGCGCACCTTTCAGGTAATGGTCAAAAAACTGCGTAAACCTGATGGTGTAATCTTTTACATTCCTTGGCGTAAATAATCTGTGCCTTTCTTCGTCATACTGCAGCCACCAGGCTTTCTTTTCTAATCTGCGAAGGGCGATAAACATTTCCGCAGCCTGCTCAACAGGAACACCATCCTTTTTATTATGGAACATCAATACCGGACAACTTACCTTATCTGTATGCAGCACAGCAGTTTGATCCAGCCAGGTATCCTTGTTTTGCCATATGCTTCCCATTCCTCCTCCGACTGCAGTTTCTTCAAGAATCATCAATCTGCTCGACATACCTTTACCTTCATTATCTGATAAGGCGAAGCTTATCATATCAGATGTGCCTGCTCCCACTGACATGGCAGAAAATGAACGGGAATGCGTTAATACATAATATCCAAAACGCCCAGAATTACTATGGCCACTGGCTCCCAAGTGAGCACCATCTACAAAAGACAACGTTCGCAAATACCTTGCCGCACCATCAAGGGTGTTTAGTACGCTCGGGCCCCATTTTCCCTTAGAAAAAAAGTAAATATCCGGCAAAAACACCATGTAACCATGGCTTACAAACCAACTCGGATTGGTAAAAATTTCAGGAGCATCTAAATAACCTGGTGTTGGATATTGATACATTTTGTCGGTTAATGTTGCATAAAAGCTGATGATCACCGGATATTTTTTGGCAGGATCAAAATTTTCAGGTTTGTAAAGTATTCCCTGGCTAAAAGTTCCATCCATTTGCTTAAAACTATGTAACTCTGCGGAGAGCCAGTTGTACCGATTCTGCGGTTGTATGTTGCTGATAGGGTTATAAGTTCTAAAATCGGTTGTTAAAAAATAATTGGGGGCTTGGGTGGCACTTTGACGCTTTACAATATATTTTATATTATCAGCAGCCTGATAGGCCTTTCCGTCCCCTGAATAAACCAGCATATCAAGCATATATGGCTCAAAACATAATTTTTCCGGATCACTTTGCTTTCCCAATACCTTCCGGTAAAAACCACTGTATTTGTTTGTCACATTAAAGGCTTTTAACAATAACGATTCACCTTCACGAACAATTGGAAACTCTATATCATCAATTCTATTACTACCGAGCAAAGTAAAAATTGTCTTATGCTGGCGGCCATATCCATTGGTTATATTCACCGGCGGTCTTTTTCCTTCCAAGTCCAGTTGCCAGATATCATAACCGTCATATACCAATACTCCTGCATCACCTTCCAGCCAGGCTGCTATACCGGCTTTGATTGTAGGGTTTTCCCGAATACTCATACTAAAACTTTCTGCGCCTAACTGTCCCATCGGCACTCCGGCGGATATTTTTGTTACCTTACCTGTCACAAGGTTATAGCTAAAGTAATGGCAACCTTGCTCTAAATCAAAATAAACAACGTAACGATCATTAGGAGAACGGAATATATGAATATCATTTGTGTTGCCCCTTCCTATAAATTTCCGGGAACCATCTTTCAGGGATAACAGCCAATTACTATCAAGGTGGTAATCTTCTTGCCAAAAACGATCGCCATCTGCTTTTTCTCTCTTCTTTACTAATACCGCAAGATCACAATCAAATTTTATTGGATTTATCAAATGCTCATCATCATTCAGGCAAATCACCCGGCTTCCACCTGTATCAACAATTGCCTCTATTTCATTAGTGCTGTTGAGCAACGGCTGAGCAGAATGAAGGACAGTATCCTTATAGCTCCAGACATCTACCTTTGCCGCATCCGGATACGGCGATCGAGGAACAGTAGGCGGGGAATGTAGAGAAAATTTGATATAACGGCCTTTATTAGTAATGTATAAAGGACCATAGATTAATAACCCGGCATCAATGCCAGTCGTCTGGTTATTGACCTTCATCGCTGCTTTGTCCATCCCTAACTGCCAATACCAGATTGAATTTTGAGATTGTAGCTCATCCTTAAGAATGGACTGTACCATAAACACCACTTGCTTGCCAGAATGATCGAAATTATAGCCACCTATTCTGGTGTTTGTATCGGAATCTGACCAAATAATATTGGGCGTTCCATCCGGAAACCTTATATACTCGAGGGTTGCAACTTTTCTGCTCTCATTCTTGTACATTGATACAAGTAATGATTGTCCCGCTCCATCGAATAAATATCCAGCTACTGATGTAAAACGGCTTTCTTTTCCTGTCGAGAGATGGTAGGCAACCATACCTTTGCTTCCATCAGCAAGTTGACAAATCAGCCATTCACCATTACCATTAAAACTATAACTCGCGACTCTGGCAAAACTTTTTTGCTTACCTGTTAACAGATTTTGAAGTATTAAGGTTCTTTCTTTATCATTTAATTGGTAAGCAAGCCATTTATTCTTGCCATCGGATGGTAGTTGATATGATTCCACATCTTTTACATAAGGACGCTCGTCGGTGCCAAGTTGCAAAAAACAAAGCCCTGTCCTATCCTGGAAAATATATTGCTTACTATCACCTGAAAAAAATCCCGGATTTGTGCTTGCAAACGCCTGGCGCCAGGAATTCTTAGCAGCTTGAACTATAATTGAATCACGCTCACGATAAATGCTATTTCTAATACTGTAAGCAATATAGTTTCCGTCATGGCTTGCAGACAGATCCCCATCATCGCCTAAGCTTACCCAATTTTCAATAGCCTGAAAATCCAGAAGCGGCTTATCCTCTTTGTGAGGTCCGGCATTCATATGGCTCCAGAGAAATCGGCCTAGATCCCACCGCTCGTTCGGGGATGCGGTTGTTTCACCACTGACAGGCATGTTGCTTTGGGAAAAGCACTCCAATGTAAACACGATCAAAATAAGAAATACAAAAAAATGCTTCATGATTTGATAAAATTTACCAGTCAATAATAATTAAAGCATTATTGGGAGAAGTTGTGTATATTCTATAAAAACTGACCTATTCTATATTGTCGGACAGAATCCATTTCTTACCTGTCATTATTCACCAGAGTTATATCCATAGCATCCGCCAATCCTCTTATCACTAGTGTTACGTTCGCACCTCTGGGAAGCGTAAAATTCCAAAATTGGAAACTGGTAAGAATGTCGTTGGTTGATGCGTCTCGTATCTCGAATGTGTAATCACTGTTATAGAAGGCTGGGTAAATCTTAAACTCCGTCATTTGTTTATATCCAAGATTGGTTACTTCATTTACTGTTGGTGTTGCAGCAAGCGTAATATTCAGCGCCGGGCTGTTGGGAGAAAGATTAATAAATCTAATACCTGCCGTATTATCTGTTTGGTAAGGAATGTTCTCTTTCACCAATATACCATCTACCGCATCAGGTGTACCACTTAAAAACAATGAATAGGCTTTACGGTCTTCTGGCGCCCATTTATTATACGTGTAATAAGGGTGGCTAGAATCTCCTTCCGGCCATACATATAATTCATTAGTGCTCTCCATTACAGTCAATTGAGCGAAACTGTTATTAGTAACAGATGTGGCGTTACTACCCAAGCGTATAGAAGCTCCGCCCACTATTGCATTGGTAACTGTTAATGACGCCAGCGGCGGACTATTAAATACGTATTTTTTACAGGATGCAATAGCCATCATCATGGCCAACCCTATACCTATTGAACAATATATTTTTTTCATTATATGATTATTTCGATATGAATAATACATTACATTTTTTTAGAGCATCCTCTTTCCTGCTGACCACTGAACATTCATTGTACTTCACTCACAAAGTCATTCCCATACAACGCCCGCATTCACATGGGTCCTCTCGCCTCTCTTCATCTGTTCGAGAGCTTTCGCAAATTCATCGGCTTTAAAACCTTTTGCAGCAAGCAGAGCTTTTTCCTGCCATCTGATAGCTTCTGCCTTTCTTCCTGACTTATATAATAAATTGGCATATGTATCCAACAAATCCGGATTATTTTTAGGTGATTGCTGCACCGCTTGTGCTATCCATTTGATCACACCAACCAACAACTTTTTATCTGTAACATTCCGGAAAATGTTCCAGCATTGCCCGTTCAATTGTAATGTTTGGTTTCCATCAGTGAAATCCGGAGGGTCGCTCTTTAACTTGATAAGAAAATATTTAGCATAGATTGTAAAGTTTTTGTGTGCATCGTACCATCTTAACCGCGCTTCCAGCACATTTCTTTTGGCCCAAGACAAACCGTATTTTTCACGGATTATCTTGTAAAGTTTATTCCAATTTGCCTCAGTATAATCAGGTTCATCTATCTTTCCCGGCTCAAAGAGCATCATTCCCGAAGCCATCACAGCGCCACCAGGCTGGCTTTTAAAAAACGAATCCACGATCTCATACTGAATGGTGCGGTCTACTATAGCCTGAGCATATCCCTTTTTATTCATCACCCTATCTATGATATAGCCATCTTTGTAAAAAAACCAAAATCGCGGCTTATTACTCCTTACCATAAAAGAACCCCAGTATTCAATGATCTCCTTTGTATATCGTTCCTTTGGTTTTAGGTCCAGCAAATATTCTGTATGCTCATTCAACAGCTGTTTTGCAAAAGCCTCTTCATTTAATTGGAGCGCTGTTTTACTCATATAGATCATCCTATCGTAATGCTTTATTCCCTTATTGTAATCCGCAACCAAACGGTCGTATTCTGCATAAGGGTCATCATACACCTTCCCGGGTTGGATAGAAGCTTGGGCAATTTCCAGCAATTGCTTCACAGCTTTATAACCCATTTCCTTATGCACGATACCGCCCTGTGGCGAAAGAAAAATAAAGCAAGGATATCCTTCTATCCTGTACTGTTTACTGATAGATGCGGCATCATTATACCAGTTTTGAACAATGACATTATCATTGTCTGTTTTGTCCATCTGTATTTTTACGGAAATAAATTTGTCATTAAAATAATTTCCCACCGTATCATTTGAATACACTTCTTTATCCATTTTTTTGCAGGGCCCGCACCAGGTGGCATAGGCATCAATAAAAATATACTTGTTTTCGTGCTTCGCTTTTTCTTTTACCTGTTCCCAGGTAAGCCTTTCTGTCCAATGGATGCCGACATCAGTTGCTTGGTTACCTGTTTGATCCATTTGCGAAATCGACAATAACGGCAGAATGACGTTTAACACCAGTAAATGTTTCATTATAATTATATTTGCCATTTTTTTTGCAAAAAAATATCTTCTCAACTCCGTGTTGAGCCGCATTCGAATAATATATTTAATAAATTTCAGTAGCCGGGATTCTGTACGAGATTAGGAGCTTTTTTAATATCGTTTAATGGTATGGGATATGATTGCTGATATGATTGCCATGACGCTCCATTCGCCTTTTGCGGTGTAACTACACTCATTACGGCATCTACGCTGCCGGTACGTTTCAGATCAAGCCAGCGATGTCCCCACTCACAAAACAACTCCACTTGCCGTTCGTGCCAGATAGCTGTCAATAGAGAGGCTTTGTCAGCCGCCGTTGTGGGTTGTGGCATTTCAAATGCGCGCCTACGTATTTCATTCAAATCGGCCTGAGCACCATTGATATCACCCTGCTGCGCTCTGGCCTCTGCTCTTATTAAATATTGCTCTGCAAGACGCAATACCATGAAATATTCTGTCATATATTGCGAACCAGTACTATTGTCAATATCTGTATTAATAGTATTCACCTTGTATTTATACACAAAAGCAACCGTATCCCATTTTGAGGGTGTACGTTTATAAATGGTAGTGTCTACCCAGTTGCCGTATACGGCCCGCTGATCACCGGTTTCAAAACTATTTAACAAATTTTTACTCAGGGATACAGGGTTGGTAGCGTTGGCGCCAACACTGGGGCCGGTAGCAGGAATAATAAATGTTCTGGCATCCTGCGTGTTAAAATATAATGCAGTGGGTTGTATTTGCCAGATAGCTTCCCGGCTGTTTTTTAAAAAAACTTCATTTAATGGCAATAAATTAAACAGAGCTGTATTATTGATCAGTGCAGTGGCTTCCGTTTCAGCCTTTGCCCAATTGCCTGAAAACAAATATGCCCTCGCCAGCAAAGCGGCAGCAGCCCATTTGGTAGGTCGTACCCTTTCAGATGTTGTAGCCAGTAATGTTTCGTTTAGATAATCGGCACTTAACAGTTCCTTGGCATCCTGAAGATCTTTTACGATTTGTTCGTACACCTTCACTTTTGGTGACCGTGCAAGAACGGTAATATCCTTCGGATCTATTGTTAAAGCGAGTGGCACATCACCAAACAGATTTACAAGGTAGAAATAAAAAAAAGCCCGCATAAATTTTGCTTCTCCCTGTAACTGCTGCTTCACTAAAGATGTTAAAGAAGTTGAACGGGTTATCCCTTCAATTGCTGCATTGCACTTATATACATAATTAAACAGTGGCGCCCAAAGCTCAGATCCGGTTACAGGCTGGTTAACAGCCGTGAGTAAGTTATTATAATAACCTATATGCTGTTTATTAGTTACGGCAGCAAACAAGGTCAATTCATCACTAGAAAGCCCTGTTAACAAAGAAATACTCTTATTTCCCTGGAACTGCCCACTGGAATTCAACGAGGCATAAATTCCTGTTAGAACAGATATCGCAGTGGCATCAATCGTGTAAACAGCATTTTCAGCCATTCCAAAAGAAGGGGAGGGTATCTCTACAGCTTTTTTGCAGGAAACAACAAGTACTATTAAAAAGCAGATAAGGGTATATTTCGTTTGGTTCTTCCTTCTTTTTCTGTCATCTAATGTTAATGGAAGCATAATTTTTTTTTTATGTTAGTTGACATGTATCTTGTCTTTAAAAACCAATTTGCGCTCCTATAGTCCACATTTGCAAAGGTGGCAACGTGTTTATGCTCATTGTCTCTGGATCCAGTCCTGTATAATTAGTAATAGTAGCTATGTTCTGTCCTCTGAAATATAGTAGCATATTCTGCAGCTTCCCTTTTTGAAGCCAGTCTGAAGGCAATTGCCAGGACAAAGAAAGATTTTTGAGTCTTATATAGGATGCATCATAATTATAAAAAATATCACTATCCACAGGATGATTAGTAATATGGTTAGTGCTGAAACGGGCAATTTCCATATTGTCTCCAGGTTTTTGCCAACGGTTCAATACTGTAACCGGTTGATTGCTTGATCCTGAAGAAAATGTTCCGGGAGTAAGTTCTCCATTATAATAATATAAGTCCTTGCTTGCCTTTTGGCGGACGAACTGGAAAAGAAAATCTAGTTGGAAACCTTTATAAATAATGCTATTTGAAAAACCTCCGTAGTATTTTGACAGGCTTGAAATAAGCACATTCATGTCCGTTAAGTAATTTGGACTATTAGTTGGATTCCCATTCTTGTCAAACACCAGGTAATTGCCATTAGCGGGATTTACTCCTGCATAGGAAAAGGTTCTAAAT
>Ga0114129_10002063_pt1 | contig 27605 bp, 23 predicted proteins | sample RhiMetdeltSRZDD1_FD_80071 | JGI IMG/M metagenome (GOLD analysis project Ga0114129, IMG submission 80071) | Populus rhizosphere microbial communities from Tennessee, USA - Rhizosphere MetaG P. deltoides SRZDD1 (version 2) (version 2) | ecosystem: Host-associated > Plants > Roots > Rhizosphere >... | reverse complement strand
GGGATGGGAGAAGTCGGTCTCGTCGAGCAGCTTCAAGCGAACCGCGGTGCCGCCGAGGACGGCCACCTCGCCCTTGCCGCTTGCCAGCCGCTGGTATCGCAACAGTGCCCCCTCGTCGAAGGTGAATTCGAACCGGATCGGATCGATGGAGACGATTGTGGCGAGCAAGCTGGTATTGCCGCCGGCGCCCCCCGTCACCAGGTTGCCTTGCGTGACCCGCCGGTCGCCGATGCGGCCGGCGATCGGCGCCCTGAGCTCGGTGTATTCGAGATCAAGCTCGGCCTGGCGCACCATCGCCTCGCTCGCCGCCACCGAAGCCTGGGCATTACGGAATGCCTGGGCGCGCTGCTCGTAGATCTGCTCGCTGATGGTGCGTTCGCGCACAAGCTGCTGGCCGCGGGCCAAGTCCGACTGGGTGAAAGCGACATTTGATTTCGCAGTCTGCAGATTCGCGCGCGCCTGATCGAGCGTGTTCTGGTACGGCCGCTTGTCGATGGTGAACAGGAGGTCGCCCTGCTTCACGATCTGCCCGTCGGTGAAGTGGATCTGATCGAGGTAACCTGAGACACGCGCGCGCACCTCGACGACGTCGACGGGGACAAAGCGGCCGACATACTCGTCTTGATCGATGATGGTGCGCTGGATCGGCTTGGCGACCGTCACCTTGGGAGGCGGGGGAGCGGCCTGCTTCTGAGCCTCGTCGCAGCTCGCAAGCAGAGGCGCCGAGGCGATCGCGACGGCAGCCAGGGTTCGGGCGAATGTCGGCATGAGACTCGGGGGAGAAGTCATGACGAATGGGGCTTATGTAAAGCGACGCCGGCCGGTGCGGCTGGCAGTCGCGCGTTTGTGAACACCGTAGCCGCTCTTCCCTATCCGCGTCGCGCACCCCATATCTGCGGCCAAGCCCCAAGTCCACCACCGCCCTGCCCCAGGATGGCAGGCCATCCCGGCCTCGCGGATGGCGCTGCAGCAACGCCCATGCTCGACCGACCCAACGCCGATCTCGCCAGCCCGCCCGCCGTTACCGATGACGGGGCGCTCCTCGATGCGTATTCCCGCGCCGTCATCGACGTCGTCGAACGGGTGGGGCCTGCGGTGGTGCGCCTCGATGTGCCCGCGAACGCCGACCGGGGTCGCGGCGGCACCGGATCGGGCGTCATCGTGGCGCCGGACGGACTCGTGCTCACCAACAGCCACGTCGTCGGCAACACCGCGCGGGTGCACGCCAGCACGGTTGAAGGTCGAACCTTGACTGCGCGCGTCGTCGGCGACGACCCGGATACGGATCTCGCCCTCGTGCGCATCGATGCGCCGGTGACACTTCCGGCGGCACCCCTCGGCAATTCCAAGCTGCTCAAGCGCGGCCAACTGGTGATCGCCATCGGCAATCCATTTGGGTTCGAATCGACGGTCACGACGGGCGTGGTTTCGGCCCTGGGCCGGTCGTTGCGCGCGCGCTCGGGGCGGCTGATCGACGACGTGATCCAGACCGACGCTGCCCTCAACCCGGGCAACTCGGGGGGCCCGCTCGTCTCCTCCCATGGCGAGGTCGTCGGGATCAACACCGCGGTGATCATGGGCGCGCAGGGCATCTGCTTTGCGGTTGCCGCCAACACGGCGAGCTTTGTGCTCGGCGAGCTGGTGCGGCACGGCCGCGTGCGGCGTGCCTACATCGGCATCGCCGCCCAACAATTCGCGCTGTCGCGCCGCCGGCAGCATGCAGCCGGGCTCACGCAAGAGACGGCCGTGATGGTCGCCAACATCGAGCCGGGCAGTCCGGCCGAACGGGCCGGGCTCGTCGCCGGCGACATCATTCTCGCGCTCGACGGCGCTGCGATCACCGGCGCGGATGATCTCGTTCGCATGCTCACCGGGGATAAGATCGGGCGCGCGGTTGAGGTCGAGGCGCTGCACAACGGCAGCCGGCGCGTGCTCTCGCTCGTGCCGCAAGAGCGCGTGCCCCGCAGCTGATCAATCGGGCGGCGAAGGCGGGGGCTTTCGCGTCCGCAGGGCCGTCAGCCACTTCTTGCCGAACAACGCGAATATCGCCGCGCCGTAGAATGCGCCTCCAATGAGCACGAGCACCGCGAGCGTGCTCTCGTCGCGCCAGGACGTCCAATCTGTAAACAACCGAGCGACAGGGGCGTGCGCGAGCCACAGCACCGCTGTGAGCGCAAGACCGGCGGTGGTCAGCCTTACCGTCGCGCTCCGCAAGGCGGGATCGAATGCGAGGTGGCCTCGGCGCGCGGCGAACCAGACGACAAGGCCGAGATTGAGCCAAGCGCCGATCGAGGTCGCGAGCGCAAGGCCAACCTGCGCCAGCGTGGTGAAGTAGTAGAAGACGGCCTTGAAGCCGACGTTCACCCCGACCGCGGTCAGCGAAGCCTTCATAGGAGTTGCAGTGTCGCCGCGGGCGAGAAACGTCGCGGTCACGCTGCGGATCAGCACGAACGGTAGCAGGCCAAAGGCATAGGCGGCGAGCGTCTGCGCGGCCGCGTTTGCGTCCGCGACGGTGAACTTTCCGCGCATGAACAGCGCGCGCATGATCAGGTCGGGAAGGACGAGAAAAGCCACAAGGCAGGGTATCGAGAGCAGCAAGGTCAGCTCGATGGCGCGGCTCTGCGCCCGACGAGCGCCCGCTTCGTCAGCGGCCGCGATCCGGCTCGCCATTTCCGGCAACAGCACGGTCCCGACGGCGATGCCGATGACCCCAATCGGCAGCTGATTGAGCCGGTCGGCATAGTAGAGCGCCGAAAGCGCGCCGGCAGCGAGGAAACTCGCGATGATGGTGTCGGCGAATAGTGCGATCTGCGTGCCGGCCGAGCCGATCGTGGCGGGGCCGAGTGCGTTGAAGAAGCGTTTGACGTCCTGATCCCATTTCGGCCAGCGGAATACCGCCATCACCCCGTTGCGCAACGTGTCGCCACCGACCAAAAACGTCTCGAGAATGCCGGCGATGAGCACGCCCCACGCGGCGGCGTGTCCGGGCGTCGGAAAAAATATCGCCACCGCGAGTGCGGTCATCATCGATAGATTGAGCAGGATGGGTGCCGCCGCCGCGGCGGCAAAGCGGGACACTGCGTTGAGAATACCGCCGTAAAGCGTCACCAAGGACATAAGCAGCAGATATGGGAATGTGATCCGCGTGAGCTCGACGGCGAGCGCGAAGCGGCCGGGATCTTCGGAAAAGCCGGGGGCGAGCAGTGAGATCACCGCCGGCGTGAAGACCAGCGCAAGGATGACCAGAAGTCCGACGAACACGAAAAGGATGGTGAATACGCGGTCGGCGAACAGCCGTGCGGGATCCGGCCCGCCCTGTTGGCGGATGCGTGCATAAGCCGGCACGAAAGCCGCATTGAATGCGCCCTCGGCGAAGATTGCACGGAAGTGGTTCGGAAGCCTCAGTGCGACGAAGAAGGCATCCGCGACAGGCCCGGCGCCGAGTATGGCCGCCAGCATCACGTCGCGGAAAAAGCCGGTAACGCGCGATACCAGCGTCAAGCCGCCGACGGTGAAAATGCGTCCAATCATCGGCTCGCCCGCTGCCTATCGCTGCGAGGGTCAAGAGAATCGCGCCCGATTATAGTAGGGTGCTGGCAGGGCCGTAGCCCGGATCAGCGCAGCGAAATCCGGAAATCTTGGAACAGGACCTTCCCCGCATTTCGCTGCGCTCATGCGGCCAACATGACTGAGCGGCACGAGAGATTGACGCCCTTCACCCACCCAGCGCGCGTCGCACGGCGTCGATAATCCGATCCTGGGTCGTTTGATCGAGATAGGCGTGCATCGGCAAGCTGATCACTTCCTCGGCGAGCCGCTCGCTCACCGGCGCGCCCCCGGCAGCGATCGGAAAGCGCTGGTAGGGTTGCTGGCGGTGCAGCGGGACCGGGTAATGGATTGCCGTCGGAATACCCTCCATCTTGAGGGCAGCCGCGAGGCCATCGCGGCGGCCCGATGGAAGGCGGATGGTATATTGCGCCCAGACCGAGGTTGAGCCCGGCGCAAGCCTCGGAACGGTCGCAACGTCCGCGAGGCCCGTGGAGTAGCGGCGCGCGATGCGCTCGCGCGTCAGAATTTCCTCGGGGAAGATCTTCAATTTCTCCATCAGCACGGCCGCCTGGATTGTGTCGAGCCGGCCGTTTAGCCCAATGCGCACGCAATCGTACTTCCCGTTCCCCTCACCATGGACGCGGAGGCTGCGGATCACTTGCGCCAGCTCGTCGTCGTCCGTGATCACGGCCCCGCCGTCGCCGTAGCAACTGAGCGGCTTGGCGGGAAAGAAACTCGTTGCAGTCGCCGGGGCGAGCGCTCCGATGCGGCGATTCTTATAAGTTGCGCCGAAGGCCTGGGCAGCGTCATCGAGCACGAATAGGTTTTCCGCATCCGCGATCGGCATAATGCGATCGTAATCCGCGGGCTGCCCGAACAGATCAACCGGTATGACAGCTTTCGGACGAAGCCCGGCCTCGCGCGCCGCGGCGCACGCTCGTTGCAAGCTTGCGGGATCCAGATTGAAGCTTCGCTCCTCGACGTCGGCGAAGACGGGCGTAGCACCGACCAGCGCCACGACTTCGGCAGTCGCAGTGAAAGTAAAGCTCGGGCAAATGACGGCATCGCCCGAGCCAATCCCACGCGCCATCAACACCATGACCAACGCATCGGTGCCGCTCGCGCAGGTGACCACGTGGCGTGCGCCGCAGAACTCGGAAAGCTTGACTTCGAGTGCCCGCACTTCGGGCCCCAGGATGAATTGGCAATGCCCGAGCACGCGGGCAATCGCCTCGTCCACCGATCGCCCGAGCCGCCGCCGCTGCGCGGCGACGTCGATAAACGGGATTGGCACAGGATCGAGGCGAGCGCGCTGATTCATCGAATGGGTACTGAACCGATCGTCTCAGCGAAGCAATACTTCAGCCGGTCAGCCGTCGGGGGCCGCTCCGGCGACGGCTCACACTCGCCACGGGGCGTTGCTCGAGGCAACGGATGGCGATTTCGAGACTTGCGACGCCTTCCTCGCCTGTCACGGCAGGCTCCCTGGCCTCGCGAATCGCTGCGACAAAGGCCTGCAGCTCGGCGCGCAACGGTTCGGCGTGGCCGACCGAGAGATGGCGCATGGAATAGCTGCCGTCGGGCTGAAAACCGAAGCATTCGGTCACCTGCCGCGTCAGCAGATCGGCCATGATGTATTTGTTGCGCGTCGCGATCGTGACGTTGCGTGCCTTAAATGGGGTCAGCCAATTCGTGTTGATGTGGGCGAGCACGCCGGAGGTGGTACGGAACTGCAGCAGGGCGATGTCCTCGCGCTCCGCGACCGCATTCGAGAGTTGCGGCTGCACCTCGGCGATTTCGGAGTCGGTGAACCAACGAATGAGGTCGATGTCGTGCACGGCGAGATCGATGACCACGCCTACATTGGACATGCGCGGCGGAAACGGCCCGACCCGCGTTATCGCGATTGAAAGAATATCCTCGTCGCAGATCGCGTTCTTGATCGCCTCGACGGTCGGATTGAACCGCTCCACATGGCCGACCATCAGAGCGACGCGGGCGTGCCGTGCCGCAGCGATGATTGCGCGTCCCTCCTCCACCGAGGGAGCGATCGGCTTCTCCACCAAGACGTGAACGCCGCGCTGGATACAGCACAGCGCCAATTCCCGGTGCAGATGGGTGGGCGCCGCGATGGTGACGGCATCGATACCTTCCGCAAGCAGCGGCTCAACGCCGCTGAACGCCGGGCAACCGAGCGCTCTCGAAACGAAATCACGCTGCTTGCCATCGGGGTCGGCCACGCCCACGAGCTTGACGCCCGGCAGATCGGCGAACACGCGCGCGTGGTTGCTGCCCATGACGCCGACGCCCACCACACCTACGCGTAGCGGAGGCTGCGCGTCGCGTGTCGCGGCTTGCACCATGATGGACGAGTCCCCCTGCCGGCTCGCGTGACGAATCCCTCCTAGCACGCCAGGAAGCCCCTGGCGATGCCTCCGTTCGAGGCTGTGGACACGTTTTGAATCAAAGAGTTACATCCACTGCGCGGGTTCCGGGGGAAGTTCTATGCCATCAGTTTTGGCGAAATTGCAGGAACCAGTCGACAAAGCGGCGAACGCCCTCTGTGATCGGCGTGTCGGGCCGGAACCCGACGGCGCGCTCGAGGTCGGCAGCATCGGCGCAGGTCTGCGGGACATCGCCCGGCTGCATCGGGAGCAACTCCCGCACCGCCGGCTTGCGCAAAGCCTCTTCGAGCAAGCGCACGACCTCGGTCACCTCGACCGGCTGGCTGTTGCCGACATTGTAGATTTGCCACGGAGCCCGGCTCGTCGCGGGATCCGGGGTCTGGTCCGACCACGCCGGATTTGGCGCGGCCGGCCGGCGGACGAGCCGCACAACCGCTTCGACCGCATCGTCGATATAGGTGAAGTCTCGGCGCATCTGCCCATGGTTGAACAGCTTGATCGGCCGACCCTGCAGGATCGCTTCGGTGAACAGCCACATCGCCATGTCCGGACGACCCCACGGTCCATAGACGGTAAAAAATCGCAGACCCGTCGCCGGCAGCGCGAACAGATGCGCATAGGCATGCGCCATCAGCTCGTTTGCCTTCTTGGTTGCGCCATAGAGGCTCAGGGGATGATCAACATTATCCGAAGTTCGAAACGGCACGCGGCTGTTGGCGCCGTAGACCGAGGACGACGAGGCGTAAACGAGGTTCCAGCACCCCGCATGCCGGCAACCCTCGAGCACATTGAGGAAGCCGGTGAGGTTGGCATCGGCATAGGCATGCGGATCAATCAGAGAATGACGCACGCCGGCCTGTGCGGCGAGATGCACGACGGCAGGAAAGCGATGCGCGGCAAACAATTCCGCAACGGCTTGGCGATCGCCAATATCCATCTTCGCGAATTTGAAATTGGAGAACGTCTCGAGTTGCGCGATCCGGGCCTGCTTTAGACGCGGATCGTAGTAGGCGTTGAGGTTGTCGACGCCTACCACCTCGTGCCCGTCCACCAACAGGCGCCGCGCAACATGCATGCCGATGAAGCCGGCCGCTCCGGTGACGAGAACAGGCTCCTTCAAGCTAGGTCCTTTCACATGAAGCGGTCATGACCCCGTCCGATTGAGTCCGCTCGCGCTGTTTGCGCTCGGCTGGCGGTGCTTCGTGCAGTATAAACCGGAAAATGCCAAGGGCCTTTCCGCGAGCAATGACTATCCTGCATCCGGCGGCAATGACGTTAGGCGGTCATCGATCGAGACCGTTGCCATGAGCGAAGTCACGACTGAGGCGGCCGCGCTCAAACGCTGGCTGTTCGATGCGGCGCTCCCGCTGTGGTGGGAGCGAGGTGCGGATCGCATTCGCGGCGGCTTTCACGAGGCAATCACCCTGGACGGCAAGCCGTTGCAACGGCCGCACCGTGCACGGGTCATTGCCCGCCAAGCGTTCTCGTATTGCGAAGCCGGTCGGCTCGGCTGGCATGGCCCTTGGCGTGAGGCGCAGCGCCATGCGCTCGATTATTTCCGCGAACACTTCATCACCGCGGACGCAACGGTCGTGTCCGTCGTCGATCTCGATGGCAAAGTCGCCGACCCGCGCTTTGACCTCTACAATCAAGCCTTCGCCCTGCTCGCATATGCGAGCGGCCACCGCACGTTCGGCGAAGCTGCGGGATGGCGGCAGCAGGCTGTGGCGCTGCGCACGGCGCTCGAGCAATCCTATGCTCACCCGCTGGGCGGCTTTGTCGAGGATCGCGCCGAGCGGCTTCCGCAGCGCTCGAACCCACACATGCACTTGCTCGAAGCCGCACTCGCCTGGATCGCCGTCGACGACAATCCGGCCTGGCGCCGCATGGCGGATGGGATTGCCGCACTTTGCCTGGAGAAATTCATTGATCCGGCGACCGGAGCCTTGGGCGAGTTCTTTGCCGCGGACTGGTCGCCGGAGCCGGGTATCGAAGGACGGATCCGCGAGCCTGGGCACCACTACGAGTGGGCATTTCTGCTGGACCGCTGGGCGCGACTAACCGGCCGAAAGGCGCCCGAGGCGGTGGCTCGGCTGATCGCATTCGCCGATTTTCGAGGGCTCGATCCGGATCGGGGCGTGGCGGTCAATGCCGTGCTCGCCGATGGCGGCGTCCATGATCCGGTGGCGCGCTTGTGGGCGCAGGCGGAACGGATCCGCGCCTATCTCGCGCAGGGCCGTTCCGACACCGACGTTGCCGCGGCCGTCAACGGGCTGCGGCGCTTTCTCGCGACGCCAACGGAAGGCGTCTGGTTCGACCAATTGGGAGCCGACGACGTTTTCATTCTTGAGCCGGCAAGGGCGACCAGCCTCTATCACATCATCGGCGCGGTCGCGGAGTTCTGCCCTGCGCACCCTGCTGCCCGCCACGCCGGCTTTCATGCCAGCAATTCACGTGCCTCGGCGCCTCGCGTGATCTACCTCGTAACCGAAGACTGGTATTTCATGTCGCACCGCCTTCCGATGGCACGTGCGGCCCGCAATGCCGGCTTCGAGGTGCACGTGGCAACCCGAATCGACCGTCACGGCGCGGCAATCGAGGCTGAAGGATTTCATTTGCATTCTATCTCCTGGCGCCGCGGCAGCCTTGATCCGCGCGACCTGATCCGGGTCGTGCGCGAAGTGCGCAAGCTTTACCGCAAGCTCAAGCCCGATCTCGCCCACCACGTCGCACTGCCGGCAGCCGTGGTCGGATCACTCGCCGCCACTGGCTTGCCCGTCGTTTGCCTCAATGCACTGACCGGCCTCGGCACGATGTTCATCGACGACACGGCGAAAGTCCGCGTGGCGCGCGCACCGCTGAGGCTGGCGCTGCGGTCCCTGCTGAATCGCTCGCGAGCGGCGGTGCTGGTGCAAAACCCGGACGACCGGACCGTGATCGAGCGACTCGGCGTCAATCGAGACCGGATCGCGCTGATCCCGGGGTCGGGGGTCGATATCGCGGCGATGGCGGCCTCGCCTGAACCTGCAGGTCCGATCACCATCGCATTCATCGGCCGTTTGGTGGGATCGAAGGGGATACGCACGCTGTTAGCCGCGCACGAGCGCCTTATCCAACGCGGCCGCGACATCCAGTTACTCATCGCTGGCCTGCCCGATCCCGCCAACCCGACCTCGATTCCGCCGCAGGAGATCGACGCTTGGATCCAGCGACCCAACGTCAAGCATCTTGGGTTCGTAAAAGACATCGGTGGGTTCTGGGCGTGCGCGCATATCGCGGTTCTGCCGTCCCATCGCGAGGGCCTGCCTTTGAGCTTGTTGGAGGCTGCGGCCTGCGGCCGCCCGTTGATTGCCACCGATGTTCCGGGATGCCGCGACATTGCGCGTGCAGACCTCAACGCGCTTTTGGTGCCGCTCGAGGATGCCGAGGCACTCGCCGACGCCATCGAGCGGCTTGCGTTGGATCCACAGCTGCGCCGCAAGTTTGGCACGGCCGGCCGCGAGCTCGTCGAACGCGAATTCTCGAGCCAGCGTATCGGCCGTGACCTGATCGCGCTCTATCGACGCTTGCTCGAGTCCGCATGAAAGGTCCATTGCGGATGGCGCTACGCGCGGGCTAAGAAAGCCGATCTGCAGCGGGGCTCCGTCAAAAGGTAGATCGTGCCGCACGGTCGCAAGCTCGCCGTCATCGGTCTTGGATATGTCGGCCTGCCGGTCGCCGTCGCATTCGGCCGACAAGGCAGCCGCGTGATCGGGTTCGACATCGACAGCGCGCGCATTTCCGAACTCAAGGCCGGCGGCGATCGCACACGCGAGGTCGACCCGGGTGATCTCGCCGTTGCGAAAGTCGTGTTTACGTCGGATCCCCGCGAACTCTCCGCCGCGGATTTCTTTATCGTGACGGTGCCAACCCCCATCGATCAGGCGCGACGACCGGATCTGACGGCGTTGCTGCGCGCCTCGACGACGGTCGGCAAGGCTTTGAAGAAGGGTGACATCGTCGTTTTCGAATCCACCGTCTACCCCGGCGCAACGGAGGAAGATTGCGTGCCGGTCCTCGAACAGGTGTCGGGTCTGTTGGCTGGACGCGATTTCACGGTGGGCTATTCGCCTGAACGGATCAATCCAGGCGACAAGGCTCACCGGTTCGAGACAATCACAAAGATCGTGGCCGGCCAAGATGCGCGGACCCTCGACATCATCGCGGCGGTTTATGGTTCGGTCGTCACCGCCGGCCTGCACCTGGCCCCCTCGATCAAGGTGGCGGAAGCGGCCAAGGTGATCGAAAATGCACAACGCGATCTCAACATCGCTTTCATGAACGAGCTGTCCGCGATCTTTCATGAGCTCGGTATCGATACGGGCGATGTGCTTTCCGCGGCCGGGACCAAATGGAATTTTCTCAATTTCACCCCAGGCCTCGTCGGCGGCCATTGCATCGGCGTCGATCCTTATTACCTGACCTATCGAGCGCAAAAAGCCGGGTACCATCCGGACGTGATTCTAGCGGGTCGGCGCATCAACGACTCCATCGGGGTACGCGTGGCGCGCGAGTGCCTGCGCCGACTCTTGAAGCGCGGCATACCGACACCGCGCGTGACGGTGCTGGGGCTGACGTTTAAGGAAAACGTCGTCGATGTCCGCAATTCGCAGGTTTTCGACATCATTCGTGAGCTGCAGTCGTTCGGCGTGTCCGTACAGGTGAATGACCCGCTCGCCCACAAAGCGGCGGCGCTCAAGGAGTATGGTCTCACCTTGCAGAATGATCCGGAGCCCGCCGACGCCATCATCCTTGCTGTGGCCCATGACGCCTATCGAACCGCGGGTTGGCCGCTGATCATGCGTCTGCTCAAGAATGACCGCGGGCTGGTCATGGACGTCAAAGGTGCCCTCGACCCGCTCAAAAAACCTGCCGGCATCGAGGTTTGGCGGCTTTGACCGGTTAACCTTGGTTAACGCCGGCGCGGCTTGACGTTTTGCGCCGGGACCGCTTGAAGTGTCGTGGCCACCGAGGAATTTCGTCAATGCCCGCTCAAATCGTCCCGGTGATCATGTGCGGCGGCGCGGGAACACGGCTGTGGCCGGTCTCGCGCGAAAGCATGCCCAAGCAGTTCGTCCCCCTCGTCGGGAAGGATTCGACGTTCCAGCAGGTGCTCGAGCGCATTGCCGATCCCGAGTTGTTCGGGCGTCCGATCGTCATCACCAACACGGACTTCCGGTTTGTGGTGGCGGAGCAGTTGCGTGAGAGCGACGTGGAAGCCGATATTGTGCTGGAGCCGATGCGCCGCGATTCCGGTCCCGCGGTTGCGGTTTCCGCGGTACTCGCGGCCGCACGCGATCGCGATGCCCTCGTGCTGGTGCTCGCAGCCGATCATGTGATCCGCAAGCCTGACGAATTCCGCGCCGCCTGCCAGCGTGCCGCCGCCGCCGCCGCCGAGGGACGCATCGTCACCTTCGGCATCGAGCCCACCCATCCTGCGACAAGTTACGGCTACATCCGCCCCGGCGAGAAGCTCAATGGCGCATTGGCCCGCACGGTCGAAGCGTTCGTGGAGAAGCCGGACGCCGCAACCGCCGCGAATTACGTGGCGCAAAAGTATCTATGGAACAGCGGCAATTTTCTATTCCACGCCGCGACGATGCTCGCCGAGATCGAGCGCTTCGAACCGGCCATGGCCGAAGCCGCGAAGGCGGCGGTCGATGGCCTCACGCGCGATCTCGACTTCTTGCGGCTAGCGGGCGAGCCGTTCGCCCGTGCGCCGAAGAAGTCGATCGACTATGCAGTCATGCAGCGGACCAAGCTCGCGGCCGTCGTCCCAACCGATCTAGGCTGGTCAGATATTGGCAGCTGGAGCTCCGTCTGGGATGTGCTCGATCACGACGCAGCCGGCAATGCCACCGACGGTCCCGTCGTCATGTTGGACAGCCGCAACAGCCTCGTACACTCCGAAGAATCGGTACTCACTACCGTCATCGGACTGGACGACGTCATCGTGGTGTCGACCGCGGACGCCGTGCTGGTCAGCGCGCGTACAAAGGCCGAGCAGGTGAAGGAATTGGTCGAGCAGCTCAAGGCGCACAACCATCGTGCGGCGGTCGAGCACCGTCGTATTTATCGTCCATGGGGCTATTATCAGGATGTCGACATCGCCCCGCGCTACCGGGTTAAACGAATCGTCGTGAAGCCGGGAACCAAGCTGTCGTTGCAGAAGCATTTCCATCGTTCCGAGCATTGGGTCGTCGTCAAGGGAACGGCCGAGATCACGCTCGGAAATGACGTACGCAGCGTACACGAAAACGAATCCGTCTATATCCCGATCGGCAGCATCCATCGCCTCGCCAACCCCGGCAAGATCCCGCTCGAACTGATCGAGGTGCAGGTCGGCAGCTATCTCGGCGAGGATGACATCGTTCGTTTGGACGACGTCTACGGACGCGGATAGTTCGCGTCAGCTATGCCGACGCCGACGTAGGTGAAGCCCTTGGCGGCGACCTCGGCAGGCCTGTAGATGTTGCGCAAGTCGATGATCACGGGACTGCGCAAGGCCGTTTTCACGCGATCAAGATCGAGGGCTCGGAACTGGTCCCACTCGGTGAGGATCAACATTGCATCCGCACCCTCGACGCATGCATAAGGATCGGCGGCGGTCTCGAGCCGCGGCATCAATTTGCGTGCTTCTTCCATGCCATGGGGATCATACGCGCGCACGCGCGCGCCCTGGGCTTCGAGCGCGGGCACGATGACGAGGCTCGGGGCCTCGCGCATGTCGTCGGTATTGGGCTTGAAGGTGAGCCCCAGAACGGCAATGGTTTTGCCGTGCAGCGAGCCACCGCAAGCGGCGACGACCTTGGCGGGCATCGCGCGCTTGCGCGCATCATTGACCGCCATCACTGTCGCGACGATTTTGGTCGGCACGCCGTAGTGCTGGCCGATAGCGGCGAGCGCAGCGATGTCCTTGGGAAAACAGGATCCTCCGAAGCCGGGGCCTGCATGCAGGAACTTTCCTGCGATGCGGCGATCGAGTCCCATCCCGCGCGCCACCTCCTGCACATCCGCCCCGCACTTTTCGCAAAGGTCCGCCATTTCGTTGATGAAGGTGATCTTGGTCGCGAGAAAAGCGTTGGATGCGTATTTGATCAGCTCCGCGGCGCGACGCCCGGTGAAGAGAATCGGCGTCTCGTTGATGAACAGCGGCCGGTACAGTTCGCGCATCACGCGCCGCGCCCGTTCATCGTCGGTACCGATCACGATGCGATCCGGGCGCTTGAAATCCTCAATTGCCGCGCCCTCACGCAAAAACTCCGGATTCGACACGACGGCAAAGTCTGCATCGGGGCGCAGCTTGCGAATGATGGCGTCGACCTCGTCGTTCGTTCCAACCGGGACGGTCGATTTGATGGCGACGACGGTGTAGCCCTTTATTTCGGGGGCAATCCCGCGCGCGGCGTCATACACGTACGAGAGGTCGGCAAAACCGTCGCCCCGTCGCGAAGGGGTTCCCACAGCAAGGAATATCGCGTCGGCTGCATGAATAGGGGCTGCGGATTCGGTGGTAAACGACAAGCGGCCGGCTTCCACGTTGTTTGCAACCAGCGCATCCAGGCCAGGCTCGAAGATCGGCAGGCTTCCGCTTCGCAGCTGCCGGATTTTCGCCGCATCGCTGTCGATGCAGGTTACCACGTGTCCGAAATCCGAGAAGCAGGCCCCGGAGACGAGCCCCACGTAACCGGTACCAATCATTGCTATTCGCATGAAGGCAACCTCAGGCGTGGCGATTGCCGCGCTTGCGCTCGTCCGCGACCTTAGCCATGTCCGCTTGCACCATGTCTGCGACAAGCGTGTCGAAGCTGGTTTTGTGTCGCCAGCCGAGTTTGGCATGCGCCTTGCTCGCGTCGCCAAGCAGGGCATCGACTTCTGTCGGCCGGAAATAGCGCGGATCCACCTCGACCAGGACCTTGCCTGTCGACTTGTCGGTGCCTTTCTCCTCGACCCCGCTTCCCTGCCAAACAATGGCCCTGCCGATATGGGCAAAGGCCTTTTCGACGAATTCGCGTACCGAATGGCTCTCGCCGGTGGCGAGCACATAATCGTCGGGCTCGTCCTGCTGCAGGATCAGCCACATCCCCTCGACAAAGTCGCGCGCATGTCCCCAGTCGCGCCGGGCATCGAGATTACCGAGGAAGAGCTTCTGCTGTAGCCCATGCGCGATCGAGGCCACCGCGCGCGTGATCTTGCGGGTGACGAAGGTTTCGCCTCGAATCGGACTCTCGTGATTGAAAAGGATCCCGGCCGACGCATGCATACCGTAGGCCTCGCGATAGTTGATCGTGATCCAGTGGGCGTAAAGCTTGGCGGCCGCGTAAGGCGAGCGCGGATAGAACGGCGTTGTCTCCTTTTGCGGAGTTTCCCGAGCCTTGCCGAACAGCTCGGAGGTCGAGGACTGATAGAAACGGGTCTTGCTTTCCCGCCCCAGAATGCGAATGGCCTCGAGCAGGCGCAGCGCCCCGAGCCCGTCGGCATTGGCCGTGTATTCCGGCGTCTCGAACGACACCTGCACATGCGATTGCGCCGCGAGATTGTAGATCTCGTCGGGCTGGGTTTCCTGCACGATGCGGATGATGTTGGTCGCATCCGTGACATCGCCGTAATGCAGATGGAAGGCGACACCCTCTTCATGCGGGTCATGAATGAGGTGGTCGATGCGCTCGGTATTGAACGACGACGAGCGGCGCTTCACGCCGTGAACAACGTATCCCTTGGAGAGAAGAAATTCGGCCAGATAAGCGCCATCCTGCCCAGTCACGCCGGCGATGAGGGCGACCTTGCCCGATGATGCAGCGATCATTGCAGCACGCCGGCGCCTGCGGTTTCTTGCTCGGCGCGAACCATGCGCGTCACGATCTCGGGCATTTTGACGGTCGGACGCCAGTCGAGCATTTGTGCCGCCTTACTGGGATCGCCAAGCGAGTACATGATGTCACTGGCGCGAACAAGGGAAGGGTCGTAATCGACGTGATCTCGCCAATCGAGACCGAGTTCGAGGAACGCTGCCGCTACGAATTCTTCAAGCGAATGGGCGACACCCGAAGCAACGACGAAATCGTCGGGCTGGTCGCACTGCAGCATCCCCCACATGGCTTCGACATAATCGGGAGCCCAGCCCCAGTCGCGGCGGATCGATAGGTTGCCGAGCGCGAGCCGCGCACGGCTGCCGGCACCGATCCCGGCGGCCGCGGCGGTGATCTTGCGGGTCACGAAGCGGCTCGGCCGAAGCGGAGATTCGTGATTGAAGAGGAGTCCGGAACAGGCAAAGAGTCCATACGACTCGCGGTAGTTGGCCACCAAGGAAATGGCCGCCGCCTTGGCGACGCCATAAGGGCTCTTCGGCCGAAACGCCGTCTGTTCATTCGCCGCGCGTGTTCCGGTATCGCCAAAGCACTCGGAAGAACCGGCATTGTAAAATCGCACCCTTCCCCCAAGACGTCGCAGCGTCTCGAGCATATTGAGCGTGCCAAGCGCTATGCCGGCCAATGTCTCGGCGGGCTGAGTAAATGACAGCGAGACCGACGACTGGCCTGACAGATTGTAAATTTCATCCGGTGCGACCCCCTCGATCACCTGGGCCACGGATTGGAAGTCGGCCGGCGACATCGAATGCAGTTTGATTTTGTCGCAAATTCCGAGCGCAATGAGACCATCCAGGCGGGCGAGCGCTGCGTCGCGCGAGGTGCCATGGACGACATAGCCCTTCCCAAGAAGAAAACGTGCAAGATAGGCGCCGTCCTGCCCGGTGATCCCGGCGATAAGGGCCACCCTGCGTGATGATCCCGTGGTCATCTGGCCATGCCGCGCACGGCCATTCGTTCAACGCTCGACATTGTTCGCGTTCCGCTAAGCAATATCTGGCGCGGCACCAGACCGGCGTCTCCCCCCGGCCGGCAAGACCTCGCCTTCACCGCGCTCGGCCGAACGATGAAGGGGCGCGAATGGGTACAAAAGCCACGCCCCCGCTCCAGGCAGCGAGCCGACGGCCAGCGCGAGGCCGAAGCAGACCGAAAACAGCAAGGCTCTTTCCGGTGCAACACCGTAACCAGCAAGGAGCGAGATCACAGCAAGCTCTCGCAGACCCCAGCCGCCGATCGAGATCGGCACAATCACCACCCCGATCATGATGGTGAACAAGACCGCCGCATCGGCAAAGGGCAGTACCAGTCCCTGCGCTCGCCCGACGGACCAGACGATGACGATGGTGATCGCGTGAATGAGACATCCAATGCTCAGGATCGCAGGTCCCTTCGACCCGAAAAGGACTCGATGCACGTCCACCGCCAATGTCGCCACCCACCGCGAATATCGCCAACGCCCGAGCAGCGGCACGATCTTCGTTGCGAGCAGGAGACCGAGCATGCCAGCAAGGATCAGAGCGCCGTACGCAACAAGCACCAGATCGCGATATCCACCCAGAGCAGTGAGGCCAGATGGCAGCAGCAGAATGACAAATCCGAATACGACCAACAGCGCCAGGCCCACTCCGCGATCGATCACGGCGCTGGTCACGGCCATGCGCCAGTTGCTGCCGAGCCGAACCAGCAGCCAAGCCCGCACCCCTTCGCCCGCGACGCTCGGCAGGACCTGAGCGAAGAACACACCGACAGCGGTCGCGGCAATCATGTCGGCACGGGCTACATGCTTATCGCTCGGTGCGATTACATCCACGATACTGCCCCAGCGCAGCCCCAACAGCGGAATCTGCAGCATCGCCATCAAGACCGCGAGTGCAGCCCAGCGCCAGTCCAGTAGCGGAATCGCGGAGAAAACTTGACTCCACTCGATCTGCCGCGAGACGTACCAAAAGCAGCCGCCGGTCACCAGCAGCTTGGCTGCAATGATCGCAACCTTCTGAGTTCCGCCGCGCGACGCGCGCGGCATCTCAAAATCGCTAGCCACGCTGCTGCTCATTCGGCTTTCGTCTTTGACCCGATCGCGCACGCTAAGACCCGTCCGGTCGCATTAGGCAAGCGCCTCAAGAGATGGTAATGGCCGAGCGAGATGGGGAGTTCAAGCATCAAATCGTCGATCATTAGGCCTCCCCGGAACCCTTGCGGAGCGCCGGAGCAAACCGAGATCGCAAGAGCGCGAGCGCTTCGGCAAGGTCGGCGACCATTTCGTGGGCCGGTTCACCCGGCCCGCCACCGGTTCCGATGAGAATGCGCAGCCCAATCCCGGCCGCTGCGCCTGCTTCCATATCGCTCATTTTGTCGCCCACGATCGCGCAGTGAACAGGATCGAGTTCCAGCTCCGATATGGCCTGCAGGAGCATTCCCGGTTTCGGTTTGCGCCATGGGTGATCGCAACGGTACTCGCCAATTCCGTCCTGAGGATGATGAGGGCAGTGATAAACCCGGACGATCGAGGTGCCCTCCGCTTCAAAGCGATCGCACATCCACCGTGTCAGCTCGCCATAGGCCGCTTGGTCGAAATAGCCGCGACCGATGCCGGACTGATTGGTGACGACAACGATCGGCCGCCGCAGCTCATTGGTCCAGAAGCGCGCCAGCTCGAAAATCCCCGGAACAAACTCGAACTGATTCGGCCGATGGACGTAGCCGCGGTCCACGTTGATGACTCCATCCCGGTCAAGGAAAAGCGCGCCGTTAGGCATGATCCTGATCATCCGCTTGCACGTGCCATCGGCCGCCGCGATCGCAACTCACAATCGCAGGTGCGACGTGCCAACGCGGCTGGAGCACCTCTCATAGATCGCGCAGCCTCGGCAGAGCCTGATCGTGGCTGGAGATCACGCGCCGCTCGATTTTCGGCCAGCTGATACCGATGTCCGGATCATCCCATCGTACGCCGCGCGCTGCCTCCGGGCGATAAGGTTGGGAAATGTGATAACGTATCTCGGCGTTGTCGGTCAGAGTCTGGAAACCGTGCGCAAACCCCGCGGGGATGTAAATTGTGGAGCGGTTATCAGCACTGAGTTCTACGCCAACCCACTTGCCGCGCGAGGGCGACCGCGGCCTCACGTCCACCGCTACGTCAAAAACAGCTCCTCGTGTGCACGAGACGAGCTTGATCTCTTCATGCGGCGACGCCTGAAAATGCAGGCCGCGCAACGTGCCGCAGCGTTCGTTGAACGAGACGCTCCACTGCGGGTAATTCGCGCACAGCCCACGCTGCAGAAAGGCATCGCTGCAGAACAGACGAGAAAAAAACCCACGTTCATCTTCCATTTTTTCAAGCTCTATGAGAAAAAGCCCGGGTATGTTCAACGGCCTGAACAGCATTGTGGGCTGACCCACTCCAATGTTTGGGAAATATCGGTGACGAGCGTGAGCGCAGTCTTACCAAAGCTCGAGCCTCGTTCCCAGCGCGGGCCGGGTCCGCCCGCTTGCTAGGGAGCCGCTCGATCGGGGGGCATGCCGGTTGCGGCGCCAAGCAGACAATCCCTTGATTTTTCTTCCCTTTTTATTCTGGATGTGCCCTTCTCTATTTTTCTGTCAACCATGTCACCCGTTGCGGGTGCACCCGCGATGCATGCAAACGAGAGGCGCGAGCACATGCGGTCGGCCGCGCGCGTATCGCTTTGAGATGAGGTCGAGAGCGTCTTGGCCGTCCTCCAAACTTGGTGAGAGCAGGATGGAAACGATCACTGCCTGCGCGCTCGAAGGCCTCCATCCGATGGCGAAGGGCGTGAGTTCATGCGGATCGTAATAGACACGATCGAAAAAACGCTGACAGCCGATAGCCAGCGCCTCGAGCTCTATGGCAAGGAGGCTTTCGAGCTGGTCTCGGAGTTGTGGCTAAAGACCAGCTGGAACCAAAAATACTCTTACACTTTCACCTGGCTCGGCCGCCCCGTCATCCAGCACCCAGAGGATTTGGTGCGGCTGCAGGAGGTGATCTTCACGTTGCGCCCTAACGTCATCGTGGAGACAGGGGTAGCACATGGAGGCTCGCTGATCTTTTGTGCTTCGCTGTTCAAGGCCATGGGGACAGAAGGTCGTGCAATAGGGATCGACATCGAACTTCGCCCGCACAACCGAAAGGCGATCGAAAGCCATGAACTCGCAAGCTACATTTCGCTCATCGAAGGAGATTCTGCCAGCTCAGACGTTGTAGCGCGCGTACAAGAGCTCGTGCGCCCAGGCGACAAGGTCTTGGTCATCCTGGATTCAAATCACGCGAAGGCCCACGTGCTCAAAGAACTGGAGGCCTACGCGCCGTTGGTCAGCCTCGGCTCATACATCATCGCGACCGACGGTATCATGAGACTGGTACACGATACTCCTCGCGGCAAGCCCGAATGGAATTCTGATAACCCGACCCAGGCCGCGCGCGAATTTGCGGCGCGGCATCCCGAGTTCGTTCTCGAGGAGCCGAAATGGCGGTTCAATGAAAGTGGGCTCGACCGAACGATCACGGCTTGGCCCGCCGGCTGGCTCAAACGAATCAAATGAGCGACCCGCAGCGGATCCGGAACTGCCTATGAGGGTGCACCGGGCCGTTGCCTGTCCCCTTGGATCCGTAATCGGCTCGGCGATGCCACGAGGTTAATCGAAGAGGACAATGCGCAATCGACGCAGTGCAATAGTAAGAAGCGAGTGGGTGACCGACAGTAGATTCTTGATGTTGATGGCGGCGGATCCCTCGCGGTCGTAGGAGATCAGCGGAATCTCCTTGAAAGTCGCGCCTTCGGAGATGAGACGGGTGAGGAATTCCGCCTGATAGCCGAAGCCTGTGCACTCCACGTGGAAGCGCAGCACGTGCGCGCGCAGATATAAGGGATTGCCATTGTAGTAAGCGAGTCGATATCCGCTCGCCAGATTCACAAGACGGGTGTAGAGCTTGGATACGATCTTGCGGCGCAACCGTCGGTTTCGAATCTCGACGAAATGGGGCACGATAATGTCCGCTGTGCCGCGGGCACGGATGATCTTTTCGAGGGATTCCGTAAGCTCGACATTGTCGCCCGGAACCGCACGATAATAGCGGCCGCGTCCTTGAAACGCTCCCTCCACGAAATTATAGGCCAAGCCGCGATTGACCTTGTTCCGGAAGAGTCGGACCGGCGCTTGCGGGTTTGCGGATTGATACGCGGTAACTACGCCCGACGTATTGTCCTGCGAGCCGTCATCAAACACCAGAATTTCGTACAAACAGCCGACACGGTCCATTGTCTTCGTGATGGTCTCGATCGTGCCGAGGACGTTTTCTTCTTCGTTCAAGCAAGGGACCAGGAAAGTGACTTCGATGGCGTCAGCCGACCCCTGCTTCGCCGACCAAGGACTAACCTCAGGAAGCATATCGTCCCCGCAAGTCATTCATCGCGCGAATGCGACACAGCCGGTCAACAAGGATGCGGGCAACGGTTTCGCATCGGCGGAATTTGGTATCGATTGACCATGTCCCTTGCGTCACCATGGGTAGTTAGCGCGTCGCGCGGGCATGTGTGCGAAGCCGTAGTGTAGGCGCCCGACCGCGTCAAGTGACGCCGTTTGGTGCAACAGGTTCCCGCATTCCCCAGCGTTCAGCCAGTTTGACGAGCAGCGAGTCCACGCAGAATTGCACGTCCAACTCTTGCCAATGTCCAAGACGCGCCCTCCGCCACCCCGCCGACCGCCTTGCGTCAGGAACTTGCAATCCTTCTATAAAGGCCATCATGGTGGGGGCATAGCGAGCCGCGGGAGCCTCGAGTGAGCATCGACTTGCCAAGGCCCGTCTCCCGAACGGAGGCGGCATGGGATGATCTGGTGGAAGGCATATCCAAGAGCTGGATATGGTCGGCGATGGCGATGCAGGATATCAAGATGCGCTATCGCGGCTCGTTGCTGGGACCGTTCTGGCTCACCATCAGCATGGTCATCATGGTCGCTGCCATGGGGCTGATTTACGCACGCATGTTCAACATGGAGGTCAACCGCTATCTGCCTTTCCTGACGGTCGGGTTGGTGATCTGGAATTTCGTTTCGACGATGATCATCGAAGGCTGCCAGACCTTCCTTTCCGCGCATAACATCATCACGCAGGTGCGCATGCCGTTTTCGGTGCATGCTTGGCGGGGAGTTTATCGTAATCTGATCGTCTTGGCGCACAATATGGTGATCATCCCATTGGTGTTGCTGATTTTCAGCGTGCCGGTGGGCTGGAACGTCCTCATCATCGTGCCGGCGCTTGCGATCCTCACGATCAACGGCGTTTGGGTCAGCATTCTTCTCGGTATGATCAGCGCGCGCTATCGCGACGTGCCGCCGATCGTCACGAATTTCGTGCAGGTATTATTTTTCGTGACACCGGTGTTTTGGCCGCCGGAGGCGCTGGGAATTTGGATGCAGGCACTGCCGCTCAATCCTTTGTTTGCGGCCGTCGACGTGGTGCGGGCGCCACTCCTCGGCAGTACGCCGCTTGCGTATTCGTGGACGGTACTTCTGATCATCACGGTTATCGGCTGTATCGGCACCTTCTTGCTCTTCGTCAAATTTCGGCCGCGCATCGCATATTGGATCTAAGCATGGCATCTCTGCGTTTGCGCAATCTCTCGGTCGAATTCTCGATCTATCAGGGCGGCAGTCGCTCGCTCAAGAAAATGCTGGTCGCCACCACGACGCAGGGCAATTTGGCACGCGATGCCGCCGATCGGATTAATGTGCGTGCCTTGGATGACGTGACGCTAGACATCGAGGACGGCGACCGCGTCGCTTTGATCGGGCCGAACGGCGCCGGCAAGACAACTCTGCTGCGCGTGCTCGCGGGCATCTACTCTCCCACGCGAGGGGAGAGCTATTCGTCGGGCCGAATTTCCGCGCTTTTGGACGTCTCATTGGGTCTCAACCCGGAGGCGACCGGCCGCGAGAACATCATGTTGCGCGGGATCTACATGAACATTCATCCGCGAGAGATGCGTTCGCGCGTGGCTGAGATCGTGGAATTCACGGAGCTTGGACCCTATATCGACATGCCCGCACGCACCTATTCGGCCGGCATGCTGGTGCGATTGGGCTTTGCGATCTCGACTTCCATGCCCGCCGAGATCCTGCTGATGGATGAATGGCTTTTGGCCGGGGACGCGCGGTTTCTGGATAAGGCGCAGCGGCGGATGGAGCAATTCGTCGGCAGCTCCAGCATCCTCGTACTTGCTTCCCACTCGACGGACTTGCTGCGCAAATGGTGCAATCGCGGCATCATGCTCGAGCGTGGCCGGGTCGCCGCATCGGGAAATGTCGATGAGGTCATCGCGACCTATATCGGTCCGCCGGCGCAGACAAAATCGGCTGACCGCAGTGCAACGAATTCGCACGTCGGCGCGACATAGCGGTCTGCGAGCGTGAGCAACCGGCTGCTGGCTCTACGGCACCCGTCTTCGGTCGAGCCCAGCCATCCGATTCAGTATCCGTGGACGTAAGCGAAACCGCGAAAGCTCTTCACGGCCCTCTCAATGTCAGCACGATTGCGGCTGGCAACGATGACCTGGGCGGCGTTTGCAGTCCCTCTCTCGGTGGGCGGCGGATCCTCGAGCGGAACGTAAACACCGGGTCGGCCGGCAGAATGCGCAGCAAGCCCAAATAGGTCGAGGACCCCCAGATAGCCATCAGCAATCTGAACGAGACACATGGCATCTTGAAGATTCAGTCCTTGGTGGCGTGCAAACCGCACGTGAACCGGCCATTCCCGCCATTGCGAGGGAGCGAGACGATTGAGCATCACGAAGGCAGCCCGTGGATAGCGCTCGCACAGCGATTCGATCACGGCCAGCCAGAAGTCCAGCTCGCCCGGCTCGACCGTGCCGTCCTCGCGCTCGCGCAACCCGATCGCAACGATGAACCGGCCTGGCAGCGCCAGCTTGAGGTAGTCATTGGCATATTTGCGCCCATGCGGCAGCAGCTTGATGCCGCCGTGACTACCGTGAAGCTCGACTTGATCAATGATGTCACGCGGCATCATGTCCAGATCATTCGCCGGTTCGGCGGCGCGCCAGCGGCCGAGTTCCCGCTCCGACATTAGAGTTGATGTCTCGGCTAAAGCGGTTTCTTCGTCCCAGAACACCGCAACGCTGCGAAGGCGCTCGAGCATGAGCGCGATCGAGAACAGATCGAAGAGCCGCGCCTCGTTGGCGGGCCTGTCCGCCAGGATCAACGCGACATCCACCTGGGGATTCTCGTCCTGCCGCAGGTGCGACGGGAGAACGTGATTTTGCCAAATCAACAAGTTCCGCAGCGACCTTTGGTCAATCGGCCCCCGCAGGCGCAAAGCGAAATTACGGTCGCTGGCGCTGGCGCGCTCACGCAGCTTCGCAACGACCGAGAGCCGCAACACCAGGATGCGGCAGATCCGCCCGACGATCGGCTTGCCGATTGCGGGGCCGTTGAGAAATTCGAGCAATTTTGGCGAGGACCAGAATTGACGGGCAAGCTCGTCGATCGATTCTGACGCATCGGGCTTCGTCTTCTCCTCGCGCGCCAATGCAAGCCAAATCGTCGCGATCCCGAGCGCCACGACTTGTGCGGGGCGGCGGATCATCCAATTCGGGTGCCGAACCCACGGCTCCGCAAGCCTATAGGGAACGAGCAGGAGGCGACGAATCATAGGCGCCCGTTCGACCGCTGGAAGCCCTCGTGTTGCGCCGAGGTCATTCTTGTTAGCGGCTCTAACGCGCGGTCGGCGAACGCGCTTGCATAGATTTGTTCGAAGAGGGCCAACAATTCCTCAGTGGTTTCCTGCCGCCAAGTCAGGAGCTGATTTGCCTTTGCGAAAGGAAAATGCCGGTCGCCGAGGCGAACTTCGGCGGGACGCGCAAAGCTGTGCTCAACGTTCACGATGGCATAGGCTATGTCGGTGAAGGTTGCAAAAGTGGCAAATCCGCTCGATGTTCCCATGAACACATCGGCGATTTTCAGCAGTGCCAACTCGTGCGCGAGCCGAAGGCCCCAGGCGCGTGGGATGAAGACGTTGCGACGGTAGAGCAGCCGGTGCTCCCATTCCTGAAATCCGCCGACCATCACGAACATCGCCTCCGGCCATCGCTCTGCGACAACATCGATGAAGGCATGCCAAGCCGCCAGCGGCGCGTCTCGATAAGTTACAGCCGGAGCCTCGGTCAACGAACTCTGCCGCGGGTTGATGATCACGAGGGGGCGTCCGCCCAGTTCTGTATCGCGAAAATGCCGCGCCCAAGCCTCGTACCCGCGAGGGGCCGAAAGCCGTGGAACGTAACCGTCTCGCGCATGAAAAGCGTTGATGCGGCGGTGATCGATCGGAAAATCCTGCCGCATTTTGAGGTGGCTCTTCAGATCCGGCCACATTGGCAGGTGGTCTCGGTGCTGCAGGGCTATCAAGAAATTAAACGTCTGCAGGTCACGAATGAGCCGAAACGACCGTAACAGCGGATTGCACGCAAAGACCGGCATGACATTGTCCAGATGGGCAATGTAGTTGCTGCGCGTAATGAACGTTTGCTGGCGCGCCGACGGTCTCTCCGGATTGACCATAACCAGGAGATCGACGTGCCGCAGCCCTTGCTCGATCGCTATCACAGCGAGGTTGATCTGATTCGTAAGCAGGTCCCCGAGCGCATAGTGCTGATAGGAAAAATCGAACGCTCCCAGCAATGCGGCGGGCTTCTGCCTATTGTCGATTTGAGACATCATCTCGTGATCTTTCCCCTGTCGCCCTTGCACACTACACGTAATCGTCGAGATGGCCGATAATACTTCGCAGGTGCGACGCGGTGACTTGGCCGCCGTCCGCAAACTTCTGATCCAAGAGCGAACTCGATATGATGTAGCGTCGCGATCGGCCATCGCGCCGCTTACGTTCGACCCTCAAAGTATCGAATGCAGGGTTGAAGGAAACATGGAATTTTCCGCCGAATCTGAGCTCGGAATAAATACCGGAAAACCGGCGAAAGTGACGGAAAGCGCTCGATGCGTTGTTGGGACGCAACAGCGAGATCGCCTGAGCGAGGTGGTACTTTAGCCCCTTTGCTGACCGGGCATATGGAGGCACGAAAGTGTTCCATATGTCTTGGATGATCTGCCGTGACGTTCTATCCGGAAGCAGAGATTGCTGGATGAGATAGTTCATGACCCCCTGAGAGAGCATCGGCGCAAGATATTTCAGATGGACGAGATCGAAGACGCGCTGGATCTGCTCGGGCCGGTAGATCGCTCGACAGCGGGCATCGGCCGCCAGATGTTCGAGCGCAACCGCACGATAGTCCGCGTATTCGCGCAAAAGTTCGGCTGGTTCCATGGCAAAAAACTGATGTGGGTGCCACCCTTCAGTTGCGATTGATGGATTCGTGTTTCGCGCCATGTAGTAGCGCGGGGCGCGGTACATCCCACCGGCAATCAAGGCCAGAGTGGAGGTCAGCAACTCTTTCGCCCAAAGCGATTTGACGCGGTCGACCGGCGGCTGGATGGCTTTCATGGTGTCAGTGCGATGAATTCCATAGAAGATCGCCTGGTAATCGCTCATCTGTTCGACAATACGTTTCAATGCGTCTTCAGCGATGATCGAGGGCGCCGAGTAATCCGTGTACCAGATGTCAAAATTCTCTCCGGGTTTGAAGTTGACATAGTAGCCATGCCCAATGACCAAGCGGGGGTCTGCATCGAGGACATCCAGAAGCGCGTTCAACTCGTCCGTGAACAGGACGTCGTCGTCCGCGCAAAGGGAACAATAAGTCGACTCGACCGATGCAACTGCCAGTCCAATTTTCTTGTGGACCGGGATCGCGGGCTCGTAGACGTCGTGGACGATGTCGAGCGCTGTCCGGCTCACCGTCTCGCGGTTTTGCGACAATGCATCGCCTGAGCTCGAGTCGAGGATACGGACGGGATATTCGAGACGCCGGGCAGACAGATAGCCGAGCAAGCTCCGCAAATGGGCAGGCCGATTAAAGGTCGGAATCAGCAGCGTGTAGCGCGAGCGAAGAGATGCCATGTTGGTATCCTCGCAGCCGGCAGTCGATCAGATGCCAGCAATCGCGGGTTTTTTCAGATAACGCTCGCCCAAGGCCCGAACCAATGCGACCATGCCGACATACGCGCACAATAAGTTCACGGGAATCGCATAAATCGCGTGTCGAAATAGCGGGCTGTTGCCGAGGAGGGCTGGAAAATTGAGATACAGCCCGAAAACGAGCAAAGCGACCATGACCCGCCAGTTCGAGTATCGAAATGCTATAGGAAGGGTAACGAGTGCAACAACGATTGCCGTTCGCATGAGCCAGCGCAGATTTTCATCGATCGCTCGATCAGTATTCGTTGCGCCGCTATAGTCGCCGGCGGCGGCGATTTCATCCGAAAGCGGCGGACTGAAAACCTCGGGATCAAATTTCGGATGTAGCGGTACTGCAAGGAGCCAAGGATCGAAGTAAACCCTAGACGCTTTTTCGAGGGATAACCGCTCTGTCGTCGGCTTTGAACCGTCATCCAGGTAAAACGTAAAAAGCGCCACCTTACCGGTCCTACGCCAACTTTCGGAGCTGGGTCTGGAGAGTTCCGAACTCGCCAATGCTCGCTTTTCGATGACGTGTACCGCCCACACCACCCCGACGACCAGCACGGCGCTCAGGAAAGCAACCAACATGCGCCGCCAAGCCAGCACAGCAACCAGCCCAAAGAGGACCGGAACGACATAAGCACCTTGCGGCCTGGTCAGCATCATCAGCGCCGTACCCATCCCCAGGATCGTGATCGAAATAAGCGCCTCGCGCCGGGTGCGCGCCACCAGATAGGCGACCAGCCCGTAGAGCGTGAGCATGGTTTCGAAAAGGAAGGTCTGCTCGGTCATGATGTGCTTGACCTGCAGAAACGGAAGCAACGAGGCGATAAAAACCAGGGAAAGGATGAAGGCCCCTCGCGGCTGCAACAGTCGCGCTGTCAAATAGAATAACCAACAGGATGCGACCGCGAGACAAGAATGAAAGAAGATGAGCCCGGACACGGAGTGGCTGAGATCGGTGATGTGAAAGGCGCGCAGAATCGCCGGGAAGACCGGAAGTCGCAGAAAATTTTGAGTGCTCGATCTTCCCTGTTGCAACTCGCGCGCAAAATCGATGTATGCAAAACTCTCGTCGCTGAATACGATTGGCTTGTTGTAGACCCACAGCGCGACGACAATTGTCGAAATCACGACGATCGTCGCTTGGGCGCCCGATGAGCGCCAATCGAAGCTCGCCGCTCCAGGCCGCATGAGAGCTGTTCACACCCCTCCGGGAATTCAGTCTATCTGTCCCACAGCTCGCTTCTGCGATCAATAATCTCATGCCGCAAGCGGAACAACAGGTGATCTCGAAACCACGAAGCGAGAACGGTTGAGATAAGGCGCTCAACTATCCGTGGCTTTCCCGACGTTGACTGGTTAGCGGTCCGAGCTGTCTAGGCGTCGTCGGCGCCGCCATCATCGCTCACGGAAGGTCCGTGCTATCTGCTCCTGAAGCGGCTTTAGCAGGTATTGGAGCGGGGTGCGCTCGTGGGTCTGAATGAAAATATCCGCGGGCATTCCGGGAACAAGATGAATATCCTTCAAGCGTGCCACCTCATCCCCGGGCAGCGCAATGCGAACCGTATAATATGGTTGACCCGGTTGGGCGGAATTTTGTTGCTGTTGCTCGCGTGCGATGTCAGCGGACACGCGCGCCACTCG